>Ga0209011_1000929_pt1 | contig 10591 bp, 7 predicted proteins | sample BlaSpr_A8_OM1_M3_FD_187986 | JGI IMG/M metagenome (GOLD analysis project Ga0209011, IMG submission 187986) | Forest soil microbial communities from Thunder Bay, Ontario, Canada - Black Spruce, Ontario site 2_A8_OM1_M3 (SPAdes) (version 2) | ecosystem: Environmental > Terrestrial > Soil > Boreal... | reverse complement strand
AACCGCCGCGCCGCCTATGTCACCGCCTTCCTCGAGGAGCTGGTCAACTGGGATTTCGCCAATCGCACGCTCGTGGACCTGGCGGTGAACCCCGAGCCGCGCGCCGCGCGCGTCCGTACCGTGACCGAGACCGACCGCGCTCACCTGAGCGTGCGCTGAGCGAGCCGCGCCGCTTCGCTCACAGGCTCCCCGCCACCCGCACGCGGTGCGGATGGTAGGGCAGCACCTCCACGATCTCACCCTCGACGAGCCGCTGCTGTATGCCGCGCCAGAACGCCGCGGTGAGAATCTCCCCGTGCAGGCGCCGCAGTGCGGCGCGCTGGGCGTCGTTGAAGCCCAGGAACTGAATGAATGACTCCGGGAAGACGTCGTTCTCACCCACGTAGAACCAGGCTTCGCCGCGCATCTCATCCTCGTGGTTGGTAGCCTGCGGCAGGTCGCGAAAGTTGCAGTCGGTGACCCGGCACAGCTCGTCGTAGTCGTAGAAGATCACGCGCCCGTGGCGCGTGACACCGAAATTCTTCAGCAGCAGGTCACCCGGAAAGATGTTGGTGTAGGCGAGATCACGGATGCACTGTCCGTAATCAAGCACCACGCGGTCGGCATCTGCGGCGGGGGCGCTGCGCAGGAACAGGTTCAGCGGCGTCATGCGCCGCTCGATATACATGTGATCGAACACCAGGTCCGCGCCGTCCTCGCGCACGGTGTGTGCCGCTTCGCGCCGCAGCTCCTGCAGCAGCTCGGGAGCAAAGCGTGCGCGTGGGAAGCGCAGGCGCCGGAATTCCTGGGCGTCCACCAGCCGTCCGGCCCGGTCGTGAATGAAGACCATCTGATACTTGGCGAGCACCTCTTCGCGCAGCACGGTCTTGGGAGGGGGGAAGCGGTCGCGGATCACCTTGAAGACGACGTCGAAGGAGGGCAGGGTGAAGCACACCATGACCAGGCCACGCTCGCCGGGCGCGTGCGCGAACAGATCCTGGGTGTGCTCGAGGTGGCGCATCAGCTCGCGGTAACGCTCGGTCTTGCCCTGCTTGGCGCGCCCCAGCACCGTGAACAGCTCGCTCACCGGCTTGCGCGGCATGATCGACTTCAGGAACACCACGGCCTCGGCGACGCGCTCGAGATCGACGTGGAAGTACGAGCGCGTGAAGCTGAACACGATGCTGACGTCGTCTTCCGCGAGCATCACGGCATCCACGAGCACGCCGCTGTCGGTGTTCTTGAGCGCGATCACCAGAGGCAACACGAACCCGCCTCCCACCACGCGGCCGACGATATAGGCGCGCGAGATCTGGTAGAAGACCGGGCGGATCACCTCGACCCGCTCGACATCGCGCCGTTGCGTGCTGGCGGGCAGGTGGTCACGCACCTCGGCGGCGACGTGCGCGATGCTGTTGTCGAGATCGCGCCACGGCGAGCGGAAGCGCACGTCCCCCAGCAGATCCTCGAACAGCAGCGACAGGGAGCCATGATTGACGTAGGTGTTGGTGCCTACCGCGGACTGCAGTTTCGCCAGCGGATCCAGATCGGCGGCGACAAACTCGATGTCAGGTGCGACGCCCACCGTGCCTAACAGCCTGCGGCTGATGGAGCTGAAGAAGGTCTTGGTGAACTCCGGGTCCGCCAGTTCCGTGATCTGCGCTGCGAACGCGCCATGGATCTGCCGCCACAGGTCGCGATTGAGCGCCTGCGCCCCGAGCTTGAGGCGAACTTCCGCGATCGTCTGGTTTACGGAGCGGTCGTAGAGCCCGATGCGCTCGATGGCGTCCTGCTGGCTGCCGCGCCAGTCGCGCCCGTCGAAGCGCAGCGGCGCGCGGCGCGTGATGGCGCGGAACTGCGCGTTGTAATGGGCGAACGCATCCACGATCTGCCGGGCGCAGTCCTGCGCCAATGCGGAAGCTGCGTCAGCGGAGCCGGCCATGAGGACTGCGGGCTCTCAATCGAAGTCGGTCGGCAGGCCTGGGTTGAGCCGGTGCTCGTACAGCCGCTCGATCTGTGGGCCCAGGACGCGGCCCGTGGACAGCTCCGGCAGGGCGCGCACCGGAAAAAACGCTACCGCGTCGGTTTCGTGGCCGGTGAGGGGACTGCCGCCGGTGAGCTCGCATACGAAGAACAGCTTGTAGATGTGATGCACGCCCGGCGGATGCGGATGCCGGTTCTTGTCCACCAGGGCAGCGAGCTTGACGGCGCGGGCGCGATAGCCGGACTCCTCGTGGACTTCGCGCACCACCGCCTCCGAGGGCGCATCGTTCACGTCCGCCCAGCCGCCCGGCAGAGTCCACCGGCCATCGCTCCGTTCTCGCACCAGCAGCACCTGATCGCCGTCGAAGACGCCGCCGCGCACGTCGACTTTGGGCGTGGCATAGCCGCGCTCACCTTCCCAGACGGCGCGCGCCCGCACGGCGGGAATTTCCAGCTCGACAGACAGCATGTCGGCCGCCAGCTCCTGCAGCTGGGTGTAGCGTTCGCGATCGAACGGATCGCGACTGAAGGTGAGCCCGTTCTGCGCGATCGCCTGCAGCTTGCGCGCCCACTCGAGCAGGGTTGCCGTGTGCGCGCCCGCACTCACGACCGCGACCCCGGGCGGCTGGCTGCGGCGCGTGTGCGCCAGCTCACCCAGATCGCCGCATCAGGCCGCATGGCCCTGAGCGCGGTCCGCAGCATCTTGCCCAAGTCGGCCCGCCGGGTCGCAAACACGTGAATGACGTCGGTGTGCGCGTCGATGCGCGGCCCCAAGCGCCTAGAGGTTGCGGATCAGCGCGTCGCCAAACGCGCTGGTCGACACTTCCTGTGCGCCTTCCATGAGCCGTGCGAAGTCGTAGGTGACCACTTTCTGCGCGATCGTCCGGTCCATGGCGCCGATGATGGCATCGGCCGCTTCGACCCAACCCATGTAACGGAACATCATCTCTGCGGAGAGAATCAGCGAGCCCGGATTCACCTTGTCGAGATTCGCATACTTGGGCGCCGTGCCGTGCGTGGCCTCGAACACGGCGTGCCCGGTGAGGTAGTTGATATTGCCGCCCGGGGCGATGCCGATGCCGCCGACCTGCGCTGCCAGCGCATCCGAGAGATAGTCGCCGTTGAGATTGAGGGTTGCGATGACGTCGAACTCCTCGGGGCGCGTCAGTACCTGCTGCAGCGTGATGTCGGCGATCGCGTCCTTGATGAGGATGCGTCCGGCCTTCCTGGCCGCGTCCATTTCCGCGTTCGCGTCCTTCTCACCCTTGGCCGCCTTGGTACGCTCCCACTGCTCCCAGGTGTAGGTCTGGGACGCAAACTCACGCTCGGCGAGCTGATAGCCCCAGTTGCGGAACGCGCCTTCGGTGAACTTCTGGATATTGCCCTTGTGCACGAGCGTCAGGGTCTTGCGTTTGTGGGCGATGCTGTAGCCGATCGCGGCACGGATGAGACGCTCCGACCCCTCCTTCGACACCGGCTTGATGCCGATGCCGGAGCTCTCCGGGAAGCGGATCTTGGCGTATGCCTTGGGGAAGGCCTGGCGGAACAGCTCGAGAAACTTCCGGTTGTCGGGGGTGCCGGCTTCGAATTCGATGCCGGTATAGATGTCCTCGGTGTTCTCACGGAAGATGACCATGTCGACCTTCTCGGGGTGCTTGACGGGCGAGGGCACGCCCTTGAACCAGCGCACCGGGCGCAGGCACACGAACAGGTCGAGCATCTGCCGCAGCGCCACGTTGAGCGAGCGGATGCCGCCACCGATCGGGGTGGTGAGCGGCCCCTTGATGGACACGAGGTATTCGCGGCAGGCGGCAACGGTTTCTTCCGGCAGCCAGGTGTTGAACAGCTTGTTGGACTTTTCCCCTGCGTAGACTTCCATCCAGTGGATGCGCCGCTTGCCGCCGTAGGCCTTGGCCACCGCGGCGTCCATGACGCGCACGCTGGCGCGCCAGATGTCAGGGCCGGTGCCGTCACCCTCGATGAATGGAACGATCGGGTTCTGCGGGACGACCAGCTTGCCGTTGCTGATCGCGATCTTCGCCCCCTGGGCGGGCGGCGTGACCTTGGGGCTTGCGGCCGTGGACATGAGGTCTTCTCCTGGGGAGTCGCCGGCTGCGCGGGGGGCGCGCCGGGGCGGGGAATGCTAGCACACGGTCGGCGCGGCACGCGGCGCGTACCCGGCGGCGTGCCCGTATGAGAGACTGACCGCGCGGCTTGGCGGGGGCGGGCAAGAGCGCATGTCCTACACAGTTAATAAGAGTAACGGGGCGGCGGCTGCGAAACCGTCGCTCCTGCGGCAGCTGTGCGCGGTGCGGCCGACCGATCCGGCGGATACCACGGGCAAGAGTCGCCTGAAGCAGGTGCTGAGCGCGCGGGCGCTCATCGCGATCGGCCTGGGCGCCACCATCGGATCGGGCATTTTCGTGCTCACCGGCACGGTCGCCGCCAACCATTCCGGCCCTGCGATCACGCTGTCGCTGCTGATCGCCGCCTTCGGCGGCGGACTCGCTGCGCTGTGTTACTCCGAGTTCGCGGCATTCCTGCCGGTTCCGGGCAGCGCCTACAGCTACACCTATGCAACCCTCGGCGAGGCGCTCGCCTGGTTCATCGGCTGGAACCTGCTGCTCGAATACGCGATTTCCGCTTCGGCGGTGGCGGTGAGCTGGTCCGCCTATGTCGTGAGTCTGCTCGGCGATGCGCACATCCACCTGCCGGCCCTTCTCGTCAACGCACCGCTCGGGCTCGACGCGCACGATCACATCGTCGCCACCGGCGCGCTCATCAACGTGCCGGCGGTGCTGATCGTCGCCGCCATGACCGCTCTCCTGTACGTCGGGGTGCGCGGCTCAGCCGGCGCCAACACGGTCATGGTGACACTCAAGGTCGGCATCATCGTGATCTTCGTCATTGCGGGCCTCAAGTACGTCGACTCCTCGAACTGGCACCCGTACGTGCCGCCCAGCACCGGGATTCGCGGTCACTTCGGCTGGAGCGGCGTGCTGCAGGGCGCGGCCATCATCTTCTTCTCCTATGTTGGGTTCGATACCGCCTCGACCACCGCACTCGAGGCGCGTAATCCGCAGCGCGATCTGCCGATCGGGATCATCGGCGCCCTGGTCATTTCGGCCGTGCTGTATGTTGCCATGGCAACCGTCCTGACCGGCATGGTGCCATTCCAGAAACTCGACTCCGACGCGCCGGTGGCCGTGGCACTCGACTTCCACCCGCAGCTCGCATGGCTTTCCCCGTTCGTCAAGGCGGGCGTCATCGCCGGGATGACCTCCGTCATCCTCACTTCGCTCCTCGGGCAACCGCGCATACTGCTTTCGATGGCGGACGATGGATTGCTGCCGCCGTTCATGAGCCGTTGCCATCCGCGCTTCAAGACACCGCACGTGTCCACGCTCATCACGGGTGTGTTCGCGGCGTTGATCGCCGCCGTATTTCCGCTCGACCTGCTCGCGGACCTTATTTCCATGGGTATCCTGCTGGCGTTCGCGGTGGTCTGCCTCGGCGTGCTGGTGTTGCGCTACACACGGCCCGATGCGTACCGGCCGTTCCGCGTGCCCTGGGCACCCGTCACCTGCGTACTGGGCACGGTCGTGTGCCTGGGCATGACCGCCTTTCTGTCGGCGGCCACCTGGAAGCGCCTCGTGATCTGGACCGCCATCGGCATGTCCATCTACGCCTTCTACGGATTCCGGCACAGCCGCCTGCGCCAATGACCGGGACGCTGCCGGGCACGCCCGCCGCGGATGGCTTCCGCATGCCGGGAGAATTTGAGCCGCACGCCGGCTGCTGGATGCTGTGGCCGGAGCGGCCGGACAACTGGCGCGAGGCGGCGCGGCCGGCGCAGCTGGCCTTCGTGCAGGTGGCTGCGGCAATCGCGCAATTCGAGCCGGTCACGGTCGGGGTGTCGACCCCGCACTACGCCGCCGCGCGCGCGCTGCTGCCCGAGCGCGTGCGGGTGGTGGAGATGGCGCACGATGATTCCTGGATGCGTGATGTCGGGCCCACCGGCGTGGTGGATGGGCGCGGCGCGGTACGCGGCGTCGACTGGCGCTTCAACGCGTGGGGCGGCCTTGCCGGGGGACTGTATTTTCCCTGGGACCAGGATGATCTCGTGGCGCGCAAGGTGCTGGACATCGAGAGGCTCGATCGTTACCGCGCGCCGCTGGTGAACGAAGGCGGCGCCATCCACGTCGACGGTCAGGGCACGGCGCTGGTCACCGAGGAATGCCTGCTGAACGCAAATCGCAATCCGCACCTGCAGCGCAGCGACGTGGAGCGGCAGCTGCGCGACTACCTGGGCGTGAGCCACATCATCTGGCTCGGCAGGGGAGTGTTCAACGATGAGACCGACGGGCACATCGACAATCTGGCGTGTTTCGTACGCCCTGGCGAAGTGTGTCTCACGTGGACCGATCGTCGGCGCGATCCGCAGCATGCGATCTCAGTGGATGCCTGGGAGCGTTTGCATGAAGCGCGCGATGCTCGCGGGCGGCGGCTCAAGGTGCGGCGCCTGCCGATGCCCGGTCCGCTCACCCTTCATGCCCGTGAAGCGACCGGCCTCGTCGCTCGCGACGGCACGCGCTCGCGCGCCGCCGGCGAGCGCCTGGCCGCGAGCTACGTGAACTTCTACATCGCCAACGGCGGCATCGTCATGCCGCTCCTGGACGCCCGCACCGACCGCTCGGCGGCACAGCGCCTGAAGCGCCTGTTCCCGGCGCGCCGCGTGGTGGGCGTGCCGGCGCGCGAAATCCTGCTGGGAGGCGGCAACATCCACTGCATCACGCAGCAGGTTCCCTCAGGAACGCGAACCCGATCAAAGTCTGCGACCTGAGTACAGGCTGCCCGCGGCGCCTTGCGCTATCGTCAGCGGCCATGGACCTGGCGCGCTTTCGCAGCCCCTTGTTGGCCGGCCTGATGATCGCCGCGCTCGCCCAGGCGCCCGCCATTGCCCTGGCACCCAACGCCAGGCAGGAGGCCTCGCCCACAGCGCCGCCGGCCGGGCGCTTCATCGTCAAGCTGCGCTCTAACGCCGTCGCGGATGCCGCACACGCCGCGCCAGAGCGGATCGGCGCGCTCGCGAGCCGCGCGGGAGTCACCCTGAGCGAGGCGCGTCACATCATCTCCGGCATCCACCTGATGCGGGTGCAGGCGCAGCCGGGCGGTGAGCCGGCCGCGGCAATTCTGGTGCGGCTGCGCGCGGACCCGGAAGTCGAGTACGCCGAGCCCGACCAGCGCCGTTATGCGTATGCGACACCGGATGATCCGCTGTTTTCCAGCCAGTGGTACATGCAGCACACGCAGGCTTCCGCGGTAAACGCACTCGGCGCCTGGGATCTGACCACCGGGAGCGCCGGCGTCGTAATCGCGGACCTCGACACCGGCGTGCGCTTCGATCACCCGGATCTGCGCGACGCGAGCGCCAATCGCCTGCTGGCCGGCTACGACATGATCGGTCCGGATCCTGATGGCAGCTTCACCACCGGCAACAGTGGCCACGGGCGCAGTCCGGACGCTTCCGACCCGGGCGACTGGGTTTCCAGCAGCGACACGAAGAATCCGCTGTTCACGAGCTGCACGGTCTCCAACAGCAGCTGGCACGGCACCCGGGTAGCCGGGATTCTCGGCGCCATCACCAACAACCAGACCGGCATCGCCGGCATGGCGTGGAGCGGCTGGATCCTGCCGGTGCGCGTGCTCGGCAAATGCGGCGGTTACGATTCCGACATCCTCGCCGCCATGGCGTGGGCGGCGGGCATGCACGTCAGCGGCGTGCCCGACAACCCCTACCCGGCGCGGGTGCTCAACATGAGTCTCGGGGCCGCCGGCAGCTGTCCGGCCGCTTACCAACAGATCGTCGATGAGCTGGTGGTCGCGGGCGTGCTGGTGGTGGTGTCCGCGGGCAACGAAGGTGGCCCGGTGGACGCCCCGGCGAATTGCATCGGCGTGGCCGGCATCGCCGGCTTGCGGCAGGTCGGCACCAAGGTGGGCTTCAGCAGCCTGGGACCGGAAATCGCACTGAGCGCCCCGGCGGGCAATTGCGTCAACACCGGTGCGGGGCAACCCTGCCTGTTCTCGATTGAAACACTCACCAACACCGGCACGACCGTGCCGGCGACCAACATCTATACCGACGAGACGAACTTCAACGTCGGTACCAGCTTTTCCGCTCCCATCGTTTCCGGCATCGCCGGTCTGATGCTGGCCGTGAACGGCAACCTGACCTCCGGACAACTCATCGCGCGGCTGCAGGCCGGCGCCACCACGCCGTTCCCGGTCTCGAGCGATAGCACCGTGCTGGCCTGCCATATCCCCGCCAGCCCGAGCGATCTGCAGACCCGTGAGTGCAATTGCACCACCAGCGTATGCGGCGCGGGCATGGCCAACGCTCACGGGGCGGTGCTCGAGGCGCTGCGTCCCATAGCGGCGGTAGCGCTGCCGGCGACGGTAACGGCCGGAGCCAGCGTGACGCTCGACGGCAGTGGCAGTGCCGCGGCGTGCCATGCCAGCCTCAGCACTTACCAGTGGACGGTGGTGCAGCCGACCAGCAACCCGCCGACGATCCAGAATGCCAACATGGCTCAGGCGAGCCTGGTCGCTCCGAGCGGGCCCGCAACCTATACGCTGATGCTGACGGTCACCGACGATGCCGGTCGCACGGACAGCGCGCAGGTCATCGTGACCTCGAGCAGCGCCCGCACGGCGGCGCCGGCGCACGCCGGCAGCAACGCCTGCCTGGCGGCGATCTCTTACACCGTACCGCCGCCCGCCAGCGTAGCAGCTGCCCCAACCGGCAGCGGCGGTGGTGGCGGTGGCGCCCTCGATGTGTTGAGCGTGCTGACGCTTGCCCTGGCGGTCCTGGCGAGCGCGGTCCTCAGCCCTTACAACAGCCGCTCTGCGGCGTCCAGCCAGGGGCGCTGCGCCCGGCGGTAGTGACCCGGCGCGATGCGCGCCTGCTCGAGCAGCTCGCGCGCCACTTTCTGCGCCTCGGCCCGCCGACCCTGGGCCTGCAGCAGCTGCGCGTAACGCACCGCGGCTTCGGCGCCGGGGTAGGAGGGCGCCAGCACCGCGTACTCCTCGAGCGCCTTGGGCACGTTGCCTTCTGCTTCGAGCGCGCGGGCGTACAGGAGATGCCCTGCCGGCGAGCGAAAATCCGGGTTGCGCCGGATGAGTTCATCGAGCATGGCGCGTGCAGCGGCTGCGTCGCCCTTGCCAAACAGCGCCTGTGCGAGTCCCAGCATGAGATTGGGGTCGTGTTCATACAGTCCCGTAAGCGCCTCGCGGTACTGACCGATGGCCTCGTCGTAGCGTTCGTGGCGCACGAGTTCCTCCGCGTAGCGCTGGCGGCTCGCGACGTTGCTGCCGACACGCGCCTCGTTCTCGTAACGGCGCAGGTCGGCGCCGGGATCCACGGCTTTGCGCAAGCCGCGCGCGGTGCGCTTTGCCGTGCGGCTGCGGAACAGTTCGGGAAGAATCTCCACCGCGATGTAGGCAATCGCTCCCGGCAGTGACAGCAGCGCGAGCACCCAGATCCAGATCTGGTTCCGTCCGGTCTTGACGACGTGGATGATGAGTGCCACCTGGACGATGATCGACAGAATCAGAAGCGACATTCCCTTTATCTCCGCAAATCTATGGGTGCGCCGCCGGTCCGGATGGCAGCGCGAAGGCGATGACGTAGTCGCCGCGCGGCGTGCCGAGCGGGCCGTGGCCGCCGGCGCTGATGACGAGATATTGACGCTGGTTGCGTCCCGCCCGGTAGGTCATGGGCGTGGCCTGACCGCCCGCGGGCAGCTGGTACTTCCACAGCTCGCGTCCGCTCTCGATGTCGAAGGCCCGCAGGTAGCTGTCCATGGTCGCTGCGACAAACACCAGGTCGCCGTCGGTCGCAATCGGTCCGCCCATGTTCGGCATGCCGAAGTCGCGTGACGGCACGAACCAGGGCGTAAGCCCTGCGGTGGAGCCGAGCGGCACCTGCCAGACGATGCGAGAATGGCGCAGGTCCACGCTGACCAGGGTACCCCAGGGCGGCGCAGTGCACGGCAGGTCCCAGGGCGAGAGCAGCGGCTCGCGGCGCATGGCGTAGGGCGTGCCCGCCTGTCGGGCAAACTCGGAATGCGGAAAGCGGTCCGAGCGCGCGTCACGCTCGAAGTCTTGTGGCGAGATGAGGGTAACCACCATCGGCAAATGATTGACGGCCGCGATGACGCGCCCGCGCTGCTCGTCGAACACCATGCCGCCCCAGTTCACGCCGCCGATGTAACCGGGTGACAGAAGCGTGCCGCGTGTGTCGGGTGGGGTGAAAATGCCCTCGTTGCGCAGCGAAGCGATGAGGTCGCGGCACTTGCCGCGATCCCAGAACGTGAGGCCCCAGGCGTCGCCGGGTTGCACCGGGCGCTGGGAGGTAAGCGCCGGGAGCGACGAAAACGGCTGCGTGGACCACGCCTGTTCGCCCGGGACATGGCTCGCGGGCACGGGTTTCTCGGTGATCGGGAACAGCGGCCGGCCGCGGGTGCGCTCGAACACGTACAACATACCGGTCTTGGTCGCCTGGATGACTGCCGGTATCGGTACTCCCTGCACCTCGATGTCCCCCAGCACCGGCTGCGCCGCGACGTCG
>Ga0209011_1000928_pt1 | contig 10613 bp, 9 predicted proteins | sample BlaSpr_A8_OM1_M3_FD_187986 | JGI IMG/M metagenome (GOLD analysis project Ga0209011, IMG submission 187986) | Forest soil microbial communities from Thunder Bay, Ontario, Canada - Black Spruce, Ontario site 2_A8_OM1_M3 (SPAdes) (version 2) | ecosystem: Environmental > Terrestrial > Soil > Boreal... | reverse complement strand
TGTCTGTCGCGGTGGCAAACCAACGCACGACGCGCCCCGCTTCATCGACGACAGGTTTACAGCGAAACAGGAACCAACGATAGCGACCGTCCTTACCGAGCACCCGTTGTTCGAGCTCAAATGGTACTCCCGCCGAGACAGCGGCCTTTCGTTCGGCCTGAACTCGCTCCAGATCGTCCGGATGAGTGCCGGCCCGCAACCACGGGCTAACCGGTTCACCCTTTATATCGTCCAACGTGGCGCCTCGGTAGTCGAGCATGGTCTGATTGGCTTGGAGCACGGACCCATCAGCGTCGAGCACGAGCACATGCTGGGGCAGAAAGTCGATAAGTTGCCGCAACTCGCGCTCGTCCTGGCGAAGCTTGCTCTCCGACCGCTTGCGATCCTCGATATCCGTGGCGGTCGAATACCAGCGCGTCGGACGGCCGCCGTCATCAAGCAAGGGATTGTATTGACTGAGGAACCAACGGTACTTGCCATCCTTGCGTCGGACCCGTTGCTCGAGCTCAAATGGAACCGTGCCGGCGAGGGCGGTTAGCCGCCGCTCGCGAACCCTCTCGAAATCATCTGGATGGATTATGCGTTCCCGGAAGCCCTCGGCCCGAACCTCTTCGAGCGACAGACCAGAGTACTCGAGGGCGACGCGATTTGCGTAAATCGCCTTACCGTCTGGGTCCAATACGATGATCGCCTGGGAAACGGCGTCGGTCATGCGGCGCAGCTCTTCTTCCGATCTGCGAATGTCGTGGAGAGCTTCGGTCAGCGCTTCATGCGATCGTTGTTGTTGAATCGCGAGGAGTGCGATACGTCCGGCAGACTCGGTCAGCGCAAGATCCGCATCGGTCGGCACTCCCGGCTGCGGTGAGTACACTGCGAACGTTCCTACAACCTGATTGTCCTTGGTCAGGATCGGCTGGGACCAGCCGGCGCGTATTCCAGAGCTGAGTGCGAGTTCGAGATTCTCCTCGAAGGGCGAAAGCCGCTCTGTGGTGGTGTCCGCGACAATCACGGGGGTCTTGAGGTAGGCAGCGCGACCGCACAGTCCGACGTCTGGCCCGACTGGTAGTGGTGTGATCGCGCGGATCCAGTCGGACGATACCTTGGGGCCTGCGCTTGGCCAGAGCTTTGTCCCGTCCGGATCTAACAACAAGATCACTGTCTTCGATGGAGAGACCTGGCAGTCGATGGCGGCGCACAGCTGATCCAGGGTGTCAGTGAGACTTGCGCCGTCGGTGATCATTTCCAGCGTTCGCATCTCAGCGGCGTGTAGTAATTGCGTTCGCTTTCGGTCATCGATGTCCGTCGCTGTTCCATACCAGCGCACCAATGCGCCGGCAGCATCGCGTTGCGGCTCGACCCGGAAAAGAAACCACCGAAATACGCCATCGAAGCGTTTGAGACGGGCCTCGAAGTTGGCGGTTCGGGCCGCACGCAGTGCCTCAACCCACGCGTCCGTCACTCGCTGCGAGTCTTCCGGATGAATTGCAGCTCGCCAGCTCCACGCGTCTGCCTCGCCCGAAGTGGCCCCGGTGTACTCGATCCAGGGCTGGTTAACGAACCGGTGTGTTCCGTCTGGATTGCTGGACCATGCCAGCCCCGGAGCTCGATCGAGGAGTTCGCGAGAGTTGCTTCCAGGCTCGCTCGCGGGCGCGGCAGAGGCTGCCGCTTCACGCCCCTCGTCGGACGACATTCTGGCGTCGTCAGCACTCGTTGGAGTTTTGCGCTGCGGTTCGTCCACGGCGTTGGGTGCCTGCAGGTAGTACTGAACCAGTCAAATTGCGCAATAAACGGCCTTGCTCCGCCGCCCCGTCCGTATCATCGCTCCCTCCGCGCGCAGATGCCAAAGATTCGGCATTTGCCGAAGGATCGGCACGTCGCCCTGGAACTTGGTGCAGTAGATCCAAGGTGTTACGACTTGGTGCAGATCTTGCTTCCATCTGTCCGCTTGGATCGATGAAAGCGCAACTGGAGACAAGGTTGTGACGGATGAAGCTCAACGGGAGCCTGCCTACGGCGCCCGAATGGCGACGTACTTCCGCCTCACCAAAGCCCCGAGCCTCGTTATTCGACCGGCCGCCAAGCCGCCCGTCGCGATCACTCGGTTGATATCCGACGTCGGTATGCCGGAGCGCACGCAGAGCATCCCCGCGGAAAGAGCATTCGTGGTATCTATGCATTTGACGCCGTCGGGCGCGCAGGGATGCGAGATCTGGGTAGATGATCGCTACTCGAGGATCGTGAACTGGCCCGCGGGTGGCGTCGGCATTTATGATCTTGAGTCCAACCCTCGCACGCGCAATCGGGGTCCGGTCGACTGGGTGCACTATCATGTTCCTCGCGCTACGTTCGACTCGTTTACAGACGACGTCGGGGTGTCCCGAATCGAAGCTCTTCAATGCCGCCATGGGGCGGTCGATCCGGTACTGCACCAACTGACTCAGATAGTCCTGCCGTCCCTCAACGCCCCGCAGGGACTCTCCGAACTCTTTCTCGACTACTTTCGTCAGCTGTTCTGCGCCCACGTGTTGCAAAGATACGCGCCGTCGCCTGGCACGACCAGCCGCTCGAACGGCGGGCTCGCGCCCTGGCAGAAAAGGCGGGTGATGGAGATCTTCAGGGAACATCTGGACGGATCACTCAAGCTACCTACGTTGGCGAGCGAGTGCGGACTTTCTGTCAGCCACTTCGCGCGCGCCTTCCGGCGATCATTCGGCACGCCCCCCCACCATTACCTGGTCCTGCAGCGTGTCGAATGCGCGAAGGCACTTCTTTCACGATCCACCTGCGCTCTCTCTGAAGTCGCACAGCAGGCGGGCTTCTGTGACCAGGCCTCGTTCAGTCGCACGTTCAAGGCCGTCGTTGGAACAACTCCGGGGCAGTGGCGCAGGCAGCAGGCGGTCAGCAGGCATGTCACCGTGTCGTGAATGTTCTAGATTCGTTTTGGTCCGCCGTCGCGTTCGAGCGTCATCCACTCCGAGATGTACGGCGAAGCGTTCGTGATCGCGATACCTTCGTTCTCGCAAGAGTTGAGGAAGCGAATCCCTTCCACGCCGATGACCGTGACTGCGCCAACGTCCAAAACGATATCACCACTGGCGGCCTTGATCTGCGCCTTCAGTTCTTGGATGTGCTCGATTCGAAGGCTGCCGATCAGCTTCAGAATCACCCATTTGCCGAGTGTGTGTCTGTCGATCCTGAGTGTCATCAGTCGAACTTCCGCGCTACCGCGCTGCGCGGCGAAATTAAGGCTTGACGTGGAGATAAACCTTGCGACGGATGATGTTGGTCGTTGAGTGTGCGAGTCGGTGCAGTGTTGCTGGCCAGATCTCTTGGAGCAAATGCCGCGCGTGTATGCCCACCCGCTAGAGCGTCCTGCCGCGGCTCGCAGGCTCCGGCCCAGTAAAAAGGCCCAGTCTTCCCACACTAGCCCCCGCGAAGACAACCGTCTTGGCGGATCCGTCCACCTTTGACGATCTTGACTGGGCGCTTGTAATTTAAGGTGGGGGCGGCCCTGACCGGCACCCCGGTCAGGGCTGTCGGAAACTATTACAGGTCACATTCGTTTCAACCGTCAGATAACGGGTTTCACGCCCGACGTCCCAGCACTCTTGAAGAAGAAAACGCAAAAGCGCGGGATTCGCACAAGCCTCGGGTCAACCGCATTGATAGCTTGCACCGCCGGCACAGCGATCGATTGGCTAAGCCGAGGAGGCTGTCTTGCAAAACTACTATCCTACAATCGTGGGCTCCCTCTTGTCGGTCCTTGCGAGCATACCTGCTCATGCGGAGACGGACTTGACTGGCAAATGGGTGGGGACATTCAGCGGGGTCCAAATCGAGTTTCCTCCGCAGCGCGGGCCATTTGCCTATCTAAAGGATGACGACAAACCAGCCCAGACCTCACCGAGGTTTGTCGACAATCCCCTGCAGCTCGTCATCGACACTCAGAAGAACGGTGTTGCGGTCGGAAGCTGGCACGCGGGGCAATTCAAGCAACAGTTCGTCTGCGCACAGATCAGTCAGGCTATGTGGAATTGCATAGATGCTGGAGGTCGAGCCAGCCTGGAAGTCAAGTCTGCAACAGAGCTTAGGGTGTGCTACTTGGACAGCCGTGAAGGAGCGCAGGGGGCTGGTTGTGGGCTGCTGCGGAGAGCTTAGTGAGCTTACCCCAGGACTGATCAGTGATTCCTGCTGCACGCGGCGGCCCTATCAAGGATTGAAATGCCATCTCTACTGGAAAGAACCCTGTCTCAACATCCCACCTTGCCGCGCGAGATCGCCAGCGTCAGGATTCCGGACAGCCCACTAGCGCAGAAGGCGGTCGATCTGGCCTATCGCGTCTCGCCGGCCGTTGTATGGACGCACGTGCTTCGGACCTTTGTTTTTGGTGCCCTAGTCGGGCGGGCGCAGAATCTACGCTACGACGAGGAACTCTTCTTTTTGGCCTCTGTACTGCACGACCTTGGGCTTACGACCGAGTTTCGGGGCACTGAGCGCTTTGAAGTGGTCGGAGCTGATGCCGCCGCGGCCTTCCTGAAGGATCAAGGCGTCAACGACGAGCGGCGCGCGATCATCTGGGACGCCATCGCGCTCCACACCTCCGTCGGCATTGCCTCACGCAAGCGGCCCGAGATCGCGCTGGTCCATATCGGCGCGGGCATCGACGTCTTGGGGCTCGAGCTCAACAAGCTTCCGCCGACCCTCGTCGCGCAAACGATCGAAGCACTTCCGCGTCACGATTTCAACAAAGCGTTTTTCTCCGTGCTGGTCGACACGATCGCCCATGCGCCGCAGAGCGCGGCCATGACCTGGATGTGCGAGACCGCCAACGAGTACGTACCGGGCTGCCACTGCCCGAGCTTCACCAGCCAGCTGCAAGCAAGTCCGTTCAAAGAGTAAATCGAGACCTCAACGGTACCGTGGTCCTTTTTCTCAAAATCGATTGCTATTGTGCAATTCGATCCGAATATGCGGACCCGCCGTTGTAGACATCGATAAAGCGATTCATTCTTCGAGCCGCCCTGTCCTGTAGTCGACTCTTCATCGTAGATATTTCAGCGTGAGGCAAATCTGATGACATCCTCAAGCGCCGTCGCGGCGAACAAAGCGCTGGTCAGCAAAGTGATGGACGCCGTTTTTGTTCGGCGCGATAGCAGCGTTGTGGAGCGGTACTTCGCCCGGGCATACATCCAACACAATCCAGCGGTCCCCAACGGTCGAGATGCCATTCCGACCTTAATTTCGCATCTGGCTCCGGGGTTCCGCTATGAGCCAGGAATGATCGTCGCCGAAGGCGACCTGGTCATGATTCACGGTCGCTACACTGGTTGGGGCCCGAAGCCGATGGTAGCGGTAGATATATTCCGCGTCGTTGACGGCCAGCTCGTTGAGCATTGGGACGTTCTGCAGGAAGAAGTCCCCGCTGCCGCCACCGCCAGCGGCAATTCGATGTTCTGAAAAAGCTCATCATTCGTCCCTGCTTACGGAGAACCGCTCCTGTGGATGCTCACGCGACAGCGCCTAACCGCTACCTTGAGGCAAACGGTATTCGCTACGCTTACCGACGCTTCGGTTCGGATAAAGGCGTGCCGCTCCTTTTTCTGCAGCATTTTCGTGGAGGTATGGATCACTGGGACCCTCTGGTTACAGACGGCCTAGCCGAACGTCGATCAGTAATCCTCGTAGACGGTGCAGGCGTCGGCGGCTCAAGCGGGGCCACCCCCGACACGATTGAGGCAATGGCGGAGGATCTCCGTCATTTTCTGACGGCTCTGGATGTGAAGTCCCTGGACGTCCTAGGTTTCTCCATTGGGGGCACGATTGCGCAACGCCTTGTCCTCCAGTACCCCGAGCTCGTGCGACGCCTCGTATTGGTCGGGACCCGGCCGAAAGGCGGGGAGTCGAGTGGTGGCCGGGGACGGGATCCGGAGGTTGCCCGGGTCGCGGGCAATCCAACACCGACACTGGAGGATTTCCTATTCCTATTTTTTGATCCGTCCCCCGAAAGCCAAGCGGCTGGAAGAAGCTTTTGGGAGCGCCGCCATCAGCGCACAGCGGGGGTCGATCTGCCCAGCTCTGCGCAAGCGGGACAAGCTCAATCCGCGGCCCTTCGCGAGTGGTACGACGACGGGCCAACAAAGTTCGAGGAGCTAAAACGAATCGCACAGCCGACGCTCGTGGTGCACGGGCATCGCGACATCATGTTACCGACAATAAACGCCTATAACTTGTCCCAGCACATTCCCAATGCGCAGCTAATCATCTACCCACGTTCCGGGCACGGGGCGCTGTTCCAGTATCCGACCCTGTTCGTCCAGCATACCCAACTGTTCCTTGATAGCTGAAGGATACCGGGGCGCTTTGCAGGCACTACGTGTGTCGAGATGACCTGCCTTCCAATGGCAAGCGTCGCCAACAATAACGCGGTACCGATTAGCACGGCGGTCCGCCGCTACGCATGCGGGATCTGGTGCGTTAACGGAACAAGGCGTGGTTGACGCGCACTTGTGCTGTCGGACGTCATGCGAGCGCCACATCCCACTGTTTCTTTAACGACCAGCGGCTCCACCAGCCGGGCCCAAATTTGAACTGGCGCTTGCGGATCCGATGCACGAGCTCCAAGCCCGCCAGGGTCACGGCCGCCGTCCTGTAGGACTTGAACCCGAGCATGGGCTGGCATCGGCCCTTGATAGCCCGGTGGTCTTGCTCGACGACGTTGTTCAGGTAACAGCTCCTACGCACCAGGACGTATTTCCACCGATAGTCCTCGCGACGGAGCCTGCGCAGACCCGAATGACTGGGTATATGCCCATCCAGAGTTATCTTGCGCGGCCATCGGGGTGCGCATGACGCCAGCGCCCTGCGGAAGAAAGCCATCGCGGCCGCAATTCCACGCCCGATCTGGAACAGTGAGTCGACGGTCTTTCCGTCCTTGTCGACGGCACGGTACAAATAACCCATCTTGGGCCGGGTATGAATGAAGGTCTCGTCAACCCGCCAGGAGAAACCAACCGGCTTCGCCCGGCGGTTCCATCTCTTCTCGTATTCGGGCACGAATCGAAAGACCCATCGCATGATCGTTGTATGGGTTAGGTGCACGTCGCGCTCCGCCATCAGAGCCACGAGATCGCGATAGCTCAGGCGGTAAGTGAGGTACCAACGAACACAGGTCTCGATGACATCACGCGGGAATCGCCGACGCCGGTAAATGGCATCGCGTTCAATGGGTTCGGTCACGGCCGGCTCCAGGCGAAAAGCGCCGGATACCACGGATCGACCGCTAATGCACCGGAACCGCCCCGACCCCAGCCTCACCAAGGCACAATTACGGCACACCCAATCTGAGCTCGTCACATTCCCGGCACAGCGGCGTCTGCGGCTTTCATCACCGCCACTTTACCGTTCTCCCAGACATAGATCGGAGTGCCGTACGTCGGCTTACCTGCCGGGCTTCACGAATCTCAGTGTCATCCGATCCGACTCGCCGATCGCCAGATACTTGTCGCGATCTTTATCACCGAGCCCGAGCGTCGGAGGCAGGGTCCACACGCCTTCCGGATAGTCCTTGGTGTCCTTCGGGTTGTTGTTGATCGGCGATTCCGCATCGAAGCGGAAGCCCGCAGTCCCCGCCAGTTTCTTGATGTAGTCCTCGTCCATGTAGCCGGACTTACGCATCTCCTCGAGACTGGTGCCCGGCTTGGCGCGGTGCTCGACCACACCGAGCACGCCACCCGGCTTCAAAGCCTTGAAGAATGCGTTGAAGTGCGCCTGCTGATCGCCCGTTGCTAACCAGTTATGCACGTTACGGAACGTCAGCACCACATCGGCTGTCCCAGGCGGGCAGATCTCGGTAAGCTGCGGCGGATGCAATTCGGTGACGACCACCTTGCCGAGGTGAGTCGGATCACCCGCGATCCGCTTGCGCAGCACGGCCGCATTGTCCTTAGCCTCCTTCGCTGCGCCCGGTACATCAGGAGCCTCGATGGCGGCGTAGTACTTGCCCTGCTCGCGCAGGTAGGGTGCCAGGATTTCCATATACCAGCCGCGCCCGGGCCAGATCTCGACTACGGTCTGGTTCGGCCGCACTCCAAAGAATCGCAGCGTTTCGAGCGGATGGCGATACTGGTCGCGCGCCGTGAATTTCGGTGTGCGCGAGGGACTGGCAATCGCCGCGGCTAGCGGATCTTGGGCATCCGCCGCCACCGCGCTGACGGCAACGGCAGCGAGCGTCAGCAGCAACGCGGCACGAACTGATAGTGTGGAAGGCACGGCGTTATCTCCGGCAATGGTGAGGGTTCGCGAAGCCGCCATAGTACCGCCACCCGGCTTTCGCGCAGACGCGATCGTTCCTTCGTGGCGCAGCTGACGTGGTCGGCGCGCTGTGCCAAGGAACGCCCCAGCTTCGTAGACTTTGCCATCGCACGTCCAATCCGGACAATGCGCCTATGTCCCTGATCACACTTCTCAATGCGCATATCGCCTTCGGCGAGCGGCCGCTCCTTGATGAAGCGCAACTCACCGTACAGGCCGGCGAGCGACTCGGGCTGATCGGCCGCAACGGCACCGGTAAGTCGACACTGCTTGGTGTGCTCGCAGGTAAGACGCCCCTCGATGACGGCGAGCTGCAGCGACGCGAGGGCTTGAGGCTTGGGCTCGTCGAGCAAGAACCGCAGCTCCCCCCGGCAGAAACTCTGCAAGACAGTCTGCGGCTGCGCGCCACGGCATGCGCGGCCTGGAGCGAAGGGGCGCCAGCCGATGAGCGCGAGCACTGGCGCTTGGAGTCGCGCCTCGAGGAATTTCTGCACCGCTTCGGTCTTACCGGCGTCATTTCACCGGCGAGTTGTTCGGGCGGAGAGCGCAAGCGTGCCGTGCTTGCCCTGGCGCTCGCGCTACAGCCTGATCTGCTGCTGCTCGATGAGCCCACCAATCATCTCGATATCGAAGCCATCGAACGATTGGAGGAGCTGCTGCTTAAGGTGCCTGCGTCCATGGTCATCACCCACGATCGCGCCTTCCTCGATCGGATCACCACCCGCATCATCGAACTGGACCGTGGCGTGCTGCGCTCCTACCCCGGCAACTTCGCGGCCTATGAGCAGCGCAAGGACGAGGAACTCGCGGCGGAAGACACCGCGCGGCGCCGTTTCGACAAGTTCTGGCAGCAGGAGGAGGCCTGGATCCGCAAAGGCGTCGAGGCCCGCCGAACGCGCAACGAAGGACGCGTGCGCCGTCTCGAGCAATTGCGAATCGAGCGCGCTACGCGACGCGACCGGCTCGGAAACATTCGCCTCACTCTCAATGCCGGTGAGCGCTCGGGCGAGCTGGTTGCCGAGTTCGATAGGGTGAGCAAGCGCTTCGCAGCCCGACCGCTTATCGAAGATCTCTCGATGCGGATCATGCGTGGCGATCGCATCGGCCTGATCGGCCCGAACGGCGCGGGAAAGTCGACCCTGATCCGTCTCATTCTCGGCGAACTCGCGCCGGACGCCGGCACGGTACGCCGCGGAACCCGCCTAAGCATCGCCTACTTCGATCAGCTGCGAGCCCAACTCGATCCAACCGCGACCCTCGCCGAGGCCATCAGTCCCGGCTCGGACTGGGTGCAGCTCGGCAGCGTGCGCAAGCACATCGCGAGCTATCTGGGGGAGTTCATGTTTCCCGCGCAGCGCGCAAAGTCACCGATCAGCATGCTCTCCGGCGGCGAGCGAAATCGTCTCCTGCTCGCGCGCCTGTTCGCGCAACCTGCAAACCTTGTCATATTGGATGAGCCGACCAACGATCTCGACATCGAATCCCTGGAGCTACTCGAGGAGCGGCTGCAGGACTACAAGGGGACGCTGCTGCTGGTGAGTCACGACCGGCGCTTTCTCGACAATGTCGTCACCCAAACGTTGGCCGCCGAGGGGAATGGGGTGTGGCGCGAGTACGCCGGCGGTTACAGCGACTACCTGCAGCAACGGCCGATACCGGTCGGCCGCGCAACTGAGGCCGGGCAGACGCCTGCGCGGCGTGCCTCGCGCGACCGCTCTGCGGGTGAAACTCCCGCCAAGACCCGCACGCGCCTGAGCTATAAGGAGGAGCGCGAGCTGGCGGCCCTGCCCGAGGAGATCGAATCGCTAGAGCGCGAGCAAACTGAGCTCACCGCGCGCATGAGCGAACCGGATTATCACCGACTGGAAGGCAAGCGGTTGCGCGGCGACCGCAAACGGCTCGCGGAGCTCGAAGAGCTGCTACTGGAGAAGTTCGCGCGCTGGGAATCGCTTGAGGAACAGCGCGTACGCGTCGACGGTTGAATGGTGGCCAGGGGCGGAATCGAACCACCGATACGCGGATTTTCAGTCCACGCTTCGGAACGACTCAAGCTGCTGATATTTTTAGAGAAACCGACGTCTCACAGTCCAATATTTCCGCGAGTTAGTGGCACTTAACCTCCTGAAAGGCCGAGAAACCGCCACGTAATATTGGACAACTCTCGACGCAATTCGGGGATGCAGCGGTCTCGTGCCCCTGGCGCTGGTGGGGCACGGTTTGCGCTGCCAAAGCCCGTGGTTCATTCTGAGATCCATAGAATCAGACCCCGGACACAACGCCTTGACGATTGAACCGGGGCTTGC
>Ga0209011_1000927_pt1 | contig 10615 bp, 11 predicted proteins | sample BlaSpr_A8_OM1_M3_FD_187986 | JGI IMG/M metagenome (GOLD analysis project Ga0209011, IMG submission 187986) | Forest soil microbial communities from Thunder Bay, Ontario, Canada - Black Spruce, Ontario site 2_A8_OM1_M3 (SPAdes) (version 2) | ecosystem: Environmental > Terrestrial > Soil > Boreal... | reverse complement strand
GCCCTCCTTCGGCGCTGCTGACTTTGCTTATCTCTCATCTGAGAAAACTCAACTACCTTCTTTTCAGGAGCCTGTACTAGGTTATGCAACAGCTTCTAGTGATCTGAAGGATGCTGAGGAGTTCGATTGCGGCGGCGGTGTCGCTTGATAACTCGGTGTCTGTGTCCATGGCGATCCTTGGGTTGCGTGGTGGGTTCTTGGCGAAGCGAAGTCGCAGCGCAGAGCGCCGGGACCCATGCCAGAACGAGAATGATCAAAGTACGTTTCAATTTGATCCCCGGGTCGAAAACGACTAGCGTTCATTGAACCATAGCGGCGGAAGAAAAGAAGAAGATGATTTGTGGATAATGCAGAAACATTCGAGAACCTTACAGAGTAAGTGCTATTTCGGGAATTGGTGGGCAGGACAAACCTGTAAGTAAAAGAGTTAAGCGCCGAACTTCAGCGTTTCTAGCCACTGAATAACGTCGCGTTGATTAGCAATGATTTGAGCCTGCCAGAGTAGGGCCATCGACAAAAGTCCCATGGTGATCACACAGAGGCCGAGAACCAAGGATAGATTAAATTCTTTAGTGGGTGCCTGCAGGACGCGAACCAACCAAGACATAGATACAGTTCTCCTAGTACGAGCAATCACATGACATTAAATCGATGCCTGCAGTCTTCGCACCGAATGGGAAACAGGCAATCGCGGTGCCATGAATCTCACAAGAAGCAGGCTGTATCATTCTGAAAAGAAGTAGGTTGCAGTCCTCTTCGCGGCACAAACAGCAACGCCAAGACCTCGGTGTGCAAATTCCTGATAAAAATGGAGACTATTCTTCCTGTCAGACTAAATCTTGGAAATGATAGATTCCAAAAGGAGCTCCCACATTTCTGGTGAGTGCAGAGGAAACTCTGGCCTAGGAGCGACCTGGCCCTGTGTTTCACCGGCCTTGGCCCTCCGATCGCTGAGGAGAATGCTGCGGTCGCAGTACGGGAATAGATACTCAGCTTCATTAGCTGTGGCTACGCCTAGGGTTGTCGGGTGGTAACGGAGAGCGCGGTCATAGAGTTTTGCTAATTCGCGTATACCACGGCCCACATTCGCGCCAATAGCCAAGGACCAGATGACATTGTGCTGGCGGAGCTGCAGCTTTTGTTCGCGTGCCTTGAGTATGAACCGCTGAACATCCGCGTCAGATGCGCCAGCGAAAAAGAAAAGTTCGTCAAAATCACGTTGGCGTGCCAACTCCGCTTCGCGCTGTGGAAGCCCCGTGTTTTGAGCGAGTTCTCGAGGCGAAAGAGAACGCAACGGAACCACGGGCACCCGAGTATCTTCAGACAGAGCTTCTAACGCTTGCGCGGCCGCTGGGACTTTCTCAGCGATAGGTATACAGGTGAAACGGCCGAGACGCACAGTTTTCTCTGGCCGAAGGTGGAAATAATCCTCTGGCATATACACACAACAGCCGCTTTCCGCGATAAACGGATGAGTATGTGCGTTCTTTCGCCGTGCGTCGTCAAATTGCAGACGTGAGCGGCTGGTAAGCCAAACAGCAGGGACCCCCGCGTGATCAAGGGCGGCCGTGAATTCGTCGAGGCCGGGGAAACTCTTGCCGTGGACTGGGATCAAGCCATCGACTGCGATATAGAGAACATTGGGGGTCTGCCGCAAATAAGGCTCCGGATAAGGCGGTTCATTCTAGCGGAATTTCATGCAATAAACGCACCAGAGGCAGCGCGACATGGACAGATCGCCGTAAGTCAGTTCCAATTAGTAGGAAAAAGCTCAGGTATTTGGCCAATGTAGACGGAAGTTTCGAAGTGGGTTGCCCACAAATGATAGATTAATAAAAAAACAGGACGGGCATTCGCCCGTCCTGTTGTAGTTTAGAGGGCCTTGTAAGCCCGGCGTCGCTCTTCGTTATTACATTCCGGAACTTGTTGAACTAGTTGAGACCTTCGAATTCGCCTTGGGAATGCTGACGTACCCGCTGATCTGGTTCTTGGACACTTTGTTGATGACGATTTCTTCAGGTAGGTGCGTACCAGAGATGTAGAAGAAAATCGGCTCGTTAAGGGACCGATTCTTCTTTTCGAAGCGCTTGTCTTCGACGGTCATGGCTACGCTGTATTGGTTGCGCTTTTCATTAACGCCCTTCAGCTCAACCGTGACGTTGCCGACCTTCTGGGGTTGATTCTTCCCGACGATGGTGAATTCGACATAATCGCGCTCGCCAAGGCGGCGAAGTTGGTCAATTTCATCATGGTTGCGGGCGATAAGAGTGCCCAGTTCACTGCGAGCCATCTTAAGGTCTTCGCGGGTAGCGTCGAGGTCAGTCTTGACTCCCACCACTTTGGTATCCACCGTCTTTACTTCGTCCGTGCTGGCTTTGGTGGCAAGTTCGCCCTTGACGGAGGTATCCAGAGCGGTAAGTTTCTGTGTCGTCTCGTCGTTGAGCTTGGCTGACTCCAAGCGCGCCTTCTTCAGTTGACCTTGCGTAATCTTCAGCTTGTCGGTAACAACTTTCAGATCGCCCTGAAGATCGGTATTAGCCTTCTCATCTTGTACAAGGCGGTCTTTTACTGATGTTAAATCCTGCTGTACTGCCTGCTGCTCGGTCTTCAGCTGAGCAGCAACGGTTTGTTGTGTGCTATCCAGCTTAGAAGTGGCATACCAGCCAAAACCCAAGCCGGCTAGCGCGATCAAAGCAAGAACAATCATCGCAGGCAAATGCCAAGCAGGTTCCGTCCTGGTTTCCACGATTCGTTCTTCTGACATATATTATGTTTCTCCTCACCCAAATTGGATGAACTTTAATTTGAATTAGATTTGCAAGCGGCCCGAAATAGGGATAGTGCATGACGCGAACCAAATCACATTTTGGTCAGCGCGGAAGGAAAACGTTGATAACAAATGGGATGCTTACACTCTATTTGCCAAGAGGCTAGTACTAGGCCTAGGAAAGTTTACGCGAAGAGAGAGCGAACAGCGGATTTTTTGCTTGTGCCTCTCTTAATCCTCCACAATTCGAAGCCTTCGCAAATCCGTCAAAAGTTGTTCTGATGACCGGAACACAATGCCGTGCATTCCCAAACGCTGGGCAGCTTCAACATACGCAGGTATATCATCAATATAAAGGGCTTGTGTCGCAGTCACCTTGCAGGTGCGCAGGGCTTCACGATAAATGAGCGGCGATGGTTTACTGGCTCCCACGACACAAGAATAGATGCGATTAGGGAAAAGGCGGAAGAAGTCGAAATTAGCTTCAAGCCAAGCAACGTGGATCGGGTCGGTATTCGAAAGTAGGGCCAAGCGATAGCACTCGGACAGTTTTTCTAAGAATACGTTGTCTTGTATGGGTTTGGGGTCGAGGACACGATTCCAGAGTTCGCTGAACTTTTCGAAAGTGACCCCGCCGCCGAAGCGCTTGGATATATGAAGATGCCAGTCATGGGGAGAAATGCGGCCTTCCTGCCAATCCGGCCAGCGAGGATCTTTTTCAATGGCCGTCCAAACTTCTTCGGGTGAGAGGGAAGCTGCCGAGCCGAGACCGTCCATGGCGCGCGAAACATCAATGCGAACGAGAACACGTCCAATATCAAAAATGATGGCGCGGATGTCGATAGCAGGCACGATTTATTCCCCAGGTTCACCGGAGATGGCCGCGGGGGGCGCGGTTGCGGGAGTGCTCTTTGATTTACGGCGCTCCTTCATAATACCGATGATCACGGGTAGCACGGAAAGCAGAACGACCGCGGCAATGACGTAATGGATGCGCTGGCCGATATTGGGAATCGATCGTCCCAGGGAATAGCCACCTAGAATCATGCTGCCCACCCACAAAATTCCACCGAAAATGTCATAGACGAGGTACCGCGAGTACGGCATCCCCGCGGCGCCGGCTACGGGAGGGCAAAACGTTCGAATGATGGGGACGAAGCGAGCGAGAATTACCGTTTTCCCACCATACTTTTCATAGAAGTCATGAGCTCGCTGCAAATGACTGCGCCGGAAGAAAAAAGAGTCCTTGTGCCGGTATAACGACGCTCCCGCGCTTCGTCCAATCCAATAGCCGAGCTGGTCACCTACGATGGCGCAAAGCATTACAGGCAGGAGAAGCCAACGTAGAGGAATAGTTCCGGCGGCGGCAAAGACTCCGGCGGTTACCAGCAGAGAATCACCGGGAAGAAAAAAACCCACGAAAAGTCCGGTTTCGATAAAAACGATGATGCAAACAAGAAGTGGTCCGCCCCAGCGGATTAATCCTTCGACATCGTAGATCGAGTGGAGAAGATGACGGATCGATTCGAGCACTCGGCGTAATTCCTCGTGGTTGTATGTGAGATTGGCACCGGCACGAGAGCGCTGAACCGCGCCATGGTGAAAACACCCACTGCAATACGGTAACAGAAAACGAACGGATTCTCCGCGCATTCGATGTTCCACAGAACCACGATCGCACTAATGCCCAATACCCAGGTCTGGAAACGAATCATCATGATGCTACCCCCGCGTGCCGGAGGCGGCGTCCATCACAAGCCAGATTTGGGCCTGGCTGCTGGGCCAAGTTAGCTGGCCCTGAGTGCAGGACGCTTGGCGCGAACCGGTTGAGCTTGCTCATGGACCCAATTTGGGACTGACGGCTCCAAACATCAATGGGACATGCGTCCCGAAAAACAGTACGAACGTACTTCAAGAGCGCAGGAACGGGAAATTAGGCACGAGTGGACGACAGTACGTTCTTACTAGTCGGGTGCCCTGTCTGTACTATTGCGACGCGCGGTACCAAGAGCGATTCTCTCTTACATAACAGTGCAAGCACTGAGGAGAGCGCATGCAGAGCGGTTATAACACCTGGGTGGGACGGACGGTGGTTCTGCAGGTCGCGCTAGGGGATATCAAGGTGCCCTTGCGTGGCAAGTTACTGAAAGATGGCGCCGACACAGTGCGCATGAGAATCGGCGATGGCTGGGACGTGGATATCTACAAGTCGATGATCATGGCGGTTGAACAAGATGTCACGCTGTTGCTAGGGGCGTAAGGAGGCCGAAATGCAGGGACCAGAACTGAAATACGTGACGCGCCGGCGCGCAGCCGTACTTCTGGGGATTTCAGAAAATGAATTGAGCCGCATTTCAGGAGAATCGGGCTTAGGCCACACTGAAACAGCTGGCCCGGAAGAAGAGACCTTCTTCACGTATGAAGAACTACGCCAAATTTGCCTACTTACAATGCAGCAAGTGAATTAGCACGGCATATCGAGTTTCCTCTGGCCCTCCCTCAGCTGTCACACCTCGGGTCGCTCTCCCCAGCGATCCGGGGTTTTTCTTTTTGAAGGAAGTTGACATGGCCAAACTTTGCCGCGAGACTTACCGCGAATTGAAGCGAGGCCAACAGAATGCTCTTCCGAGATTGTGGTGGAAATTATTGCGGGCTTGTGGTGATTGCGGTGGTCCTTGGTGTGGTTGGGGCAATATTAAATTTTAAGATTGCGGTCGGCAGTGAAACCTATGACGTTGTCATTCTGAACGGCCGAGTGATGGATCCGGAATCCGGATTGGACGCGGTGCGTCACCTGGGTATTCGAGGTGGAAAGATACGCGCGGTCACGCCAGAGCAAATAACGGGGAAACTGTCCATAGACGCCAAAGGGCTTGTGGTGGCGCCTGGATTCATCGATTTGCACGAGCATGGCCAGGAAGCCCGGAATTATGAGTTTCAGGCGCACGATGGGGTGACCACGTCTCTGGAACTTGAGTTGGGAACAAATGATGTGGACAAGTGGTATGCAAAGAGGGAAGGGAACTCGCTCATAAACTTTGGCGTGAGCATCGGGCATCTGCCTACTCGCTTGCGGGTGCTGACAGGCCTAAACGAAGATTTATCGCTCAACGCGCAGAACCATCCAGAAGTTGATGCCGCTAATCATCGCGAGGCGACGTCGGACGAAATTGTGCAGCTAGCTGAGGAAGTGGATAAGGGATTTCGCCGCGGTGCCCTAGCGGAAGGAATGGGCCTTCAGTACACACCGGGCGCGTCGCATTGGGAAATCGTGGAAATATTTCGGGTAGCAGCGAAATACAACGCGCCGGTGCATGTCCACTTGCGGTATGCAGGGTTGAAAGAGCCGGAGACAGGCGTACATGGAATTGAAGAAGTCATTGCGGCTGGGGCAGCCACCGGCGCGCCGGTGCACGTGGTACACATCACGAGCATGGGCCTGAAAAACACGCCGCAGCTGATCGCGATGGTGGCGGGAGCACAAAAGCAAGGGCTAGACGTTACTACTGAGTGTTATCCATATACGGCGAGCAGCACGAGCTTGGAATCTGCGGTCTTCGACGAGGGCTGGCAAGCGCGATATGGCATCACGTACAAAGACCTGCAATGGTCAGATACGGGCGAGCGGCTGAGTGCCGAGACCTTTGGGAAGTATCGCAAGCAGGGCGGCATTGTAGTGATCCACGAAATTCCTGCGGAAGCTGCACGAGCCGCGATCTCCAATCCCATGGTAATGGTTGCGAGCGACGGCATGCCGATCACGGGGGCGAAAATTCATCCGCGGGGGCAGGGCACATTTTCACGGGTTCTTGGGCATTACGTGCGAGAAGAGCAAGCGCTCGACTTGATGACAGCACTACGGAAGATGACGCTGTTGCCGGCGCGGCGTTTGGAGAAGCGGGCGCCGATGTTTAAAGACAAAGGACGAATTCGGGTAGGTGCGGACGCAGATGTTACCGTATTTGATCCGAACCGCGTCCTCGATAAGGCCACTTACGAAAATCCGCTGCAATATTCCGAAGGCATTCAGTTCGTGCTGGTGAACGGCGTTCCCGTCGTAAAGGACGGGAAACTTGTGGACAGAGTGTTTCCGGGCCAAGCGGCGCGCGCACCGGTTTCGCGTGAATAGCATTCACCAACAGGAGGCGCCTCTTGCTAGTTGTAGTTGATGAAATTGTTGGAAGCTTTTTTCGCGCAACGCTGTGGCGAACACTTTCCCAATTTTTCCTTTGTTGCCCGGTGCCCGGGTAGATGAGGGGCGCAGCGCTGTGATAATATTTGAAACACGCGCCCGTAGCTCAGTTGGATAGAGCGTCTGGCTACGAACCAGAAGGTCGGGAGTTCGAGTCCCCCCGGGCGCACCACTTATTCCTTCTTTCTCAATTACTTACGGACGATCGTTTCCTGCTGATCTTCGGGCGAAGACAAAACGTCATAAAAACGTAATAATTTGCCTTTGCCGTAGACTCGCTTGTTCGCTTTTTCCAGATTTTGCCGTACCTGGTCCACCATCCCCAGCTGGTAATGACGCTTGGTTTCCGGACTCGAATGACGCATCGCTCGCTGCACCACCGTATCCGGTGCGACCCAACTCAGCCGCGTGCAGAAGACGTGCCGCAGGTTGTATATCGGGAAGTGAGCTACTTCCGCGTTCCTGAGCGTAGTCTTCCAAGCACTTTTCACCGTGCCTATCGGCCGGCCCGGTTTAACTGGACTGGGAAAAAGGAATTCGCTGTTGCCCCCCTGCTCCTTCTTCCATTGCACGAGCACATCGTGCGCTAATTTAGTCAAGGGAACTGGTTCAGAAGAGCTTTCCGTCTTGGTTTGCCCGCCGAAATAGATCACTCTGTTTTCCAAGTCGATCTGATCCCAGCGAAGAGAAAAACCTTCGGTGTAGGTCCGTCCGCCGGTCTGGGCGAGCAATATGATGGCTACTCTCAGATACGGCGGGGCCTTGTCTAGAATGCGTTGTTCTTCGTCGAGAGTAAGCATGCGCTTGGCTGGCCGCTCGCGGCGCTCGTCGAAGTGTTTGACTCCCGAGGCCGGATTCTCGGGGAGGTACTTCCGGCTGACGGCGAACTCCAGCATGCATTGCAAGCACTCAAGTTCGCGATTGACGGTGGCTCCTTTGATCGTGCGGGTGGGATTCTTCTTAGAAGGCTGCTGCTTGCGGTAGTTCCGGTAATCGGTCACTAGCTTGGAATCAATATCCGCCAGGGACCGATCGCCGAAGAATTTCCGTATGTTCCTAAGAAAAACCCGGAGGTTCAACTGCGTATGTTTTGCAAGGGTCGGCACGTGTGCGGCATCAAATTCGTCACACAGTTCCTGGAAGGACATGCGGTCTCCTTGCCAGCCTACATGGAACATCTGCATGGCAATCTCACCCTCGCGCCGATCCAAAATTTTCTTGGCGAGGGCCTTGCTGGTTGTCTTGGTCGACTCGAAATGCTGCTCGCCCTTCCAGGTGTAATTCATCCACCAGAAACGCGAGTCATCTCTTCGATACAGTCCCACAACGCTCCTCTCACTTGCCGGAGTTGAGCGCCGGCCGGATTATACCGCGGGAACGGAACGGAAACCGAGCGGGACGTATTTGTTCCTGTTGGAGCTTGTCGAGTATAGAGCGCCGGTATTCGAGTCGCCCAGCAATCTTCCGGCACTCAATCCTCTCTTGGCACGCGTAGCGGTACAACGTGCTCTTCGAGATGCCAAGGTATTCCGCCGCCTCGGGATGAGTCAGCCAGGAATCCGGAGGATGAGCATCTGGAATTCGATCAGGTCGAGTAAGGACCTCAAGATCTTCGGGAAGGTGTGCATTCGCTGCTAAGTTACGAAAAAGGTCTGAAAGAATTTCGGCGTTTTCTGGCAGCAACAACACACATGCCACAAGACGCGGCCCGCCGCTATGATCACTTTCCTGTTTCGGGTGCCTCCAATCGGGGATGTCAGTTTCAAGTTCGTGCAAAAGGGTTCTTGTTGCGGAATTCATAGTTCCTCCAGCTTGCAGCGGAAAGATTTTTTCCCAAAGCCCTAAGTCCGGTCACTGCGATCCTCGATTTGTTCATCCGTTTCGACACTCGTGTCCGCGGAATTTTCCGTATGCTGAAGTTCGGCTTGAGCTTTGTTGACCGTGCGGCGAGCGTAGGATTCCGGGTGCGCTTTGTCGTAGGCGCGATACTCCGAAATCTTCCGTATGACCTCTTCCGGATCGACTCCTCGTGCGAGCGCGCGTTTGGCAAAGGCCCAGTCATGTTCCGACTGGCTGAGTGGGGCCCCAGGAGGTGAACTCCGCCTGGCGCGGTTAACGTAGTAGTGGCGAGGGGAGTTGTCCTGGGCGGCGATTGGCAGTTTGAAATCGCGAAGGTGGTAGGTTTCCGCGGATTCTCTTTGACCCTGGACGTAGAAGTCTGTCTGGTGCTTTTTGTTAGCGAAGCCCGGGAGACGCAAAACGCGAGTCGCGTCGGTGGCGGCGGGATCGCCGGCAAACTCCCCTACCATCGCATGAAGGAGAGCCTCCGCCTCTTCGAGCTTCATGCCTTCGACTTTCCAGACCACTTGGAATCTGTTCGGGGAACTTTGCAACACGTAGTTCGGTTTGGGGACATAGCTGGAGTTGTGGATGGTTTCAAGGGCTTCCCTCCCGCCTCGATCCAAATCCAAATAGACGTGCCGGATGGACGCGATGTCTTCCTTTGTGCGTGTCACAGCATCCTGACGGAGCGGGTTCATGCCGATATAGATATCTGACCCGTTCGCGTTTTTGTAGCGAAGCCAAGCCTGGAACTCCGGACTCGCGGCTTTCTGCGCGAGGGTGATGCGCTGAATGGTCTCGCCCAAGTTGCGGTTCAGCACCAGCATGGCAATGCGATCCGTGGGCTCGAAATTGTCGAGAATATATTCCGACGGGCCCGCAACAATAGAGGACAGTTCTTCTGCTGGACTCATACAAGTTCCTTGTGACGGTCGAAAATAAATCCGTAGTTGTATTCATCCCGGTCAGGATCGTAGCCAAGGATTTCCATCACTTCGGAAACGAAACGTAGGCCCGGGCGGCGGTCGAGGTGTACAACAACGTTTACGGAATCTCCAACGTTCGTCTTAATAGCGCGGTAGGGCAGGTCAACGCCGCTCTGCAAGACACAGCCCGTGAATCGGGCCAGAGCTTGCTTTGCCGAACTGGCGTGTACGGTGGAAAGGCTCCCCGAGTGTCCAGTGTTTAGAAGTTGCAGCAGATCGAAGGCTTCGCCGCCGCGTATTTCACCAAGAATGATCCGGTCGGGCCGATGCCGAAGCGAAGCCTTCAGGAGATCGCGGATCGACACGGCAGGTACACCGTTTTGTGCTTGCCGAGCCTCAAAGCGCACAAGGTTCGCTTGCACCAATTGAATCTCGGCAGTGTCCTCGATCAGCAGGACACGTTCGTCGGGAGGAATGAACCTCCCAAGCGCGTTCAGCAGGCTCGTTTTTCCACTACCGGTGCCACCACTGATTAGGACGTTGCGGCATCCGAGGACATAGTCTTCGAGCCGGTTAGCGAGATTGCGGTCGAGCGTTCCACCTTCGATAAGGTCCTGAATCTCGAAATGACGCGCATTGAATTTTCGGATGGTGAGTGTCACACCGCTCAAACTGCAGGGAGGAATGACGGCGGCCACGCGGCTGCCATCGGGCAGCCGGGAGTCGAGGATCGGTTTGGCTTCCGAGATGTCATCGCCTAATCGCCGCGCGATATTCTTGACGGCGACCATCATGGAGAGCCTCGTCCAGCCGGAGCGACTGCGCGCGCGCATCGTACTGTGGGCAGAAGAGGAAGTCAGGTTGGGCACGCTGCCACCGAAATCGGGC
>Ga0209011_1000926_pt1 | contig 10616 bp, 11 predicted proteins | sample BlaSpr_A8_OM1_M3_FD_187986 | JGI IMG/M metagenome (GOLD analysis project Ga0209011, IMG submission 187986) | Forest soil microbial communities from Thunder Bay, Ontario, Canada - Black Spruce, Ontario site 2_A8_OM1_M3 (SPAdes) (version 2) | ecosystem: Environmental > Terrestrial > Soil > Boreal... | reverse complement strand
CGCCGCGCTGGTGGGCTCGTTGATGATGCGGATGACGTCGAGCCCCGCGATGCGTCCCGCGTCCTTGGTGGCGTTGCGCTGCGAGTCGTTGAAGTAGGCCGGGCAGGTGATGACTGCCTTGCCCACCGGCTCGCCGAAGTACGCCTCGGCGTCGAGGCGCAGCTCGGTGAGCACCATGGCGCTGATCTCGGGCGGCGAGTACTGCGTCTCGCCCAGCACGATGCGGACGTCGTCGTGCGGGCCGGCCACCACCGTGTACGGCATGCGTATGAGCGAGTCCTGCACCGCCTTGGACGACCAACGCCGCCCCATCAGCCGCTTGACCGCGACGACGGTGCGCTCGGCGTTGGTCACGGCCTGCCGGCGCGCCAGCGCTCCGACGAGCCGCTTCCCGTTGCGGGCCATCGCCACCACCGAGGGCGTGATGCGGTATCCGCTGCGGTTGGGAATGACCACGGGCGAGCCGTCCGCGACCGTGGCCACGACGGAGTTGGTGGTGCCCAGATCGATGCCGATGACCAGCTCTGCCACGGTTGTCTACAGGCCTTTCAAGAGCGCCCTGGCCTCCTTGTCTTCCGGGTTCTTGTTGAGGATGAGGGTCAGCTCGGCCCGCGCCCGCGCTTTCATGTTGAGCTGCGCGAAGACGCGCGCGAGCAGGAAGCGCGCCGGCAGGTCGCCCGGGCTGAGCTCGACGGCGCGGGCCGCCCAGCTGCTGGCGAGCTGCAACTCGCCGTCCTCCAGCGCGCAGCGGGCCGCGCCGAGGGCTGCGGGGAAGTTGTACGCGTCGAGCTGGACGGCTGCGGCATAGGCCGTCACCGCCAGCGCGAACTCTCCGTGCTCCTCGCGCTCCTTGCCGGAGGCGAGGGCCGAGTTGGCCCGCGCCCGCGCCTGCTCGCGCTCCAGCTCCACCAGCTTGGCGGAGATCTCCTTGCGGTTGGGGTCCAGCTCGCGCGCGGCCTTGAGGCAGAAGATGGCGTTGCTGCGCTCGCCGTTTTGCGCGCATTCCACCGCCTCCTCGTACAGCTTGCGCGCCGCGCCGATGCGGGCGAACCCCTTGGTGCGCAGCAGCCGATCGCGGCGCTCGCGCTGGCGGCGCTCCTCCTCGCCGCGCGACAGCTCGCGCAGCTCGACGGCCTTGCGGTCGGTGTCGGAAAGGTCGCCCTTGTGCTCGCGGTCGTAGGCGGCGCGCGACTCCTCGTCGGAGAGGATCTGGTACGCCCCCGCCAGCCGCTGGAACCACTTCGAGAGCAGCGGCGCGAACTGGCCCAGGTCCTTGCGGTACCAGGCGTCGGGATGGAAACGCTTGCTGCGTTCCAGGTAGGCGCGGCGAATGGCGCCGCCGTCCACGTCGGCAGAGACGCCGAGCAGCTCGTAATGCGAGACGCGGTCCCCGCGGGCATCCAGGTCCCGAAGTTCCCGCTGCATGTCAGGGGGCAGATCGATAGTGCCCCCCGGGCTCGTCATGGCGGCGCCCACCAGAGACATCTCCCTGCCGCCGGGTAGGACACCCGGCGGACAGCTGAAGATATCCTACCGAGGCCGCTGGAGAAAGGAATCGAGTCATGCTCGAGAGACGGCCGTCTCCAGAAGCTCCGCGGCCCGGTCGATCTCGGACTCGCTGACGGTCAGCGGCGGGGCCAGGCGAATCACGCGCTCGCCGATGGCGTTGACCAGGAGCCCCAGCTCACGCGCCTGGGCAACCACCTTGGGCGCCAAATCCTCAGAAAGGAGCAGAGCGCGCAGAAGTCCCATGCCGCGCTCTCCCGCCGCCCGAGGCGTTTTCAGCGACGACAGGCGCCCGGCCAAGCGCTCACCCGCCCGCTGGACGTGCTCGAGCAGCCCGCCCTGCAGCAGGTCCATCACGGCGCTCGCCGCGGCCGTCGCGAGCGGGTTGCCGCCGAAAGTGCTCGCGTGCGTGCCTGGCGTGAACACCTTGGCCAGGTCTTCGCGCGCGAGCATCACGCCGAGCGGCATCCCGCCGGCAATGCCCTTGGCGAGGCTCATGGCGTCGGGCTCCACCCCGGTGTGCTGGTGGGCGAAGAGTTTCCCGGTGCGGCCCATGCCGGTCTGCACCTCGTCGAGCAGCATGATGGCGCCGTGCTTCGTGCACAGCTCGCGGACTTTCGCGAGGTACCCCTGTGGCGGGGGCACCACGCCCGCCTCGCCTTGGAGCGGCTCGAGCAGCACCGCGCAAGTCTGCGGCCCGACCGCCCTCTCCAGCTGGGTAGCGTCGCCGTAGTCGACGAAGCGGAAACCCTGCGGCAGCGGGCCGAAGCCCTGCTGGTACTTGGGTTGGCCGGTGGCGGCGAGGGAGCCCAGGGTGCGGCCGTGGAACGAGTTGTTGAAGCAGAGGATCTCGATGCGCTCGGGCTGGCCGTTCACGACGTGGTGGTGGCGCGCCAGCTTGATCATCGCCTCGTTGGCCTCGGTGCCGCTGTTGCAGAAGAAGGCGCGCTTCAGCGTGGCGGTCGCTTTCGTCAGCTTCTCGGCGAGGCGGACCTGCGGCTCGGTGACGTAGAGGTTCGAGGCGTGCCAGAGGAGCCTCGCTTGCTCGAAGAGCGCCTCGCGCACCCGCGCGTTGGCGTGCCCCACACTGACCGTGGCGATTCCGCCGATGAAGTCGAGGTACTTCTTGCCGTCGGCGTCCCACACCCACGTGCCTTCGCCGCGCACCAGCGCGACCGGCTGGGTGCGGTAGTTCTGGAAGAGGACGGCCTGCGCGCGCTGCACCAGTTCCTGGTTCGTCATCAGCCGGCAGTTTAGCCGCTCGCGGCCGGATCTAAAACCAGAACGAGAACCAGAACCTGCTCCCCGCTCCGGGAGGAGGAGCAGGAGTTGCGAGGACCCAGAAAGAAGCGCGCCGCGGGCGCCGGTCATGTCGCTTCCTTCTTCTTGTACGCGTCGCCCACGTACTGGATGAGGTTGTCGAGGTAGCTTTCGATGGGCGGGCAGCGGATCCCCGTCCCGTCGAGAATCTCCAGGGTGTTGCGGCTCGAATAGAAGCTCAAGTGGTTGACGTAGGCGATGGCCATGCGCTGCTCGCGCGTGAGGCGGTCGAGGCCGGGCAGCTTGAGCAGCGCGTCGGTCAGTCTGTACCCGAGCGAGAGCCGCGGCAGCTTCCGGCCGGCGCGGTTCGCCACCTGCTCGTAGACGCGGCGCGAGCTGGCGGGGTTGGGGTCGACGATGTGGAACGTCCGCCCCACCGCGCGCGCGTCGTGGTGGATGGCCGCAGCCGCCGAGACGAGGTAATCGATGGGCACCACGTTGAGCGGCGCGACGCCGTCGCCCGGCAGAGGGAGCGGCACTTGCAGCGGGCTGGTGACCAACAGAATTGCGATGGTGTACGGCCCCTCGAAACGATCGATCTCCCCCATGCGGGTGTCGCCCACCACGATGCTCGGGCGCAGCACCGTGCAGGGGAGCTGGCCCATGGCGCGGCGGACGAGGATTTCCGCCTCGAACTTGCTCTGCTCGTAGGAATTGCGGAACGCCTGGCCCGACGACAGCTCGTCCTCGGCGATGACGCCGACGCGGTCGCCGCTCACGAACACCGTCGAGAAATGTGTCACGCGCCGCAGATTGCGGCAGTCCGAGGCCAGCTCCAGCACGGCGCGCGTGCCTTCGATGTTGACCCGTTCCAGCTCGGCGCGCTCGGCCCCCAGCCAGCTCCACTCCGCCGCGTGGACGACGTCGGTGCAGCTTTGCGCGACGTCCTTGTACTCGGTGGTCGAGAGCCCGAGGTGCATCGACGCCACGTCGCCGATGAGGACGCGGGCGCGGCCGGGCAGCGGCAGTGCGTCGAGGAACGGCTTCGTCTCGGCGGCGTGGCGTTCCTGCACGATCAGCGCGACTTCGTTGTCGGACCCCCGTGCCACGATCGCTTCCGCCATGCGTCGGGCAATCAGCTGGGGGAATCCGGTGACGAGATACATCAGGGCGGTCCTATCTGTGCCAGCACCCGATCCACCTGCGCCGCCAGGTCCGCCTCGGGGCCGTGGTTCTCAATCACGAAGGTGGCCTGCCGGACCTTCTCCGCCGCGGGGAGTTGCGCCGCGATGCGCGCGCGGGCCTCCTCTTCGGTCATCCCCTCACGGCGGCGGAGGCGCTCGATCTGCGCCTCCTCGGGGGCGGTAACGACGATGAGCCCGTCGAGCCCGCGATGGAGCCCGTTCTCGATGATCAGCGCCGCTTCATAGATGGCGAAGGGGCGGCCGGCGGCCGCGAGGGCCGACATGCGCGCGCCCATCTCCTCGGCGATGCGGGGGTGGACGATGGCGTTCAACGCGGCTCGCTCCGAGGCGTCGTTGAAGACGCGGGCGGCGAGCGCTTTTCTGTCGAGCGCGCCGTCGGGGCCGACGACGCCGGGGAACTTGCGCGCGATTTCCCGCAGCGCCGGACGGCCCGGCATGACCACCTCGCGCGCGATGAGGTCCGCGTCGACCACCGGGACCCCGCGAGCCGTGAACAGCCGGGCGACCGTGCTCTTGCCGGAGCCGATGTTGCCCGTTAGGCCGTAGATGCGCACGGAGCGAATGTACTCCGCGCTACACTGGCCGTCGCGGCTCTGCTAGGTTTCCGCCCCCTGATGAAGCGCCTGGTCCTCGCCCTCTGCTCGCTCGCCTCGGCCGCCTTGGCGGGCGACATGGTCGGGCCAGTCGCGTGCCGGACCTGCCACCTCGAGGCCTACAGGATCTGGTCGGAGAGCGCTCACGCCCGCGCGGCGCAGGCGCTGGGCTCCGAAAACAGACAGCGGCCGCTCTGCCTGCAGTGCCACTCGCGCGACGAGCAGCGCTCGGGCCAGGCCGAAGTGGTGGGAGTCTCCTGCGAGACGTGTCACGGCGGCGGCCGCTACTACCAGCCAGCGGTGGTGATGAGGGACAAGGAGCTGGCGCGCCTGTTCGGGCTCGCCGATGCCACTCCGCAGAGCTGCATGGTGTGCCACGGCGGCGAGTCGCCCTCGCTCAAGCCGTTCGATGTGAAGGAAGCGATGCAGCGCATCGACCACTGGACGGCCGACCGCGCCGCGCGCAAGGCCGGCCCGCCGCGCGCCGAAACCCGGCGGCCGGGCGGGTCCCGCCTCGCGCTCTGGCTGAAAGCGGCCCCGTGAGCTCGGCAGCCGAAGAACTGGTCCCGGGGGGGCCGCAGCCCAACGCCGTCAGCGAAGTCGCGCAGCTCATCCCGCTCACCGAGGAGCAGAGCCATGTCCTCATCGAGAGGGTGTGGCGCTTCTTCTGCTCGCTGCGGCTCACGCTGGCGAATCTGCTCCTGCTCTTCATGGCGATGATCGCCGGCACTTTCGTCAACCCGCAGAACGACTCGCTCGCCAACATCGAGCGCGCCTTCGCGGGACGCGAGTGGCTGTTGCGCGGCTACCGCTGGTTCGAGCTGTACGATCTCTTCCACTCGTGGTGGTTCACGGCCATTCTCCTGTCGCTGGTGCTGAACCTCGTCGCCTGCTCGCTGGAGCGGCTGCCGCGCATCTATTACCTCGTGCGCTACCCCGAGCGCCGGCTCGATCACCTCGTCGGCCTGCGCTTCAGGGTCTCCGGCGCGCCCAGCATGCTCACCTCCAATGCCGTCGCGGATGCCCTGCTGAAGCGCGGCTACAAGGTGCAGGCCTCCGACGGAAGCGTCTTCGCCGAGCGCGGGCGCTACGCGCGCTTCGGCGTCTGGGTGGTGCATCTGTCGCTCTTGCTCATCCTCGGCGGCGGCGTGTACGGCCGCCTCACCGCCTTCGAAGGGGTCGAGAACGTGCGCCAGGACGGCGGCATTGCCACCAGCTTCATCCAGCGCAACCCCGACGGCAGCATGTTCAAGCACCGCCTCGTCGACGAGCGCGGGAAGCCGTTCCTCGTCCAGTGCACCGACTTCCGACTGAAGGAGTTCGAGCCGGGCCGCCCCAAGGCGTTCGAGTCGGACCTGATCGTCTTCGAGGACCTGGGCTCGGGCGAGCCGGGCCGCGAGCTGTCCCGCACGACCATCACCGTCAACCATCCGCTGCGCTACGGCGGCCTGACATTCTACCAGGCCAGCTACCAGCAGCTCGAGGAGAGCGCGCGCGCCAAGGTGCGCATGTTCGATCGCGTCACCGGCAAATCGCGCGACCTGCTCGTCGCCGCCGGCGAGAAGCTGGATGCGGCCCAAGGGCTCAGCTACCAGCTCGTCGACTACCACCCCGACTTCGCCGGCCTGGGACCCGCCGTCCAGGTGGTGCGCAGCGAGGACGGCCGCACCTCGCGTTTCTGGGTGTTCGCGCGCGATGCCGAGTTCGACCGGCGCAACCGCGAGGACCGCTTCTCCTTCTCCTTCGAGCGCCTCTCGCCGCTCTATGCCACCGGCCTGCAGATCGCTCGCGACCCGAGCACCCCCATCATTTATACCGGGTGCTTCCTGCTCTTCCTCGGCATCGGCATCGCGTTCTACACCTCGCACAAGCGCGTCTGGGCGCATGCCGCTGCCGGCCGCCTCTCCCTGGGCGGCGCGTCGCACCGCAACGCCGAGGCGTTCTCCCGCGAGTTCGACGAGCTGTGCGACGAGCTGTGCGTGCCGCGGCGCAAGGCCGCTGCGTGATCGTGCTCTCGGCGGATTTCGTGAGGAGCGCCACGGCGCCGGAAGGCTATCCGCCTCCCGGACCGCCCGAGTTCGCCTTCTGCGGCCGCAGCAACGTGGGCAAGTCGTCCGCTTTGAACGCGCTGGCGGGCCGGCGGCAGCTCGCGCGCGTCTCCAAGACGCCGGGCCGGACGCGGCTGATCAACTTCTTCGACCTGCGCGTCTCGGAAAAGACGCGCTCGGGCGGGCGTGGCGCAGAGCGCGAGGTCCGCTTCGCCGACTTGCCCGGATATGGCTTCGCCAAGGGGTCGCGCGAGGAGCAATCGCACTGGAAGGCGATGATCGAGCGCTACCTGACCGGCCGCGAGACGCTGCGCGCGCTCGTCGTTCTCGTCGACGGCGAGCTGGGTCCGCAGGCCAGCGACGTCGAGATGATCCGCTGGGGACAATCGCTGGGCCGCGAGGTGTTGGCGGTCGCCACCAAGCTGGACAAGCTGTCGCCCTCCCGGCGGGGCTCGCAGCTCGACAAGATAACGGCGACGCTCGGGCAGTCCGCGATCGCTTTCTCGGCCCGGGAGCATTTCGGCGTGGATGAGCTGTGGCACGCCATGATCTCGTCCTAGCGGGCGGCGGCCAGCCCACGGCGCTGTTCTAGAAAAGTCGTCGGGCCCCAGCTTTGTGCCGGAGCCCGAAGCTGATTCCGAGAGGTCTGGGGCCTCAGCCTACGTGACGGGCATCTGGGAGCGCTTGCTGCCGAACTCCTCGCCCACGTTCAGCTCTTCGGCCTTGCGGCGCATCTTCTCGCCCAGCTCAGTACGGAAATCCTCGCCGCTCTTGGGAGCGAACGCCAAGCCGATGCTCGCGCCCACCAGGCAGCCAAGGGCGAAGATGCCGACGGTCCCGAGGGCCGAGACCCAAGGGCTCGTCCGCTTTTCGAGACCGAGCGCCTCGAGCACGTCGTCCTTGTCGATGTCGTTGAGATACTTCCAGGCCTTGAGGCCTTGCCTCCGTACGTCCTTGACCATCATTCTCTCGCCTCCGCGCAAAGCGGCCTCGCGGCCGCGCCTCGTGTCCTTGCGCAATCTGCGCATCAGCGCTGTGTCGCGCTTGGAGTTTCTACCGAGCTAGAACGTCGAGCCGGCCGCGCCCTCGCCCGGCTGTTCAGCAGCGCCGGCCATGGCGGCGAGCTGGCTCTTGACCAGCGGAATGACCGCCAGCCGCAGGCCGATGCTCAGCACGCGCCCGGTGAGCGGCGAGAAGAGCCCGCCCCCCAGCACGTACCCGACGCCCAACGCCGCCAGCACCATGGCGACGGGATGCTCGTTGACGCGCCCGCGCAGGTTGACCGCCCGGGTGAAGTTGTTGGCAGACTCGCTCACTGCCTCTTTGAAGGCGCGAGCCTCCTCGACCGCTTTCTTCGCGTGTCCCATCGCGCCCTCGCAGTCGTTTCCCGTGCCTTGGTACTCGGTGTTGATGGCCACTGAAGGTCCTCCTTAGCGAGAAACGATCTTTCCGATGACGTAGCCGAGTGCGACGGCGCCCGCGAGGCAGAGGATGGGCCGCTCGCGGATGAACTCAGCCGCCGTCTCGACTGCCTGGTCGACGGCTGCGCGCGTCTGCTCGATGACTTGCTGCGCGTCGTCGATGTTCAGATTGTTCAGAATGCCGCCGGCCGTGCCATGGCCATTGGGGCCCTGCGTTTCGGTTGCCATAGTGGGGGTCCTCCGCTGGGGCGCGAGGAAAGAGTGATTTCCGGGTCTCGCGCCGATGGTGAGCCAAGCTAGGCACCCCTCCGCTGGACGGCTAGGGGCTGCTCCGCTGGCGGCCGCGGCTCCAGTTCGACCCAGAGGGGCAGATGGTCGGAGGCGAGCCGCGTGCGCGGGTCGTTCACCACTCCACAGGCCAGGATGTCCACGCCGCCATCGACATAGGCGCGGTCAAGCCGGAAGATGGGCCACGTCGACGGCCAGGTGGCGCGGCGCGAGCGCACCTCGACGGCGGCGTCGCGCAGCGCGGTGCGCAGGAGCCTCAGGATGGGTCCCGGCAGCGGCGACCAAAGGTTGAAATCCCCGCACACCACCATCGGCGCGGTGAGGGCCGTGTCGCGGAGCAAGTCCGCCGAGAGCAGCATGCCGGCTTGCCGCCGGCGCTCGCCCCCCGACAGTCCGAGGTGCAGGTCGAAGAGGTGCAGCGTCTTTCCGTCGGGCAGGTCGAGGTCCGCGCGCAGGCAGCCGCGCGGCTCGCGGCCCTCGACCGAGAGGTCGTAGTTGTGCGCCCGCGCGATGGGGTATTTCGAGAGGATGGCGTTCCCGTAAGGCCGACCCGCCTGCACCAGATTCGGCCCGTAGGCGACGTACCACCCGAGCTGGCGGCCCAGCCACGCGGCGTGATCGGCCGTCTCGTTGGCGCGGTCGGCACGGTGCGGATCGCCCACTTCTTGCAGCGCGGCCGTGTCGCAGCGCATGTCCTCGAGCAGGGCGGCGACGCGGCCCAGGTCGCGCCGCCCGTCGGAGCCCAGGCCCCCGCGGATGTTCCAGCTCACGAGGCGCATGCATTCGCTGCGTCTTGTACGAAATTCGCCCGGCCGCTCCGCTCGAGGAAGAAGCGGTGCAGGTCTTGCGGGCGCACCACGGCCGCGAACGCGTCCTCGCCCAGTTCCTCGGGGTGCATCATGAACGTGTCGAGCTGGGCCGGGTCGAGCCCGCCGTGCGACCCGAATTCCCAGGGGAACGCGACCGTCACGCCGCCCGGCGCTGCCGTCCCGAGGAGCATCACGTCCCCCGCGCTGTGCAGCCGCAGCAGGTCGCGCGCGTAGACGGCTGCCAGCGGGTGGCCCACCGCGCGGGCCAGCTCCAGCGCATCGCCTGGCCGATGCAGCTCGAGCCGGCGACCGCCGCGCAGCGCGAGGGGCCCGCGCTCTCCGCGCACCAGGACGAACCCGACGGCCGGCGAGACGGCGCAGCGCTCGAGCAGGCCGGGATGGCGGGCGCGGATCTCCGGCTCGAGCAGCGGGTCGGGCACTTCCGTCGAGTAGAGGTGGGCGATGTCCCCCGCGGGCACGACGAGGAGCGGCCCGTCGGCATGGTCGGGCTCCGCCGCGTCGAGAGACTTGGCCGTATGCCGCGCCCACGCCAAAGCCGCCGCGCCCAACGGACCGGGCAAGGCCAGCGCCAGCGCCCGCGCCCAGCGGGCGCGCGCGACCGCGTGGCACGTCTCGCCGCCGCCGTGGGCAAGCAGGTGCTCCCCCAGCGACTCGCCGAGGATCTGCTCCGCGGGCCGCGTCGCAGCCTGGCCGTGATCGCTGAAGAGGTACAGCTCGTACCCAAGCTCGGGCAGCGCCGCCACCGCCGCCAGGATGCGGCCCAGCATGCGGTCCAGCTCCCACAGCTTGAGAAGCGCCATGCGCGAGTTGGGCCCGCGCCGGTGGGCGTACTCGTCGTAGCCGATGAAGCACGCGTACACGATGGGCGTGCCGCGCGCGATGTCGATGACGGTGGAGTTGGCGGCGAACTCGGCGAAGAGGCACTCCGTCAGCACGCGATGAAAAAGGAACTGGTGCTCGTGCTGCATCGACCCGACCTGCCCCGCCCATCGCGCCGTCTCCACCAGCCCCGACGCGACGTCCATGCCGAGCGCGCCCGCGATGCGGCCCGCGGTGGCCGAGTGCACGAGCACCGCCGCCAAGGCGTCGCGCAGCTGCGGCGCCAGCGGCGCGTGGGAAAGCTCCTCGACGCCGAAGTCCTCGGCGCGCAGCCTCTCGTCCCAGCCCGAGAGCGCCCAACGGCGCGAGGGCGCTCCGCCGGAGAAGATCGAGCAGTACACCGACCCGCCCGCGAGCAGGGGAACGCCCCGTTCCGCCAGGTCCCGCTCGACGAGCCGTGCGTCGTTGCCGCGATCCATGCGCATCTCGCGCCGGCGGCGCTTGTCGTACCAGGTGTAGCCGGGGATGTCGTGTTCGACGCCGTAGAGCATCCCGGCCTGGAATGCCGGTGTGCTGGTGGGCGCGCCCGCGCGGCACGGCGACAGACGATAGGGCCCTTTCTCGAGGAGCCGCCGCAGCGTGGGAG
>Ga0209011_1000925_pt1 | contig 10617 bp, 11 predicted proteins | sample BlaSpr_A8_OM1_M3_FD_187986 | JGI IMG/M metagenome (GOLD analysis project Ga0209011, IMG submission 187986) | Forest soil microbial communities from Thunder Bay, Ontario, Canada - Black Spruce, Ontario site 2_A8_OM1_M3 (SPAdes) (version 2) | ecosystem: Environmental > Terrestrial > Soil > Boreal... | reverse complement strand
GCGGTCTCCCACGACTTTCAGACGGGGCGAGGCGGCTACCTCTACCTGATCGAGGGCCGCGCCAGGGTCGGTACCGAGGAGCTCGCCACGGGTGACGCAGCCAAGATTCAGGACGAAGCTCAGCTGCGCATCGAGGCGCACGATACGTCGGAACTGATTTTCGTCGACGTTCCGCTGCGCTTCACCCCGGTTGGTGTTTGGGCGCGGTAGCGGGCGAGCGCTCGAAAGCGTAACCTGACACCGTAACTTTATGGTTACCAAAAAATACGAAGAGGGAGGACGTGATGGCGAAAGCGAAGGTCAAGGGGTCGGGGACGCGCCAATCACCGTGGGTCTTGAAGACACCGCCAGGGACGTCGGAGTTCGAGGCATACCGCGACGAGACACTCGATCCGCCAACGCTCCTGGTCCAGGTGGGCAAGACCGAAGTCCGCTATCAGCTGCGCGCGCTCGACGACCTGCACAAGATGCTGAAGCAACACGGTGACTGGATGCCGCTGGGCAGCGCCGACGAGCAGAAACCGGCCGCCGAGGGAACGGTCGAAGCATGGGGCCGCTCGCCGAAGAATCCGGTCGGGGGCTGGTACGGACTGAAGAAGGGCTTGCGCGGACGTTTCGGGATGTACGTCCCACCGGTCATGGAAGCGATGGGACTTGCCGAGGTCGAGCACCTCCCAAAGAACAACCGAATGCGAGCTCGCTGAGCACCTTCGCCGAGGGCTCGGCGTAGATTAGGCGCATGCCCTCGGAGGTTTTCTCGGTATCCGACGTGAAGCGCCTATTGGAGCAAGGGGCGCAACTGGTCGACGTGCTCAGCGACGACGAATACGAACACGACCACCTTCCGGGTGCGATCAATATCCCACTCAAGCGCCTGGATGCAACGACGGCGGCAAGCCTCGACCGCGCGCGGCCCGTGCTGGTTTACTGCAACGACTTTGGTTGAGACCTCTCGCCGCGAGCCGCGTGGCGGCTCGAGACGCTGGGCTTCAACAACGTGATCGACTATCGGCCCGGCAAGGTCGCGTGGTACGAGGAGAACGAGCCGCGCGAGGGGAAGGCCGCCACCGACGAAACATGGATCGGTGACGTCGCGGATTCGGAGGTGCCGACCTGCGGGCTCAAGGAGCGGATCGAAGATATCCGGCGTCGGACCGCGGGTTGGGACACGTGCGTCGTCGTGACACCGGAGCGAGTGGTCCTCGGTCTGCTGCGCAAAAAGGAGCTCGAGGGTGACCCGAACGCGACCGCCGAGCAGGTGATGCGGCCCGGGCCCAAAACCTTCCGACCCAACGTGACGCTCGAGGAGCTGCTCAAGTCGATGCGCGACCACGACATCCAGACCAACAGCCTGGTCACGACCGGGGAGGGCAAGCTGTTGGGCGTAATCTCCCGGGCCGATGCCGAGGCAACGCTGGCCCACGAGGCCGCTGCGGAGACGCGAGCCGACCGCTAGACACCCTCGGCGTTGCCACCCTGCGAGGGACATGTTATGTTCGCGCCTAAAGGGAGGGAAGCATGAGTACATCGATCGATTCGCATCGCCTCGAACGCAACGCCGTGGGCCTGGCGCCGACTCTGTTCCAGTCGATCACCCACATGGCTCCCGCGGCGGCCGTCGCCTTTTCCATCATCGTCGGGGTTCCCTATGCGGGCGGCAGCATCCCGCTCGCGGTTCTCCTCGCCCTCGTCGCCTGTCTGCTGGTCGCTGTCAGCATCGGCCAGCTCGCCAAGCATCTCCCCTCGGCCGGCGGCCTCTACACCTTCAGTTCCCGCGGACTTCATCCCTACGTCGGTTTCCTCGTCGCCTGGGGGTTCATGCTCGCCGAGCCGATCGTGGCGCCATTGCTCTATCTCATCTTCGGCAACGAGCTCGCGGCCAACCTGAACTCGCACTTCGGATGGCCGACCTGGCTCTGGGCGCCGTTTGCGGCCGGCGCCGGCCTGATCGTCTGGTTCCTCACCTACCGAGGTATCCGCCTCTCAACGCGCACCGGCGTCGCACTCGGCACATTCGAGATCGTCGTTTTCCTCGCCCTCGCCCTGACACTCATCGTTGCCGCCGGGGGCAACAACACGCTTTCGGTCTTCGGGCCCCACACGGGGAACCCGAACGGCTGGGGATCGGTGTTTCCGGGAATGATCTTCGCCATCCTCGCCTTCATCGGTTTCGAGGCGTCCCTGCCGCTGGCTGAGGAGGTCAAGGAACCACGGCGGACGATTCCCCGCGCGGTGTTTCTTTCGGCGCTGTTGATCGGCCTCTTCTATCTCGTCTGCTATTACGCCGCGACGGTCTACTTCGGACCCAACAAGATGGTCAAGGACTTCACCGGCTACAACGGGGGAGATCCATGGTCTGGTCTGGCACAGGCAGTGTGGGGCCCCGGGCTGATCATCGTGATCCTCGCCGTCCTCAACAGCGCCATCGCCAACTCGAACGCGGGCGCGAACGCGGCCACCCGCGTCGGCTACGCCCTGGCCAGGATCGGCCTGCTGCCTCGAATCCTGCAGCGGGTTCATCCGCGCTTTCGGACGCCCTATGTTGCGGTCAACGTCCAGGCGCTTGGCGGCATCATCCTGGCTGTCGGCCTCGGCCTGGTGGCGGGTGGCGCGCTTCCCGCGTTCGCGTTGCTCGGCACGGTTGCCACGATCATCGTCGTCACCATCTACATCCTGACCAACCTCAGTAACCTGGTCTTCTACCTGCGCGAGCGGCGAGCTGAGTTCAACCTCCTCTGGAATGGCGTGGTGCCTATCATCGGCAGTCTCATCTTCCTGCCCGCCCTGGTCGCCGCCTTTGGTATCGATTTCGCCGGGTTGGGCATCACGGCGCTCACACCGCCTTCGAACTTGGCTCCGTTCATCATCGTGATCTGGATGGTCGCCGGCATCGGCCTGCTCATCTACTTCGCGGCGAGACAACCCGACCGGATCGCTCAGACAGGGCGCGTGTTCATCGACGAGGACCAGCCCGCCCGAACCTAGTCTCCGTCAGGGCAGGGGTCGCGGTGACCCTTGCCCTGTTCGTCGCCTGAAGTCGCAACCGCGCCGCAGCGGGCAGGCCGAACAGCGCGGCGCTCGGGCCCGGCAAATCATCGCCCCCAGATCCATCAACGCCTGGTTGATCAGGTAGCCCTTGCCTTTCGGAATCACGGCGGCAGCCAGTGACCAGAGCTCCTCGGTGCGCGCGCGCGGCGTGGTCACGACGCCGAAGTACCGCCGCAGCAGCCGGGCGACGTTGGTGTCGAGCACCGGCGCATCCCGGTGGTGGGCGAAACTCATCACCGCGCCGGCGGTATAGCGCCCGATCCCCGGAAGGCTGCGCAACTCATCGAGCGTTTCTGGAAAGGTCGCGCCGGGACGGTCCGCGACACGCAGGGCGGCGCTATGGAGCCAGCGGCCGCGGATTTTGTAACCAAGCGGGTCGGTGATGGCCTTCACCTCCGCGAGCGGCGCCCTGGCGAGGGCGGTGACCGACGGGTACTTCCGGAGGAGGCGTTCGTAGACGGGCAGAACGCGGGCGATTTGCGTTTGGTGTGAGAGCACCTCGGAAACTAGGATCGCGTACGGATCGCGGGTCCGCCGCCACGGCAGATCGCGTCCGTGCGCGGCATACCAGTCGAGCACCCGGCGCTGGAAAGACCGGCGGCGGCCACGGGCGATCATCGGGCAGCGGCCTGAGCTAGACCTCGACCGGGACTTTCTCGGAGAAGAAGCAGGCGGCACGATGGTCGCGCGCCTTCACTTCCAGCGGCGGCTCCTGGTCGGCGCAGGGCGTCGGCAGCTGGGCGATCGGGCAGCGGGTATGGAAGCGGCAGCCTGAGGGCGGGTTGACCGGCGACGGGATCTCGCCGACGAGCGCGACGATCCGCCGTTTGGATTGGATCTCCGGGTCGGGGATCGGAATGGCGGAGAGGAGCGCCTTGGTATAGGGATGTCGCGGATTGCGGTAGATCTCTACGCTGTCCGCGACCTCGACGATCTTCCCCAGGTACATCACCATCACCCGATCGCTGATGTGCCGCACTACGGAGAGGTCATGGGCGATGAATAAGTAGGTTAGCTGGAACTCCTTCTGCAGATCCTCCATCAGGTTGATGATCTGCGCCTGGATGGAGACGTCGAGCGCCGAGATCGGTTCGTCCGCGACGATCAGCTTCGGCCTGAGCGCGAGTGCCCTGGCGATGCCGATCCGCTGTCGCTGGCCGCCGCTGAACTCGTGCGGGTAGCGGTTGTTGAAATACGGATTGAGACCGACGACCTTCAACAGCTCCTGGACGCGCTGGTCTTTCGCCCGGCCGCGCAGCAGGCCGAAGTTCTCGAGTGGCTCGGCGATGATGTCGCCCACCGTCATGCGTGGGTTGAGCGAGGAGTACGGATCCTGGAAGATCATCTGTAGCTGGCGGCGATATTGCCGTAGCTTCTCGCCCCTCAGCTTGGTGAGGTCGACGCCGTCGAAGAAGACGTTCCCGGAGGTGACCGGGAGGAGTTGGGTGATGAGGCGCCCCAGCGTCGACTTACCGCAACCAGACTCGCCCACCAGCCCGACGGTCTCTCCCGGATAGATCTCGAGGCTCACGTTCTCGACTGCTTTGACGGAGGTGCCCAGTCCTGCCGGGAAGTGCTTCACCACGTTCTCGGCGCGCAGCAGCGGCACCCGGTCAGCCACGGCCGTCTCCATTGGGCGTCAGCGCGCGGCGCATCGTGACCCAGCACGCGGCCTCCTGGTCGGGACCCACGTCCATGAGGGCCGGGTCGTCGGTCAGGCAACGAGCGATCTTGAACTGGCAGCGCGGGTGGAAGCGGCAGCCGTGCGGTGGCTTGATCAAGTCCGGGGGGAAGCCCTCGATCGAGAGGAGACGGTCGTGCCGGTCCGAGTCCAGGCGAGGGATCGATTGCAGCAATGACCAGGTATAGGGGTGTTGCGGGTTCTTGAAGATTCGCTCCACGGGGCCCTGCTCCACGATCCGGCCGGCGTACATCACCAGCACCCGGGTGCAGAGGCTGGCGACCACCCCCATGTTGTGGGTGATCATGATGATGGCGGTCTTGAGGTCTTGGTTCAGATCGCGGAGCAGCTCGAGGATCTGGGCCTGCACCGTGACATCGAGCGCCGTGGTCGGCTCGTCGGCGATCAAGATCGAGGGCGAGTTGGCCAGGCCCATCGCGATCATCGCCCGCTGCCGCATTCCTCCGCTGAACTGGTGCGGATAGTCGTGTACCCGGGACTCCGCTGCCGGGATTCGCACCTGTTTGAGCAGCTCCACGGCCCGGCTGAGCGCCATTTTCCCCGGCACCTTCCGATGCGCTTCGATCGCTTCCTCGATCTGGAAGCCGACCGTCAACACCGGGTTGAGGCTGCTCAGAGGGTCCTGGAAGATCATCGCGATGTCTTTGCCACGGATCTCGCGAACCTCCTCCTCCGACATGGTGACGATGTCAGTGCCCCTGAAGAGGATCTGGCCGCCGACGATCCGGCCGGGTTCCTGCACCAGCCGGAGGATCGACAATGCCGTGACGCTCTTGCCGCAACCGGACTCGCCCACGATGCCGAGCGTCTCGCCCGGATGCAGGTCGAAACTGACGCCGTCGACGGCCTGCACCACGCCGTCGTCGGTGAAGAACTGCGTCTTCAGGTTCTTGACCTGCAGCACCGGTTGGCTCATCGCTTCTGCCTTGGATCGAGGGCGTCGCGCAGGCCGTCACCCAGGAAGTTGAACGCCATCAGCGTGAAGGAGAGCGCGATCGCCGGCGCCAGGACGATGTGGGGTGCGATCCGGATGGCGTGGAAGCCGTCCGCGGCCATCGCGCCCCAGGAGGGAGTGGGCGGCGGTACCCCCAGGCCGAGAAAGCTGAGGAAAGCCTCGAACAGGATCGCCATCGGGACGCCGATCGTGGCCTGGACGATCATCGGGCCCAGCGCGTTAGGCAGAATGTGCCGGAAGATGATCCGGTTCGCTTTCGCGCCGCCGGATCTAGCCGCCTCCACGAATTCGCGTTCTCGCAACTGAAGGGTCTGGCCGCGCACCAGCCGGGCCATGTTCATCCACTGGGTGAAGGCAATGGCGAAGATGATGATGCCAAGCGATCGTCCCAACAGGAGGACCAGGGTGAGAGCGACCAGGAGGTCGGGAATGCCGTAGAAGATGTTGATCACGGTCGAGATGATGGTGTCGAGGAAGCCGCGATAGAAGCCGGCGAGCAGGCCGACGACCACGCCGACGATGATCACGATCACCTGGGTGCCGATGCCGACCTTGAGCGAGACCTGCGCCCCCAGCATGATCCGGCTCAGGATGTCGCGACCCAGGTTGTCGACGCCGAGCAAATGTTGGGCGGTCGGACCCTGGTAGACGGGCGCGATTCCTTCGGCGAAGTACGAGTATGGGGTCCAGAACTGGGCCACGATCGCAACCAGGACCAGCAGCGTCAAAAAGATGGTGCTGGCGAGCGCGAGGCGGTTGCGACGGAGGCGACGCCAGGCGTCACCCCACAGGCTCGTCTGCTCGTGCGCCAACGTTTCATCGATGACCTCTTGGGCGATGCCGGGAAGGGCAGCCATCAGTACCTGATCCGTGGGTCGATGACGGTGTAGAGCAGGTCGACCACCAGGTTCGCCAGCGCAATGATGATGGCGTAGAAGGTGAAGAGCCCGATGACGATGTTGTAGTCGCGATTCAGGATGCTGGTGGCGAACTCTTTGCCCAGACCGGGGATGCCAAAGATATTCTCGATCACGACACTGCCGGTGACGATCCCAATCACCAGCGGCCCAAGGATGGTGACAACGGGGATCAGCGCGTTTCGTAACGCGTGCCGAATGATGACGATGCGGTTGGTCAACCCCTTGGCGCGGGCGGTGCGGACGTAATCCTGGCGGATGACCTCGAGCATGCTGGCGCGGGTCAGGCGGGCCACGATGCTCGCGTAGGGGAAGCCCAGCGCGAACCCGGGAATCAGGATCTGGTCGAGCGTCCCATAGCTGCCCGTCCATCCGGAGTTGTAATAGAGGGCACCCCCCGTCCAGTTGTAGAGCGCGACCCCGAAGAGCAGGAAGAGCAGCGAGGCGATCACGAAGTTGGGCATGCTGTAGCCGATCACCGATGTGGTGGTGGCCAGGTAGTCGACCCAGGTGTTCTGCCGGACCGCGGCGATCACCCCCAGGATGACGCCGATCCCGACGGTGAATAGGATGGCTGCCGCGCCGACCTCCGCGCTGACCCGGGCCTCGCGCAGCAGCAGCGGCGTGATCTGCACGCTGCGGTTGACGTACGACTCGCCCAGGTCGCCGTGCAGGATGCCGGTGATATAGCGGACGTACTGCTCCCCCAGCGGCAGATCGAGATGGTAGTAGTGCAGGAGGGCGGCCTCGGCCGCGGGGTCCGGGTGGCGCTCGTTCAGCAGGGCGTCACCGGGGAGCCGGTGGACGCCCAGGAAGACGATCGAGGAAACGGCCAGGGCCGTGAAGACGATCAGGACCAGCCGCTGCCCGATGTAGAGGAGCGCGCCCCGGGTGAACATGGGGACCTCAGATTAAAAGAAAACGGGGGCGCCTCGACGGAGGCGCCCCCGCACCCTTCCTCGACTAGTGGGACCCGATCTTCATCTCGTTCCAGTAGAAGTCGTTGAAGTTGTTCGAACCGGCACCCTGCAGGTAGGGCTTGAACAGGAACTCGCCCTTGAAGTAGACGAGCGGGGCATAGGCCGCATCGGCCATCATCTGCTTGGACGCCAGGTTGTAGGTCGGGATCGCCTTGTCGAGCGACGGCTCGGCGTCCGCCTTTGCCACCAGGTCCTCGACCTTGGGATCGGTGTAGGCGCCACCGTTACTCCCACCCGTCTTGATGAACAGGTTGTCGAACCAGTCTTGCGGGTGATCGTAGTCGGCCTGCCAGCCTTCACGGAAGAGGTTGTATTGGTGGTGCGTGTACTGCTTGATGAAGGTGGCGTGGTCGATCGGCTGGATGTTGACGTGGATGCCGAGGTTCGCCTGCCATTGCGACTGGGCGTTCTCCGCGGTGGCCTTGTAGATCTCCTTGTTGGGATCGTAGTAGTAGGTCAGGTTCTTGGTTTTCGCCCCGGTCGGATCGCCGCTCTTGAGCAGCGCCTTGGCCTGGGTGGGGTCGAACTTGGCCAGCGGATCGGTATTGTCGCCGACGTAGCCCTTGAGGCCCTTCGTGATCAGGCCGCCGGTTGCCGCTGAGCAGGTGATGCCGCCGGCGCAGGCGACGTTGACCATTTGGTCGCGGTCGAGGGCCAACGAAAACGCCATGCGCAGGTCGTGCGCGGGGCCGCTCTCGAGGTCGCCCTTGAACACGCTGTCGGCCCGGCCGAAGGCGTACTGCACCCAGATGGTGCGGACTTTGTTGACGAACTTCAGCTGCTTGGAGAGGACGGGATCTTTCTGGATGCGGATGATGTCGGCGGTCGGGGTGTCGCTGCCCATGCCACCGTAGCCGATCAGGTCATAGCCGCCCTGCTCGTACTTGGCGACGCCCTGGGCCATGTCGCCGATGAAGTCCATCTTCACGTGCTGGACGGTCGGCTGCGGGCTACCCCACCAGTTGGGGACGGCATCGAACGTGATCGATTGCTTTGGCACGTAGGTAACCATCTTGTAGGGACCCGTTCCGACCGCGGTTGCCGGCGTCGCCCACCAGTTGGCGTCGTCCGTGTTGACGACCGTCGGGTCGACCACCTGGGCCGCGGAGCTCAGCGCGAGCTCGGTGTTGAAGACGCCCCACGGCGAGGTCAGCTTGATGACGAGCGTGTGATCGTCGGGCGCGGTCATGCCGCTCATCATCTTCTGGTTGTGGGCCCAGTCTTTGGTCGTCGAGACCACGTCATAGCCGACCACGTGGTCGAAGTTACTGCCATACGCGTCCTGGCCTTCCGCCGCCGCTCGGCTGAACGAGTAGATAAAGTCGGAGGCTTTGACCGCGTGGCCGTTCCAGAACTTCGCTTTGGTGTTGAGCTTGAAGGTGTAGGTCAGCCCGCCATCCGTGATCTGAGGCAGGTCGGTCGCAATGTCGGGAACAACGGTCAGCTTGTCGTCGAACTTCAAGAGCCCGTCGAAAAGATTCTGGTAGATCTCGACGTCGGTCTCAGCGTTGATCGCCGCCGGGTCGAGCGTGCCAATGGTGCTGTCGCTGGGGAACCGCAACGTCTGGTCGGCCGCAAGGTTGCTGCTGGTCGTGGTGCTGCCGCCGCATGCAGCGAGCAGGATGCTAAATGCTCCCATCAACGCCAGAGGCCGCCACGTGCGGAGCTTTCCTACAAACAGGTCACTCATAGACCCTCCCTTTTTCCCGTTCCTACCTCGCCCAGAGGACTGTCAAAACAGTAGCAAATAGATGTACACCTCAATTGTTAGAGGCCTGTTAGACCCTAACTCGACAATGCCGCGGTGGCAGCGGCCGTTGCCAGCCGAAGGGCGGCAGCCTCGAGCTCGGTGGCCGCGACCGTGGCGTTGACCAAACCCGCCGATTCCGCTTCGTTCGCCGTCATCAGCCGCCCGGTCAGCATCAGCTCCAGCCCGAGCTTGCGCGGCAGGCCTCGAAAGATCGCCGGCATGATCGTCATCGGCATGATGCCCAGCCGCACTCCCGGCAAACCGAAGCGTGCGGTCTCGACCGCGACCGCCAGCTGGCAGGCTGCAACCAGCCCGAAGCCCGCCCCCAGCGCGTCGCCGTTGACCGCGGCGACCAGGGGTTTGGGATAGCCGTCGATCAGGAGGAACAGGGCGCCGAGCTCGCGGCGCTCGAGGGCCTGGTCGAGCGGCGCACGCTGGTTGATGAACTCCTTCAGATCGGCCCCGGCGCTGAACGCGTCACCGGTTCCGACCAGGGTCACGGCCCGTAGCTGGGCGTCGTCGCGCGCTCGGGCCAGGGCGAGATGCAGCGCCCGCACCATCGACGGACTGAGCGCGTTGCGCGCCTCCGGCCGGTTCAGCCGGAGCGCGAGGATGCCGTCAGTCCGGCTCTCGAGCAGGTCGATGGACGCTAGACGCCCGCCACCACGACGCTCTTCTGCTCGGTGTAGAAGTCGAGCACCTCCACGCCGTGTTCCTTCCCGAAGCCGCTGTGCTTGGTGCCGCCGAAGGGCAGCTCATCGTAGGCGACCTGGATCGTGTTCACCCAGGTATAGCCGGCATCCAGCCGGTCGATGGCCTGCTGGGTCCGCTTGAGGTCGCGCGTGAAGATCGACGATCCAAGCCCGAACTCCGAATCATTGGCGCGGGCCAGCGCTTCGTCGAGGTCCTTGACGCGGGCGATCGGCAGCAGCGGACCGAACGTCTCCTCGCGCCAGACGCGCGCGTCCGGGGGGACGTCGGTGATGATGGTGGGCTCGAAGAAGAAGCCACGATCGAAGGGCTCACCCCGCAAACGGTGGCCGCCGGCCACCAGGCGGGCGCCGCGATCGAGCGCATCCTTCAACTGCTCTTCGATCGTCTCCCGGCCGCCGGCGGTATGCATCGGACCCATCTGGGAGGTGGGGTCGCCGCCGGGCGCGACCTTCAACTTCTTGGCGCGGGCGGTGAGCTTCTCGATCAGTTGGTCGGCGACCGCGTCGAAGACATACACGCGCTTGACCGCCAGGCATGCCTGGCCGGCGTTG
>Ga0209011_1000924_pt1 | contig 10620 bp, 11 predicted proteins | sample BlaSpr_A8_OM1_M3_FD_187986 | JGI IMG/M metagenome (GOLD analysis project Ga0209011, IMG submission 187986) | Forest soil microbial communities from Thunder Bay, Ontario, Canada - Black Spruce, Ontario site 2_A8_OM1_M3 (SPAdes) (version 2) | ecosystem: Environmental > Terrestrial > Soil > Boreal... | reverse complement strand
TCACCATCCAGGGCAGTGGCTTCAGCGACGGAAAGATGCTTCGCGTGCAGTTCACGCCGGTCGCGAGCCCGAGCGGCGGCTTCGATGGCCTGGCCCCTACGTTCGTCAACCCGACGACGCTGACGGTCAAGGTTCCGGCCGGCCACATCAGCCAGGATTACATCGTGCAGGTGACCAACGGAGACGGCACGGTCACGAACTCACGCATCGCGTTCACGATCACGGCCTGACCCATACGCCTGGATGGCCGCGCTAGGATGGACGCGATGAAATACGGCGCCAAGATGATCGCCGAGTCGACGCTCGAGGCGGTGCCCAACAGCAAGCCGGAGCGCGACTACGAGATCCACTTCACGATCCCGGAGTTCACCTGCCTCGCGCCCGACTCGGGCTTCCCGGATTTCGCCACCATCCGGATCCGCTATATCCCCGATCAGAAGCTGGTCGAGCTCAAGTCACTGAAGCTGTACATCAACAAGTTCCGCGACCAGGAGGTCTTCCACGAAGCGGCGGTCAACCGCATCCTGGATGATCTCGTCGAGCTGCTCGACCCCCGCTTCATGGAGGTCGTCGGCGATTTCAACGTCCGTGGCAACATCAAGACGGTGGTGACGGCACGCCACGCGCAGAAGGGCTACTCGCCCAACGGTGCCGCCTAGGCCTTCTCTTTTGACCTCGTGACTATGGCACCAGCGGCGATCCATAGAAATCATTGATCGATACAATAGAAGAGATTTTGCACCGATCCCGGCCATTTCCATTCCAGGAGCCATCATGAAGGTCGAACAGCGCCCCGCCAGCAGTCCAGCGAAGGGAGCGCTGACGGATAAAGCTAACCTTCTGAAGCTCTATCGGGAGATGCTGCTGATCCGCCGCTTCGAGGAGAAGACGGCCGAGATGTACCAGGCGGCCAAGATCGGCGGCTTCTGCCACCTCAACATCGGCGAAGAGGCGACCATCGTCGGCACCATCTCCGCCTTGCGTCCGCAGGACTACGTCTATAGCACCTACCGCGAGCACGGGCACGCCATTGCCAAGGGGATCGACCCGAAGGCGGTGATGGCCGAGCTCTTCGGGAAGGAAACCGGTACCTCGCATGGGCGGGGTGGGTCGATGCACCTCTTCAGCCAGGAAAACCGCTTTTACGGCGGCTATGCGATCGTCGGCCAGGCCCTCCCGATCGCGTGCGGGAGCGCTTACGCCATCAACTACGAGGAGAAGGACGAGGTGGTGATGAGTATCTTCGGGGACGGCGCGACCAACATCGGCGCCTTCCACGAGTCACTCAACGTCGCCAAGCTGTGGCATCTGCCGATCGTGTTCGTCTGCGTCAACAACCTCTACGGGATGGGCACCTCCGTCAGCCGCGCGTCGGCCGTTACCGAGATCTGGAAGAAGGCGTGCGCCTACGACATGACAGGCGAGCGGGTCGACGGTATGGACGTGCTGGCGGTGCGCCGGATCACGGATCAGCTGGTGGCGCAGGCTCGGGATAAGCACGAGCCCAGCCTGCTCGAGTGCGTGACCTACCGGTACCGCGGGCACTCCATGTCCGACCCCGACAACTACCGGGGTAAGGACGAGATCAAGGAGTGGCAGACCCGCGACGCAATCCTGAGCCTCAGCGAATACATGAAGAAGCAAAAGATGCTCGACGACCAGGAGATCCAGAAGATCGACGAGGAGGTCACCGCCGAGGTCGACGAGGCGGTGAAATTCGCCGAGGAGAGCCCGGAGCCCGATCCCAAGGACCTCTATCGCGACGTCTACGCCGACGAGGCGGCGAGCTGATGGCCGTTCTTGCCATGCGCGACGCCCTCAACCAGGCGCTCCGCGAGGAGATGAAGCGGGACAAGTCGGTGTTCCTGCTCGGCGAGGACATCGGCCTCTACGACGGCTCTTTCAAGGTCACGCGTGGCTTGATGAAGGAGTTTGGCGAGAAGCGGGTGCTCGACACGCCGATTGCCGAGGAAGTCATCATCGGCACCGCGATCGGTGCCGCCATGTCGGGCTTACGGCCGGTCGCCGAGATGATGACGGTCAACTTCATCATGGTGGCGATGGACCAGGTGGTCAACGCCGCTGCGCACATCCGCTACATGTTCGGCGGCGGCACGAAAGTCCCGCTGGTGATCCGCACCCCGGGCGGCGGCGGGCACCAGTTGGGCGCACAGCACTCACATAGCCATGAGAACTGGTTCGCGCACGTCCCTGGGCTGAAGGTCGTCGCGCCGGGAACGCCCGCCGACGCCAAGGGGATGCTGAAGTCCGCCATTCGGGACGACAATCCAGTGATGTTCATCGAGAACGAAGGCACCTACGCGGTCAAGGGTGAGGTTCCCGACGGCGAGCATCTCGTACCGCTGGACAAGAACGAGGTGAAGCGACCGGGTGAGCAGATCACCATCTGCGCGCATTCGCGCATGCTGATCGTCGCCATGGACGCTGCCGCCGAGCTCGAGAAGGAAGGCATCAGCGCCGAGGTCGTCGATATGCGGGCGCTGCGGCCGCTCGACATGGCGCCGGTCATCGAGTCGGTCAAGAAGACCAGCCGGTTGATCACCGTCGAGGAGGGCTGGCGCTCCTATGGCGTCGGCTCGGAGATTGCATCCCGCGTTTACGAAGAGGCCTTCGACTACCTCGATGCCCCCGTCGCCCGGATCGGCGCCGCCGAGGTGCCCGCGCCGTACAACAAGCGGCTGGAGAAGATCGCCTTCCCCGGCAAGGCCGATGTGATCGTTACCGCGAAAGCCCTGCTGGGCAAGAACTAGAGACACTAATGGCCGACGTTCAAATGCCGCGCCTGTCGGACTCGATGGAGACTGGCAAGATCCTCCGCTGGCTCAAGAAAGAGGGCGAGGACGTCAAGAAAGGCGAGCCGCTGGTCGAGATCGAGAGCGACAAGGCCAACATCGAAGTCGAGGCGTATGCCACCGGCAAGCTGAGCAAAATCGTGGTCCCCGAAGGTGAAAGCGCCCCGATCGGCGCCGTGATCGCCCAGATCGGCGATGGCGCGCCGACATCCACGGCTCCGAAGGCCGCGGCGCCGCAGGGCCAGGCACCCGCCGCCGAGCCGCAGCAAGGCGCCAGGCCGGCGACCGCCGAAGCGCCAAAGCCCCAGGCCACCAAGGCCGAGGCGCATGTTGCGCAGGCGGATCGCGCCGTGGCCGCCGCGGCCCAGACGGCGGCCGACGCCGGCGGCGAGCAGTATCCCCACGGCGGCCCGGACGACCGGACCGAAGTTGGGGCGGCCGCGCAGGCGGCCCTCAACGTCATTCGCCGCCCTGGTGAGCAAGAAAACGGCGAGCGCCAGCGGGTCTCCCCCGTCGCCCGCCGCCTTGCCGAAGAACAGGGCGTCGACCTGCGCCGGGTCCAGGGCACCGGCCCCGGCGGGAGGATCACCAAAGAAGATGTCGAAGCCGCCGCCCAGCAGAAGCCCCAACCCGCTGCCGCGGTCACGGCCGCTCCCAGCCGTGAGGCACGGCCTTCGACGGCACGGCCAACCGGTGAAGTTGAGGTCGTGGAGCTCACCAAACTCCAGTCGACGGTCGCGATGCGTCTCGCCCAGAGCATGTTCTCGGCGCCGCACTTTTACGTCACGTCCGAGATCGCCATGGACGACGCCGTCCACCTCCGCCAGATGTTCAACGAGGCCGTCGACAAGTCGGAGTCGATCAGCCTCAACGACCTCGTCGTCAAGGCGGTGGCGCTGGCACTGACGAAGTTCCCCGAGGTGAATGCCTCCTGGGCCGACGGTCGCATCGAGCGCAAACGCGACATCAACATTGGGATCGCGGTCGGCCTTCCCGACCGCCTGATCGTGCCGGTGCTGCGCAACGCCGACCAGAAATCGCTCAAAGAGATCGCTACCGAGTCAAAGCAGTTGATCGAACGCGCCCGCTCCAACAAGGCGGCGGCGCAGGATTACGTCGGCAACACCTTCAGCATCTCGAACCTCGGCATGTACGACGTGGACCAGTTCACGGCCATCATCAACCCACCCGACTCGGGCATCCTCGCGATCGGCGCCATCGAGGACAAGGCCGTCGTCAAGGATGGCCAGGTGGTGCCGGGCAAGCGGATGCGGGTCACGCTTTCCGTCGACCATCGGGTCTTCTACGGGGTGACGGCGGCGCAATTCCTGCAGGAGGTCAAGCGCCTGCTGCAGAGCCCGATGGCGCTGGTCCTCTAGCCGACCCGCTTCGTCGCGGCCGGTACGGCTGCGACACGGAGATCGCCCTGGGATTGCCATCGGCACGGTACCCGACGCATGATGAGCGCCGAGTCGAACTCAATGGAACCCGCTGGGAAGAGCTCAGTGTTGCCAAAGAAGTGTGACTCAAGCCTGTCGACCTGAAGAGACTGCACTTCCCACCATTTGGAGACCAGCTCTAAGCCGTCCAGGCGCTTGGGGTCCGCACTTGGCGAGTACCCGAGGCTGCCTACTTCGAAGAACCTGGAGGCTTCATCAAGCGACGCAAAGACTGAACCCTCGGCGAGGAGGTCGCTGACGTGTCCGGATACGAAGGCGTTGGTCTGACCGTCGGACGATTGCACGCGAACGTTCACATGGCCTTCGTCCTCGTCGACGGAGAAGGTCCCGCGCTGATACACGCCGGGAAAAATCCGCCCCCCAAGGACTCGCACGACGGCCGAGTTCGTGTCGCGCCGCGGAATGTAGACGCCCTGGCGCCGACCAGTCTCGTCCTCCCACTCCACCGCGATGCGGTGCGCCGCGTTTTCCGTGCGCAGGCCGAGGAGCGCCGGCACGCCGCCCGGCCTCAAGTCGCCCAGACCAATCAGACAAATCCCTGCCATCCCCCAGCCGCGGACCAATCGTGGCTCGAACGGCGACGGTAGGGTTTGCGCCAGGATCTCAGGTCTTACCCGAAAGTTGACCAGCAGGCGACGCCGGATGACAGCCTCGACGGAGAACCAATCCGACATTAGATCACCCCAGGAATTCGGAAATCGGCGCGAGTAAATGGCCCGGCTGGAGGTAACCCAGCTCTCAGCACATCGTCTGAGAGGGGCGTTCGAGGAATCAGGTCCTGCGGCAGTGAATCGACCGGCCCCCACGGCTGCGTCAATCCTTCGTCCAGCATCCGGACCTGCGCGAGCGACGCCAGCGGAATCTTCATCGACCGTTCGGCGACGTAGGCCACGGCGCAATTGACGACAGGCGGAGCTGGGACGATCAGCGGACGCTTGCCGGTCAGCCGCCCCACCCGTCGGGCGACGTCGCTCAGCCGAAGCGCCTGCGGCCCCATCACCGCGACGGTTTTCTGGGAGAGTCGATTCTCCGTCAACGCAACGATTAACACCTGCACGAGATCCTGGACCGCGACTGGTCGTACCGCCTTCTCCTGTAGCCCTACCGTGACGAAGAACGGCATGGTGTAGAGGAGGTGGCTCAAATGGTCGAGCATATGATCGCCTCGGCCGAAGGTCATGCTGGCCTTGACGACGGTGAAATCGAGGCCACTGTGGCGAATGAGCTCCTCGGCTGCCCACTTCGACTCGTGGTAACCGGAGCCGCAGGCCGGCCGAGCTCGCAGAAAACTTAACATCACGACCTTCGGGACGCCGGCATCTTTCGCGGCGGTGAGGACGTTGGCGGTCCCCGTGACATGGACCGCGGCGTACGTTTGTGGGCCGATCTGACGATTGATCCCAGCACAGTGCGCGACCGCGTCGCAGCCGGCAAATGCATCGCGCAGCCCCTGAACGTCCGCAACGCCGGCCGTGGCGGTATGTACTCCTGGCAGTTGGACGACCGTCGGGTCGCGCCGATCAACCCCTCGAGCGACTAGGACCACGTCGTGGCCGCCGCGAACAAGGGCTCGCGCGAGGTGTCGTCCAACAAAGCCCGTACCACCAGTCAGGGCGATCTTCATCGGCCGCTCCTCCCCCGCCCACGGCGCCGCAGGCTGATCTGGGCGGGACAGACCGCGCTGATGAAGTCGGTGACGGTAAGGGCGAGTTGGTTGGCGTCGAGGCGGTAGAGGATGCGATTTCCGGCCCGGCGCTCATTCACAAGTCCGGCCGACTTGAGGATGGCAAGATGCCTTGAGACGGAGGGCCCGCTAATCGGGAGACGGTCGACAATCTCGCCGGCAGGCAACTCTCCCGTCTTGAGGTACTGGAGAATCTGACGCCGGGTGGGATCCGCAAGGGCCCGAAAAACTGCCGTCTCACTCATCTCATGTCCTATTTTAGCTAATTTGCTAAATAGCTAATGACGCCAACGCCACGATTGGAACCCCCAGCTGTGACAGCTTCCCGAAGGACGCTTAGCTCGTCGTAACGCGACCGGTGGCCGGCTCCCATACCGCCTGATCGTGGGCAAATACGATGCGGGACGGGTCGAGCTGTTGGAGCCGCTCGATCCACGGCTGATAGCTCAGGGCGGGATCGTCGACCCGCCCCTCCTGGCGCGCACGCCACGCTAGCTGATCGGCCGTGTAATCGAACGCGGTATTGTACGCCTGGCCGGCGAGCACGACCGTCCCGTCGCTGCCCCGAACCGCGATTGCCTGATGGCCGTCGGTATGCCCCGGCGTCGGGATCACGAGAATGTCCGGCAAGATCTCCACTTCTCCATCGATCCGGCGATACTCAGCGGCTTCGAAGTCAATGAGGTGCGGCAGCGTGTAGTCCGTGGCGGTGCGCGCCTGCTGGAGTTCGCGGGCCTGAACGAAGATCGGGCGACCGGCGAGCGCCGGGTTGCCGCCGCAATGATCGAAATGCAGGTGACAATTCACGACCCAGCGGACATCGGCTATGGCAAGCCCGGCATTGCGCAGGGCTTGTGGAAGCGGACGGCGGACCGGTCGATAATGCGCGTCGACCTCGGCGTCCCCCTCCCCCAGGCCGGTATCAAAAAGGAGGAGGCCAGCTGAATGCTCGATCGCATAGCCAAGGACGCACTCGACGCGTGGCTTGCCAGTCCCGGTCTCCTCGGCGGGCCGTACGAAATAGCCAAAGTCGATTCGCCTCACAGTTGCTGTCGGCGGCGCCATCTTCCTCCACCCTACCGACGACGCAAGGCGTTCACGATGAGAGACTCGGTTACCTCGATGCGCGCGCCTCGCGGCGCCGAAGCCCACATTTCGTACAGCCGGGCACGACCACCGCGAGGAAACCGAGGACGTGGTGGGTTGATCAATTCGAGGTAGGTTCGCATCTGCGAGGGACGGTCTAAATAGGCACGGAACCGGGCTGATTGGACGCCCGCTTGGGTAAACGCGCCTTCGTCGACCACCCGTTCAAGAGCCGAGTCGGCGGCGGCCAGGTTGAGTTCAAAGGTCGGGTTGAGAAGCGGTGCCACCGGCAGTCGCCGCCGGCCTGCCACGATCGCGATTGATGGCCGCCAGGTGCGGTGCGGTCGGATGCTGATGAGCGTGCCGCCGCGTCGGAGGTAGCTCCCTGCTCGCCGGAGGGCATGGACCATACCCCTGAGCGCGATTCATCAAAGCGACCAGCTAAACAACGCCACGTCGAACGGGGCACCGGGCTTGGGCAGGCGCTCGATCGAGCCAAGACGAAACTCGATGTTGGAAGCGCCACCCGCATGCTGTTGAAACAGCGCCTCGTCAATACTGGGGCGATCGGGATCGATGGCCAGGACCGACGACGCGAGGGGTGCGTACTGGAACGTAAGCCGTCCGTCTCCGCAGCCGACCTCAAGCACACGTTTGTTGCGAAGACTCACGAAGCGCTCGATCAGGCGAGGTTCGAAGCCCTCGGCAGGATATGCCGATAGCTCGGTGGTGGCCACCGTGGAATCGTAGCTCAGCTCCTACGAGACAGCTGCCGCAACTACCCTCCCAGCAGTTCGGCCGGAGAACAGGCAGCCGCCGAGAAACGTCCCTTCCAGCGACCGATAGCCGTGGACGCCGCCGCCGCCGAATCCAGCAACCTCGCCCGCGGCATACAGGCCAGGCAATGGTGTGCCGTCCGGTTGAAGCACGCGACAAGACAAGTCCGTTTGCAGACCGCCCAGCGACTTCCGCGTCAGGATCTGGAGACGAACGGCAATCAGCGGGCCAGCCGCCGGGTCCAGCAGCGCGTGGGGCTGGGCAACCCGGATCAGGCGGTCGCCGATGTACCGGCGCGCTGCTCGAATGGCGAGAACTTGCGCGTCCGGCGGAGTGGCGCTGCTGACCGCGTCGTCACGGGCGGCGATCTGCCGCTCCAGCCTGGCAAGGTCCAGACGCGGTTCGTCCGTGAGCGCATTCATGCCGCGGACGAGCTCGGGCAGGTTGTTCGCCACGACGAAGTCGGCGCCGTGGGCTTTGAAGGCTTCAACCGGCGCCGGTCCGGACTTCGAAACCACCCGTTGAAGGAGCAGCCGGATGTCCTTGTTGGTCAGATCCGGATTCTGCTCGGATCCGGAGAGCGCGAACTCGCGCTTGATGATTCGCTGGGTCAGCACGAACCAGGAATAGTCGTAGCCGGTCGTTCGCACGTGCGCCAGCGTTCCCAGCGTGTCGAAGCCCGGAAAGAGGGGCGCCGGCAGGCGATTGCCGAGGGCGTCGAACCACATCGACGACGGACCTGGCAGGATCCGGATGCCATGCGCCGGCCAGATTGGCTTCCAGTTCTGGATGCCTTCCACGTAGTGCCACATCCGATCGCGGTTGATCACCGATCCTCCCGCGGCCTCCGTGATGGCGAGCATGCGGCCGTCGACGTGGGCCGGGACGCCGCTGAGCATCTGCCGAGGCGGGGCCCCAAGGCGCGCCGGCCACCACTTCCGAACCAGATCGTGATTGCCGCCGATCCCTCCCGACGTCACGATGACGGCCTGGGCATGGAGCTCGAACTCGCCAATCGCGACGCGCGAGCTGGGTCTGCCCCGCTCCACCGACGCGGGTTCCAGGACAGAACCACGGACCCCATCCACGGCACCGCCCCCGACGGTCAGCGCGTCGACTCGGTGCCGGAATATCAGCGTGACACGGCCGCGAGCGGCGGCCTCCCGCACACGCCGCTCGAATGGGGCGACCACGCCCGGGCCGGTTCCCCAGGTTACGTGAAAGCGGGGAACGGAGTTACCAGGACCGGCAAAGGGGTCGGCGCGTCGCTCCGCCCAGCCCACGATCGGAAAGAACCGGATGCCCTGGGCGTGCAACCACGACCGTTTCTCTCCGGCCGCAAACGCGAGGTATGCCTCTGCCCATTTCTTTGGCCATTGGTCTTCGTCTCGATCGAACCCGGCCGTCGCCATCCAGTCCTTCCTGGCCAGCTCATGCGAATCGTGCACGCCGAGCCGCCGCTGCTCTGGAGAGTTGACGAGGAAGAGACCGCCAAACGACCAGAAGGCCTGGCCGCCCAGCCATGGCTGCGGTTCCTGCTCCAACAGGATGACGCGGCGACCCACGTCGGCGAGTTCGGCGGTCGCGACCAGCCCGGCAAGGCCGGCCCCGACCACGATCACATCGGCATCGTCAGCCATCGCTTCGGGATTATGCCGCTAAGCTCCGGATCGTGCCAACCGCGCGCTGCTCTTCAAAGCCTTCCGAGATGCGACGCGATCGCGACCCTTCTGGATCACCCCAGGCGGTGGCCTGGCGGTGGGCGAATCCGCGACCGCCGCGCTGCAGCGAGAACTCGTCGAGGAGTGCGGCCTCGTCGTTGAAGAGGTCGGTCCGTTGATCTGGGTGCCGGAACACGTCTTTGCGATGCCTCACTCGGGCGAAGCCACGCGCCAACGTGAGCGCTTCTACCTGGTCCGCGTCGAGCAGCACAAGGTCGATGTCAGCGGCTGGGACGACTTCGAGCGCGACTTCATGGGCGAGCACCGCTGGTGGACGGTTCGCGAGCTCCAAGCGTCAGGCGAGGAGTTCGCGCCCTGCCGGCTCGCCTACTTGCTCGCCGATCTGGTCGGGGGTCAGATCCCGACCGAACCGGTCGACACCGGAATCTAGTCTGAGCCTGGTGGGCCTGGCTACCAGACGTTGGGCTGGATGCCGTCCGAACCCTTCGAGAATCTGCTCGAGCAGCGGCAACGCGTGGAGGACGCGGCCGGCGCGGATCGCGGCATCCCAAAACGGCTCGAACTTCTTCCAACCGGCGGAATAGGCGACGTGCCTGAGCCGATCCCTGGGCGCGGCCTTGGTGGAAGCTCCCTTCCAGATGGAGCCCCAGCGATAGAACTCTCGGTAGGCTCGCCAGTAGCCGCGCTCCAACTCAACCGGCTGCAGGCTTGTCGGGCGAAAGACGACGTGGCGCGTGTCGTAGAGGTCCCAGTCGCGGTGGAGCAGGCGTCCCTCTGCCTCCATCCGCGCATAGAGTGCGGTGTCAGGGTAGGGCGTCAGGATGTGAAACGTAGCGGTCTCGATGCCGTTCGAAATGGCCCACTCGACGGTGCGATCGAACACATCCGGCCCGTCGTGGTTCATGCCGAAGACGAAGCTGCCGTTGACCATCACCCCAAGGTCATGAAGCCGGCGAATCGCGGCGTCGTAATCCCGGCCGATGTTCTGGTACTTGCGCTGATCGGTGAGGTTGGCCGCGTTGACCGTCTCGAAGCCAACGAACAAGCTACGCAGCCCGGCAGCCACGGCTTTCTCGAGCACTCGAGGTTGTTCCAGCACCGCCTTGACGGTGCCAGCT
>Ga0209011_1000921_pt1 | contig 10647 bp, 8 predicted proteins | sample BlaSpr_A8_OM1_M3_FD_187986 | JGI IMG/M metagenome (GOLD analysis project Ga0209011, IMG submission 187986) | Forest soil microbial communities from Thunder Bay, Ontario, Canada - Black Spruce, Ontario site 2_A8_OM1_M3 (SPAdes) (version 2) | ecosystem: Environmental > Terrestrial > Soil > Boreal... | reverse complement strand
GGAAGATCGTCATCAAGCTGGTGGCGGCCGCCAGCAGCATCATGCCGGCGGTGGCTCCCAGGATCAAGATGTAGAACTCGCCGTAGTCCAGGTCCAGGGCATGCAAATATCGGGGCGAGATCGCCACCGTCAGGATGGTGATCACGATCAGGAGCACGTTGAAGAAGGCGGCCAGGCTGTCGGCGATCACGGTGTCGCCAAAGGCGGACCGGTTCTGGCCCCAGAGCGGGATGGTGGCAACCAGCGCGCCGAGCAGGCCGACCACGGTCACGGCCGCCAGCCATCGGCGCTGATCGGGTGGCACCACCAGCTCGAGGAACAAGACGACGATGGCCGTGCCGGCGACCACCAGCTCCGGGAGGATGGCGCCGTAGTCGATGCCGATGCCGCTGAGGTTGATCGTCATCGCAGTAGCACCGGCAGGGCTTTGACGGTTGCGTCGACGGCGGCCGGGAAGAAGGCGGGGGTCACGCCGATCAGCACCATCAGCGCCAGCAGCGGGGCCAGGACGCCTACCTCGGCGGCCCGCAACTCACCGAAGGTGGCCGGCTGTGGCGGCGCCTCCTGCGTGCTTCCCTGGTAGAAGCGGAGGACGTACCAGGCGGCCAGGATGACGCCGATGCCGGCGCCGACCGCCATGGGGATGAAGGAGGCCCAGGCACCGAGCATGATCAGGAACTCGCCGACGAAACCGTTGAGACCGGGCAGCCCCAGCGCGGCCAGCGAGATGACGAGGAAGAGGGCGGCAAACAGCGGGGCGGTCGCCGCCAGGCCTTGGAGCTCGGCACGGAGGCGCGTGCCGGCGCGCCGCTCGATCATGCCGACCACGAGGAAGAGCGCGGCGATGATCACGCCGTGGTTGATCATCTGGACCAGCGCCCCCTCGATCCCCAGCAGGTTGCCGGCGAAGATCCCGAGCCCGATGAACCCGAGGTGGCTCATCGAGGCGTAGGCGACCAGGCGCTTCAGGTCGGTTTGCACCAGCGCCATGAAGGCGCCGTAGAGGATGCCGACGGTCGCCAGGACCGCGAGCGCACCGCCCAGGCTGTGCGCCGCATCCGGGAAGAGCGCCAGGTTGAAGCGCAAAAAGCCATAGGCGCCGAGTTTCGAGACCAGACCCGCGAAGACGATCACGACCGGGATCGGCGACGAGGTATAAGCCGGCGGCAGCCAGGTATGCAGCGGGAAGATCGGCATCTTGATCGCGAAGGCGAGGCCGAACCCGATGAAGAGCAGCTGTTGGATGCCGATGGTGCCCAGGCCGGCCGGCAAATGCCAGATACCGGCCGCCGGATGCTGGACCAGCACCGTCCAGTCGAAACTGAGCTGCCCGGTTTGGGTGAAGTTGATTGCGGCGACGGCGAGAATCGCGACCAGCATCGCGAAGCTGCCGATCACCGTATAGATCAGGAATTTGAAGGCGGCGTAGACCCGCCTGCCCTCGCCCCAGACGCCAATTAGGAAGTAGAGCGGAACCAGCATCGCCTCCCAGAAGACATAGAAAAGGATGAGATCGAGCGACAGTAGAATGCCGGCGGTCGCCGCCTCGAGGATGAGCAGCAGCAGGACGAATTGCTTGAGTCGGGGGGTGAGCGGATCGACGATAACGATCGCCAGCAGGAAGAGCAGCGCATTGAGCCCCAGCAGGAAGAGGCTGAGGCCGTCGACCCCCAGGTGGTAGCTGATGCCGGCGGAGGGGATCCATCGCAGCGTTTCCTCGAACTGCAGGTGGAGATTGCCAACCCCGTGCTGGAATCCACCGATGATCGCCGCCACCAGCACCAGGGTGATGACGGCGCTGAGCACACCCAGCTGCTTGACGACGCGGCGGGCTTCGCCCGGGGTCAGCGCCACCAACAGCGCGCCGGCGAGCGGGATCACGAGGGAGAGCGTCAACCAGGGCACGCTGGCGGGCAGCGTGTACCAGTTCATCCGCCCAGCCTCACCGGCAGGTATCCGAGGAAGGCAGCCACCACGATCACGACCCCGATCGCGCCGCCCAGCGTCCACAGCGCGTAACTGCTCACGCGACCGGTCTGGATCAGGCGGAACTCACGGGCCTCCAGCAGGAAGAAGTTGGCGACGCCGTTGACCGCCCCGTCGATGACGCGCGGCTCGACGACATTGTTGAGAAAGCGCGCGAGGGCCAGGCCGGGCCGAACGAAGACGCGGTCGTAGAGCTCGTCGACGTAATACTTGTGCTCGACCAGGGTGTGGATGGGGCCAAGCCGGGTTCGCCAGGCGACCGCCAGGTCAGGCCGACGCGCGTGCAGCAGGTAGGCGGCGAGGAATCCGATCAGCGCGACCAGCACCGACAACGCGGCCAGCCCGATGAAGCTGCCCGTCCCTACCTCGACCGCGTGACCGAAGACCGGCGAGAGGAAGCTCGCCACCGGAATGTAGCCGCCGACGACCGCGCCCGCCGCGAGAATGACGATTGGCACGGTCTGGACTGGGAGCGCCTCGTGCAGGTGGCGGTCGTCGTGCGACAGCCATTCCCAGCCGAAGGCAATGAAGAAGAGCCGGAACATGTAGTAGGCCGTGAGCCCGGCGGTGATCAGCGCCAGGAGGCCGAGCCAGAACTCGCTGCCGGCCGCACTCAGAGCCGCCCGGATGATCTCGTCCTTGCTGAAGAATCCCGCGAACAGCGGGAAGCCGCTGATCGAGAGCGTGCCGATCAAGAAGGTCCAGAACGTGATCGGCAGGCCAGCCCGCAGATTGCCCATGTGGCGGATGTCCTGGTCGTCATGGAAGGCGTGAATCACGTTGCCGGCGGCCATGAAGAGCAACGCCTTGAAGAAGGCGTGCGTCATGAAATGGAACATGCCGGCGGCGTAGGCACCGATCCCCACGGCCAGGAACATGTAGCCGATCTGACTCATGGTCGAGTAGGCGAGGATTCGCTTGATGTCCACCTGCGAGGTGCCGATGGTGGCCGCGTAGAAGGCGGTGACCCCACCGATCACAGCGACGGTGGCAGCCGCTAACGGCGCCCAATCGTAGAGCATGTGCATGCGGGCCACCAGGTAGACGCCCGCGGTCACCATGGTGGCGGCATGGATCAGGGCCGAGACCGGCGTGGGACCTTCCATGGCGTCGGGCAGCCAGGTGTGAAGTGGTAGCTGGGCGGACTTCGCGACCGCTCCGACCAGCAGCAGCAGGCAGATGGCGGTGATGACGCCGCCCCCCTTGGGCAGCTGGTGGACGCGGGAAAAGAGCCCCTGGAAGTCGAGGACGCGGAGGTTGAGGAAGATCAGGAAGGCGGCGAACACCATCCCCACGTCGCCGATGGTGTTCATCACGAAGGCCTTGCGCGCCGCCAGCACCGCTGTGGTGCGCTCGAACCAGAAGCCGATCAACAGATAGGAGCTGAGCCCGACGGCCGCCCAGCCGATGATCAGCCAGAGCAGGTTGCCGGAGAGGACGAGCAGCAGCATCGAGAACACGAAGAGGTTCATATAGGCGAAGAAGCGCGAGTATCCGGGGTCCTCGCGCATATACCCGATCGAGTAGACGTGGATCAGGAAGCCGACCCCGGTGATGACCAGGATCATCAACGTCGATAGCCGGTCGACGTAGAGGTTGAAGGGGACGCTGAAGTCGCCACTCTGCCACCAGGTGAAGTACGTCTGATCCAGGGGCCGCGCACCGGTGAGCAACTGGAGCAGGAGGTTCAGCGAGAAGATGAACCCGATGCCGACGCTGCCGGCGCCGATCCAACCTACCACCCGCCGGGGTAGCAGCCGCCCGAAGAGCGCGTTGACCAGGAAGCCGGCGAGCGGCGCGAGCAGAACGAACGGCGCCAGCGTGTCCATGTCCCCCGGCCTTACTCCTTCATCAAGTCGAGATCGTCCACATCCATCGGGCGGCCGGCGCGGTAGACCTGCACGATGATCGCGATGCCCACCACCACCTCCGCCGCCGCGACCGTGATCACGAGAAAGGCGAAGACCACGCCATCCAGCGAATTCAGGTAGCGGCTGATGGCGACGAACGCCAGGTTGACGGCGTTCAGCATCAGCTCGATGCACATGAAGACCACCAGCGGGTTGCGGCGCACCAGGAAGCCGACCGCCCCCATCGTGAACAACACCCCGCTCAGCAGCAGGAAGGTATAGGCGGGAACCGGCATCAGCGGATCCTCCGCATCGCCAGGTAGACGGCGCCCACCGCCGCGATCAATAGCAGCAGTGACGTGACTTCGACCGGGAACAGGAACTTGGTGTAGAGCGCAATGCCGACCGTCTGCACGTTGCCAACGGCGGCGATCGCTTCTGGAGTGAGCGTGCCCGGCCGCCCGGTCAACCCGCGGTTGAAAAGCAGCGCGACCAGTAGCGCGGCGAAGATCACGCCGAAGACCCCGCCGTAGATCCACTCGGTGCCTCGCCGCGGCAGCGCGACATCCGATTCCGGGTTCATCAGGGCGATGATGAAGACGAAGAGCACCATCACCGCGCCGGCATAGACGATCACCTGGGCGGCGAAGAGGAATTGGGCGTTCAGCATCAGGAAAAGCACCGCCAGCCCGAGCATGTTGCCGACCAGCGAGAGCGCGTTGTAGATCGGCTTCCGGAAGGCGACCACGCCGGCGGCGGTGACGATTTCCCAGGCCGCCACGAGGGCGAACCCGACTACCACTTGCGCGCTACCGCTTGCGCCGAGGGGGCGCCGGACGGGATGGCCGTATCGTTGACGCTCGCGCTGAGCGGTTCGAGCAGGTCCTCCTTGACGGCGATGAACTTGTCGGGGTGGTCATCCGCCAGGTCATAGCGAGGACCCATGGTGATGGCGTCGTAGGGACAGGCCTCTTCGCACATCCCGCAGTAGATGCAGCGCAGGAGGTTGATCTCGTAGCGCTTGGCATAGCGCTCGCCGGGCGAGACCCGATGCTCCGGGGTGTTCTCCGCGGCCTCGACCACGATGCACCCGACCGGGCAGGCGATGGCGCAGAGCTCACAACCGACGCATTTCTCCAGCCCATCGGCGTAGCGATGGAGGATGTGCTTGCCTCGCTCCCGCGGCGGGACGGCCTTCTGCCGTTCCGGGTATTCGATGGTGACAATCGGCTTGGTGTTGTGCTTGAAGGTTGTCGCCAGCGCGCGGGCGATGTAGATCGGCCCCAGCAAGACCTCCTTGAGCGCCATCAGAACACCCCCTGGGCAGCGACCACCACGACGGCGGTGACCATCATCATCGCCAGCGACAGCGGGAAAAGCGATTTCCAGCCCAGCGCCATCAGCCGGTCGTAGCGCATCCGCGGCAGCGTCGCCCGAATCCAGACATAGACATAGAGCAGGACGACCACCTTCAGCACGAACCACCACGGTCCGGGCAGGATCCCCGCCGGCCCCCACCAGCCGCCGAGGAAGACGACGGTCGCGATCGAGCTGACGATGATCATGTTGATGTACTCGGCCATGAAGAAGAGGGCGAACCGCAGGCCCGAGTACTCCGTGTGATAGCCGGCCACCAGCTCGGTCTCGGCTTCAGGAAGATCGAACGGCGCCCGATTGGTTTCCGCAATGCCCGCGATCAAGTAAAGGAAGAAGGCCGGCAGCAGCGGGATGATGAACCACCAGGTGTGCTGGGCGTTGACGATATCGACCAGCCGGACCGATCCCGCCAGGATGAAGACCGGTACCAGGGAAAGCCCCAGCGCCATCTCGTAACTGATCATCTGGGCCGACGATCGAAGCGCCCCTAGCATCGAGTACTTGCTGTTCGAGGCATAGCCGGCGAGGAAGATGCCGTAGACACCGATCGAGGTGACCGCCAGGTACCAGAGGATGCCGATGTTGACGTTCATGACGTACCAGCCGATCGAATGGCCGAAGAGGTTGATCGGGCCCGGACCGCTGATCGGGATGATGGCAAAGCTGCCCAGCGCAGCGCAGATCGAAATCATCGGCGCCAGCAAGTAGAGGAAGCGGTCGCGGCTCGAGGGCGCGCTGCTCGATTTGAAGAACAGCTTCAGCCCGTCGGCGGCCGGCTGCAACAGTCCCCAGGGACCGACCCGATTTGGCCCGGGTCGTTGCTGCAGGCGCGCCTGCACCTTGCGCTCGAAGAGCGTGAGGTAGGCAAAGCCGGTCAGCAGCGCGCCAATCACGATCACGGCTTTGATCAGGGTGACGACGATGACCTCGGTGGTCACGACCGTTCACTCCAGAGCACTCGCGCGGCTTGATTGACGGCGGCGTACGGGGGCAGCGCGCGGACCAGGTCGCCCGTAATGTCATCGACCGATTCGTAGGCCCAGGAGGCACCCAGCTGGTTGGCGATCTGCTGGAACACACGCCAGTCCTCGCGGACCCACTCGGCATCGATGCCGCGCCTGATGCGCTGCACCCGGCCCTCCATGTTGGTCACGGTGCCGTACTTTTCGGTAAAGGCGTGGCCGGGGAGGATCACGTGCGCGAGGTCGTCGAGCGGAGACGCCTTGAAGCGGTGAAAGACCACCAGCGGCAGGCTGGCGAGCCACATCGATTCGGCGTCGGTTAGTGTGAAGCCGTGGAGCGGGCTCGACTCGTGCACGTAGAGGCCCTTTACGCCGGCCCCCGGCCACTGCTGTCTCCCCTTCCCCGCCTGCCCGTTCAACGAGACGTAGCCAGGGCCCAGGTGTGGAAGGATGCCGAGATCTTTCGCGCCGCGCCCGTTGGGCCCGGTAGTGACGATCAGCCGGCGCACGCTGCCCTTGACCTTCTTGGCCAACTTGGCCTGGAGGTCGACGGCCGCCTGCTTGTCGGCCTCGGTCGCCAGGATCGCTACGGCTTGCGCGTCGGCCGGGATGGCATCGAGGGCCCGCTTGCCCTCTGCGACGCCGACCTTGAGCACCTTCACGCCTTTGCGCTCGCTCTTGAACAACCGCAGGTGCAGCACGGGTGCCGCATCGATCACGCTTTGGCCACCGAGCACGACGACCTGGTCGCAACGTTCGATGTCGGCGATCGGCAAGCTCATGTCGTCCGGTTCGGCGTCGGCGACCACGGTGCTCCGATGATCCAGGTGCGGCGACTGCAGCACCTCGCGGAACAGCCGGCGGAAGAGGAACAGCTCCTCGTTGGTATCGGCGGGCGATGCCCAACCGGCGACCTGGCCGCCGGCCTGCTTCAGCGCGTCGGCGGTGAAGGCGATGGCTTCTTCGTAGGAGACATCCTCCAGCGTGCCGTTGCGACGCACCCGCGGGCGCTCCTGCCCCTGGCGCTGGAAATTCGGGAAGCTGAACCGGCCGAAGTCGCAGAGCCAGCTATCGTCGACATCGGTGTTCTCGCGTGACTGGAAGCGCCCGATGCGGTTGCTGCGGGCATCGATCTGGATGTTGCAGCCCATGCTGCAGCCGGGGCAGACGCTGGCGGTGCGGTCGAGGTCCCAGGGGCGGCTGATGAAGCGGTACTGCCGCGAGGTCAGCGCGCCCACCGGGCAGATCTCCGTCCAGTTGCCCTGGTAATTCGATTGGGCCGGCTCGTCGTTGAAGGTACCGATGATGGTGTGTACGCCTCGCTGGATGAGCGCCAGCTCGCGCTCGCCGGAGATCTCCTCGCTAAAGCGCGTGCAGCGCCAGCAGAGGATGCAGCGCTCGCGGTCGAGGAGGATCTTGTCGGAGAGCGGGACGGCCTTGTCGAAGTGCGCCTTGGGGAAATCGAAGCGGCTGGCGCCGGGACCGTACTGGTAGGTCTGGTCTTGCAGCGGACATTCCCCGCCCTTGTCGCAGATGGGGCAGTCGAGGGGGTGGTTGATCAGGAGGAACCCGAGCACATCCTTCTGGTATTTGCCGACCTGCTCGGTGGTGGTCTTGACCACCATGCCGTCGGCGACGTAGACCGCACACGCGGGCTGGAGCTTCGGCATCTTCTCGACCTCGACCAGGCACATCCGGCAGACGGCGACCGGCGCCATCTTCGGATGCGAACAGAAGATCGGGATGTCGATGCCGATCTTCTTGGCGGCGTCGAGGATCAGCGTGCCCTTCGGCACGGTGACGGATTGGCCGTTGACGGTAAGCGTGACCTGGTCGGTCTGCACGGCCGCCACTAGGCAACAGCCTCCTGGACGGATTTCTTGAAGGGACAGCCTTTCTCGGAGATGTGCTGCTGGAACTCGTCGCGGAAGAACTTGATGACGCTGCGCGGGAACCAGGTCGAGGCATCGCCGAGGGGACAGAAGGAGCGCCCGTCGATGCCGTATCCGATGTCGAGGAGCAGGTCGATGTCGGCCGGCTTCGCCTCACCCGCCTCCATGGCGTCGAAGATGTTCGCCATCCAGAAGGTGCCCTCGCGGCAGGGTGTGCACTTGCCGCAGCTCTCGTGATGGAAGAACTTCACGTAGCGCCGAGCGGCGTCGACCATACAGGTGGTCTCATCCATCACCACTATCGCGCCGGCCCCCGCCAGCGAGCCGGCCTTCTGGATCGCATCGAAGTCCAGCCCGACGTCGAGATGCTCGGGCAGCAACACCATCATCGAGGCGCCGCCCGGCTGGAACGCCTTCAGCTTGCGGTTCTTCCAGACGCCGCCGCCCTGCTCCTCGATCAACTCGCGGATCGGCGTGCCATTCTCCATCTCGTAGTTGCCCGGCCGGTTGACGTGCCCGCTCATGCACCACAACCGGGTCCCGGACCCCGTCGGGGTGCCGATTGCTTTGAACCAGTCGGCCCCGTTGAGGACGATGTGCGGCAGGTTGCAGACGGTTTCGACGTTGTTGACCACCGTCGGTTTCCCGTAGAGACCCTTGATCGCCGGGAAGGGCGGCTTCAGCCGCGGCTCGCCGCGATAGCCCTCGAGGGAGGTCAGCAGTGCGGTTTCCTCGCCGCAGATGTAGGCCCCGGCGCCGCGGTGCAGGATGACGTCGATGTCGTAGCCCTTGCCGAGGACGTTGCGCCCGATGTAGCCGGCCTGGCGAGCCTCGGCGATGGCAGCCTCGAGCGCATCGTGCTGGGGCAGGTACTCGCCGCGAATGTAAATGAAAGCGAGGTTGCAGCCGATCGCGTAGCTCGCGATCAGGATCCCTTCCAGCACCTGGTGTGGGCTGTTCTCGATCAGGTAGCGGTCCTTGAAGCAGCCCGGCTCGCTCTCATCCGCATTGCAGACGAGGTACCGCGGGTAGACGCCCTTGGGCAGGAAGCTCCATTTGGAGCCGGTGGGAAAGCCGGCGCCGCCGCGGCCGCGCAATCCGCTCTTCTTCACCAGCTCGACCAGATCGTCCGGCTGCGTCTCGAGGGCCTTCTTGAACCCGGAGTAGCCTCCGCTTCGCTCGTAGACCTTCAGCTGGGCGAGACCCTCGGTGGCAAAGTCCTTGGTCAGCAGGGGCTTGACCGGCATCAGTTCTCCGTCCTGACTCGTTTGGCTGCGACCTTCCGTTTGGGTGGCTCCGCGGCCGCGACCACGGCGCCTCCGCCGGCCGCACCGGGCTGCCGGAGCCGCTCGACGATGGTGTCGATCCGCTCCTCGGTCAGGTTTTCCTCGAAGTGATGGTCCACCTGCATCATCGGGGCCCCACCGCAGGCGCCCAGGCACTCGATCGTGGAATGCCAGGTGATCGCGCCATCCGAGGTGGTCTGTCCATCGCGGACGCCCAGCGCCCGCTGCAGGTAGGCCGCCATCTCATCGGCGCCGCGCAACATGCAGGGGGCGTTGACGCAGATGACGACGTCGTGCCGGCCCTCGGGCTTGGTCAGAAACATGGAGTAGAAGGATGCGGTCGCCTCGATCAATGAGGATGGCAATCCAAGGTGTTCCGCGATCTCGGCCATCGCCTCCTTGGTCACGTAGCCCTGCTCGTGCTGGACGGCCCAGAGTGCCGGGATGATGGCGGACTGCTTGGACGGATAGCGCGCCGCCAGGTCCCTGATGTGCTCGACCGTCGAGTTAGCGAGTGGCATCAGCGATCGACGTCCCCCAGGATGAAGTCCATGCTTCCCATGATGGCGATCACGTCCGCTACCAGGACGCCCTTCACCAGCTGGCGCAACGGCTGCAGGTTGCAGAGCGACGGGGGCCGCACCTTCATCCGATACGGCTTGTTGGTCCCATCCGACACGAGATAAAAACCAAGCTCGCCGCGCGGGCTCTCGACGAAGGCGTAAACGTCGCCGACCGGGCCTTTGAAGCCCTCGCTCACCAGTCGAAAGTGATGGATGACCGACTCCATGCTCTTGCTGAGCTCGGCACGCGGCGGTAGGGCCACCTTCCGATCGGCGGTCAGCCATGGGCCGCCCGGAAGCGAGTCGATGACCTGTTGCAGGATCTTCAGGCTCTCGCGCATCTCGGCGACGCGCAACCGGTAGCGGTCGTAGCAGTCGCCATTGGTGCCGAGCGGCACGTCGAAGTCGTATTGCTCATAGCCGCAATAGGGGAAAGCCTTGCGCACGTCGTAGTCGATCCCCGACGCCCGGAGCATCGGGCCGGTGACGCCGGCTTCGATGGCGCCCTGCCGCGAGAGCACGCCGACCCCCTTGAGCCGCTGGTGCCAGATCGGGTTGTCGGTCAGCATCGCCTCGAAATCGTCGATGCGGGCGGGCATGACGTCGATGAAGCGCTGTAGCTGGTCGAGCCAGCCGTCGGGAAGATCCCACGCCACCCCGCCGACCCGGGTAAAGGAGGTCATCATGCGGACCCCCGAGTAGAGCTCGTTCAAATCGAGCACGAGCTCGCG
>Ga0209011_1000919_pt1 | contig 10657 bp, 7 predicted proteins | sample BlaSpr_A8_OM1_M3_FD_187986 | JGI IMG/M metagenome (GOLD analysis project Ga0209011, IMG submission 187986) | Forest soil microbial communities from Thunder Bay, Ontario, Canada - Black Spruce, Ontario site 2_A8_OM1_M3 (SPAdes) (version 2) | ecosystem: Environmental > Terrestrial > Soil > Boreal... | reverse complement strand
GAAAAGCTGGATGAAATCCTACCAAAGCTTCAGGACATGGTCGGGACCGGCTTGATTGAACTGCAAGACACATTGGTTATTAAGTCTGATCATAAGGCTGGGGCCCGTTCCTAGAACCACCCTCTCTCATTTTCAGCATTCACGATCTCAAATGTTTGGTTAGTGCCATTTCACTGCGTGCGTCTCGGAGACCAGTTGAGGAGACAACCTCTCGCGGTTTAAATCCGGCTCCCACTTGATTATTCCGCGGCTTCATACGAAAATTCAAGGTGCGCCAGCGTGGCGCGCTTATTTGCCGTTTTCCGATTGGAGAGACTCGCTGCAGTGCGGTTAGACCCGGGTAAAAAATGTTCTGAGATTCGCCCGGCACAACTCTAGGTCTAACTGATTCACTAAAACTTAAATAATTAATTAAAGTTCATGGCGGGTCATGAAATCGGAGGCGGATTTTTCATTTCATTGGGATCTTCGGAGGTACTGGAATAGTGCATCTACCACATTTAGGTCATTCTCAACGGGCAGCTCTTTTCATTTCTCTAGCATTAGTTGTAGGTTTCGGTGTTTTGGCCACGCCATTGAAAAGTATCGCTCAGACTGGAGCAACTCCCCAAGATTCTGGTCAGTCAACGACAGCTTCTACTCTCTTACTTCCGAAGCCGACTGTAGAATTGCCGGAAGGAGAAGGGAAAGCGATTGCCACCGAATTTTGCCAGGATTGCCACAAACTAACGAACGTAGTGAAGGCGCGAAAGGCCCCCGACGACTGGCATGACACGGTACAACTGATGATGGATCGGGGAGCACGCCTTCCGCAGGAAAAATTCGATACGCTGGTTCAGTATCTAGCCAAGAATTTTGGTCCGCAGACTGCCGCGCCCACAGGAGGAACTCCGCCCGCTGCAGCTACGTCCTCCGGCGCTTCCACCGCCACCGCCTCGCAGCCGCCAAAGCCCGTGGAGTTGCCAGAAGGCGATGGGAAGGCCATTGCGACGGAATATTGCCAGACTTGCCACAAGCTGACGAATCTCACAAAAGCGCACAAGGATCGCGACGATTGGCACGACACGATACAGTTGATGATGGATCGTGGGGCGAACATTCCGGAGGAAAAGGTCGATACGCTGGTGGAATATCTGGTCAAGAATTTTGGTCCCAAGGCTGCCGCCCCACCATCGGGCACTGGTTCACCCGACGCCGCACCGGCCTCATCTTCGCCCTCGAACCACTAGGTTTCCCGGCGATTAGGTTTCGAACAGAGCTCGGGTGCGAGTTGTACTTTTACGCCGAAAGTTTCAAGTGAAGCTTGAAGCCCGCCGCGATACTATATTGCAAGGAACAGTTCTGATTCATCGTTGAGCCCGATTTGCATGGCGATATCGTCTAAGGGTTAGGACAGCGCCCTCTCAAGGCGCAGATCCGGGTTCGAATCCCGGTATCGCTACCAACACTGAGCTGCGAACCAAAAAATTGAATTTTAACCCAGGGACATTTTCCCGGTACACTCAGAGTGCATGGCAACCATTTATGCAGGCACTTCGGGATGGGCGTACTCCAGTTGGAAACCCTCGTTCTATCCCGCGAAGCTGGCTTCCGCTAAGTTCCTGGGTTACTACGCAAGCCGCCTGAACTCGGTGGAGTTGAACTACACGTTTCGCCGCTTCCCTACGGAGAAATTGCTGGCTGGGTGGATTGAGGCTACGCACCCCGATTTCAAATTCGCGGTCAAGGCAAACCAGAAAATCACTCACGTGAAGCGCCTTCGCGATGCGATCTCGCTGGCCTTGGAATTCGCCTCCGCCTTGCGACCATTCGAGGACGCGGGCAGGCTCGGTCCCATACTCTTCCAGTTGCCGCCGTTTTTGAAGTGTGATCTGGAACTGCTCAAGGACTTTACGGGCGGACTGCCGCGCCGAATGCGCTTTGCGTTTGAGTTTCGTCACCCCTCGTGGTTTAGCGACAAAGTGTTCACCATGTTGCGTGACGTAGGCGTCGCTCTTTGCCAAGCCGAGAGCGAAACCTTGGAGACGCCTCATATCCGAACCGCGGACTTTTCCTACCTGCGTTTGCGAAAGGAAAGTTATTCACCCAAGTCCCTCGAGGCGTTGACTCACGAAATTAGAGACTTAGCGGCACAGGGCGACGTCTTCGTTTATTTTAAGCACGAAGAAACGGCGGATGGCGCGCTCTACGCGGAAGGTTTGTTGGCGGCGGCAAAGACTGCGTAAGGAGATAGTGGCGGCATGTTTTTCCGTCTTTGGATGTTTTCAGGATCGAGCGCGAAACGGTGCCACGCAACCAAGTGTTTCGCGGGCACGTCCACCTAAGTGGACTCAATCTGACGATTTGAACTCATAGGACGGATATGGCAATTTCTGACTCCGAACAGGATAAAGCGCCGCAAGCTGCTTCAGAATTCCACCCACAAGTGGAAGAGGCAGGTCCCCCGCGAAAGCATGGGTGGATATGGCTTCTGGTGATCGTGGTCCTCGCAGGCGGAGGATATTATTTTTACCGGTCGCGGGCTTCGGCGGAAAGCAAAGCGGCGGCGCCGGCGGCGGGTGGCAGGGGCGCCGGCGGCGGACCCGTGTCAGTCGCAGTTGTGCCTGCCCTTAAACAGAATGTGCCGTATTACCTTTCGGGGCTGGGGTCGGTGGCGCCTTTCAACACCGTCTCCGTGAAGAGCCGAGTCGATGGGCAGCTCGAGAAGATCCATTTCAACGAAGGCCAGTTTGTGCGGGAAGGCGATCTCCTCGCGGAAATCGATCCCCGGCCCTTCCAAGTGGCGCTGGAGCAAATGGAGGGACAACTGGCCCGCGACCAGGCCCAACTCAACAACGCCCGAGTCGACTACGGGCGCTATGACCAGTTGCACAAAGAAGGTGTCGTCGCGCAGCAGCAAGTGGATACGCAGAATGCGACCGTAGGACAGCTGGAGGGAGCTGTACGCGCCGATCAGGCGCAAATTGACAATCAGAAATTGCAACTGTCCTACTGCAAGATTAAAGCGCCTCTGACCGGCCGCGTAGGATTGCGGCTCGTCGATCAGGGCAACATGATTCGCGCGTCGGATCCCAACGGACTTGTCGTCATCACGCAGGTGCAACCCATAGCTGCCCTGTTTACACTCCCCGAAGACAGCCTCCAGGAAGTGATCCAGCACATGAAGAATGAGCGATTGGGGATCGATGCGTACAGCCGTGACGATCAAACCAAACTTGCGTCGGGCAAGCTGGTGACGATCGACAATCAAATCGATCCCACCACCGGGACGGTCCGTTTCAAGGGCGAATTCGCCAATCGTGATCTCTCCCTTTGGCCGAACCAGTTCATCAACGTTCGCCTGATGTTGACCGTTCGAAAGGATGCCATTGTCATTCCGCTCGCAGCCGTCCAGCGAGGCTCGCAGGGAACTTATGTGTACACCGTTAAGAATGGCCATGCCAACCTCCAGCCTGTGAAGGTGGACATGACCCAGGGCAACATTTCATTAATCGGTAGCGGTGTCGCGGAAGGGGATCAAGTCGTTGTCGATGGACAGGACAGGCTCCAACCTGGCGCACCTGTGGAGGCCCATGGGTCCGGGCCGGCCGGCTCCAATAACGGTGGGAATCCCGGAGGCTCAGGGAGACGTGATGGTTCTTCCCGACCCGGCAAGGGTACAGGCCAGAATGGAGGGCCAGACGGTTCTGGCGGACCCGATGGGGCTACCAGACCTGGCGGAGCGGCCGGACCTCAGGGCTCCAACAGGCATAGAGACGCGGGAAAGCAGAACTAAGTGAATCCGTCGAAGCCATTTATTCTCCGCCCGGTCGCAACTTCATTGCTTATGGCCGGGATTCTGTTGGCAGGAGGCGCGGCCTACCGGCAGCTTCCGGTTTCTGCTTTGCCGCAGGTGGACTATCCCACGATTCAGGTTCTTACGTTTTACCCGGGAGCGAGTCCTACCGTAATGGCCTCCTCCGTGACAACGCCGCTCGAGCGGCAATTCGGTCAGGTTCCCGGGCTCAATCAAATGACGTCGACCAGCTCGTTCGGCGCGTCGCTTATCACGCTCCAATTTGTGCTGGACCTCAATATCGACGTAGCGGAGCAGCAGGTACAAGCAGCCATCAACTCCGCGACCACATTTCTGCCCGCCAATCTGCCGAACCCGCCGATTTACAGCAAAACGAACCCAGCCGATACGCCCGTCATTACACTCGCCTTGTCTTCCGATAGTTTGCCTCTGATGAAATTGGAAGATCTTGCGGACACGGTCCTGTCGCAGAAGATTTCGCAATTGCCGGGCGTGGGTCTGGTTAGCATTAGCGGCGGCCAGAAACCAGCCGTTCGCATTCAAGCCAATCCGACGGCGCTCGCCTCGTATGGCCTAAGTCTCGAAGACTTGCGCGTTGCGCTGGCCCAGGCGAACGTGAATCAGGCCAAAGGCAATCTGGACGGGCCACGCCAGGCATTCACAATCTGGGCGAACGATCAGTTGCTTACCAGCGACGCCTATAAACCTATCGTCATCGCGTACAAGAACGGCGCGCCGGTGCGAATCATGGACGTGGCTGATGTCGTGGATGGCGCGGAAAATGTCAAACAGGCGGCCTGGGAGAACGATAAGCCTGCCGTGATCGTCAACATTCAGCGGCAGCCCGGCGCCAACATCATCAATGTGGTGGATCGCATCCAGGCCCTGCTGCCGCAATTGAAAGCGTCGCTGCCATCCTCGGTGCAGGTTTCGATTTTAACCGACCGGACCACCACGATCCGGGCCTCGGTGAAAGATGTCCAGTTTGAACTGATGTTGACGGTTGCTCTCGTTGTTATGGTTATTTTCCTGTTCCTTCGCAGTCTGGCCGCGACCTCCATTCCCAGCGTAGCCGTGCCGCTTTCGCTGGTGGGCACTTTCGGCGTGATGTACCTGCTGGGCTATAGCCTGGATAACCTGTCGCTGATGGCGCTGACCATTTCGACCGGTTTCGTCGTCGACGACGCGATCGTGATGATCGAGAACATCACGCGCTATATCGAAGAGGGCGAAACTCCACTGCAGGCCGCGTTAAAGGGCTCCGAACAGATCGGCTTCACGATTCTTTCGCTCACGGTTTCGCTGATCGCCGTGCTAATTCCGCTGCTGTTTATGTCGGATGTGGTGGGGCGGTTGTTCCAGGAATTTGCCATCACTCTGAGCGTGACGATTCTGGTTTCGGCAGTCGTTTCCTTAACGCTGACGCCGATGATGTGCGCTAAGATTCTGCACCGCCAGAAAGCGGCAGATAAAAGTTGGTTCTACCGGGCCTCGGAAAATTCGCTCAACTGGATTATCGATCGCTATTCGGTGATCCTGCGATTTGTGTTGCGGCATCAGCCCGCCACGTTGGTGGTGACTCTTGGAACGCTGGCGCTCACTCTTTTCCTATTTCTTATTATTCCCAAGGGCTTTTTCCCGGTCCAGGATACGGGCGTGATCCTGGGCGTTTCGGAGGCCCCGGCTACGCTTTCATTTCCGGCCCTGGCGGAGCGGCAGCAATCTCTAGCCAAAGCCATCTTGCAGGACCCGGATGTGGTGAGCCTGTCCTCCTTCATCGGTATCGACGGAACCAACATGTTGCCCAACAGCGGGCGCGTGCAAATCAATCTGAAGCCCCGCGAGGAACGGACCGCCGACGCTCCTACAATCATTCGCCGGCTGCAGACCAGGCTGGGTGACGTCAAAGGAATTACGCTTTACATGCAGCCCGTGCAGGATCTGACCGTGGAAGACAGAATCAGCCGCACGCAATTTCAATACACCATGGAGGACGCGGACGGAAAAGAACTCTCCGATTGGGGACCGAAGCTGGTTGATAAGTTGACCGCTTTGCCCCAGTTGCGCGATGTCGCGAGCGACCAGCAGGATCGCGGATTGCAGGCAACGATTGCGATCGATCGTGATACGGCGTCGCGGCTGGGGATTCTGCCGCAAACGATCGACGATACCTTGTATGACGCATTCGGCCAGCGTCAGGTATCCACGATTTTCACGCAACTGAATCAGTACCATGTCATCCTCGAAGTGGCCCCGGCGTTTCAGCAGAGTCCCGATGCGCTGAAGCAGATTTTTGTGCATTCCACCAACGGTACGCAGGTTCCGCTGAGCGCCTTTACCCAATTTTCCTCGGAGGCCGCTCCCATCGCGGTGAACCATCAGGGGCAATTCCCCGTGGTGACGCTTTCATTTAACCTGGCAGATGGGGTTTCGCTCGGGCAGGCCGTGAACGCCATCAAGACCGCGCAACAGGAGATTGGTCTGCCGCCAAGCATTCATGCGGGGTTCCAAGGAACGGCTCAGGCCTTTCAGGCGTCACTAGCGAACGAGCCGGTCCTGGTTCTAGCCGCATTGCTGACGGTCTACATCGTGCTGGGCGTGCTGTATGAGAGTTACATTCATCCAGTCACGATCCTCTCGACGCTGCCTTCGGCGGGTGTTGGCGCCCTCCTGGCCCTGCTGATTACACGGACCGATTTCAGCGTCATCGCGTTGATCGGAATTATCCTGCTCATCGGCATCGTGCAGAAGAACGCGATCATGATGATTGACTTTGCGCTCGAGGCAGAGCGCAAGGGAGGAAAGAGTCCGCTCGATGCGATTTATCAGGCATGTCTGCTGCGCTTCCGGCCGATTCTGATGACGACGATGGCGGCTATGCTGGGCGGACTGCCACTGGCGCTGGGTGGAGGGACCGGCGCGGAGTTGCGGCGTCCCTTGGGAATCGCTATCGTGGGCGGCTTGATTTTCAGCCAGGCGCTGACCCTATTCACTACTCCCGTCGTGTATCTCGCTTTCGACCGTCTCGCGAGACGCCTGGGGGGCGCCACGGTCGCTGACGCCACGCACGCCGGCGCGCCTGCGGACTAACTTGCAACCTACATTTCCAAGAGCGATCTTCCCACCAGCCTGAGATAACGGCCGGTTTCCATACCCAATTTCTGGTCCTCCTTCACATTCGCCCCTGATGAGAATCCCGGCCTCGTATTGCGCTGCGGGAAACTGCGTGGCCCTGCGTTATATGCGGCGCCTAGCTGCTATGTTAAATTTTTAAATCGGGTGAAAACCGGCGATTTGTCCAATGCAGAACCAGAGAACGCCCAGCACGCAAGGTCCAAAGATCTCCCCTGTGGAGGTTTATTGGAAAACTGTTACCTACCGGACAGTGGCAGTTTATGTTCTGTTGATTTTAGCGGTCGTGATGGCCACCCTTTACTTGATTTATCCGGAAGCTTATGGCGGCGCAATCACCAAGGTTTCCGATATGTTGGGCGCGGGCGCGAAAGCGAGCGCGGAGCTGACCGCGAAGCAAGCGAAGTTTGTGAATCTGGACGGCAAGGTGCAAGTCAAGAAAGTAAATTCGGTCCAATGGGTCGCGGCTGAATATCGTATGGCCCTCGACAAGGGCGACTTGATTCAAACCAGTGGGGACGGCGCGGCGCGCGTCACTTTCGCGGACGGCACGACCTACACTGTGCAAGCCGATACGCTGGTAACCGTGGAAGAAAACTCCGTCGGGCGCGACAGCGAGACACGCGTCGCCATGCACATCAGCTCCGGAGCCGTGGATCTGGCAACGGGTACATGGGATTCTCCCAAGTCCAAAGCCGAAGTTTCATTCTCGAATGCCGTGGCATCAGTCCAACAGAACAGCCGGGCCGCCGTGCGCAGTGATCCGCAGACCAACCAGGCAGACATTACCGTGTCCGCCGGTACGGCGGAATTGGCTACGACGGATGGCCGCCAGCACGTCGAGATCGGGAAATGGGAGCGCGTCAGCGTGCCGGCGGCCGGTGGACCTGTCACCAAAACCAACGTGCTCGCCCCGCCGGACTTGGCTGAGCCTTTGAACCTGCAGCCCTTGATTCTTCCAGACCCGAAACACGCGCCTGTGCATTTTGAGTGGAAGCCGGTGCCCGAAGCCGTCGGCTACGAGATTCGCGTCAGCACGACGTCCATGTTCTCTCGGATTGTGCAGGACCGGAAGCTGGCGGGAACTTCGGTGGAAATTACCGGCCTCGACCCAGGCGATTATTTCTGGGACGTTATGGCTACGGATGCGCAGAAACACGTCAGTGCGGCAAGCGACACATTCAAGTTTACGCTCGCGACACAAGGCAAGGGCCAGGAGATGATGCTGGAAATCGGCGGCACCGAGTTACATGGTAACGTAGTGGAGATCAGCGGGCGCACCGAGCCGGGTGCGGCGCTGATCATCAATGGTGAGTCGGTGGCGGATATACACCCGGACGGCACGTTCAAGTACTTCACGCAAACGTTGGGGCGCGGCAGCCATACGATTGCCGTGACAGGACAGAATCGCCGGGGTGGCACTGCCATCAAGCGTGTGGAAATTGTAATTCCCTAGTAAGGCAACCGGCGCCATTTACCCAGAGTAGCCAGCCGGGCGCACTCCACGAAGCGGTTTCCGCTAACTGCAGGAGCAGCTCGGAACTGAGGGGGACATGAACAAGAACGGATACAACCTTCGCTCGGTCTTCAGCCTGTTCTCTTCCGACCTGGCGATTGACCTGGGCACGGCCAACACATTGGTCTACGCAAAGTCCAAGGGCATCGTCGTGAACGAACCATCGATTGTGGCTATCAACAAGAACAGCGGCGAGGTCGTGGCTGTAGGGAAAGATGCGAAGGACATGCTTGGCCGCACGCCTGGCAATGTGGTGGCCATCAAGCCGATGAAGGACGGCGTGATCGCCGACTTCAAGGTGACTGAAAAGATGCTCACCTACTTCATCCAGAAGGCGCATAACCGGCGGGTGCTCGTGCATCCGCGCATCGTCATCGGGGTCCCCAGCGAAATCACGCCAGTGGAAAAACGCGCGGTGCAGGACTCCGCATATCGCGCTCGCGCCAGTGAGGTCTACCTGGTTGAGCAAGCGATGGCCGCTGCCATCGGCGCGGGACTGCCAATTGAGGAACCTTCGGGCAACATGGTCGTGGACATCGGCGGAGGCACCACCGACATCGCCGTGATTTCCATGAGCGGCATCGTATATTCGAGATCGGTGCGCGTGGCCGGTAATGAGATGGACGAAGCCGTAATGCACTATTTGAAGCGAAAATACAATTTGCTGGTTGGTGAGCGGACCGCCGAGCAGATCAAGATGGAAATTGGGTCGGCGTATCCACTGGAGAAGCCACTCACGATGGAAGTCAAAGGCCGCAATCTGATTGAGGGCGTGCCGCGAACTGTCACGATTGACGACAGCGAAATCCGCGAAGCGCTTTCCGAATGCGTTGCGACGATACTGAACGCCTGCCGGGTCGCGCTCGAGCGCACGCCGCCCGAGCTTTCGGCCGACATCAGCGACCGCGGCATCGTGCTCACCGGCGGCGGCGCGCTGCTTAAGAATCTCGACAAGCGCATCCGCGAGGAGACCGGTTTGCCAGTTTCGATCGCGGATGATCCACTGGCATCGGTGGTGCTCGGCACCGGCAAGATGCTCAGTGATTTCCGGCTCCTGCGGCTGGTGTCCATCGATTAGTCGCGGAACGCGACGGGAATTCCGGCGTTTGTCGATTCCGGACGCTTTCTAGTTCCATCGGCTGTGTTCAGCGCATGCGCCGGTGGTGTCACGATCGGCAAGAATCGGCGGCAAAATTTCTAACTGTTGGAAGTTTTTTCAATGATGGCAATTCCCTCAAGACATAAGTCCTTGACGCTGCTGGCGGCCGTCATCGTCGCACAAATCTTGCTGCTCGCCGTGCAGATCAAACGCGAGCGGCAGGTGCGGCTGATCCGCGTCTGGGCCGTGGAGCTGATTTCGCCGGTGCAGCGGGCGGGTTCCTCGATTGTTTATACGTTCGAGCATGGCTGGGGCGACTACGTCAGCTTGCGCAACACGAGAGAAGACAACCAGACCCTGCGCTCCGAACTGGACCGATTGAAAGTGCGCAACGCCGAATTGGAGGGCCGCGCGCGCGAAGCCGATCGCCTCGCCGCCCTGCTGAATTTCCGCCAAGCTCATGTGGATGTCCCGATGGCTGTCGCGCGGGTGATCGGAGGGAGTCCGGACTCCGGGAGTCTCGTCGTGAATATTGATCGAGGTTCACGCGATGGAGTTCGCCGCGACATGGGAGTCATCACACCGGACGGTGTCGTCGGTAAGATTCTCGCCGTCTATCCGGATGTTTCGCAGGTCATTCTTCTGGGAGACAAGGAGAGTGGGGTCGGCGCGCTATTGGCTAGCTCGCGGACGCAGGGCGTCGTAAAAGGCTCAGGCAAACCGGAGCTAACGATGGACTACGTAAGCAACGATACGAAGGTATCGGCCGGCGAAGTGGTCCTGACTTCGGGCCAGGACCGCATATTTCCGAAGGACTTGCCACTTGCTACCGTGACGCAGGCAACACCGGATCGCAAAGCTCCGTTTATGAGAATCCAGCTGAAACCAGCCGCACATCTGGATCGGCTGGAAGAAGTGCTGGTCCTGCTCAGTCGGCAGGATCTGGATTTAAAGAAAGAAGCCGAAGCAAGCCCGGCGGCGGCCCCCCCGGCTGCCGGGACTCCTGCAAGTGCGCGGTAGTTGGTCGAGGAAACGCCGAGTGAAAGAGAATGGAAAACACCGACATATACATCGGGCCTGAGCCCCACATTGAAGTGCACAAGTATTATGGCGG
>Ga0209011_1000918_pt1 | contig 10665 bp, 13 predicted proteins | sample BlaSpr_A8_OM1_M3_FD_187986 | JGI IMG/M metagenome (GOLD analysis project Ga0209011, IMG submission 187986) | Forest soil microbial communities from Thunder Bay, Ontario, Canada - Black Spruce, Ontario site 2_A8_OM1_M3 (SPAdes) (version 2) | ecosystem: Environmental > Terrestrial > Soil > Boreal... | reverse complement strand
CGACCCCGAGCGGATTCGAACCGCCGATCTCCTCCGTGACAGGGAGGCATGTTGGACCACTACACCACGGGGCCGCGGAAGCCCAGTATATATAAGGTTGCGCCAGTTTCAAGCGCGAAGTAGCGGTTCCTCTTTGCCGAGCACGAAGCGCTCGATCACCTGGGCGACGCCTCCCTCACCAATGCTTCCCGTGACGTGTTTGGCGACTCCTTTCAGAGCCTCTGGGGCGTTGCCCATCGCGACCCCGAACCCGGCCCAGCGAACCATGTCTTCGTCGTTGAGGTTGTCACCGATGGCTCCCACCTCCGCCTGTGCGACGCCAAGGCGATCCGCCACCATGGCAAGCGCCCGCGCCTTGGACACCTCGGGGTTGACAACCTCGACGAACCAATCCAGCGACCGCGTTACCCGCCCCATATCGCCCATCCACGCACTCAGGTCCGTTATCCGCGCCGGCACGTCCGCCGGCTCCAAGTCGACCACGACCATCTTTGTCGAATCACGGCTGAGCCATTTGGAGAGCGGGCCGACCACCTCGTACGGCACCATGGCGACCCGGGCGTAAAGGTCCGCTTCGGGCCGCGCGCGAGCCGTGTAAACGCGCTCGTCGACGTAGGCGTTGACGTGCCAGTCCCTGGGCTCGGCGAACCCAAGCACTCGTTGCTGCATCGGCACCGTCAGCTCGCATCGATACCAAACGTCGCCGCTGGCGATCTCACGAACCACCGCTCCCTGATAGTTGATGATCGGGCCGGTGAGACCGAGCGGCTCGGCATAGCGGAGTGACGACTTGAACATGCGGCCCGTGGCCAGCACCACAGTTACTCCGGCGGCGGTGGCCGCCTTGATCGCCGCGACGTCTCGCGGATCCATCTCCAGCCGATCGTTGACCAGCGTGCCATCGAGATCGATGGCCAGCAGCCGGATGCGCACCTAACGGCGGACGGCGAGCGCTTCCGGGTTCACCAGGTTGGGCGGGGTTTGCCCATCGACCGCCGCGATCAGGTTCTTCGCCGCGGTCTCGGCCATGGCGGCGCGGGCCGTCACGGTGGCGCTCCCCAGGTGGGGCAGCAGGACCGCATTCCAGCAATCGGTGAGTCCGGGCTCCGTCTTCGGCTCGCGCTCGTAGACATCGAGACCCGCTCCCTTGATCCAGCCTTCCTTGAGCGCCCGGACCAGGGCCTTCTCGTCGACGATCGGGCCGCGCGCGGCGTTGATCAAGTAGTGCTCCGGACCCATCAGCTTCAGTTCCCGCTCGCCGATCAGGTGACGCGTTTGATCATTCAAGTCGGCGTGAATGGTCACGAAGTCGGCCTTGCGCAGCAACTCATCGAGTGGGACGTAGTGGGCGCGCAGCTCGGACTCCACCTCGGGGCTGGCCCGACGTGCGTCCGAATACAGGATCGACATGTTGAAGCCGAGGCCGCGCCGCGCGACCGCCTGCCCGATTCGACCGAACCCGATGATGCCGAGCACCCGACCATACACATCAGAGCCGAGCAGGAGGTCGGCCTTCCAGCCCTTGAACTTCCCCTCCCGAAGGAAGCGGTCGGATTCCACCACCCGGCGGGCCACCGCCAGGATGAGGGCAAACGCCAGATCGGCGGTCGCGTCGGTCAACACGCCGGGGGTGTTGCTAACCAGCACCCCCCGACGGGTTGCGGCCGCCACGTCGACGTTGTTGTAGCCGACGGCATAGTTGGCCACTACACGGAGGTGCGGCGCCGCGGCCATGATCTCATCGGTAATCGGGACATTGACCATACCGACGATCCCGACCGGATCCGCCTCGGCAATGTGCCGTTTGAGCGTTTCGGGCGGCATCCCTTCCGCTTCCATCATCGTGACCACGAAGCGCTGCTTGAGCATGTCGATGCCAGGTGACGGCAGCGGCAGGGTGACGAAGACCCGGCTCATGCCGGACGATGGACCCGCAGGTCGAGCAGCATGACTTCCATGGCGAGGCGAGGATTCACATTCTGATCGATGAGCAACTGCGTTCGCTGGGCGGCGGCCAGCGATGCCCGGATGTGGTCGAGAGGGACGCGGGCCGACCACGCCTCGAGCGCGGCCTTCCGCTCCGCCGGCATCGGACTGAGCACGCCGGCCTGAAGCAGCATCGCGTCGCGCAGGAAAGCCGTGAAGCCGCGGAGCGCATCCGCCGCCACCAGGCGCATGTCGGCTTGTGGTCCCTGCCCGAAGCGCGCCGCGTAGGTCAGCACGCCATCGACATCCTCGAACGCCAGCGCCGCCAGCTCCTCGGCCCAGCGGTCGATCCGCACCACCCAGTCGCGATCGGTCAAGGCTCGCGCCGCCCACCCGGGACGGCCATGCGCCAGCCCGACGAGGGCCTCGGCTTCCGCTTCGTTCGGCTGACGCGCCTTGATGAAGCCGACCATCGCGGGTCGGCCAACTGGCGACAGGGCAATCAGCTGGCAGCGCGACAGGCAGGTGGGAAGCAGATGATCCGGAAAAGCCGTCGTCAGTACGAGGACGGTGTTGGGGGGCGGCTCTTCGAGTGTTTTCAGCAAGCAGTTTTGCGCCGCCTCCGTCATCCGTTCCGCGTTTGCCAGCAACGCCACTCGCAGCGGAGCAACAAATGGTTTCAGGCTCAGGAACTGCTGGAGCGACTGCTCGTGCGTCGGCGCCCCGCGTTCCGGATGAAATCGGATCTCGTCGATGCTGATCGCCTCGGGTCGGTCGTCCGACCAGAAGTCTGGGTGGACCTCGAGGCGTGACGGCTGCCCATCACCCAGGAGAAGTTCTTCAGCGAGCGCCCGCGCGACGGCCGTCTTGCCGATCGCCTCTTCGCCGGTGAGGCAGTAGGCGTGCGCCAGACGGCCGGCTCGCTGGTGAGCCCGCAGGATCGAGATGGCTCGGTCGTGCCCGCCGATTGCGGCAAAACCTTTAGGCACAAGTGCCGTACTTCGACGAGTTCGCGAGGCTGGCATCGCGCCCACCTTAACAAGTCTTTCCTTGACGATGCTGAGCCCCACTCCTATTCTGTAGGCGTTTCCGACAGCGTAGCTGTCAGCTTCTAGGCACCTCGGCCTAGGCACCCGTTGCATTCCGTCGCCGCCGAGTCACAGTTCACGTCATAGCAGCGATTCCGATGGATGCTGAAGAAACCGACCAGCAGAGATCGATTGTTGAGTTGAAGGCAATCATCGCGAAAGGCCTGCAAGGCATCAACGAATGCCGCTACAAGACCGACTGCGAGTTTGCGTGCGCCTGCCCCGGGACCTGCTGACGGTATAAGGCCCCCACCCTAACCCTCCCCCGCCAGCGGTGGAGGGAAAGGAACCCGCGACTGAGGGAAAGTGAACTTGTCCACGCCTGCTATAATCCATAAAGGATTCTTTATATGGCGTCCTCTCCCCTCCTCAATAATCCGTCGCTACGCGAGTTCCGAGCCCATTACCAGGCGTTGGCCAGCGTCACGCGGCTTCGCATTCTTCAGTACCTGGCCGGTATCCCGGAGATCACGGTGCTCGAGCTCGCCGATGCGATCGGAATCAGCCAGCCCCGCCTGAGCTGGCACCTGCGGATGTTGCGACGCGGCCAGCTGGTCCGCGCGCGGCGGGTCGGGCGCACTGTTCAATACTCCCTCAACCGGGAAGGTCTGCATGCCTTCCATCGAGAATTGTCGACCCTGATCGCGCCTCGACCCCGGGTCCGGGCGCTGCAACACGAATGGAGCGAGGTGTAAGAAGCGATGGCAACTGGCAAGAACGGCAGCCGGCACAACGGTCGAGCGCCGAAAACCACGAGCGATCGGCGTGACGCTCGGTCCCGCGGCAAGGTCCGGGTCGCGATCCTCGGCGTAGGCAACTGCGCCTCGTCGCTGGTCCAGGGCGTCGAGTATTACCGTGATGCGAAGCCCGGGGCGTCGATCCCCGGCTTGATGCACGTCGACCTGGGCGGCTACCACATTCGGGATATCGAGTTCTCGGCCGCCTTCGACATCGACAAGGAGAAAGTCGGCAAGGACCTGTCGGATGCCATCTTCGCGGGGCACAACAACACGGTCAAGTTCGCGGATGTTCCCCACATCGGCGTCAAGGTCGAGCGCGGCATGACGCATGACGGGCTCGGCAAGTACCTCTCCGAGATCATCACCAAGGCCCCCGGCCCAACGGCCGACATCGTCGGCATCCTCAAGGCGACCAAGACCGACGTCGTCGTGAACTACCTTCCCGTCGGGAGCGAGGAAGCCGTCAAGTGGTACGCGGAGCAGGTGCTCGAGGCCGGCTGCGCCTTCGTCAATTGCATGCCGGTCTTCCTCGCCCGCGAGGCGTACTGGCGCGGTCGCTTCGAGAAGCGCGGTGTACCAATCATCGGCGACGACATCAAATCGCAGGTCGGCGCAACCATTGTCCATCGCGTGCTTACCCGTCTCTTCGAGGATCGGGGCGTCAAGCTGGAGCGCACCTATCAGCTGAACTTCGGCGGCAATACCGACTTCCTCAATATGCTGGAGCGGGAACGCTTGGTGTCGAAGAAGATTTCGAAGACGAACAGCGTCAAGTCGCAGATGAAGACCGATATTGGCGCCGACAACATCCACATCGGACCATCCGACTACGTGCCCTGGCTGGGCGATCGGAAGTGGGCCTATATCCGGCTGGAAGGCCGCTCCTTTGGCGATGTGCCCCTCAACGTCGAGCTCAAGCTCGAGGTGTGGGACTCGCCGAACTCGGCGGGGGTCGTGATCGACGCCATCCGCTGCTGCAAACTGGGGCTGGACCGCAAGCTGGGCGGCGCCCTCGACGGGCCGTCGTCCTACTTCATGAAGTCACCGCCAACCCAGGTCACGGACGGAGTTGCCCACCAGCTGACCGAGGCCTTCATCGCCGGGACGCCCGTCAACGGCAAAGCTGCCGAGCGTGCCCAGGCGGTGCCCGCCCCGAAAGAGACCGCTCGGCGCTGATGCTCCTGCCTCGGCTCTTCAGGCTGGGGAACTGGGTCATGCGGGCGCTCCCGCCGCGTGTTCGCTACCCGCTGGCAGCGATCACCGGGCGCTGCGCCTTTTACGTCATGCCGCGACGCCGCCGCGTCGCCTTCGAGAACTTCGGGCAGGTCCTCGGCTTACCGTGGAACGACCCCCTGGTGAAGCGCACCGCCCGGCATGCCTTCGGTAACTACTTCAAGATGTTCGCCGACTTCATGCTGATGGACACGCTCAAGCCCGAGCAGATCCGGCGCATGGTCCGTCCCCAGGGCGTCGAGCGGATCGATCGGGCTCTCGCTGAGGGCAAGGGCGTGGTGGTCGTCACCGCCCACGTTTCGAATTGGGACATCCTTGCCGCCGCCTCAGCCGTCTACGGCTATCCGATCAGCGCTGTGACCAACGATCTACCCAGCGGTGGCCTCAACGAGCTCGTCATCGCGTCCCGTGAGCGGATCGGCATGAAGATGATCGGACTCGGCCCCGGCAGCCTGCGCCAGATCATCAGGGCGCTCGCGCGGAATGAGCTGGTGGCGCTGGCGAGCGACCTGTACAGTGGTGACCGTGGCGTCCGGGTGCCCTTCTTCAACCGGCCGGCGATGTTCCCCTCAGGTCCGGCTGCGCTTGCGTTGAAGACCGGGGCGCCGATTCTTCCAGTCTGGTGCCGGCGCCAGCCCGATAACCTCTACATCGCCGAGGTGGAGGCGCCCATCGAAGTCAGCCGCACCGGCGACACTCAGCGCGATATCCAGGTGACGACGGAGCGGATCGTGCAGTTCTTCGAACGGATCATCCGCCGCGAGCCCGACCAGTGGCTTGTCTTCCTGCCCGTCTGGCGAGCGGAGCAGGCGCCGCAGACTCCGGGATCACCGATGCAACCGGTCCTCGACCCATCGTGATCACTTATCTCGGTTTCCGCCTGATCGAGGGCATTATCGCTCGCCTGCCACGGCGGCTCGCCTACGCGCTCGGGATCGTTACGAGCACGCTCGCCTTTCCGCTGCTCGCCCGGCAACGCAAGGCCCTCGAGTCGAATCTTCACCACGTGTTGCCCGATATGCCTGGGCCGCAGCTCCGCAAGCTTGCCTGGCGCAACTGGCTCAACTACACGAAGGCCTGGATCGATTTCTTCAAGATCCCTCGAATGAACCGCCGCAAGCTCGGCGCGCTGCTGACGCCGTCCGGACTCGAAAATCTCGACGCCGCGATGGCCCGTGGCAAAGGCGTCATCGTGGTGGCGCCTCACATGGGATCGTGGGAGCTGGCGGTAGCCAGCTGGGCGGCCTCCTTCGGCGAGATCGGCGTCATGGTGGAGCAAATCGAACCGCGCCGGCTCTTCGATCATGTGTCCGCCCTTCGCTCGCGAATGAATATCCGGGTAATCCCGCTGAGTCGCACCGGCGCGCGGGACATCATGCGAATGCTGAAGGACCGCCGGATGGTGGTGATGGCCATGGACCGTGACATTTTGAACACTGGCCTGCCATTCAAGTTCTTTGGCCGGCTCACCTCGTTTCCCACCGGGCCCGTCGAGATCGCCCTCAAGACCGGCGCACCGATCCTGCCCGCCTTCTGTATCCGGGACGAAAATGACGCCTATATCGCTATCGGTGAGGCACCGCTCTTCCTCACCCCAAGTGAAGATCATCGGGCGGACGTCCGAGGTGCCATGGAACAGATCCTGGCAACGTTTGAACGGTATATAAAGAGGTATCCGGACCAGTGGCACGTACTCGAGCCAATCTGGCCGGTGAAGCCCGTCGTCCCGGTCGTCACCATTCCGTCACCGCCGGCGCAAGCCGCTGTGGGCGATTAAGGAGGAACTCGTGGGCAAAGCCGACTTTCACATCCATACATCTTTGAACGACGGGACCGCCACCGTCCGGGAGGTGCTCGACTACGTTCGCGACCGCACTGATCTGGATGTGATGGCGATCACCGATCACGACCGCCTTACCGGCAGCTACCAGGCACTCGAGATCGCCAATGAGTATCGCTTTGAGGTAGTGAGCGGCTGCGAGATCACCACCCTGCACGGGCACCTCCTGGCGCTCTTCATCGAAAAACCCATCCCCATGTGGCGCCCACTCGATTGGACGATCGGCAAGATCCACGAGCAAGGCGGGCTGGCGATCGCCGTCCACCCCTTCTCCATGCTTACCCGTAGCATCGGGTTCCGCTCGTTCGACGGCATCATGAAGAATTCGTCACCGGAGATTTACTTCGACGCGGTGGAGACCTTCAACCCGTCGGTCGCCGGCCGCACCTGCGCCGCGAAGATCGACCGGCTGAACAAAAGCCGGTTTCACCTTCCGGAGGTCGGCTGCTCCGACAGCCACCACCTCCAGGGCATCGGTACCGGGTACACGACCTTCCCCGGCAAGGACGCCCAGGATTTGAAGAAGGCCCTCCTGGCAAGTCAGACGAGGGCGTTCGGGGAGTACTGGGATTTCGTGACACACCGCCGTATCGCCCAGCTCAAGTTCCGGCGGATCGGCCGCAACTGGGCGCGTATGGGACGGTCCGCCGTTCGAGCTTTCGCCCGAGGCTAGGGCGATGAGGGGAAGCGGCTCATGAAGATCGGACTCGTTTCCGCCTACGATTACGCGCATCCGGGCGGCGTCACCGAGCACGTCCGTTATCTTGCCGCCGGACTCCGCCGGCGCGGCCATGACGTCACCGTCTTTGCCCCCTGCTCGGACAAGGCGCTGGCGGAACGTGACAGCGATTTCATCCGAGTCGGCCGGCCTTTCCCCATCCCCATGCACGGATCGGTGGCCCGCATCACCGTCAGCCTGCATCTCACCAATCGGATCAAGCATTACGTACGCGAAGGTGGCTTCGACGTCATCCATTACCACGAGCCGCTCATGCCGGTGCTGCCGGTCACGGCGCTGCGCTTCTCCAAGACCATTAATGTCGGGACCTTCCACGCCTTCGCCCGGTCGAACATCGGCTACTACTACGGCAAGCCGCTGTTGAAGCGCTACGTGCGGCGCCTCCACGCGCGGATCGCGGTCTCCAACCCGGCCCGCGAGTTCGTGCGTCATTATTTCCCGGGCGATTATCGCGTCATCCCGAACGGGATCGACGTCAAGCGCTTCCAGAATCAAGCACCCTACCCGGAGCTGCGCGACGGCATGTGCAACCTGCTCTTCGTCGGCCGGCTGGAGTACCGCAAAGGCCTCGGGTACCTCTTGCGCGCCTTCGCCCAGCTCAAACCCCAGTACCCGAACCTGCGACTCATCATCGTGGGCGACGGGCCGCTGCGCCGCTGGTACGGCAACTTCCTCGCCCGCAAGCAGCTGGATGATGTCGTGATGGCCGGCTACGTGCCCGCTTCCGACCTGCCGCGCTACTACGCGAGCTGCGACATCTTCTGTTCACCGGCGACCGGCGACGAGAGCTTCGGCATCGTCCTGCTGGAGGCGATGGCGTCCGGAAAGCCGATCGTCGCCACCAGTATCGACGGCTTCCGCGAAGTCGTGACCCACGGCCGCGATGGGCTGCTGGTCGAACGCAAGAGCCGGCGGCAGCTGTCGTACGCGCTGCAGACGCTGATCAACAACCCGGCACTGCGCCAGGAGATGGGTCAGGCGGGGCTGGTGAAGGCGCGCCGCTACGACTGGGAACGCGTCATCGACGAGGTCACCGACGTCTACCGCCAGGCGATCGACCAGGCGCAGCCCGCGCCGTCGGTGCGCCTCGAGCCGAGCCTGAGTCCGCGCTGATGTTTACTCAGAAATTCCAGGCCTGGGTGCGCCGCTGGGCGGAGCGCTTCGTCAGCGTCTTCCGCGAGTCGCCGATCACGCCCAACATGCTGACGCTCTTCGGCCTGGTCATCACCGGCGCCGGCGCCTTTCTCGTCGCCACCAACCAGTTGCTGCTGGGCGGCCTGGTGTTGACCGTCGCCGGCTTCTTCGACGTCTTCGATGGTGCGCTCGCCCGCGCCTCGGGCAAGGTCTACCGCTACGGCGCCTTCCTCGACTCGACCGTCGACCGCTATTCCGAAGGCGTCGTCTACCTGGGAATCCTCATCTACTTCCTGCGACACCACGACGGCCTGCAGCCGATCATCGTCTTGATCGCCCTGTCCGGGTCGTTCCTCGTGAGTTATGTCCGGGCGCGGGCGCAGAGCCTCGGCTTCACCTGCGACGTGGGGATCCTCGCCCGGCCCGAGCGAGTCGTCATCATCGTGGCGGGACTGCTGCTCGAATCGATCGGCCTCCGCCTCGGGCCCTGGTCGCCCCTGACGGTGGCGCTACTCATCCTAGCGGTCGGCACCAACTTCACCGCCGTCCAGCGCATCTGGGTCGTCTGGCAGCAAAACCGGGCTGAGCTGCGGACCATCCGCGGGCAGGCCGCGCCATCGACCGGCGATCAACCTGCCGAACCGCGACCTGTCCGGGCGGCGATGCGGCGCTTCTTCGAGAATCTCGGCAAAACCTAACCGTCGTATTGCCGGGCCGCGCCACTAGGTATCATGTGGGCGTGCAGGTCGCGATTTATGCCGACCACGATCCGGGCGGCAAGAAATTCATCGCCACCCTCAAGCGGCGCCTGAAGAATGAAGAGATCCGTGCCTGGCAGGTGCGCAAGACGGCGCCCTTCACCCTGGTGCACGCCGGCGATCGCTACACGAAGATTCGCGTGACCTTCGTCCCCGCCGGCACCCCGAGCTTCAGCCGCGCCGCCCGGGCGGGCCTACTGGGCGCCTTCCGCAACCCCGAGCCGACGCTACTCGCCACCATCTCCGACGGCCCGTCCGCAGATCGCGTTCTCGGGTTCGTCGTCGGCATGCTCACCCGCCACGCCGAACCCCTGGGCGTGTCCGGCGTCGGCATCCCGTTGACCGGGTAAGCCCCGAGCCGTTAGCTCGTCTCGGTCTCGGTCGCGACCCCGCCTCGGAGGCCGAACAGGTGCTTTTGCCAGGCCAGGTAGATCACGATCGCCACGTTGATCAGCAGGATGCTGATCCGCACCGGGGTTTGGCGGTTGATGACTTCGCCGATCTCCAACGGGATACCGATGCAGCCGGCGATCACCGTGAGGTACTCGGCCCAGCGACGACGCCGCGCCAGCCCGATCGCCTCCGTCAGCTCCAGCATCCCGAAGAGCAGCGCGCCGATCCCGATGAGCAGCACAGTCCGCGAGGAGAATTCTCCGATGGGACGAAGTACGGTGCTCAGGATTCGGGGGACCAACCGCCGTTCGGGGTTGACGTCCAGCTCGGCCACCCACAGGCGGACCAGCGAAACCACACTGCGGCTTCGGGTCAGCAGGGCGACGCCCAGCACGAAGACGAGCGAGCCACGGATGGCGCGCTCCAGGATGATCAAGCGCACGATCGTGTCGACCGGCTGCGTTTCTCGCCCCAGCTCGCGCTTGACCTCCTGCCAGAAGGTCATTGCGGCAGCGCCTCGAGCAGGCGATCGAGATCCTCGTCGCTGTTGTAGTAATGCGGCGATGCGCGCAGGAAGTCACTGCGCAGCGCGATGATGACCCCCGCCTCGCGCAAGCGCGTGTGCAGTTCGGCGGGCACCATCCGTGGGTGTCGAAACGACACAATGGCTGAACGTTCGGAGGGCAACGTGGGTTTGAACACCAGCTGGTAGCCCCGGCCGGGCAGCTCATCGCGCAACCGATCGGCAAGACGCAGCACGGCCTCTTCAACCGCCGGCGGACCGCACCGCAGCAAAAGATTGACGGCGGCTCCC
>Ga0209011_1000917_pt1 | contig 10667 bp, 10 predicted proteins | sample BlaSpr_A8_OM1_M3_FD_187986 | JGI IMG/M metagenome (GOLD analysis project Ga0209011, IMG submission 187986) | Forest soil microbial communities from Thunder Bay, Ontario, Canada - Black Spruce, Ontario site 2_A8_OM1_M3 (SPAdes) (version 2) | ecosystem: Environmental > Terrestrial > Soil > Boreal... | reverse complement strand
GCGGACGCCCACACAGCGAGACGTTCGCGAACGTAGGAGGGCGGCCCGGCAATGCTGATGGCATCGACGAGGGCATCGGGCACCCGGCGGATCGCCTCGAGCTGCTTGCCGCCGAGGTAGAGCTCCTGAAGCGTGCGCGCATCGTCGGCGAAGCCGTACTGGGTGACGAGGTCGTTGTAGAAGTTTTTTGTTCGCGACCCCATGCCGCCCACGTACAGCGCCACCCAGGGCTTGAGCGGCTCGCGCGCGCGAGCGCGATCATCATCGATGCTGATGGGCACGTGCGGCGCGATGGCGAGGGAATCGAGGGATCGGCCGGAGAGCCGCGCACCAAACTCGAGCTCGGGACGGAAGAGGTCCATGTGCTCGGGAGCGAACAGGGTAGGGATCCAGCCGTCGGCGAGCTCACCGGTCAGGCGCAGACCGCCCGGGGTCAGCGTCGCGAGATAGATTGGCACTGTCTCTCGCACAGGATGCGCCAGGAGCTTGAGGCCCTTGTCCAAGTGGAAGACGTCACCGTCGAAGACCAGGCGATCGCGCCGAAGAACCTGGCGAACGATGGCCATCGTTTCCCGCATTCGGAGCAACGGTTGCTCGAAGGCCATGCCGTGCCAGCCCGTCACCACCTGGTGGCCACTGGTCCCCAATCCGAGGATGAAGCGGCCACCGGAGATCAAGTCGAGCGTGGCAGCCGTTTGCGCGAGGAGGGCGGGCGTCCGGCTGAAGACGTTGACGATGCCAGTACCGAGCTGGATGCGTTCGGTGCGGGCGGCGAGGGCGCCAAGGATGGAAACGGCATCGGTGCCATACGCTTCGGGTGCCCAGACCGAGTCGAAGCCGAGCGCCTCGGCGCGCTGAGCGAGCTCAACCGCCTCGGGGAACGAGAGGCTGCCCTCGTAGGGCAACGTGAGACCGAGCTTCATCGTGGCATCGTACCCGGAGTTGGGCCTAGAGTAGAGCACAGCCGGCAAACGGCCACGCCGTCCTTCCCACACCGGGGGCGGCTATTCCAGGAGGACGCCATGGCAGAGCGCACCACGACCACCGTCAACGCCGCTCTTGCGGGGACCATCGACATCGGCGGTGATTTGCCGGTCAATCGCTTTGGCTTTGGCGCGATGCGCCTCACCGGGGAAGGGATCTGGGGAGAACCGGCCGACCGAGAAGAGTGCAAGCGCGTGCTCCGCCGGGCGCTGGAGCTGGGCATCACCTTTATCGACACCGCCGACTCCTACGGACCGGAGGTCAGCGAGCGATTGATCGCGGAGACGCTCTATCCGTATCCGGACGAACTCGTGATCGCCACCAAGGGCGGACTCTTGCGGCCCGGGCCAAACCAATGGACACCGGACGGGCGTCCCGAACACCTGCGCGCCGCCTGTGAGGGCAGCCTCAAGCGCCTGCGGGTCGAACAGATCGATCTCTATCAGTTTCACCGCCCGGATCCGAACGTCCCCATCGAGGAATCGGTTGGTGCCCTGGTGCAACTCAAGGCGGAAGGCAAGATCCGGCACATCGGACTCTCGAACGTGACCGTTGAGCAGGTGGAGCGGGCGCAAAAGCTGACGCCGATCGTGTCGGTCCAGAATCGATACAGCGCCTTCGACCGGGCCTCAGAGCCGGTTCTCGAGTTCTGCTCACTGGAGGAGATGGCCTTCCTGCCCTGGCGTCCGATGGAAGGTGGCGGGGTTGCCGCGGCCGCGGGTGTCATCGCTGAGATCGCCCGCCGCAATCAGGCGACGCCGACGCAGGTGGCCCTTGCCTGGTTGCTGGCGCATTCACCGGTCATGCTGCCCATCCCGGGAACCTCCAGGGTGGCCCACCTCGAGGAGAACCTCGGCGCGGTCGCCCTTGAGCTGGCCCCGGCCGAGCTCGCCGAGATCGACAAGATTGCGCCTGAGGCGAGGACCTGACCGGCGAGGACGCTGACGGCGAGGAGTACGACGCGCTGGACGAGGCCTTGATGGAGACCTTTCCGGCCAGCGATCCGATCGCGGTCTCGGAACCGATCCACAGGCATCCCGCTCTGCCCGTCCCCTGAGGACTGGAAAGCAACAATATCTAGCGCCACCAGGGCGTCCGCGCCGCTTCGACGGCCCCAGCTACCGGCTCCTTCAGATCGTCCTCCAGCCGCGCGAGGTTCTCGGCCCATTCGCCGGCCATAACCACGGCCATCGCTCCTCGGCCGGCGCCTTCATCACTCCGCCAGCGGCGCAAGCAGTCGAGCGCCGCGGCCCGCAGGGCCCTCGGTGAAACGTGCTCGATGTCTCCGTCTGGCTGCTGAAGGGCGAGCTGGTCGGCCAGATGAGCAAAGCCGTTGAGCAGGATGCGCACCTGCGCGCGCACGGAGCGCGCCCCGTCTGGGCAACCGCTTGCCTGGTACCGCAGCCGCGTCGAAATGACATCGAGCAGGTCGCCAGCCAGAATCGCGTGGTTCCCGGCGGAGAGCAGGAAGCCAGCGGTCTGCGGGTCAAGTGATGGCGCCGACCGTTCGTTGAGGAAGGCATCGAACGCCTCTCCTGCGCGCTCGGCGGCCTGAATCACCGACCGGCGGGCAGGGTCAACGCCCGACGGCTCGAAGCCGAGGACCTGGTCGAAGGTGCGACCCAGGTAGGCGATGACGACGCGGTAAAAGCCTGCGACGCTCCGTGCCAGCTCCCGCCGCGCCCCGCGCGGCCAGAGCAGCAGCCCGACCACGACGCTGATCGCGGCACCGACCGCCAGGTCCTCGATGCGAACGAGTCCCACTTGCCAGCCCGCCGGCGAGATCAGATTAAAGATGACGATCAGATTGATGGTGAATGCGGCTTGACTCGCCGCAAAGCCCACGGCAGTGGCCGCATAGGCTGCGATAAAGATCGCGATGGGCAGCGCAGCCCACATCACGAGCGGATGGTTGCCGGCGAGGAGCGCGAACACACCGCCGATGACGACACCGATCACGTTCCCGACCAGCGCCTGCACCGTCGTCCGTCCGGTGCCGAGCGCGGTCGATCGGAGAACCTGCAGGGTTCCGAGGACGACCCAGAAGGCATGCGAGAGTCCCAGCGCGCGCGCCAGTAGCACGGCGATCGCCAGGCCCACCGCCACCCGCAGGCTGTTCTGCATGACCGTCGACGTTGGTTCGAAGTGCGTGCGGATGGTACGTCCGACGCGGATGGCGATGCCACTGACTCCCTCGAGACGCGGTGCGGTCACCGGCAGGCTCACCGCCTCATCGGGTTGGCGACCGGCGGCGATCACGGCATTGGTACCCAGGGCGAGCGTGAGGTATCCAACCACGCGGAGCGTGTGATCAACGTCGAGACCATCGAGCACCTCGTCAACGGGCCGTCCCGCCCGAAGCTGCTCGGCAGCCCACAGGTCGAGCGCGGCTCGATGGAGGTCGCGCGCCTCATCAACCGCCCGTAAGTCCGGCGGTGCCCCGCCGGTCAGGACGTCGGCGCTGCCGCGCAAGGCGAAGACGATCGCGGTGGCCAGGCGTTCGCTTTCGGCGAGGCACGGCCGCATTAAGACGCGCGCTTGCTGAAACGGTCGTTCGACGATGTCGACGACCCGCTGCAGCTCGGTCAGCAGCTGGACGAAGGCACGGTCGCGGCGGGTGGGACCGGCCGGACGTTTCGCCGTCGCCACATACGCATCCCGGGCGGCCCGCTCCGCCTGTCGCGCCGCCTCGAGCAAACGCGGAAGTTCATGGTCGTTTGAGCGCATCGCTTCAACGAGGCTGGCGATGGCCAGGCAGGCCTTGGCGGCTTGCTTGCGCAGCTTGAGGCGTTCGAACCGCGGCCAGAGAAAGACGCCGGCCAGCGTCGAGATGATGCCGGCCATCACCCACCCGCCGGCGCGGGCGGGAATCGCCGAGGCCGGCGCCGGGATGGAGACCGCGATCACGAAGGACAGGAGCATGCCGGTCTGAGCGGCCGCCAGGTACCCGCCGAAGACCCGGCTGAACGCGACCCCAAAGCCGACCACAAACGTAACCGCGGTGGCCAGGCCGACCGACGCCGACGCCAGGGTCCCGATCGTCACCAGCGCCGCACCGACGAGCGTGGCGGTCAGGTAGGCGAGCGCCCGCGCCGGACGCTGGCCCCCGAAATCCGACATGACGAGCAGGGCAAAACACCCGAAAACGGCGAAGATGACGTTCTGCCCACCGTGGAGGACCAGCGTGTAAAAGGCGAAAACCGGCGGAATGACGACGGCGGCGCGAACGGCGCGGCGCAGCGCGGCAAAACCTGGGTCAGCAGGCGCCACAGCCAAGAACCTCGGACGTCGCGACGGGGCGGGCGTCTCGGTGCTGGCGATTTCGGTTCCCGTCGCGCCCATCCTCTATTCGTACACCACTTGGACGAGAGGCGGACTCACTCGAATGTGGGGTGACGGACCGGCCTCAAACCGGTAGAGTCAAAAGGTGACCGGCCTCATCCCGGTATTCATCACGACCTTCCTGGCTTCGGCCGTGGAAGCGATCGAGATGGTCACCATCGTGGTCGGCGTCGGCGCGACCCGGGGTTGGCGCTCGACACTGATCGGCGCCGCGTCCGGCTTCGGGGTGCTGGCGGTGATCGTGGTCGTGGCGGGCGCCGCGCTCAGTCGGGTGCCCATCGGACCGCTGCGCTTGATCGTCGGCGCGCTGTTGCTCACGTTCGGCCTCCAGTGGTTTCGCAAGGGCATCATGCGCGTGGCCGCGCGCGGGTTGGCCGGAATCGGCGGCCAGGACCCGCACGAAGCTGCCGAGTGGACGGGCCCCGGCATGGACTGGACCGCCTGGTTCCTGGCGTTCAAAGGCGTGGTGTTGGAAGGGCTCGAGGTCGCCTTCATCGTCGTCACCTTCGGTGCGGGCGCGAACCACCTGGTCGGTGCCGCGGTCGGCGGCGTGGGTGCGGTCGTTGTCGTCGGTGGCGTTGGGCTTTTGCTTCACCGGAGCGTTCGACGGATTCCGCGGAGCCTGCTGCAGCTGATCGTCGGAATTCTTCTCACAACCTTCGGCACCTTCTGGGGGATCGAGGGCCTGGGGATCGAGTGGCCGGGTGGTGACGCCGCGATTCCCGGGCTACTGATTCTCTACGTGGCGACGGCGGTGATCTACATCACCCTGGAGCGGAACCGGGCCCTCGGTCTGCGTCCGGCGGCATAGGCGATGCCCCCACCCTTTTCGTGGATCGTGGCCATCCTGCGGTTCTTGTACGAGTTCATCGTCGGCGATGACTGGACCATGGCGGCCGCCGTCGCCATCGGACTGATCCTGTCCGCCGTCCTGAACGCCAACCACATCGCCGGCTGGTGGCTGATCCCCGTGATCGTCGTGTTGATGCTCGGCATCAGCCTCCGACGAGCGAGCCCAAGACCGCGGTGAGCGTGATCGCCGTCGTCGGGTTGGCGACGATGGGCATGAACCTCGCGCGCAATCTCGCTCGAAATGGGTTCGGCGTCTCCGTCTACAACCGCACCACGTCGCGTGTCGACGACTTCATGAAACAGTACGGCACTGAGGGCGCGTTCACGGCGGCCCACACGCCGCAGGAACTGGTGACCCAATTGGAGAAGCCGCGCCGGATCCTGATGATGGTCAAGGCGGGTCCACCGGTCGACGAGACGATCGATCACCTCGCGCCGTACCTGGAGGCCGGTGACATCTTGATCGACGGCGGCAACTCCTATTTCCTGGACACCGTGCGTCGCGGCCAAGCGCTGGAGGCACGCGGCCTCCGATTCATTGGGACCGGCGTCTCGGGCGGCGAGGAGGGCGCCTTGCTGGGGCCGAGCATCATGCCCGGTGGCGCGCGGGATGCGTATCAGCAGGTCGAACCGATGCTCACCACGATCAGCGCCCACGTGGACGGCGAACCCTGTTGCACCTACATCGGTCCCGGCGGCGCCGGCCATTACGTGAAGATGGTCCACAACGGCATCGAGTACGCCGATATCCAGCTGATCGCCGAGGCCTACGACCTGCTCAGCCAGGCGCTCAACCTGGGTGCCGAAGATCTCTCGCGGATCTTTGCCGAGTGGAACAAGGGCGACCTCGAGTCCTACTTGATCCAGATCACGTCCGAGGTCCTGGCCAAGCGCGATCGCGCGACCGGAGGGCCGCTCGTTGATGTCATCCTCGATGAGGCCGCGCAGAAAGGCACGGGCAAGTGGGCGTCGCAGTCGGCACTCGACCTGGGGATCCCGGTGACGACCATCACGGAGGCCGTCTTCGCCCGATTTCTTTCGGCGCTCAAGGCGGACCGCCAGCTCGCCTCACGGACGCTCGCCGGTCCCAACGGCGCGATGCGGGCGGCGCCGCCTGGCTCGCTGGTCGACGACGTGCGCGGCGCGCTCTACGCCTCGAAGATGGTGGCCTACGCCCAGGGATTCGAGCAGATGCAGGCGGCCTCCGACGAGTACGGCTGGGACCTGAAGCTGGGGGCGATCGCCCGCATCTGGCGCGGCGGCTGCATCATTCGAGCCCGCTTCCTGAACCGGATCACGGATGCCTACGCGGCGGAGCCAGTCTTGAAGAACCTGCTGCTCGCGCCCTACTTCCGCGATGCGATGGCGTCGGCGCAGGATGCCTGGCGCCGAGTGCTCAGCGTCGCGGTCGACCGGGGCATCCCGGTGCCGGCGTTCTCGTCATCGCTTGCCTACTACGACGCCTACCGCCGGGACCGCCTGCCCGCGAACCTCGTGCAGGGCTTACGCGACTACTTCGGCGCCCACAGCTACAAGCGGGTCGACCGGGAGGGGTCCTTCCATACGCGCTGGGCCCAGGATGGCGAGGAAGTGCCGATCCCATAGGTGAAGGTAACGCTGGTTCCGGTACATATACGGACCGCGGGGCTTCATGGGTTCATCTACAGGAACGGAAAGCCCGGATCGGGCCTGGACTCGACAGGCTTGCTGCCTCGTCGCCGCCGCGGTAGTCGGCCTGGTGTTGCTGCTGCTAGCGGTCTTCGCCTTCGCTTTTTGGGCAGCGGGATAACCTGCCGATCGCCGCAGCAACGCTGAAGTCAAAATTAGACCCGAGCTAGCTCTCGGCGCGAAGCTGCGTAAGGAGCGGCGAGCCGATCAGGGCATCGGCCGTCGCGCTGTTGGTCGCCAGTGGCACGTTGCACACGTTGCAGATCCGCAGCAGTGTTTGGATGTCCGGGTCGTGAGGATGCTGTCCGAGCGGATCGACCATGAAGATCACAGCGTCGACTTCACCTTCCACCACCCGGTTTGCGATCTGGACATCGCCGCCGACCGGGCCTGATTCGAGACACTCGACCTCGAGCCCAACTTTCTCCACCAACAACTTGCCCGTCGAGCTCGTGGCAACGAGCTTGAACTCGGTCAGGCGGTCGCGATTGAAGGCAGCGAAGGCAACGAGGTCGGCTTTCTTCCCGTCGTGGGCGATGATCGCGAGTCGAGGCGTTTGTGGCATGGGTGTGCAGTCTACAGGCCTCGCGTTAAACCTGGGTTAAACGAGCCTGCGGCCGCGGTTGCGCTCGCCATGCGACACTAACTTCGTGGCCGATCAGTTACCAGCGCTGCTCTTCGACCTTGACGGGACGCTGGTCGACAGCGTGTATCAGCACGTGCTCGCCTGGCACGAGGTGCTCGGCAAGGCCGGCATGGAGCTGTCCGTCTGGCGGATCCACCGGCGAATCGGGATGAGCGGCGGTTTGTTCGTGAACGCGTTGCTGCGGGAGACTGGCAAGAAGCTCACCCCTTCGGAGACGAAGCAGCTGCTCGCCCAACACGGGGACGCCTTCGTCCGGCGGCTCGGCGAGGTGCGCCCGCTGCCCGGCGCCCACGAGCTGCTGAGCCGGCTGACGCGGCAGAACGTGCCGTGGGCGATCGCCACCAGCGGCAACCCGAAGACCGCAGCTCCGTCGATCAAGTTGCTCGGCGTCGAGCCCAAGGTCGTGATCACCCGGGAGGACGTGGCCCACGCGAAGCCCGATCCGGACCTGTTCCTGGCGGCCGCCGCGCGTCTGGGCGTCGACATCACCAACTCGATCGTTTTCGGCGACAGTGTTTGGGACCTGCTGGCCGCGCAGCGGGCGCGCGCACTGGGCGTCGGGTTGCTGTCGGGCGGCTACGGTCGGGAGGAGTTGCAGCAGGCGGGCGCCTACCGCGTCTATGAGGACCCGCGTGACCTCTTGCAGCACCTCGACGAAGTCGGCGTGCGAGAGCCGGCGGGCTGAGCCGAGAACCGTCGGCGGCGACGGTGCAGCAGGGGGTTCCGCGAATCCTGTACCTCGGCGCGTTCGCGACCATGGCCGATCGCTTCGCGGTGGCGCCCCTGCTCATCCCCATCGCCGCCAGCTTCCATGTGTCGCTCGCCGCCGTCTCCGGGGCCGCGAGTCTCTACTATCTCGCCTACGGTCTGATGCCGCTGCTCTACGGTGTGCTCTCGGATCGCTTCGGGAGGGTGCGTGTCATCCGGGCGGCGCTGGTGGGAACAGCCCTCGCCGATGTGCTCTCGGCGCTGTCGCCGAATCTCACCGCGTTGTTCGCGGCCCGCTTCGTCACCGGTGGCATCGCCTGCGGTGTCTTTCCGACGACACTCGTCTACCTTGCGGACCGATTCCCCTTCAAGGTGCGGCAGCACGCCATTACGAACGTGCTGGTCTTCGTTGCGCTGGGCACCACCTTCGGCACCCTCGGCGCCGGACTCACGGCGCACGCGCTCAGCTGGCGCTACTTTTTCCTGATCCCCGGCGCCATCGCGCTGGCGGTGGCGATCGCCCTCCGAGATATGCCGGAGTCGTTACTCACGCGGTCGAGTCAGAACCCCCTCGAGCAAGTGACTGGTGTCTTGCGCCACCGCTGGGCTGTCTTCGTTCTCCTGCTGGCGGTGCTGGTGGGCGCCGTGATGTTCGGCTTCGTCACCTACCTGGCGCCTGCGCTCGAAGCCAACGGTCAGAGCCCGGCCGTCGCCGGGGCGGTGGTCGCCAGTTATGGCGTATCCGTGCTCTTCTGCACGCGCGTATTTCGTTACGTGGCGCGGCGCACGCCGGCCGCGCTCATCCTTGCCGGCGGCGCCGCGATGTTGATGATCGGATACCTGGTTGCCGGTTCGGCTCAGAGCGTGGCAGCCATCCTGGCGGCCAGTGTCCTGGCGGGGGGCGCCTACGCCTTCATGCAGTCGACCTTCCAAACCTGGGCGACCGACGTCGTCCCGGAGGCTCGGGGCACGGCCACGTCGCTGTTCGCGACGGCGATCTTCGCCGGCGCCGCGCTGGCGACGTCCGGGGTGGCCGGCCTCGCCAGCGCCAACCGCTACTCGATCCTGTTTGTGATCGCCGCCATTGTCACACTCCCGGTGTTGATCATCGGCAGCCTGGCGCGCTGGCGATACCCTGGATCTGACGCGATCGTTGACGTTCAGCCCGCCGGCCAGATCAGCTGATTGTTAGCGCGTCCCGCTAGGCTGATGCCGCCATGTTGAATTTCCTCGCGCGCAACCTCGACAGCTTGCTCGCGACCTATGGCTATCTGGCGGTCTTCGTGTTCGTCGGCGTCGAGAGTATCGGCATTCCCGTCCCGGGGGAGACGATGCTCGTCACCGCCGCCATTTACGCGGGGACGACGGGCCGACTCTCGATCTTCTGGGTCATCGTCGCCTCGTCGGCGGGCGCGATCGTGGGCGACAACATCGGGTACCTGATTGGCCGCACCGGTGGCTACCGGCTGATAAAACGGTACGGACGCTACATCCGCCTGGAGGAGGACCGGCTCAGGCTCGGCCAGTATCTCTTCCACAAGCACGGTCCCAAAGTGGTGTTCTTCGGGCGCTTCATTTCCGTTCTCCGCATCTTTGCGGCGTTCCTTGCGGGCGTGAACCACATGCACTGGCGCCGCTTCCTGATCTTCAACGCCGCGGGCGGCATCGTCTGGTCGACGCTCTATGGCGTCGCGGCCTACCTGCTCGGCCAGCAGCTGCTGCGGCTTTCCGGCCCGGTCGATTTAGTGCTCGCCATCGTCGGCATCATCGTGATCATCGCGGTCATAGTCTTTCTGCGGCGCAATGAGGCGCGCTTGCAGCGCGAAGCCGACGAGGCGATGCCGAGACGGCTCGAAGACCCGGACTAACGGGGCCGGCGGCGCTCGGTTTCGAAGACCTTGGCCAGCAACTGCAGCAGCTGCTTCTGCTCAGTGAGCGTCAGCCGGTCGAGGAAATGAGGCGGTTGGGCCAGCAGTTCTTCCAGCGACGCGCGGAGCCGCTCGCCCTCCGGTGTCAGCGCCAGCCGCCGAAAGCGCCGATCCGAGGCATCCGTGCGGCGCTCGAGCAGGCCGCGGGCTTCGAGGGAGTCGGCCAGCGCGGTGATATTGGACGGATCGTAGTGGAGCCGGCGGGCGAGTTCACGCTGGGACTGCGGCTTGGCCAGCTCCCGAATCAGCTTGCCCTGCGAGAGCGAGAGGCTGCACTCGGCCACCCGGGCCGTAAAGTCGTCGCGCAGGCTGGCGAAGGCGTCGTCCCGGAGGAGCTTCCAGAGCGCCTCGGTGGGTTTTGGCTGAATTTTGATGGCCATGACGGGAATATACCCCGGGTATCGATGGTTTATACATCATGTGAATGGTTCAATGACCGTGACAAGCATTGGAGGCAGTGACATGGCGTTTGTTCCCTACTGGATGAATCCCGCTCGAGCGAAGGAAGCGATCGAAGCCGGCCAGGCGATCGTCCTGGA
>Ga0209011_1000916_pt1 | contig 10668 bp, 15 predicted proteins | sample BlaSpr_A8_OM1_M3_FD_187986 | JGI IMG/M metagenome (GOLD analysis project Ga0209011, IMG submission 187986) | Forest soil microbial communities from Thunder Bay, Ontario, Canada - Black Spruce, Ontario site 2_A8_OM1_M3 (SPAdes) (version 2) | ecosystem: Environmental > Terrestrial > Soil > Boreal... | reverse complement strand
CGCCGTCCGATACGACACGCACTTCTAGTCTGGCAGGTTTACCATGACGCCAAATAACTCGCACGGAGGAATACATGTCCGCACTCGACACGCTCGTCAACCCGCCTTTCGCCAACGACCCGCCGGTCAAGCTCAACCTTGACGCCAAGGTAGTGGGCCTTGTCGTTGCCATCCTCGCCGGCATCGGCGCCTTATTCGCACTCCTGGGACTCCTCGCTCTGCTGGGAGCCAGCGCCGCTGCGACGGCGTTTGCCGGGATCTTCTTCATAGCCTTCATCGGGGTCATTGTTAGCGGCGTCGCCGACGTGATCGCCTTGGTCGGTGGCTGGCAGATGTACAAGGGGAACGAAAGCGGCAAACGCCTTGCGATCTACGGGTTGGCAATCGCCTTCGCGGCCGAAGTCATCTGGATGATCGGGTTTGCATCCGGCTCGGGCATCCTGCAGCTGATCCTGCTCGCGCTCCTCTATTACGCCGTGGTCGTGAGCCGCTTTCCCGGTCAGGCACCGAGTACCAGCGCCAGTCGAGGCGTCTAGCTGAGGTTAGGTCGTCACCGCCGGATCGGCCCAAGTTCAGTCATCTGGCGGTGCCGGCCTCCACCTTTTTCTCCGCCTCGACGAGCTCGCCCTCGATATTGATCTGGATATCGTGGCTGACCACGAACTTGCCGTCCAACATCGCGTCGAAGCTCATGCCAAAGTCCTTGCGATTGATCTTGGTCTCGGCGGCGTAGCCAATCCGATGGCCCATCGCGGGATCGTTGAATTCCCCGTACTTCACTACATTGAGCGTCACCGGACGGGTCACGCCCTTGATGGTTAGATCGCCGGTCATCGTCCCCCGGTCTGGCCCTTTCGGTTCGATCTTGGTGCTCTTGAAGGTGATCGTCGGGTACTTGTCGACCTCCAGGAAATAGGAGGCGCGCAGGTCGTTGTCCCGCTGCTCATTGTGCGTGCGGATGCTGGCGGTACGGATGGTCACCTCGACGGTCGACCGCTCCGGCTGGTCGGGATAGAGGTTGCCTGTTGCAGTCACTTCAGTGAAGTTACCGCGAACGGTCATCATTCCGAGGTGCTTGGCCGAAAACTCGACTTGCGTGTGCAGTGGATCAAAGGTCCAGGTTCCCATCCATCGCCTCCTACTCAGTCGGAATAGGGGCACCGTAGCACCGGAGCTTACTTTTCGCAAGTTACTACGCTAATTACCGCTCGGCGCTACACTGGCCGGGTGAATCGTGAGCTAAGCGAGCACGCGCGCGAGTGTGACGAGCGCCTGACGCAAGCCTTCACCTTGCTGGGGAAGCGTTGGTCGGGCGTGATTCTCGGCCTGTTGCTGCAGGGTCCAGCGCGATTTGCCGTGCTGGCTCGGACGATCCCTGGGATCAGCGAGCGCATGCTCTCCGACCGTCTCAACGAGTTGGCCAGAGCAGGCTTGATCGATCGGACGGTGCTCGATGGCCCCCCGCTCGGTGTCCTCTACCAGCTGACCGAGAGCGGGCGCGCGCTTGGCCCCGGCCTCCTCAGCCTGGGCGACTGGGCGGAACGGTACATGGCTCCCGCGGGAAAACCTCGCCGCCGCACGAAAGCCTGACATCCTTCGGGACGGCTGGTCTGCGAGACTGGCCTCATGGCGAGCCACGAAGAGGGTGGATACCTGACCAGGGCCTGGCGCCACCTCGAGCGCCCGGTCCGGATCCTGATCTATCTGCTGATCGCGCTCACGGTGGTGATGCTCTACCACCAGACCGAGTACCTCGTCGTGCACCTGTTCAACGTCTTGCTCCTGTTCGTCTTCGCCGCGATCATCGCTTTGCTGCTCACACCGGTGATCGACCGGATGGAGATGCTGCGCATCTTCAAAGGCCGGCGGGTCGTTGCCGTGCTTCTGCTCTACGTCGTCATCATTGGTCTAATCGCCGGAGTGATCGCCCTCGTGACGCCCGCGCTGATCGGCCAGGCCAAGCAATTACCGGCGCTGGAAACGCGCGCCCTGGCCTTCGTCCGCTCGCTGCAAGACGCGATCGATAGTGCGGGCATTCCGCTCCAGCTGAGTCTGCCCAACGCGGCCGGGGGGATTAGCACGGCGGTTCTCGGGTCGGTTCTCGGCATCCTCAGTGGGACGCTGGGAACGCTGATCAACATCCTCCTGGTGGTCGTGATCTCGATCTACTTGCTGGTGGAAGGCCGCCAGCTGATCGCCAGCATGCGCAAAATCTTTCCCGGTCGCGAAGAGGTCTACGACTTCACGCTGCTCGCCGTGGGCACCACCGTCGGCCAGTACGCGCGAGGCCAGTTACTCATGTCGTTTGTCATGGGGACGTACACGGGCGTCGCCATGACGCTCATCGGTGTCCCCTACGCCGTGGTGCTCGGAATTCTGACCTTCTTCCTCGAGTTCCTCCCGCTGATAGGGGCGCCCGTCGGGATGGGCCTGGCGGTGCTCATTGCCCTCGCCTTCAAGGGACCGCTGGTCGGACTCCTGGCCCTGATCGTCGCGCTCGGCGGCCACGCGATCGAGGCGTACATCCTTGGGCCGCGCGTCACCGGATCCGCGACGCGCATTCACCCACTGGTCGCCATGGCGGCCCTCTTGATCGGCGCCGAGCTGGCCGGCATTCTCGGCGCGCTCTTCGGCGTGCCGATCGCCGCCCTGGCGAACGTCTTCCTTGGCGCCCTCTACCGGGCGCGACGCGGCGAGGACACTCCCCTATCCGCGAGCCCATCCGGGGAGGTGCACGCCGAGGCCCTCCCGCGCTTGTCCGAGGAGATCAGCGAAGCGGCCGACGAAGGCCCGATCGAGGACGAGCCCGTCCCGCACACCGCGGGCAAGCGCTAGCGACCTACGGCTGGGGCGTCATCCGAAGATACGCGGCGCCGCGTGCCTCCAGATAGATCGCCGTCGGCGTCTCCACGATCCGCGCGATCGCATTCTGACACGCGGGACAGCGCAGGACGACGCCGGGACCGCGGATAAAGGCCATCAAGGCGCCCATCGCTGCATCGCGGGAGCAGCCGGCGCAGCGGGCAACCGTCATCGTCATGTCGCGGCCGAAAATCTGCTCCAGCTGACCGGCGACCGCGTTGCCATCGACCATCAAGGCGGTATTCATGTCGGTCTCGTCGTTAGCCATTGTTCTGCCCTCCTCAGGCTCCAGTTGGACCAAAGCGTTCCGTGCGAATCTGCTCGGTCGGCAGTTCCATCTGAACCAGCGCGTTCGCGACCGACTCAACCAGCAACGTGGGTCCGCAAACGTAGACGCGTGCGCGCTTGTCGAAGGGTTTGATCACCTCGGCCAGCATCGCGGCATCGATTCGGCGCCGGTACCCGGTCCAGCCCGCCGGCGGCTGGCGGGTGAACGTATAGAACGCCTCGAACGCTCGGTCGCGGGCGGCCAGCCCGTCGAGCTCGTCGCGATAGATCACATCGTCGGCGGTGCGGCTGCTGTAGAGCATCCGCGCCGGCACGGTCGAATGCTGCGCAGTTCGATGGCGTAGCATCGCCATCAGCGGCACGACGCCCGAGCCGCCGCCGACCAGCAGCAGCGGGCCGCCCAGGCTCACGTCCCAAACGAAGTAGCCGCCGATCGGCCCGCGAACTTCGAGCTGGTCGCCCCGCATCAGGACCTCGTGCATATACGGCGACACCTCGCCATCCGGGATCAGTTCCACGGTCAGCTCGAGCTCGCCGACTCGCTCGGGCGGGGAGGCGATCGAGTAACTGCGCTCGGTGCGGTACCCGTCGGGAGCCGTCAGGCGGACGTCGTAGTGCTGACCGGGTCGGTGGACCATCCACTTCGGGAGCGCGAACGTGAAGCTCTTCGTCTGCCGGGTTTCGGTTCGGATCGCGGTGACCGTCCCGGCCTGCCATTCCAGAACAGGCCGCACGATCACCTCAGTCGCCACTGTATCGCTCCTCCTTCCATGGGTCGCCATGGATGTGATACCCCAGCGATTCCCAGAACCCGGGCAGGTTCTTGTCCATGAATCGAAAACCCCGGATCCATTTGGCGCTCTTCCAGAAATACAGGTGCGGCACGACCAGTCGAGCCGGTCCGCCATGCACAGGTTCGAGCGGTTTGTCGTCGAACTGGTAGGCGACGAACGCCTGTCCGTTCACCATCTCATCCAGTGGAACGTTGGTGGTATAGCCGCCGTCGCTGTACGCCGTCACGTACCGGCCGGCAGGATCAATCTGGACGGCCTTCAGCAGCGTGTCGACGCTGACACCAAGCCACTTAGTGTCGAGCTTGGTCCACTTGGTGACGCAGCTGATGTCGACGGTGTACGTCTGCGTGGGGAGCTTCTGAAAATCTTCCCAGCTCCAGGTCACCGGCGACTTCACCAGGCCCTCCATCGTGAACGACCATCGGTCGAGCGGTGTGTGCGGTGTCGGTCCGGCCGAAAGGACCGGGAAGTCCGTCACCAGATACTGGCCGGGCGGAAGGCGGTCCTCCACCTCTGCTGGCCGCCGGCGTCCAAGGAATCCACGAGAGATCAAACCGGCCATGCTTTCCCTCCTCGCTGAGCGCTCTGACGGGTTACCTCAAGCGTATTCCTATTTTCCCCTCGCTCTCTGGGCGACGGCAAGGGTGGGGTGGTCATACGCGTAGAAGACGTAGTCCTGAGACACGGTCTTGACGCCCAGATCATTCAGCAGCCTGAGCAGCTGCGCGCGATGATCGGTGCCGTGATTGCCGACATGGAGCAGCACCTGCCAGAGGATGAGATCCTTATCCTCCCCCTCTGCGAACGGCTTCTCAAAGAGCATGTCGTCGTGCAGCTGCGCAAGATAGTCGCGCATGCGCTGCTCAACGGCGTCCCAGCGCGTGCGAATGCTGTTCCGATCCACAGGATCGGGCGAGTCTGGGATCTCGACGCCTCGCAATCCGCTGAACCACGCGTCATCAACGTTCACGAGATGCATGATCTGGTTTCGGACCGACCCATGGGAGTAGCCCACGTCCTGCGTGAACTTCTCATCGGAGAGCGGCGTGATGTAGCTATCCCAGATGGTGCGGTTCTCACTGAAGTGATAGTCGTAGAAATGGCGGAAGGCATCGGCCATCATGCCGCGATGACGTATGCGCGCACCGGAAACGTCCCGCCGCCGACCCAGGCGATTGGGACGGCGTGCAGACGTCCCGCGCCGGACGTCAGCGACCCGAGGTTTGTCATGTGCTCACAGATTGGAATGCCGGCTCCGAGCAAGAGCGTGTGGGCAGGTCGCGACATGTCGGCGATGTCGTCGATGTTCAATGAGTCGATCCCTACCAGGGCCGGCCGAGCGTCAACGAGTCTCCTGGATGCGTCGGCGGTCAAATAGGGATTGCCACTGAAGTAGCTGTCGGTGCCCCAGTGGCGCGAGAAGTCGGTGCGCACAAGCACGGCCTTGCCCCGCAGGTCGCCTTCTGGGAGGACTTCAAGGCCGATCGCGCGACCGGCGCCCGTGGCGTCGGCGACGATAACGGGAAGGTCGGCGAGGCGCTCGAGGGGAAGTCCAGCAAGGTCCGCACCCTCGCGGAACCGATGCCGCGGCGAGTCGACGTAGGTTCCCGTGTTGCCACAGAGATGCAGAGTTGCGATCAGGAACTCCGCCTTGCCATCGTATCGCGACGCGTCATAGTTGTTGAGCACCTCGACGCGCGGCGTGGGCAACGGCCTGTACGTTTCCATGCCCTCCACCACCGCATGGCTCACATCGATGAACCGGCTCACATCCGCAGCTTAGCGAACGATGCGGTACCGCACGTGCGTGACCGCCGGGGAAGTGATGACGTCCACGGGTTCGAGGGTGGGATCCCCGACGTTCTCCAGCAGGCGCTCACCAGCACCGAGGATGACCGGCACGATGTGCAGGTAGAGTTCGTCGAGCAACCCCGCCCGCAGGTATTGCTGCACGGTGTGAGCGCCACCCGCGATCATGATGTCCTTGTCGCCGGCGACCGCCCGGGCCTGTTCGAGCGCCGATTGGATCCCGTCGGTCACGAACCCGAAGGTGGTGCCGCCCTGCATCGGTAGCGGCGTACGCGGATGGTGGGTCAGGACGAAAACCGGCACGTGGTAGGGCGGATCCTCGCCCCACCAGCCGGTCCACGTCTCGTCCCATGGCCCGTCGCCGCCGCCGAACATCTTGCGGCCCATGATGTAGGCGCCGACATTCGTGATGAGGTCACGGACCACGTCCGAATCGACGCTATGCGCGCCGCCGGCCTCCCCATGCTGCTCGCGCCAACTGGCGGTTTCGAATACCCACTGGTGCAGGCGCAGACCATTTTCGCCGATAGGGTTCTCGAGGCTCTGGTTCGGCCCGGCGACGAAGCCGTCGAGCGAGATCGAGATCTGGCACGTGACTGAACTCATGCTCTTATGACGTCCTGGAAGCCCCAGAGTAATCGGTTAGAGAAATCTGTCGACCATCTCTCTCACTCGGCCATGCTCCGATGACCACGCGGTCCAGACGCTGGCGCACCAGTCCATCAGTTTCTCGTCTCGACGCGGTCCCGGCTCAACCGCCAGCACGTCCCCCACCGTCAGCGGCCCGACATCCTCGGGCGGCACGAAGGGGGGCCACCGCTTTGATGTCTGGGCCATCCGCATGTGCATCTTCTGGACCTGGCGGCCGGTGAATCCGCGTTCAACGGCGAGGTAGAGTCCGGCGAGGGCGAATGCCGCCCCGATCGCAGATGCCGATTGGCGAACATGCTGCGCCCCGTAGGCGTCGACCAGGTGCTGGTGGATGAATTTCGGATCGCCGTGGGCGAGCGTGTAGTACGTCACCTCATGCATCACGGCGCGACACTCGCCGGAGGCATTGGCCCTTCGATCAGGGTCAAGGCCGAGGCTCGAGCGCTGTAGGCCGCATCCCGGGCAAACGCTCAGCGCGGACAAAGCGGCGCGACCATCCCCGCACTCTAACCTGACAACATCGTCGCGATGCCTGAGATGTCGGCGCTTGCCAGGAGCTTTTGCACGAGCCCGCCGTACCGGGCGCTCGCCCGTTGTGTCCTTCTTCCCTGGGCCCTCCAGGGTCTCTCGCCAGGCGGTGAAGCCCTCGAGATCGGCAGCGGTAGCGGAGCCATGGCGGCGCAACTGCTCCGGAAGTTTCCCGCGCTCCGACTGGTCGCCACGGACTACGACCCCGAAATGGTCGCCGTTGCGCAGCGTAGCCTCGCGCGCTTTGGGTCGCGAGCGACGGCGGAACGGGTCGACGCGGCGGCCCTCCCCTTCGCCGATGGCCGCTTCGACGTCGTGCTGTCCTTTGCGATGCTCCACCATGTCGGTGACTGGGCGGGGGCGACGGCCGAGGCCATCCGCGTCATCCGCCCCGGCGGTTATTTCGTCGGCTATGACTTACTCCACGGGGCGCCGTTGCACCACGGGCACCACGACGGGCCGCGCAGCACCGGATTGATGGGCCCCGGACAGCTGGAGGTGTTGCTCGGGCGTCTGCCCGTCACCGATGTTCGGACGCGACGCTCCGCCGGTGGCTTTGCGCTGCGGTTCTTCGCTAAACGCCGATGATTTCAGGCCCGCGTCACCGTCTAAGCCGTAGGATGACCCCGGTGGAGGTTCCGTCTCGTACCGTCGCGCCGACTGAGTTGGAGAGCCAGCTCGAGCAGTACCGTTCGGAGCTGATCGGCTACTGCTACCGGATGCTCGGCTCGCCCTTCGAGGCGGAGGATGCGGTGCAGGAGACGTTGCTGCGCGCCTGGCGAGGCTTCGAGCGATTTGAGGGCCGGGCGGCCGTGCGGTCGTGGATCTACCGGATTGCTACCAATGTCTGCCTCGACATGCTGGACGGACGCAACCGCCGAGCCCGTCCGATGGACCTCGGACCTGCGCGCGCCCCTGTCCTGGAGAACGCACAGTGGCTCCCGGAGGTTGCCTGGCTCGAGCCAATCCCGGACAGTCTGCTCGCGGAGGAGGGTGATCCCGCTGAGCTGGCAGTAACGCGGGAGTCGATCCGGCTCGCCTTCGTGGCGGCCCTGCAGCACCTTCCTCCCCGCCAGCGGGCCGTCTTGATCCTGTGCGAGGTCCTGCGCTGGAAAGCGAAGGAGGTCGCCGAGCTCCTCGAGACCAGCGTCGCCTCGGTCAACAGCGCGCTGCAGCGCGCGAGAGAGACGCTCGAAGCGAGCGGCGTCAGCTCGAACGATCCGATCCCTCAAATGGACGATGCGCGAAAGGAGCTTCTGGCCCGCTACGTCCAGGCCTTCGAGCGCTACGACCTGAGCGCGCTTACCGCATTGATCCAGGAAGACGCCAAGCAGTCGATGCCGCCGTACGACCTCTGGTTGCGCGGCCGAGACGACATCCTGGCCTGGTGGTTCGGGCCGGGCGTTGGCTGCCGCGGCTCGCGGCTCCTGGCCACCGCTGGGGCGAACGGCTCGGTGGCCTACGGACAGTACAAGCCGAGTGAGTCCGGACCTGGCCGCGACCCCTGGGCTCTCCTGGTCGTCGAGACGGCGGCTGACCGCATCATCGAGTTCACGTTCTTCCTCGATACAGCCAAGCTCTTTCCGCTATTCGGACTGCCCGCCCACATCGACTAATCACCTCAGCCGGGGAGCACGTCCCGTAACCCCATGAAGGCCACGAGTTTACGGAGCTGGTTCGATGCACCCCGCAGCCTGACCTGACATTGATGGCGTCGGGCGGCCAGCTGCAGACGCGCCAGAGCGTCGACCGTCACCGCGTCGGCCTCGATCCCGTCGACCTCGCAGACGGCCAAGGCCGCATCGCAGCCGTCCAGTAGCGCGCAGACGCGCCGGTACAGACCAGGCAAATCGCCGGGCGCGATTGGCCCGTTGATCACGATCGTGATCGCGCGGCCCTCTGGCGTCGGCATCGTATGTCCAATTGGTTAGACGGCGCGCGTAATGAGAACTCATCGCGCAGTCGCCGATCGATGAGTTTTGCGGCGGTGGGCGTCTTAATAGGCGATTACCTGGTCGACTGCAAACGGAGAAACCACATGCCTGAGAAAAGCCAAGCAACAACCCGACGCGGCCGCGCCGCCCTGGGCGATGGGATCACGATCTCCCAGCTCCGCGCCATGGTGAAGGGCCGGGTGATCGCGCCCGGCGACGCCGCGTACGATCAGGCTCGCACCGTCTTTTATGGCGGAATCGACCGCCGGCCGGCCGTTATTGTCCGCGCCGCGGATGCAACCGATGTCTCGTTCGTCGTGTCACTCGCGCGACAAACCGGCCTCGAGCTCGCGATCCGCAGCGGAGGGCATAGCGTCGCCGGTCACTGCGTCTCGGAAGGAGGCATCGTGCTCGATCTCTCGGAAATACGCGCGCTGCAGATCGACGCCGAGCAGCGCACCGCCTGGGCCGAGTCAGGCTTGACGACCGGCGAATACACGACCGCCGCGGGGGCCTACGGGCTGGCGACCGGATTCGGCGATACCGGGTCGGTCGGGATCGGGGGCCTCACATTAGGCGGCGGGATCGGATACCTCGTTCGCAAGCACGGCTTGACGATCGACGACCTGCTGGCTGCCGACGTGGTGACGGCGGACGGTGAGCTCTGTCGGGTGGATGCCCAAGCCAACCCGGACCTCTTCTGGGCGATCCGCGGCGGCGGCGGCAACTTCGGCGTTGTGACCCGCTTCCAGTTCCGGCTGCACGAGGTTGGGGCGATCACAGGCGGCATGTTGCTGCTGCCGGCGACGCCCGAGGTCATTCGGTCGTTCGTGGCCGCCGCGGAGGCGGCACCGGAAGAGCTCTCGACGATCGCCAACATCATGACGGCGCCGCCTCTGCCCTTCGTGCCCGCCGAGTACCACGGCCAGATCATCATCCTGGCGATGCTGGTCCACGCGGGATCCCCTGAGGGCGGCCCGAGCGCCATCGCGCCGTTCCGGGCGATCGCCACGCCGATCGCCGATATGGTTCGGCCGATGCCCTACCCCGAGATCTACCCGTCAGACGAGGCCGGGTATCATCCCATCGCGGCCGGACGCTCGCTCTTCGTCGACACCGTCGATGATGCGGCGGCGGAGGCGATCATCGACCAGCTCCAGTCCTCGACCGCCTCGATGGCGGTGGCGCAGGTCCGCGTCCTCGGTGGGGCGATGGCCCGCGTGCCCTTCGAGGCGACCGCCTTCGCCCATCGGCGGCGGCGGATCCTGGTGAACGTGGCAGGCCTGTACCAGAACGCCGAGGAGGCGCCGGCGCACGAGGCCTGGGTTTCGCGCTTCGCGAGGATCCTGAACCACGGTGATGCCGCTGTGTACGTTAACTTCCTGGGTCAGGAAGGTGATGCGCGAGTCCACGACGCCTACCCGGGTTCGACCTGGGATCGCCTCGCCGCCATCAAGGTCCGCTACGACCCAGGCAATCTTTTCCGCGTGAACCACAACGTCCCGCCGGGAAACGGCCACTCAACCCTCGAAGTTCTATAAGGAAGGATCATGAGCAAGACCATCTCGAAAGCCGACGCCGCCCTCGTATTCGACCACGGAAAGATCGTTAGCGACGCTCAAAAGCAAGTGCAACACGCGATCGACCGGTTGGTGGATGCCGGTGCGGAGCGCGGCCTGCAAGTGGCCGCCTATCGAGGAGCCGACCTGGTGGTCGACGCCGTGGCGGGCATCGCCGATCCGGAAAGCGGACGTGCCGTGACCCCGGACACGCCCTTCTACAACTTCTCCGTCGGCAAGGGT
>Ga0209011_1000915_pt1 | contig 10683 bp, 6 predicted proteins | sample BlaSpr_A8_OM1_M3_FD_187986 | JGI IMG/M metagenome (GOLD analysis project Ga0209011, IMG submission 187986) | Forest soil microbial communities from Thunder Bay, Ontario, Canada - Black Spruce, Ontario site 2_A8_OM1_M3 (SPAdes) (version 2) | ecosystem: Environmental > Terrestrial > Soil > Boreal... | reverse complement strand
AACCCGATGGCGAAGAAGACCACCAGCCGCTGCCGGTTCGCCTGCGCGATCCGCACCGCGTCGAGCGGCGAGTAGACGATGCGCACGTCGGCGCCCTTGGACTTGAGCGAGAGCAGGTCGCCGCGCGAGCCCGGCACCCTCAGTATGTCGCCGAAGGAGGTGAAGATCACCTCGGGCCGCGAGGCGATGGCGTGCGCCCGGTCGATCATCTCCAGCGAGGTGACGCAGACCGGGCAGCCGGGGCCGTGCACCAGCTCCACCAGGCCCGGCAGCACCTGGTCGATGCCGTACTTGACGATGGTGTGGGTCTGCCCGCCGCAGACCTCCATGATCACCCAAGGCCGGGTCACGGTGCGCTCGATGGCGGCGCACAGCTTCTTCGCGGCGACGGGGTCGCGGTACTCGTCGAGGTATCTCATGGCGCCGACTCCATTGGATGCTGCGCGCTCCGCGCTCCGTCCGTCGCCGGCGGAGCCGGCTCCTCCATTGGATGCTGCGCGCTCTGCGCTCCGCCCGTCGCCGGCGGAGCCGGCTCCTCCATTGGATGCTGCGCGCTCCGCGCTCCGCCCGTCGCCGGCGGAGCCGGCTCCTCCTTTGGATGCTGCGCGCTCCGCGCTCCGCCCGTCGCCGGCGGAGCCGGCTCCTCCAGCTCGCCCAGCTGCTTGAGCTCTTCCAGGTACCCGAAGATGCGCTTCGCCTCCGCCTCGTCGATGCGCGAGAGGGCGAATCCGACGTGCACCAGCACGTAGTCGCCGGGCTTGACCTCCGGCACGTGCTCGAGGCAGACGCGCTTCGAGATGTCGCCGAACTCCACCTTGCCCATCAGGACGTCGTTCTCGTAGTTCAGCTGGAGCACGCGTCCGGGGATTGCGAGGCACATCGGCTACTCCTTTGCGAAGGCGTCCTGGGCTGCGGCGACGGCGAGCTGGCCCAGGGAGAGGCCGCCGTCGTTGGGGGGCACCAGGCGGTGGCGGAAAGCGTGGAAGCCGCGGGCTTCGAGGAGCTCCAGCGACTCGCGGAGGAGGACCGCGTTCATGAAGACGCCGCCGGTGAGCACCACCTGATCGATGCCGGTCTCGCCGCGCAGCCGCTCGCAGACGCGGGCGATCAACGAGGCCACGCCGGCGTGGAAGCGGCGCGCGATCACTGCTGCAGGGATGTTCCTGCGGGCGTCGCGCGCAACCTCGGCGACGACCGGGCGCGCGTCCAGCTGGGGGCTTTCGCAGCCGAAGGCGTAGGCGCCGCAGGGGTCGACCTCGGCGGCGAGCGATTCCAGCCGGACGGCGCCCTGGCCCTCGAAGCTCGCCTTGTCGCAGACGCCGGCGATGGCGGCCACCGCGTCGAAGAGGCGGCCCATGCTGGAAGTGAGCGGCGCGTTGAAGGACCGCTCGATCATCCGCTCCACCGTGCGCAGCGCCGGCGCTCCCACGCGCGCCGCGATCGGCCCTGCGTCTTCTCCGGCGGCGCGCAGGTGCGCGACTGCCATGCGCCACGGCTCCCGGGTCGCCTGCTCGCCGCCCGGCATCGGCACCAGCGCCAGGTGCGCGGCGCGGCGGAAGCTGCGGCAATCGCCGAGGAGGAACTCGCCGCCCCAGAGGGTCCCGTCGGCGCCGAACCCCATTCCGTCGAAGCAGACGCCGATCGCCTCCCCCTTGACGGCGTTCTCCGCCAGGCAGCTCGCCATGTGCGCGTGGTGGTGCTGCACGGCGAGCCGCGGCAGCCCGCGCTCGTGCGCGTAGCGGGTGGAGGCGTAGTCCGGGTGCAGGTCGTGCACCACGCGCCGCGGAGCGATGCGGTAGAGCGCCTCGTAGTGCGCGATGGAGGCCGCGTAGGCGCGGAAGGCGGCGGCATACTCCAGGTCGCCGAGGTGATGGCTGAGGAAGCCGTTTCTTCCGTCGGCGAGCGCGAAGGTGGACTTGAGCTCGCCGCCCAGCGCCAGGGTGGGCTCCTTCACCGCGGCGGGCAGCCGGACGGGCAGCGGCGCGAATCCGCGCGAGCGGCGGAAATGCACCGGCGCGGAGGAGACTACGCGGACCACCGAGTCGTCGCAGCGCGAGTGGATGGGGCGGTCGTGGGCGAGGAAGAAGTCGGCGATGCCCTCCAGCCGCGCGAGCGCGTCGGAGTCGTCGAAGGCGATCGGTTCGTCGGAGCGGTTGCCGCTGGTCATCACCAGCGCCGCGGAGCTCTCCAGCAGCAGGTGGTGGACCGGCGTGTACGGGAGCATCAGGCCGAGCAGCGGCGTGTGCGGCGCCACGGCCTCCGCCACCTGGACGCCCTGCCGCCGGCGCAGGAGCACGATGGGGCGCGCCGGAGACGAAAGCAGCTCGCGCTCGCCCGGCGAGAGCTCGCATAGCGCTTCCGCCGCGGCGAGGTCGCGGACCATCAGCGCGAACGGCTTCTCGTCGCGGTGCTTGCGGCGCCGCAGCTCCGCGGCGGAAGTCCCGCTGCGCGCATCGCAGGCCAGGTGCCAGCCGCCCAGGCCCTTGATGGCGCCGATCTTCCCGGCCTCGAGCAGCGCACGGGCCCAGGCGATCGGGTCGGCGTCGCCGGTGGGCTGCCCTTTGCCGTCGAGCGCGCGCAGGCGCGGGCCGCAAGCGGGACAGGCGGCTGGCTGCGCGTGGAAGCGGCGATCGCGCGGGTCGTCGTACTCCTTGCGGCAGTCGCCGCAGAGGGCGAAGGCGGCCATGGTGGTGCGCTCGCGGTCGTACGGCGCGCCGCGCACGATGGTGAGGCGCGGGCCGCAGTTCGTGCAGTTGAGGAACGGATAGCGGTAGCGGCGATCCGAACGGTCGAACAGCTCGCGCAGGCAGTCGTCGCAGGTGGCGACGTCCGGGGAGATGAAGACCGCGCTCGCGCCGGCGGCCTCGCTCTCCTCGATGCGGAAGGCGATCTCGCCGCGCACCGGCTGAGCTGCCCACTGCACCTCGTCGATTCGCGAGAGCGGCGGGCCCCGCTTCAGCTCCGCGGTGAAGCGGTCGAGGGCCGACGACTCGCCCTCGGCCTCGATGAGCACGCCGCCCAGGCGGTTCTTGACGAAGCCGCGCACGCCGAGGCGCAAGGCGAGCCCGTAGACGAAAGGCCTGAACCCAACGCCTTGCACCACGCCGCTGACGGCGATGGCGCGGCGCTCCCGATCGGCGACCTCCTCGCTGCTCATGGCGGGTACCCGTGACAGGGCCGTCCTACTCCATTGCCTGAAGGAAGCCTTCCCTCGGGGAGGGCCTTGGCCACCGCGCGCGTTCCGAGCAGCAGCAGCATGAGGGCGACGCCCGCGGCCAGGTGATCCGGCTCGCACGCGTGGCGCATGCCGCGCAGGACTCCGAAGAGCGATCCGGCAATGGCTTCCATCGCGAGGTTCCCTCGACGAGCCCGCCGTACCATGCGCCGGATGCGGGCACAACACGTAGCCAGGCGCCGACGCCGTTGTCGCACGGTTGAAGCGGATTGAATGGCTGCGCGCTGTCCGAGATTCCGCCAGCCTGACAGGAAACGATCAGGAGCTGTCGTGGAATCGGGCAGGCAACCACGGCGGACAGAGCGCGAACGGACACGGCACGGCGCGTGTAAGGCCGCGGCTGTATGATCCCCATCGCCAGCCGTGCTGCGCACCGATGATGCTCGCCCTCTTCCTGCTTGCCGCCGTCCCTGCAGACGCGCTCGCGCATCCCACCCGTTCCGAAGGTTGGGACGTTTCGATCGGCGCCGGCGTGGCCGCGGCGCCATCCTATCCAGGATCTTCCTCGCTGCGCGTGCTGCCGCTCCCGCTCATCGACGTGAAATATGCCGATCGCTTCTTCCTCTCCGTTTTCGGCGGCGTCGGCGTGAACGTGATCGCATTGCCCGCGCTGCGCCTGGGCGTGGCGCTCGCGCCGGACTTTGGACGCTCGGAAGGAAGCGATGCCCGCCTCAGCGGATGGGCGCACATCGATCCCGCCGCGGTCGGCAGGTTGTTCGCGGAAGTCCGTCTCGGGCCGCTGCTCGCAGGCTCCAGCATCCGGCACGAGCTCGGCGCGTCCAGTGGAACGCTGGTCGATCTGGGACTCAACTCGGTGTTTCCGCTGGGCCGCCACCTCATGTTGACCGGCGGCGCGCTGCTCACCTGGGCAGACGGGCGGTACATGCGCGAGTATTTCGGCATCGGCCAATCCCAGCTCGCGGCGGCGCGTGCAGATCACGTGACCACGGCGCCGTTCGTGCCCGGCGCGGGGCTGCGCGACCTCGCACTCTCGCTGGGTGTGATCGCGCTCCTCGACGAGCACTGGTCGGTCAACACCTTTTTCCGCGGCACCACTCTGCTGGGCGACGCCGCCGGCTCGCCGGTCGCGCAGCAGGCGCTGCAGCTCGCGACGGGAACCGCGCTCGCGTACCGCTGGCGCTGAAGTCCTCGCTCGTCCCGCCGGTGCGAGTCGCGAATCTTGCTCGGACCATCGAAATCTTGCGGGCCACGGCGATCGCTCGTGCGCTTGCTCGATCCCGAACCGCGAGGCCCTGCCGCGGCGTGTCTTGACTCGCATCCTGACTCGAGCGGATTAGGCGGGTGCTCGCGCCAAGTTCCGTACCTGGTTACTTGAGCGGCTTTTTGTCCCGATCAAAACCGTCAGGAGATTCATCCCATGAGACCGTCGCCTCAGCCACGTCTGCGCCGTCGATTCGACATCGTCCACATCCGTCCGGTCGGGGTCGCCATGGCCGTGAGCTTTGCGATCATCGCGCTCATTTCGACGGAAGCGTCCGCCGCGCAGTCGTGCGAAAGCCTGGCAACCCTTTCCCTTCCAAACGCCACGATCACGAGCGCGGTCGTGGTCGCGGCCACCAGCACCCTTCCGGCCAACTGCAAAGTGAACGGCGTAGCCACGCCCACGAGCGATTCCTCGATCAAGTTCGAAGTCCGGCTGCCGTTGACCGGCTGGAACGGCAAGTTCAACGGCATCGGCAACGGCGGATACGGCGGCAGCCTGCCGGCCCTGGCCGGCGACGCGCTCGCTCGGAAGTATGCCACCGCGGGAACGGACATGGGGCACAGTGCGGCAGACCCCGTCTGGGCGCTCGGACACCCGGAGAGGATCGCCGACTGGGCATACCGTGCAAACCACACTACCGCGGGGCTGGCGAAGACCATCATCAAGGCTTTCTACGGCGTTGGGCCCACTCTGTCGTACTTCACCGGCTGCTCGGACGGCGGGCACGAGGCGCTGATGGAGGCGCAGCGGTTTCCCGATGACTATGACGGCATTGTCGCCGGCGCTCCCGCGAATTACTGGACGCACCAGTCCACCGCCTGGGTCTGGGAGGGTGCGGCGCTGCTCCGAAATCCGCTCTCGATCAGCCAGTTGAAGGCAATCTCGGCTGCCGTCCTCCGGGAGTGTGATGCGATCGACGGCCTCCGCGATGGGCTGATCGACGATCCACGCCGCTGCACGTTCGATCCGGCCGGGCTGGTGCGTTCCGGCGTCATCACGGCAGCGCAGGCCGAGGCAGTGAGGAAAGTCTACGCGGGCCCACGCAACCCGCGCACCGGCGAGCAGCTTTATCCCGGACTGGAGCGCGGCAGCGAGTATGATTCGTTCAGCGACACCGGCGTCGCACAGTTGGTGGGCAGCTGGGTTGCCCATGAGCCGACGGATCCGGCTGTCCCGTTCCTCGGCGACTTCTTCTTCAAGCAGATGGTCTTCAACGATCTGAGCTGGGACTACCGCACGCTGGATTACGATCGCGACGTCGCGTTCGCCGATGCTAAAATGGGGCCGATCGTGAACTCGACCGACGCTGACCTGAGCGACTTCAAGGCGCTGGGCGGCAAGCTCATCATGTGGCACGGCTGGAACGATCCGCTGGTCAATCCGCGGAACAGCATCAACTACTACAAGAAGGTGCTCGCGAACGTCGACGACGGGGACCAAGGGGGCTCCGGCGCGGAGTCTCTTGAGAAGACCGATTCATTCGTCCGGCTGTTCATGGTCCCGGGCATGGACCACTGCTTGCTCGGATCGGGTCCGAACGTCTTCGACACGCTCACCCCTATCGAGAGCTGGGTCGAGCAGGGCCAGGCGCCTGCCCGGATCATCGCGAGCGGAGGCGCGGTGCCGACCCGAACGCGGCCGCTCTGCCCGTATCCGCAGGTGGCGCGATACACGGGAAGCGGCAGCATCGATGTTGGGGCGAACTTCGCTTGCGTGAACCCGCCAAGAGTGGACGACGATTCGCAGCAAGCGAACGACGACTGAGCAGTGCCGTGGGGCCACGGCGCCCAGCAAAATTTCGCTGGGCGCCGTGTCGGCGACGGTTCCGGCAAACGCGCAAGGCCGGGCGCTGCGGGACCGCGCTGGCGTCACTCCTCGTCGGCGTGTGCATCATCGACGTCCGTGGCAATCGGATACGAGAGCCAGGTGCGCCTGACGCGTTGCTGTTCCACCCCGCGTCGGCCGTAGTCGCACACGCCTTGCGGAAAGATGGCCTTCAGTCGCGTGAGATCCTCATCGGTCAGGGGCTGGGCATAGTCCCCACGACTCACCGGCTTGAGCTGGCACTTCAAGATGTCGTTCGCCAGCGGCTCACCGGCGGCGAGGCGCGGATTCGCACCCGGAGGGTAAAGCTGCAGGCACGTGGCCTGGTCGGTGATCTTCTGGCCCGAGTCGGTGTAGCACGCGTCCACGAGCTCGGCGGGCTTGTTCCGGATCACCTTCTCGGCGGCGCTGCCTTCCGAGGTGTCGTTGGCCATGTTCTCCAGCCACAGGTCCATCAGACGCAGCATGTCGGGCGCGATCTGGGCAGGAAAAGAGGTGGAGGTGGGGAAGTTAGGCCCGACCAGGAACACTTGATTGCCCGCATGGCCGTTGGCCGCGATGAGCCGCGCCCGCGTGACGTAGCTGCGGACCGCGTCATGGACGTCACCGATCAGGTCCCGGTAGGACCGGAAGTCGATGATGGGTACCGAGGCAAGCCCGCCGGTCCCGGCGTTCATGCGGCCCGTGCGATAGGCGATGCGGAGCGCATCGCGATCGGCGACCATCCGGGTCGAGAGGTGATTGCCGTCGATATCGTATCCGCCGATGCGTTGGTTGAGATCGAGGAACTGCGCCGCGCTGATCTGTGCGGCATTGAAGGCCGCGAGGCCATACTGCACGCCCACGTTGTCGAAGGGGCGGCGGCCGAATCCGGTCTGCTCATCGCGGCCATAGACGTTGACCATGTCGTCGGCCAACGTGCAGCGAGCGCCGCCACGATTCAGGTTCGGCTCATAGAGGAGCGACGGCGGGATTGCAGGATCGCATTCCTTGCGAGGATGGACGAAGCGGAACCACCAGGTCGCATTGCGAGCACAGTAATCATAGGTGCGGTGTCCCGCGACTCGAGCCTTCTGAGTCGAGGTCCAAGGCTGTGTCGAGCTGTTGAGCGCGCGATCGAGAAGCCCACAATCCATGTACGGCAGCGCGAACGACAACGTGTCCGGGAAACTGGAACCTGGCTGGATGCCGTCCAGCAAGCCAGGGTAGTTCTGGGCAATCAGGTGCTGCTGCATGGAGCCGCCGGAACTACCGGAGCCGATCGTGTGGCGCGGTACCCCATAGCGGACGATGAAGCGCTCTTTGACCATCATCGTGGTCTCGGCTGAGATCACGTCGTCGCACTTGGTCCCGAACACGTTGAGCGACGCGCCGGCTACAGCGTAGCCCAGCGCGAGAGGACGATCCCCTTCCCACAAGTGCTCCAGGATGCTGCTCGATCCCCTCGAGGGCTGACCGATGGAACGTCCCTGGTGGTAGCCGGCGTTGCAGCCGCCGCCGAACTGGTAGACCAGCCGTCCGTTCCACCCAGCCGGCCTCGTCCAGGGATCCGGCGCAGCCTCGATCACCGGATCGTGCAGGACGGCTGTCTGGTAGATGGCGCGATTGATCGTTCCTGTCTCGACCCGCGCGATGTAGTTGACGACGTGCCCCAGGCTCGTCGTCGTCTTCGCAAGATCGGCGGGACGCACAGCCGGATCCGGCAGCGGTTTGAACGCGCCCCCTTTGGATTTGTAGACATAGTCGACGCGCGTCGCGACGGAGCACTGGGCATCGAGCGGTGGTCCCAGAGAGGCGCCCGTCACCGGCAGCACGAAGCTCTGCGTCTCACAGACGAAAGGCGTCTGGTGCGGGCCGGAGAAGACGGGTCCGCTGCTCGGATGGTTCACGATCGCCAACCTCTCGGTGGATGCCTCCGCCTGGCCACGGGCGGCGGACTCGACGGTCAGCCTGTTCTGTCCCACGGCGAGACCCTTCAGCAGGCCGACGAGCGATCTCCCTGCTTGGCTGGGACGGAACGCGTTCGTCACGTCCCGGCCGTTGAGGTCCACCCGGACGTCGGACAGCCGCACCCGGGCCGGCACGTCGACCTGCGCCAGCACCTCGCCACCGCTCACCATGTCGGCCTTGGAGGACAGCGTGCGGATCTCGAACCCTTCATCGCCATCGTCCGCGAGCGCGCCCCGAGGGTCCGAGACGAGAAGCAGTGCGCACGCGGCGAACAGGCTTCGGCGCGGCTTCATTCGTCCTCCTCGTCGTCTCCGCCGTCTTCGCCGATCTGCGGGTACTCCAGCCAAACGCCTTTCACCGGGCGCTGCTTCACCCCGCGCTTCGCCCAGTCGCAGACGCCGGCCGGAAAGATGGCCACGAGCCGCGCCTTCTGCGCCGCGCTGAAACCGACAGCGTAGTCCCTGGAGTCGATCGGCTTCAGCTGGCACTTGAGGACGTCACCTGCGAGCGTCCCGCCCGCCTCGATGCGCACGGTCGAGTAGATCGGAAAGAGCGAATTGCACACGCTCGGGCCGCTGCGCGTGAAGGTCTCGTCGTGCCTGGTGCCGTTCGCCTCCCAGCACCCGTCCTTCACCCAGGCGGGCTTGTTGCGGATGACCTTGGCGGCGTACGGGTCGGAGGACGTGTCCGCGCGGAGTTTCTCCAGCCATTCGTTGAGGGCGCGCAACGCCAGCTGCGCGATGTTGACTCCCGTGGCGCCGAGCCGCGGCGTGAGCCAGTTCACTTCGTTGGCGATCGTGCCGTTCGTCTTCTTCAGCCGCTCGAGCTTCGCGAAGGTCCGCACGCGGGTGTGGATGTCGATGACCTGGTCCGTATAGTTGCGCGTGTCGAGGATCGGGAGCGTCAGGTTCTGTCCCGAAGTCACCACGCCATTGCGATAGGCGATATCGAGCCCCCGCAGATTCGCCTCGGTGCGATCGGGGACGTTGTTGCCATCGACGTCGATCCCGCCGATCTTCTCGTTGAGGTCCAGGAATTCGGCCGGCGTGATCTGCCCGCTGTTCAGGGCGTTGAGCCCGTACTGGACGCCCACGTTGTCGAAGACGGTCCTGGCGAATCCCGTGTTCGAGTCGAAGCCGAAGATGTTGATCATCCCGTCCGTGAAGGTGCCGCGGGCGCCGCCGGGATTGGTGGTGGGATCGTAGCGGAGCGCCAGAGGGACGATTGGATCGAAGCCGTTGAATGGACTGACCCAGATATGGGCGAAGGCGTTCCAACTGGGCTTGCACGTGGTTCCGGCGACTCCGCCCACGGTGGTGCCTGCCGGATAGCCATCGACCTTCGATCGGCGCGCAGGCGGCCAGTTTGCGGGGTTGGCGATGTTGTCGAAATAATTGTTGAGCAAGCCGCAGTCGGTCACGTCCGGCAGGATGGACACCAGGTCCGAGTAGGAGATGCCCGGAGTGATGGCGTCGAGGAGGCCGGGATAGTTCTGGGCGATGAAATGCTGTTGCATGGACCCGCCCGAGCCCCCTGAGCCGATGGTGAACCTGGGCACCCCGTAGCGCTTGGTGAAGTGTTCCTTGATCATCATCATGGTCTCGGCCGAGACGACGAAGTTGCAGCCGGTCCCCAGCGTGTTGCGGGTCCCGAAAGCAACGGCAAAACCGAGGCTCAGAGGATCGTTCGCAAGCGCGGAGTTGACCGCGTTCCGGCCGGACCGGAAGGCGGGACCGCAGCCGCCGCCGAACGGGAAGCTGAGCTTCCCGTTCCATCCCGCGCCGGGTTTCTTGCCTCGTGGCGACCAGGGGTTCCGGATCGGGTCGGTCGGGTCATCGATGATGGCGATGCGGTAGATCGACTCGTTGAGGGTTCCCGACTCCACGCGCACGATGTAGTCGACGGAGCGGCCGTCGATGGTCGTCGTCTGCACGAGGTCCGAGGGAAACGGCCGGCTGAGCGACGCCAGCGGCTTGAACGTGTCGTTCGACGCCCGGTAGAACCACTCGTGGATCGTGGGCGCGACGCAGGGTCCCGAAAATGGCGCCGGTCCCAGGCCTGAGGTGGCGGTCTCGCAAATCCACGGGCTCTGGTGCGGGCCGCCGAAAACCGGCCCCCAGCTGGGCGAGTTGCGGATGGCGAGGAGGGCGTGGCGGGAGGGCGTGTCCGCCGTGAGCATGTTGTCGCCGTCCTTCAGGCCGGTGACCAGGCCGACGATCGCGTTGCCGGTGCTGTCCGGCAGGAAGGCGGAGGTGACGACGGCGCCGTTCAGGCGAACCTCGACGTCGGAGAGCGCAACCGCTCGGGGAGCATCGATGCGCACGAGCACATCCCCCCCGCTGACGAACTTCGCCCGGGTCGAGATGGTGGCGATGGACAGGTCTTCGCCGGACTCCTGATCGGCGATCGCCGGCGCGCTGAAGACGAAGAGACCGAGCCATGCCAGACA
>Ga0209011_1000914_pt1 | contig 10684 bp, 9 predicted proteins | sample BlaSpr_A8_OM1_M3_FD_187986 | JGI IMG/M metagenome (GOLD analysis project Ga0209011, IMG submission 187986) | Forest soil microbial communities from Thunder Bay, Ontario, Canada - Black Spruce, Ontario site 2_A8_OM1_M3 (SPAdes) (version 2) | ecosystem: Environmental > Terrestrial > Soil > Boreal... | reverse complement strand
GATGGCTCGCTGAAGAACGCAAGCTACCGCACCGATCCGTACTTTGGCTTTGCGGTGCCGACCTCGGTGCCCGGCGTCGAGCCGCATCTGCTCTATCCGATGAAGACCTGGAAGGACAAAGCCGCGTTCGACGAAACCGCGCGCAAGCTGGTGCGCATGTTCCAGGACAATTTCGTCAAATACGAAAAGCACGTCGACGCCGACGTCCGCGCCGCCGCGCCGGAAGTTCGGCTCGCGGCGGAGTGACGTTGCTTCCCGATCGGGCGGTCTTTACAAACGGCGGTCGCGAGACCGCCGTTTTTCATTTCAGGTGAGGCAGCAATGCAAAAAATCCAGCTCGGCCGTAACGGCCCTTCTGTCTCCGCCTTCGGGCTCGGCTGCATGGGCATGTCGGGCGGCTATGGGCCGGCCGACAAGAAGGAGTGCATCGCCACCATTCATGCCGCGCTCGAGGCCGGCATCACCATGCTCGATACCGGCGATTTCTACGGCATGGGCCAGAACGAAATGCTGCTCCGCGAGGCGCTCAAGGGCGGCAAGCGCGAGCGCGCTTTCATCGCGGTGAAATACGGCTCGATGCGCGGGCCGGATCTAAGAATCCTCGGCGACGACGGCCGGCCGAATGCGACCAAGAATTATCTCGCTTATTCGTTGCGCCGGCTCGGCACCGACTATGTCGATCTCTATCAGCCGTCCCGCGTCGATCCCGCCGTGCCGTTCGAGGATACGATCGGCGCCATCGCCGACATGGTGAAGGCCGGCTATGTGCGCCACATCGGCGTGTCGGAAACCTCCGCCTCCAGCGTGCGGCGGGCCCATGCGGTGCACCCGATCGCCGCATTGCAGATCGAATATTCGCTGTTTTCCCGCGGCATCGAGCGCGACATCCTGCCGACGCTGCGCGAGCTCGGCATCGCGCTGATCGCCTATGGCGTGCTCTCGGGCGGCCTGATCAGCGATCGCGCCGAAGCGGCCAGGACTGCCGCAAGTGAGATCCGCACTCGCAAGCCGCGTTTCTTCAAAGAGAACTTCGAGAAAAACATCGCACTGGTCGAGGCGCTCGGCAACATCGCGCGCGAGAAAAACGCCACCACGGCGCAGCTTGCCTTTGCCTGGGTGAAATCGCGCGGCGACGACGTCGTGCCGCTGATCGGCGCCCGCCGCCGCGACCAGCTCAAGGAAGCGCTCGGCGCGCTCGACGTGAAACTATCGCCCGATGACCTTGCGCGTATCGAGCAGGCCGTGCCGCCAAGCGCCGTCGCCGGCACGCGTTACATGCCGGCCGTGCTCGCCCACATGGACAGCGAGCACGCCGGCTAACTACATCGGATTGACGCCGAGCTGTTTGGCGAAATCCGCGATCTTGGCGCGCTGCTCGTCGATCGATTTGCCGAATTCCTCGGGCCCGCCGAGATTGGTGAGCTGACCCGTGATGGTCAGGCGGTCCTCGATGGTCGGATCGACCACCGCGCGGATGTCGGCGGTGATGCGCTGGCGAAGCTCGAGCGGCATTCCCGTTGGCCCAAACAGTCCGACCAACCCGTCGATGGTCAGCGCCGGATAGCCCGCTTCCGCGACCGTGGGCAGGTTCGGCTGGGTCGGCGCACGCACCGAGTTGGTCACCGCCAACAGCTTGATCTTGCCGGACTCCAGCTGCGGCCGCACGATCGCAAACGCCGCCTCGTAGACTTGCACGCGGCCTTCAGAGAGATCGTTTGCGGCATCGACGGGATTGCGGTACGGCACTTTGTTGATGTTCAAGCCTTCCTGCTTGAGCCAGCCGGCAAAGACGAAATCGAGCGCGCCGGTGACGCCGGCCCAGTTCAGCTTGCCCGGCTCGGCGCGCGCCATGGCCGCAAGCTCTTTCAGCGAAGCGACCTTCAAGCTCGCCGGGACCGAGATGGTGATGATAGTGTTGGATACTCGCGTGATCGGCACCAGGTCGCTCGGCTGGTAGGGCAGGTTGTCGTGCAGGAACGGATGCGCGGTGAATGAGGATGACGGCGCGAACAGCAGCACGTGATCGTCGTGCGCACTGACGAAAGCATTGATCGCCACGATGGCATCGCCGCCGGGTCGATTTTCGACGACCACCGGCTGGCCCCAGCGCGGGGTGAGGCGGTCCGCCAACAGCCGCGCGCCGATGTCCGAGCCGCTTCCGGCGCCGAGCGTGAGGATGAATCGGACCGGCCGGGTCGGCCACTTCGTCTCCGCCGAGGCCATGAAGGTGACCGCCGAGACCGCAATCAGTCCCAAGGCAAGAGCGAACAGGTAACGCAGGCGCATGATCTTCCCCGTTTCATCGTGGCGCGGACGGTCGCAGGATACAAAATAGTCGCCGGAACGATAGCGCGAACGCGCACGGCATATTGCCGCGCGCGCGCAAGCCCCGGCCGCAAAGCAATGCGCCCGGCCCGATTCAGGGCACGCGGTCTGCCGTCGTCGCACTGCCGCCGAGACTGTAAGAAACTGTCGCCGTGCCCGCAGCCGGGTGCGTCTTTTTCGAAGCCAGCCCGAAGAAATAACTGGTGGCGCCCGGACAGATCGGCTTCGAGAACGTGAAGGTGATCGTCTTGCCGACCTGGTCTGCCGAGGCCACTTCGACGCTGCCCAGCCCGCCGACCGTCACCACGAACACGTCTGACTTGCCCTTCGGGCCATAGGGCAACTTGACCACGGGGCCGAAATCGAGCGCGAGCGTGGTGACGCAATTTGCCGCCGTGGCGCCCTGCACGGCGGTCAAGTCGACGCGATAGATATAGGCCATGTCGCCGGCTGCCGGCGCGGGGGCGGTGCCGGGATAAGTGCGCGACTGCAGCCGCGCGTCGCCAGAATCGCCGGGCGGAGTGAAGGTGCCGATGGAATCATTGACGACCACCGAGCAAGCCGGAGGAGGAGAATTGGGAATTTTGGTCGGACTGAACACACAATTGATGCCCGGCGCCGCAACATTGACGACGGACAGAGGCGCCGCCTGCGCACCCGAAGCCGCGCCGAAGCATGTGGCCGCGACGATGACTGCAACGCGCATTGTCATTTTCAACGTCATTTGTTTTTCCTCTAATAAATACTGCTGAAACACGTTTGTTATACCACTGAAAATTGAATTCCGGCGGATTTCCCGGCAGCGATCGGCAATCCCGATCGCCGCGATTCTAGCCGGCTTCCTGCTGCATCTCGCGCCCGGCGCGGCGCGCCCAGTTCTCCCAAGCGCGGTTGAGCGTATAGGCAGTCACGCGCGAGGCGATCTTGTCGACCTCTCCGGGGGTGAGGAATTTTATATCGCCCATCGGCATCGCCTGCATTTGCAGCTTGGCGCCAAGCTCGAGATAGACCGAGACGAAAACCGCATGGCGCACCGAGCGGCCGACCACGGTCGCGCCGTGGCCGCGCATCAATGCCGTCGGCCGCGGGCCGATGAGATGGGCGAGGTCGCGGCCCATGGCCATGTCGCTGACCAACAGCGCGGTGTCGCCGAACTTGTCGTGGGAATCCCACACCGGCACTTCGTGACCCATCGAGGCGCACATGTGCAGAAGCGGTCTCAGTTTCTTGCTGGTGACGCCGAACGGGATCGTGCTCGGCGAATGGTTGTGTACCACGGCGTGCACGTCCGGCCGCGCCTCGTAGATGGCGCCGTGGATGAAGCGCTCGAGATAGGGCGCGCGGCCGCGCTCGTCGATCGCCGTGCCGTCGAAAGTATATTCGACGATGTCGTCGCGCTCGATGCGCTCGGGCGCGCGCGCCCGCGACAACAGATAATGTTGCGGATTGTCGGGATGCCGGGCGCTGACATGGCCGAATGAATCGACGATGCCCTCGTTGGCCAGGATGCGATTGGCCGTCACCAGTTCTTCGAGAATGAAATCGAGCTTGCTCATTGCGCGCCTCTCCCTTGTCGGGGCGCGATCCTATGGGCCGCTATGGGGTTTGTGAACCGCCGTTCGGCAGGACCCTTATGTACCAGACCGCTATGCGCAAGCCGGCCATGCGACGGGGCGGCAGTGGGTCGCGGGACGAAGCCGCCGATCTGCGCTATGCCAAGCCGACACCGCGCCGGAATTCAGGAACCTAAACCATGCTGAGACATGTAGCGATCGCCGGATTTGGCCTCCTGCTTACGGCCGCCGCGGGCGCGCAGGAGCAAAATTTTCCGGACCATCCGATCCGGGTCGTCGTCTCGGTGCCGGCGGGCGGCGGCGTCGATGCCGTCACCCGGATCGTCACGGCGAAAATGAGCGCCGTGTTGGGTCAGCCGCTTGTCGTCGAGAACAAGAGCGGCGCCGGCGGCAGCGTCGCGGCCGAAGCGGTGTTCAAGGACGCGCCCGATGGCTACACCTTGCTGGCCTCGCAACCGGCGCCGATCACCACCAACCCGTTCCTCTACAAGTCGCTGAATTACGATCCGGAAAAGCTGACGGCGATTGCGATCATGTCGCATGTGCCGAACGTGATTTTGGTGCGGGCGGATTTGCCGGTCAAAACCGTGCAGGAGCTGATCGCCTATGCCAAGGCCAATCCGGGCAAGCTCAACTATGCGTCGCAGGGCATCGGCACGACCTCGCACCTGACCGCCGAGCTGTTTCAGACGCTGACGCAGACCAAGCTCGTTCATGTGCCGTACAAGGGCACGGCGCCGGCGCTGGCCGATCTGCTCGCCGGCAATGTCGATCTCATGTTCAACGAACTGGCGACTTCGCTCGAACAGCACAAGGCAGGCAGGGCGAGGATTCTCGCGGTGCTGACCAAGGAACGCGTCGCCGCAATCGCGGACGTTCCGACCATCGCCGAGGCCGGCGTGGCGGGCTGCGAGTCCGATACCTGGCATGCGCTCACTGCGCCGCCGAAGACGCCGGCCGGCGTCGTCGCCAAGCTCAATGACGCCGCCAACAAGGCGATGAAGGATCCGGAGCTTCTGGAACGATACAAATCGCTCAGCATCAATCCGGGCGGCGGTACGCCCGCCGAGATGGACGCCTTCCTCAAGGCTGAGACCAAGCGCTGGGGCGAAGTGATCCACACCGCCGGCATCCAGCCGCAATAGCTGTTTGCATTGGGCGCTGCCGATCGTCTGCGGCGCCAGTATGACGATTTTAAAATTTCCGCTCACCCGCCCTTGCCTGTCCGCAAGCGCCGGCGTATCGATGAAACTCCCCTCGGAGCGTTGCGTCGATACGATCATGCCTGCCGCTTTATTCAAACTGTTCAACGATCGGGACGCGGAACTCGGCAACAAGCTTGTCGGTATCTTTGGTTTGCTGATCGCCGCCAATGTTCTGGCGTGGGTTTGGGCGCTGATCGCGTTTCGCGATTATCCGGTGCTGGTCGGCACCGCCTTCCTGGCCTATGCGTTCGGGCTCCGCCACGCCGTCGATGCCGACCATATCGCGGCGATCGACAACGTGACACGCAAACTGATGCAGGAGGGCAAGCGGCCGATCGGCGTCGGCTTCTTCTTCTCGCTCGGCCATTCGACCGTGGTGGTGCTCGCCTCCGCCGTCATCGCGCTGACCACCAGCGCGCTCGAAGGCCGCTTCGACGGCTTCAAGCTCGTCGGCGGCACCATCGGCACGCTGGTCTCGGCGACTTTTCTGTTTGTCGTTGCCGCCGCCAATTTCGTCATTCTGCTGTCGGTCTATCGCACTTTTCAAGAAGTGCGCCGCGGCGGCGCCTTCGTCGAGGAGGACGTCAATCATCTGTTGGCGCAGCGCGGCCTCCTCGGCCGCCTGTTCCGGCCGATGTTTCGGCTGATCTCGCGCAGCTGGCACATGTATCCGCTGGGTTTCCTGTTCGGGCTGGGCTTCGATACCGCGACCGAGATCGGCGTGCTCGGCATCGCCGCGGCGCAAGCCTCGAAAGGCTTGCCGATCTGGTCGATCATGGTATTTCCCGCGCTGTTCACCGCGGGCATGTCGCTCGTCGACACCGCCGACGGCGTGCTGATGCTCGGCGCCTATGGCTGGGCCTTCACCAAACCGATCCGCAAGCTCTATTACAACCTGACGATCACGTTTGTTTCAGTGCTGGTCGCCGTGCTGATCGGGGGCATCGAAGCGCTCGGCCTGTTGGCCGATCGAATGAATCTCGAAGGGCCGTTCTGGCTTTATATCGGCACGCTGAACGATCATTTTGGCAGCCTCGGCTATCTCATCATCGCCATCTTCGTCTTGAGCTGGCTGGTCTCGATCGCCGTCTACCGGCTGGCGCGGTTCGACCGCATCGAAAGCCGCGCTAGCGCCTGAGCCAGAGCATGATCCCGAAAAAGCCTGTCCTCGGACTTGATCCGAGGATGGGCACCGGTTTTCGGAAAAGATCATGCTCCATCAAAATGCCCGCAGCGGCAAAGCGCCGCTTGTGGCCGCGGCGCCGAAACCTAGATAGAGTCCCGCCAGCAACCTACGAAGCGATGTGCCATGGCGAACGATCGAGACCAGCCGGAACTGCCTCGGGTAGAGCCCGAGATCATCCCGCCGGACCGCCAAGAGGGCGGACCAGGAAACGGACCCGACTGGCGGCGCGCGGCTTGGCGCCCCTTTGGGCAGAACGAGACGGCCGGCATGCATCGCGTCTATGTCGCGCGCATCGGGCCGTTCGGCTTCGCCATGCTGACCTTGGCGTTCGCCATCCTGGCCGCGGCATTCTTGTTGATCTTCGCCGGCGCAATACTGCTCTGGCTTCCGGTGGTCGCCTTGCTGATCGTGGTCGGCGCCATTTTCCGTTTTTTGCGCTGACCTTGCGCCGTCGGCCGGATGGCAAGCCCGTTATTTTGACGGCCGGACACGCCGAATACACGCGGCGTTAACCTTAAGTCTTTATGAATTGATTAACCATATCGCGTTGCGTGGTTGTGCCACAGTGGCATGACCTTGCTGGCGAACGTGACGGGCCACCATGTACGCGGCCGGCCGGCCGCGGTGTCGAGATCAGAGTGCGAGACTAGAGTGAATGTTTGAAGCGTCGAGTCATATGCCGTCGGCGGTGGTCTCAAGGCGCGATCTGAGCCTGGGCTTTGCGTCTCTTCCCCCGATCGATGTCCGGAAAATCTGGTCCGTCCTGTGGCGGGGCAAAACCACGATCCTGCTGTCGACGATGGTTGCGGTCGGTCTGGCCGCTCTCTTCGTGCTCCTGGTGCCGCACAAATATACCGCGACGACGCAGATTCTGATCGATCCGACCGATCTGCGCGCGGTGCAAAACGACATCGCGCCGACCATTCCGCAAAGCGATGCCGCCGTGCTCCAGGTCGAGAGCCAGGCGCGCGTGATCGCCTCCGACAATGTGCTGCGCCGCGTCGTCGCTTCGGAAGGCCTCGACCACGACCCGGAATTCATGCGCGGCGCCATGGCGGAGAAATACGGACCACTCGCCGCGCTGAGCGAGCTGCAAAAGCGCGTCCAGGTGAAACGCTCCGAGCGCACCTATGTGGTCGATGTCAGCGTCACCAGTGAGGACCCGGCGAAGGCCGCGCGCCTCGCCAATGCCATCGCGCAAACCTATCTCACCGAGCAGACCGAAGTGCGGTCCAATGCCGCGCGCCAGATCTCGCAATCGCTGACGGGACGGCTGAAGGAGCTGCAGACCCGTGTGCGCGACGCCGAGCAAAAGGTCGAGGCCTACAAGGCGAGCCACAATATCGTCGGCGCCAACGGCGAACTGGTCAACGAGCAGCAGCTTACGAACTTGAACACCCAGCTCAGCTTGGCGCGCGCGCGCACTTCGGAAGCAAAAGCGCGCCTCGATCAGGTCGAAAGCGTGCTGCATACGAAAACGCCGATCGGCGCCTTTCCGGAAGCGGTGCAGTCGCAGACCATCACCATGCTGCGCAGCCAATATGCCGAGATCATGCGCCGCGACGCCGAGCAGAAGTCCTCGCTCGGCGAACGTCACCCCGCGGTCATCGAAATCGAGGCGCAGGGCGCGCGGCTCCAGAAGCTGATCGAGGACGAGGTCAACCGCATCGCGCAGTCCGACCGCGCCGAATACGAGCGCGCCAAAGCCGACGAGGAAATGCTGTCGCGCCAAGTCGATGCGCTCAAGAACACCGCGGTCAGCACCAATGAATCGCTGGTCGGCTTGCGCGAGCTCGAGCGCGACGTACAGGCGAGCCGCGCGGTCTATGAATCGTTTTTGGTCCGCTCCCGCGAAACCGGCGAGCAGGAGCAGGTCGATACCAAGAACATTCGCATCATCTCCAGGGCCGACCGGCCGATATATCGCAGCTCGCCGCCGCCGAGCCTGATCCTCGGCTTGGCGGCGGCGTTGCTCGGCTTCGCTTCGGGCGTCGGCATCGTCATCATGCAGGCGTCGGCTGAGGAAGCCGCGCCGCGAGCCGCCAGGACGCAAGCTCGGACGCCGGCCAGTTTCGGCAGACTGGGCGCATTCGCCAAGAAATTATGGGAGGCGCCCGAGCCGCCGCCGGCCATTGCGGTATTGGCGACATTGCCCAACGTCGATATCGCGTTCGGCTTGGACGCGGTGGAAGACCCGCATTCGCGCTTCGCCCGCGAAATCCAGAAAGTGTACGAGGCGGTGCGCGCGAGCCACAAAAAGCGCGGTAATCCGAGCGTTCTTGTCGTCGCCGCCGACGATCAAGACGACACCGCTTCTGTCGCGCTGATGCTGGCCGCGGCGGCCGCGGCAACGCAGCGCGTGCTGCTGATCGATACCGACCTCAAGCGCCGCACGCTGTCGGCGATCGACGCCGATGAAAGCGAAGCCGGGCTGGTCGACGTCGCCGTCGGCCGCCTTGAACTCTCCGACGTGATCGTTCGCGACCGCGAGACCAACGTCAATCTCTTGCCGTTCGTTTCGCCGAACAGCCGCCGCGACCGCCGGATCAGCGACGCCGACATCAAACAGGCCTTCGACAAGACCAGGCGCTTCGACATGGTGATCGTGGCCGCGGTCGATGTCGCCCGCGACCCGAGCGCCCGGTTCTTCGCCGGGCTGGTCGACCATATCGTGCTGGTCGTCAGAGCCGACGAGCGCGACGACGACGCCTTCGAAGGGTTCGTCGCGCGCCTCGGTAACGATGCGAAAAAAATCCTGGGCGCGGTGCTGACCGGCGTCGGAGCCGCCTGAGCGGCGGCGCGGCCGCGCGAGCGAGGAAAGTCGTCGTGGCGAATATCGGCTATCTTCCACGGCAGGATTTTGCGGTCCAAAGGACCAGCCCCGCCGATATTCTGATCCGCAGCGTGCTGATCGCTGCGGTGTTTCTGTCACTGTGGCTCTCGTTCCATCCCTTTGTCGCCCTGGATGAACCGATCCTGGTCACCGACGTAGGCAACCTCGTCAATCAGCTCGGCTATTCGACCTTGTTCGTGCTGCTCGCGGCGTGGAATCTTCTGCATCAGCCGCAGCGGCTGTTGCTGCTGGTGCGGCCGGTCCTGATCGCGACGCTGTGCTGGTTCGCGTTGTCCGTCGCCACCTCCTGGGATCCGGCGCTGTCTGCCCGCCGTCTGGCATTTGCGCTGGTGATCATCGGCATTGCCGGCATGGTGCTGTTGGTGCCGAAGAGCCCGCGGCACTTCGCCGACGTGCTGGCGGTGGTGGTGATGATCGTGCTCGTCGCCTGCTACCTCGGCGTCGCCCTGGTGCCACAGCTGTCGATCCATCAGGCTTCGGACGTGCTCGAGCCCGAACTTGCCGGCGATTGGCGCGGCGCGTTCGGCCACAAGAACGAAGCCAGCGCGTCGATGGTGTTGTTCGTTTTCATCGGGATATTCATCGCCCGGGTGCGCAGTCTCGGCCTCGGTGCCGTCATCGTCGCGCTGGCGTTGCCGTTTCTTTATTTCACCCATTCGAAAACCGCGATTGCGGCGCTGCCGCTGGCGCTGGTCGTCTCCGTCATCATGGCGCGCGCGGCCAAACCGGCCAACGGCGTCGCCGCCGCGCTGTTGCTTCTGTTCGCCTTGAACCTGATTTCGATCGGATCGATCTATATCCCGCCGATCCACGCTTTGGTCGAGGCGATCATGCCGGACGCGACTTTTACCGGCCGCACCGACGTGTGGAAATTTGCCGTGGATCACGTGTTGCAGCGGCCGATCACCGGCTACGGCTTCGCAACGTTCTGGGGCACCGAGCAGGTCGTCTACGGCATGACCGGCGCGACCTGGGCCAATACCGCGAGCCACGCGCACAACGGCTTCGTCGACCTTGCGCTGACCATCGGCATTCCCGGCTCGGCGCTGGTGACGCTGTGGCTTATCGTGCTGCCGCTGTTCGACTATTACCGGGCGCCGGACGAACCGGAGAGCGGTGCGCTGAAAATGCTGTTCCTGCGCATCTGTCTGTTCGCGGCCTACGAATCCTGCTTCGAAACCATATTCACCCAATTGGGCGCGCTGTGGCTGATCCTCATCGCCGCGGCGTTTGGGCTGCGCTTCCTGGCGGTCTCGCGCGTCACCCGCTAACGCCGCGCCGGACGCTGCCAAAGCTTTAAGCCTAATTTCCAATTAACCTTTATTTTCCATGGCTTAGCGCATAACAACTTGGGCCCGAGGAGGCTAGCGCCATGCCGGCACAAACCGGCCCTCTTTGCTTTGACGCCACGACCGAATCGAAATGGGAAGTGCCGGTCGCCACGATCGGCGGCCTGCCCATTGCGGTGATCGACCGCGCCCGCTCGGCTGCGCTGATGGTCGATACCGCGCTTTCCCGGCGCAACACCGGGCAACGCCCG
>Ga0209011_1000913_pt1 | contig 10687 bp, 9 predicted proteins | sample BlaSpr_A8_OM1_M3_FD_187986 | JGI IMG/M metagenome (GOLD analysis project Ga0209011, IMG submission 187986) | Forest soil microbial communities from Thunder Bay, Ontario, Canada - Black Spruce, Ontario site 2_A8_OM1_M3 (SPAdes) (version 2) | ecosystem: Environmental > Terrestrial > Soil > Boreal... | reverse complement strand
GGATGGACATCACCGACCCGGGTTTCTGGGACGCGGGGCTGAAGATCCTGGACGGAATGGTGACCGAGGTCGAACGCCTGGCCGAGTCCTAAGCCCGTCCAGGCCTCATTGGCGAGCGGACGTCAGCAGCTCCCGGGCTCGAAGCAGGTTGGCTCGGCTGAACTCGCCCTGCGTGGCCAGGAAGCCGAGGTAGAGCGTGCCCGCGGTCAGGAGCTCGGCGGCCAGCTCACCCGGGTCGCGGGGAGGCAGAACCACCGAAAGGCCGAGCATTGTCATGCCCGCCAGCAGTCCGCCGAGCATGCCAGGGCCGGTGGCTCGCAGCTGCGCTGCCAGCCCGAGCCCGAAGTGGATTTCCACCGTCCTGGCAATCCACGCAAGGCGCGCGACCTCCAGGGCTGTGAACTCCAGTGCGACGCCGGCGTAGCCGCCCACCAACGCGACCGGTAGCGCGATTGCTACCGCCAGCAGCAGGCTCATCAGGTTGATCCTCAGGTTCAGCCTTTCCAGGCCACCCGCCAGCATCAGCATCCAGTGCACCGGAGCCAGTGTCCTGACGTATCCATAGACCAGGAGGATCTGCAGAGCCATGACCATCGGCGTCCATCTCGGGCCGAGCACGACCGGGACCAGGTACGGGGCCGCTGCCATCCCCACTGTCGTGACTGGGCTGATCAGAAGGCTTAGATACCGGAGCGTCAGCAAGTTGGCGCGGCGCACCCGGGTCAGGTCTGGCAGCATCCTCGAGTAAGCCGAGAAGAGCACGCTACCCAGGGGCCCGGCGACCTGGACAGCGGACAGGTTGCCCAGGTTGTAAGCGACAGCGTAGAAGCCGAGACCGCCCATGCCGCTGACCCGGCCGACCACGGCGTTGTCGACGTTGGTGTAGACCAGCCGCAGCAGCGATGACGCCATCAGCACGTGTGCGTATGCGATCAGCTCACGCGCGACCCGGGTGTCGAAGATCAGACCGGGCCACCAGTGGGCGGCGATGATGACGCCAACTCCCACGATGAGGTAGCGCAGGAAGGTGGCGTAGATGATGCTCCAGAAGCCGAATCCGGCCAGCGCCAGGGCGATCGCGCACACGCCATACGTGATCGAACCCAGGATCTCGGGTGTCGCTTTAGGCCCATAGCGTAGGTTGCGCTCGAGCAGCGCGGAAGGGATCCGGCTGATCGAGTGCACCACCACGGTCAAGCCAAGGACCCGCAGCACGAGCCCGATCCGATCCTCGTTAAAGAACCTGGCCAGCAGGTCCGAGCTCAGCCACACAACCGTGTAGAGGATCAGTCCGAGCGCGATTACGAGCCAGAAGGCGGTCCGAGACTTTTTGGCGACTTCGTCGGCCGGTGTCCTCACCAATGCCTGAGCGATGCCGATGTCGGTGATGGGAAGGACCACCGAAAGGATCAACGTGCCTACGTTCGCGATCCCGAAGTCCTGGGGCAACAGGAGGCGGGCGAGCACGATGCTCGTCACGATCGTGAAGGCCCGCGTGGTGGTCATCGCGAGGAAGGTGGAGGCCACCGCGGCGAGACTACGGCGCGCCAGACCGGCTCCCGATGACCCACCCTCGTTCCGCGTCAACGTTCCGAGATGATATTGGGGAGTGGCGGTCGGGGCCGCTCGAATTGACGGCGCCCATTTAGTAAGCAGCCCGGCCGCTGGCCGCAGGCGACTCTCAGGCCTGGACGATAAGCAGCATCGAGGTGGCCACGAACTGGCCCAGCCGGATCTTGATGTGCTGGCGCCCGTGGGAGTAGAAGGGCGGGTAATCGTACTCGCGGTCGAAGGCGTGATCCCCCGGATCCAAGTCTGGCCTCGCGAGGCAGAATCCGTCCTGCCTGAGAGCCCGGTCCAGAGCCTCGATGTCTTTTTGGCGGTAGATGACGTCCCGACCTCGAGTCCAGGTCCGATCGTTCGAGGTGACGTTGTACTCGGTGGTGTGGACGCCTATTCCGCCCGGCTTGAGCAGGCGTGCCGACTGCTTGACGAACTCCATGCCTGCGGCCAGCGATCCCAGATGCTCAAGGGAGCATGCGCTCCAGACGACGTCGTAAGACGCCGGCCGGAACTGCTTCAGGTGTCGCATGTCCGCCACGCCGAAGGAGATTCTCTCCTTGAACTCTTTCGGCTCGATCAGGTGAGGAACATGGAGAGCCGCTACTCCTTCTGCGTGCATGTCGGAACGGATCCAGCGCCGCGATCGCCAGTTGCGAGACGCGAGGTCGGTGGCGTGCACGTGCATACCGTGCGCGGCGAGCAGGGAAGGGAGGGGTTCCTTCCCGACGCCGAAGCCCAGGGCGCTGCGGCCTTCGCAGAGCATGCCTCGCTCCTGTAGCGCCTGAGCGATCACGCACCACTCCCATTCCTTGCGGTGGAAGGCCGGCTGGGTCTCAGGATCGCGCAGCGGATTGATTCGGCTGAACCAACGCCGGTACCAATCCGACTCGAAGTGCTCGTACCTGCAGACCATGGAGGTCAGCAAGCCAGGTCAACGCCTGAGCGAGATGCGACACTTGCCCCGCTCATCCCGCCGGGCTTCCGGTTTTCGAGACATAGACCAGCCTGGACCAGCCCAGCCGGTTGCACCGCTGCGAGAAGCTGAGCGCATGGTCCACGCGTTCTGCTTTCAGGCCCCAGCCTCGTAAGCCGGGGATCCAAGTGGTCGGCATCCGGAACAGGAAGAGCTCGGGATAGTAGAAGCTGAACCGATCGAAGGTGGCGGCAGCAGCCTGGAGGGCGGCCTCGGTCAGCGGCCGCTCCAGCTCGTCCCCGGTGCGCTGGGCGCCGAACCATCCCATCCGGCTGCGCACGAACATCAATAGGTGGTTGTCGCCGTTGTTCTCGAGAAAGACGCCGGCACCACCGGGCTTCAGGACACGATGGATCTCGTCCATCGCTTGACGCCCGAAGGGATGGTGCACGATGTGATGCAGGATGCGCGCTCCAAAGACGCCGTCGAACGACGCATCCGGAAAGTCCAGTTCGGTCGCCGTCATGCGAGAGGCGCCCTCCAGCCTGACGTTGTATCGCTTCGCATTCGCATTCAGGGCAGTGATCGCCTCGTCGGCTACGTCAACGCCGTAGACCCGGGCTCCGCGCACGGCTAGGGCCAGGCTGGTGGCGCCGGTTCCGCAGCCGAGGTCGAGGATCTTCTTGCCTGCGACTCCGCCCAGCAGCCTGCAGGCAAATAGGAACTCGGGCCCGACATCCAGAAACTCGTGGGGAAGGACGGTGCCTGCCTGGTACACGTCGTTGAAAAAGTCGCGTTCGTGCTCGATAACGTCGTCGCTCGCCCTTAGCGTCATTGTTGTGGTCTCCATGAAGGTGCACCACGCCACCCGAACAGCCGGCCGCGGCTCGCGGCTGCCGGAGAATGCGAACCGGGCATGAACTTTCTGGATGATTTGCGGTCGGTCAGGGTGGCCGAAGGCATAACCCGCATGCCTTTGTATTCCGTCCAGGCGGTCGAGCACGCAGCCCTTACGGCAGCGGCGGCCGCGGGCCAGCGGCTACGCCCGTTCGTGGAGCCGACCTCTCCCGACGACCCCTCGGTCCGCGCCCATCGCTCTGTGCTGGAGACGGCAAAAGAGCTTCGGGACGCCCGCCGCCTCCCTCGGCCATGGGAAGGCAAGCACACGTTCGTCTGGCCTCTCGAGGGCGAGCCGGCGCTCCTGGTTAAAGTCCTGGGAACTCCCAAAGGTTCGGTCATGAGGAACTGGTTGTGGGCGATCTCAGTGTTCAACACGCTCGAGGCGACTCCTGGCTTGATCGTGCCTCGGGTGCGTTCCAAAGGCGCCTCCCCGGTCCCATGGCTGGTCCAGGAGATGGCTCCCGGTTCGCCGGGCACGACGCTGACCATGACACCGCTGGCGGCCCTTGACGTGGTGAACAAAGTGCAGAGGACGACCCTCTTCCACGGACCCCGGGTGGCGGTCTGGGGCCCACGCGAATACTCGGCGAATCTGCGCCGCCCCCTGGCGGCTCTGGAGAAGGCCGGAGTGATTTCGCCGTCTGTGGTGAAAAAGGCTCTGCAGGTCGCAACGCTTCATCTCGAACGCCTGGTTTTGGTCGATCCCGTTTTCACCCACAACGACCTTGCTATCCATCATGTCTTCACCGGTCAAGGTGGCCACTGGCTCATCGATTGGGCCCCGCACTTGGATCGGCTGGGGATGATCGACGTCGCCCACTTGATGATCAATCACGGCACGTGGGAGCCGGCCTGGGCGCGTGAGCTTGCCTCGCTGGCCATGGCACGCAACCGAAGCCTTCTGGGTGACGACCTGGCCGCCAACCTGGTGGTGAGTTTGATCGAGCGGGCGGTGGGCAGGGCGTACGAGTGGCGACGCCGGTGGGCTCAGCAGTCGGCGCCGGCTATGGATGCGCTCTTCGCCATCCTCGAGGGCGAGCTCGTTCCGCTTCAGGCCTGAGAGATGGGGGCGCTCCTGCTCGTGCTCGCCCATCCCGATGACGAATGCTTCGGCGCCGGCGCATCGGCTGCCTGCTACGCGAAGGAGGGTCGCCGGGTCGCTTTGGCAACGCTCACCCGAGGCGGCGGTGGCCTCTGGCAGGGCGTCCCCCAAGGAGAGCGGCCGCGGCTCACGGAGGTCCGCGCCAAGGAATTGGCGGAATCCGCGCGAACGCTCGGCGTCGACCCTCTCTACCTGCTCGACTATCCCGACGGGTCGCTGGCCTGGCTCCAGCTCGAGCAACAGACCGGCCTTCGTTCGCGCCTGCGGCGCCTGAGGGGACGCCGGCTGTACACCAGCCCGCCGCTCGTCACTCCGCGCGGCCGCCTGATCGCGGACCTGGTCCGGATTATGCACACGGTCGAAGCGGAGGTGATCATCACGCACGGACCAGAAGGGCGCGACGGCCATCCCGACCATAGAGCGACCTGCGAGCTGGTCCTGGCCGCCGCTGGCATGGCGATCGCGTCCGGATCGGGCCCGCGTAAGGTCTACTGCGAGGTTGCACCGGCGGACGCGGTGGCGAGGCTCAAGCTGCCGCGGCCCCTCCTTGCCACCACGCAGATCGCCGTTGGTGACCACCAGGGCGAGAAGCGAGAGGCCTTCAGGCGGCATGTCACCCAATCCCACGAGAGGGATCGGGTGGAGATGTTCATCGGCGCGCAGGGCGCGCACGAGCTCTTCGCTCTCGTCGAAGGCGAGCTCGGACCGCAACACGCTGCCGGGTTCGAGACCGATCTGTTCGCCTGAGCTCACTTCTTGGTCACGGCGGCCCGCCACCGGTCCGTCAGCTGTTTGCTGAGCTCGATGTACTGGCGGCCGTACTCCTTGGTCTCGCATACGGCGGTCGCTTCGTGAAACTCGTTCCAGGTTTCGAGCACCAGCAGTTGCTTACCGGAGGCGATCGCCTTGTCGAAGTTGGAGATGTACCACTTGCCTCCGTCTCGGCTTCGGTGGAGACCGGCGCGCCCGGGCACCAGCCGCTCGTCGTAGCCGGGCCCCACCGAAGCCACCTCTCCAAGAGGGTCGTAGCCTCGCTCCGCCGTGCCCCATACGTAGCTGGCGTCGGTCTGGATTGGATGCCGGCAGTCCTGCACCGGCAGATCGTTCCGCCAACCGGTGATCGGACAGTTGAAGCCCAGGTCGCGCACGATGAACGGCCTCACCCCGAATTCGGCCTGAAAGCGTTGGTAGGTCTGGTCGAACAGCTCCTGGCCGACGTTGTTGCCGGGCTGCGGGCCCCAGATCCACACTATCGGCCGCCCGTTGACGCGAGCCCAATGCTTGGTCGGCACGTGGTGGTAGAAGTCGCTGACGTTGGCGTAGAAGAAGTCGATATTCTCGGGCCTGGTCAGATCCCGACCCTTGAGGATGCTCGTGTCCAAGAAGAGCCCCAGCGCCGGCGCCGGCAGCTTCTGGGCCAGTAGTTCGTCCCTGGCCTGACTCATGTAGGCCAGCCCGTCGGTACTCCAGGCCTCCTTGCCGAAGCCCCAGTAGACTGGCATCGCCACATCGATCCCGGCCTGCGCCATGTCCGTCAGCTCCTTTTTGTGCCACGCCACGCTTCGGTAGCTTGGGGTGGGCTGGTCGACCGGATGGACTGGCAGCGGAGCATTGGGCCCGAGGTGCGAGCCGGTGGCGGCGTCGTACCAGTAGAAGTAATAGGTCAACACCAGCGGGCGGTCGACCACGAGCTGTTTCGGGGTAAACGCCGACGGCGGTCCGCTTGTCGGACGGTTGTGGTTGACCGCGATCAGGGTTACCGCGCCGGCCGCGACGATCACAACCATGGCGATTACGGCCACCACGCACGTCACCCCAGCCACGTATCCGCAGCCGACCGTGCGCGGCTTCAGCACGCCACCGCCAGCCGGCTTCCGGCCGCCGCCCGATACACGTCGTGATGGCCCTGCAGCAAACCTGTGAGCTTGAATCCGGCCGCGCGGGCGCGCCCGTCTGTCGCCATCCGGTTGCGCAGATCCGCATCGGCAAGGACACGCTGGAGACCGGCCGCCATTTCCTCCACATTGAGCGGATCGACAAAGTAGGCGGCCCGGTCGAGAACCTCATGCAGCACAGGGATGTCCGAGGCTACGACCGGTACGCCACAGGCCGCAGCCTGCACGGGCGGATAGCCAAAGCCTTCGGCCAGTGAAGGAAAGAAGAGCGTCTGTGCGTGTGTGTAGAGGGCGCGCACATCCGGGTCCGTCAGGCTGTGCAGCCAGCGCACACGATCCGCGACCCCCAGGCGGGCGGCCGCTTGCAAAACCTCGGCACGATAGCCGGACTCTCGCTCCACCAGCGCCACGAATTCGACTTGCACACCGAGCTGGAGGAGCCGCGCGTAGGCCGCAAGCGCGCCGTGGAGATTCTTGCGTGGCTCGTAGGAGCCGGCGTAGAGGATGTACGGCCGCCGGACGCCCATCCGGTCGAGCGGCTGGAGCGCAGGGTTAGGCGCGAAATCCACTGCATTGAGCACCACGTGGATTCGTTCGGCCGCAGCTGGAGCGTCGTGGAGAAGCTCGTTGCGGGCGTGCTCAGAGACGGCGATCATCATCTGCGCTCCCAATGCACGGTCCAGGTTCCAGCGGTAGAACCGTCTCAGCCGCTGCGGAAGTTGGGCGCCGTAGTACGCGATCGGGATCAGATCATGGACCGTGACCACGACTGGACAGCGCAGGCGGGGGACGCACGGAAAGGACGGCCGCACATGGATCGCCGGCATGTGAAAGACGTCGAGCCGGTCCTGTCGGGCCAGGATCGGCAAGCTGACCAGGTGGGCATACATCGCGCGGTACCTACGCGGTAACGGAGCCGCCAGTGGCCGCCATGCCACCACCTCGGGCAGCCACTCCGGCCGCGGGTCGTCCGGTCCTGTGTAGGCGAATAGTTCCAGGTCCGGGTCGAGCTCCGGTAGGTGAGTAAGCAGCTGGCGGGAGTACTCGCCAACGCCTGTGTTGAGAACGGAACCGCCCAGTCCCCATGCGCCAAAACCGAGCCTCATTCCGAGGAGCTTCGAGAGGCGGCAACCAGTCGACCTCGGCTTCCCAGAGTCACTGTCGCCAGCTCGACCTGGCGGTCCATGAGATCGACGAATGCGTCCCAACGGAACTCGCATGCTCGTGTCCTGGCGGCGGCGCCGATCCGGTCGAGGTCGTCCGCGGGCATGCCGGCCAGCCGGTGAATGGCACCGGCGAAGGCGGGCGCCGTGTCCGGCACCAGGAAGCCAGTCTGATTGTTCACAACACTCTCTCGGGGTCCGCCGCGGTCGGTGGCGAGGACCGGCTTGCCGCTCGCCATGCCTTCTAACGGCACCAGTCCCCAGTCTTCGTTGGGTGCCGTGAAGATCACCGCGTGACAGGCCTGGTAAAGGCGAAGCAGCTCTTGATCGGTGGGCGACTCCACGAATTCGACATCGGGGCGGCCGCCGGCCAGGTTTCGCAGCTGGTTCAGGTATGGACGGCTCTTGGCGTCCAGCATGCCGGCGATCACCAGCCGGAAGTGGTTGTCGGTCGTAGAGGGCTTGAACTCGAACCACGCCCTCAGAGCCAGCTCGACGTTCTTGGTCCACACGATCCGGCCTGGTAGCAGGAAGTACGGCTCTCGCTCCCCCGTCGGCTGGAACCGCTCGATGTCGACCCCATGATGGGCGACCTGGAGCCGGCCATCATCGACGAGTCGGGCCTTGAGCAGTCGCCGCCGGACCTCTTCGCTGTTGCAGAAAACGCGCAGGTAGCGGTTCCAGGCCAGCCTGTCGATCTGCGTGTAGGCGGAGATGGCCAAACGGTATTGGGCGCCATGTCCGCGCGCCTCGAAGAAGCGATCGCGAGTGACCTCGTCGTAGGCGACCTTAAGTGGAGTGAGGCAGATGCAGTAGGTCGGAATCCTCGAACGCAGGGCGACGAGGTTGCCCAATCCTTCGCTCACGACGAACAGTGAGTCGTGGTTATTGAGATCCAGGCGTTGGGTCAGGAGGGTGATTCCGGCCCTGGCCACCTCTTTGATCGATCGCCGGACGGAGATCCGCGCCAGCTCTACAACGCGCTGGCCGGCCAGCTCAGGGTAGGTGGACTCACGTTCGAAACGGTTTGTGTAGAGAGTCCACTCATGCCGGCTGCGGGTCATGAGCTCCAGTAGCATCCGCTCGCCTCCGCCCTTGAGGTAGACCCACGGGTAGTAGAGGGCCGGCTTCACGACAGGGCCTCCCGATAAACGGCCAGAGTCTGCTCGGCCACGTTCTCCCAGCGGAAGCAGGCGGCTCGTTTGAGGCCGCGGGCGGCCAGCTGCCGACGGCGGGCAGGACTGGTCAGCAGCGAGGCCAGCTCTCTCGCCAACGCGGTCTCGTCAAGGGGATCGACGGAAACGGCAGCGTCGCCGACGACTTCGGCTAGGGCCGACCCGGTGGAAGTCAGGACAGGCGTCCCGCAGGTCATCGCTTCCAGCGGGGGCAGTCCGAACCCCTCATATAGGGACGGGTAGGCGAAGACATCGGCTCCCGAGTAGGCCGCCGGCAGCAGATCTTCTGAGAGATAGCCGAGGAAGTGGATGCGCTCGCGGAGCGAGGATCGTTCGAAGGCCTCCAGCACAGGCTTTGCCTTCCAGCCCCAGCCGCCCGCGATCACGAGATGGTGCGGGGCTCCCGACTCTTTGACAGCGACCTCGAAGGCCCGGATCAGGCGGTCGAGGTTCTTGCGAGGTTCGACGGTGCCGACGAAGAGGACGTAGGGGTCGAACAAGCCGACAAGGCTGCGGAAGCGCTCGACCACCTCGGGCGGCTGTGGCCGGAAGGAGGGATTGACGCCTTCTCCGATCACGCGCGTCTTCTCTGAGGCGTGGGGGAATCGCAGGACGACCTGGTCGCGGGTGTGGTTGGAGACGCAGATCACCCGCGTCGCCTGGCGGACGGCGAGCGCGGTCATTGTCCTCAGGTAGAGCTGCGAGCGGAGGCGGTGCACTGTGGGGTCCAGGAAGGCCAGGTCGTGGATGGTGACCACGCTGGGGCAGCGGAGGCCGATCGGCAGGATGTAGTTCGGCGAGTGGTAGAGCTCGATACGCCTGCGGTGCGCCGCGATCGGCACGAGGCTCTGTTCCCAGAACGTTCGGGCGTACTCGTTGGGGGTGGGGAAGGGCGCCCGCACGCGGTGCACGGGAAGGCCGTCGAGGTTGTCTTCGGCCTGCGTAACGAACACGGTCAGGTCCGTACCCAGCCGGGGCGCCAGTGCCCGCACTAGTTCGTCCGTGTAGCGGACCACGCCGGAGAATCGTCCCCTTAGCGACCGTCCCATAAGGCCGACCCTCATACCGCGGTCGGTGTCCTTGTCGCGGAAGTCCGGGCTGCCAGCTTGACCAGCTCGGCCTCCAGGGCGGCGGCTCGCCGCGGCCACGCCCAATTGGCCTCGACCTCGGCCCGGGCGGCGGCACCCATAGAACGGCGAAGCTCGGCTGAGCTCAAGAGCTGCACGACCCGGGCGGCGAAGTCAGCCGGGCTCCGCTGTACCAGCCAGCCGGTCCGGCCGTCGATCACGGTCTCCAGCACCCCGCCGTCAGCCACGGCAACCACGGGCACCGAGTGCGCCATCGCCTCCAGCGGTGCCAGGCCCAGCGCCTCCTTGCGGGAGGCCCACAGGAAGACCAGAGCCCCGCGGTATTCGGCTGCGAGCGCGGTCTGCTGCAGGCCGACCCCGATTTTCAGCCTGATCCCTTTTTCCTGTGCCTGGCGCCCCAGGCGGGAGCGAACGTACGCGTTATCAGCGGTGGCTGCGATGTGAAGCGGCGGCCTTAGCGCTTCGGGAACGAGTGCAAGGGCATCGATGATGAAGTCAAATCCCTTGTGGTGTCCGAGAGCGCCCACGGCTAGGAGATGCGAGCCTTCAGGGTCCGCAGTCTGGGGCATATCGACCCCTGGAGAGCAGACGACCGGCAGAATGCCGTACACCTCGCGTACCCACTGGGCGTTGAACTCTGAGTTGGTGAGGACTGCATGAGCCGAGCGGACGGCGTGGTAGTCCTCCCACCACAGCCACCGTTCGAGCCGGCCCTGTATCGGCCTGTGCCAGAGGTCGCGACCGCGGCCGTAGAGGGTGCCCGCGCCTCCCGCTGGCGACGGCTCGCCAAGGTGCTGAGGCCGATGGTGACAGTAATAGGCGGCAGGGGTGCGCAGGTGTTGGAGTAGCTGCGGGGCATAGGTGAACCGGCAGGCGTCCACGAGCACC
>Ga0209011_1000912_pt1 | contig 10694 bp, 7 predicted proteins | sample BlaSpr_A8_OM1_M3_FD_187986 | JGI IMG/M metagenome (GOLD analysis project Ga0209011, IMG submission 187986) | Forest soil microbial communities from Thunder Bay, Ontario, Canada - Black Spruce, Ontario site 2_A8_OM1_M3 (SPAdes) (version 2) | ecosystem: Environmental > Terrestrial > Soil > Boreal... | reverse complement strand
CGTTCCAGGCGCGCTATTCTCCGGCGCAGTACCGGCCGGTGTAGTGCCGTCAGCGGGCGCATTCGCATCAGCTGGCGCAGTGCTTTCCGCTTCTGTCTTGGCGCCGCCGGGCGTTACCGTAGCCACAATGCCAGTCGTATTCCCCGAACCGCCCGTCGTTCCTCCTCCGCCTCCGCTGCCGCCCACCACAATGCGCGACGAGTTGCCTCCGGTAAGCACATCGGTTGCCGAGGTAGTGTCCGGTTCAGGCTCGAGAGTCGGCTCGCCCACCCGAGCCGCAGCCCTCATTTCGCCGGTCGGCCCAGAATGCAGGACTTGTAGCGGCTTCTTTGCGAAGCTGGTATGCGGCCGCGGAGCATTCTGTTCCGCAACCATGCGGGCACGCGCTTTCGGATCGGGTTGCGGCACCGGCACTTTCATTGCCACCAGCCGGGCCTTGGCCTGCGGTGCTTCACTGGAGAGCGGGTAATTCTTCACAATTCGTGCGTAATAATTTGCCGCGACCTCTTTCTTCTCCGCTTTATCGAAAATGTCCCCCAACATCCAAAGCGCGTGATCCGATTTGCTATACAGCGGATAACGATTCGTTACTCCAATCAGCCGCGCTGCCGCTGCGCGCTTGTCGTCTTTCGTGTAGTAATAATAGGCCACCCGGTAATCACCTTCGGCGATCACCTCTTGCACTTCGCGCAAATGCTGCATCGCTTTATCCGCCAGCGGATCCTTGGGATATTTCTGCAGGAAGGTCTGGAATTCGCTTTCCGCTTCTTTCGCCTCGGTGCGATCCCGGTCCGGTTTCTCCATCTGTTTGAAGTGGCCCATGGCCACCTGCAATTGCGCGTAAGAGGCCTCGGGAAGGAAAGGGAAGAACACGATGAAATCTTTGTAGCCCGAGATGGCCTGCGTCATATTGGCCGTGCCGCCCTCTTTATAATATGAGTCGGCAATCAACAGTTTGGCCTTGGCCAGATATTCGCTGTCGGGATAAGTGTTGATAAGCGTCTGCAGGTTCAGCCGTCCAACCTCATGCTTCCCGTGCTTGACGTCGTCCACAGCGCGGTCGTATAAAACTTTGTCCGGCTGGACGTTATTGTCCGCGCTGGTGGACTTATTAGCCTTTTTTTTCTTGTGCAGGATCTGGGCGCTGGATTGCGTTGCTCCCACGAGGAAAATCGCCAACATCAACAGGAACGCTAACCGATGGCTAGGTGCAAACGGCGGAGTACGTAGCAAACAACACCTCTCTAAATGTTGAATCCTTCGAATGCCTGCCGCGGCCCCCAGGCGAGAAGCCGCCCGAAACCCCGAACTCACGGATTATAACCTGAACGAAAGGCCAGTCCGCACTCATCTTTGCCCTTTAGGACAGTAAATCCCGTTATTGAGAACCGCCCCCGTACTTGCGGGTTGCCTCCCTATCTTCTTTATTTCTTAACCTTTCTGCGGGTTCTCCGTCTAACGCGCTCATGAAAACTGCCTTCTTGCTCACCTTCGTCCTGATACCTGCCGCTGCCCTAGGTCAAAACACGACGCCCTCAGCGGCCTCCCGCGAGGCCATGTTTCGCGGCAATCCGCAGCACACCGGCGTTTATGACTCACCCGGCGTGCCCGCTTTCCACAACGTAAAGTGGAAATTTCACACCGCTGGCTTCGTTATTTCCTCGCCCGCCGTCGATGCTTCAACCGTCTACGTAGGCAGCACCGACGGCAACCTGTATGCCGTGAATCTCGCTACTGGGGATCAAAAATGGAAGTTTGCCACCGAAGCGCGTATTACCTCGTCTCCAGCCATCGAACGTGACACCTTATATTTTTCCAGCTATGACGGCGAGTTCTACGCCGTCGATGCTGACACGGGCAAATTGAAGTGGAAATTCCAAACTGCCGGCGAACATCGTTTTGCCGCGAAACATCTTCATGGCTCCCTGCCTGAAGCGGAAACGATGCCAGATCCTTTCGACTTTTACCTGTCTTCAGCAACGCTGTCCGGAGATGCCGTCTATTTCGGCAGCGGCGACGGAAACGTCTATTCCCTGGACGCCGCTTCCGGAAAGCTAAACTGGAAATTTACGACCGATGACGTGGTGCATGCCTCGCCCGCTGTTGCTAACGGAACCGTTTACATCGGAAGCTGGGACAGCTATTTTTATGCCCTCGATGCTGCCACCGGAAAAGAGAAGTGGCGCTTCCAGACGGGCGTTGATCCGCAGATTCACAACCAGGTTGGTATTCAATCCTCCGCGGCCGTCGCCGATGGAATCGTGTACTTTGGCTGCCGGGACTCAAATTTCTACGCCTTGGACTCAGCCATCGGAGAGAAAAAATGGAGTTTCAATAACAAAGGCTCCTGGGTCATCACCTCGCCGGCGGTCTACGACGGCAAAGTCTATTTTGGCACTTCCGACACCAAACAATTTTATGCATTTGAAGCTAAAGCTGGAGGGACTCCGGTTCTGTCGTTGAAATTTACCTGGCCCATCTTTTCATCCCCGTCCATAGCTGGCGACACCGTTTATTTCGGCAGCCACAACGGCGTGCTGACCGCCGTCGACTTGAAAACCGCCAAGGTGGCCTGGTCGTTTCAAACCGATGGCGCACGCCAAAATCTCGCACGACTGTCCAAGCCCGACGGCACCACGAATTACGAGGCCGTGTTCACGGAAAATTTCTATGACAACTTGGTGGTTGGCGTTTACAAACTCTTCGCCACTGGAGCGATTCTTAGCTCGCCGGTCATCGCCGGGGACACCGTCTACTTCGGCAGCACCGATGGCAACCTGTATGCCCTGCAGTGAGAGTGTGGAGTGCCTTTCGGCGTTAAGCGGGGTTACGTTTTACAAGGCTATGGTGAGCTCAACCGGTGCAGAAGCCGGAATCCGGGAACCCGCCAATGGCGTCTGATCGACCACCGCGCCATGCGGCCATTGCGGAGCCGTTACGTAATTCACTTTGCGCCGCAACCCCGCAACGTCCAGGCGATGTTGCGCGTCGCTTTCATTCATCCCTACCAGGTGCGGCATCACGTAGGCCTTATCGCGATCGCCTTGGGACACCAACACATCTACGCGCGGCGTGGCCGCCCCGGTTCCGGCCTTTGGATTTTGAATCACCACCATATCGGCAGGCACGTTCGGCAACGTGATATTGGAAACCTCACCGATTTGTAACCCTTCGCGCAGCATCTCTATGCGCGAAATTCTCAACGTGGTCCCTTCCAGCCGGGGAATGCTGAGTTGCCGCTGCCCCAGACTGAGCACCACGTGAGCTTGCTGCGAAACCTTCATCAACAATCCGGCCGTGGGTGTTTGTCGAACCACCACGTTTGCCGGTAAATCGCTATACACTCGGTCCGCTACACGCAAAACTAAACCGCGGGACCTCAAAAGGTGACTAGCCTCCGTAACATTTTTCCCGACAAGATTCGGCATGGTTACTTCTCGCCCGTGAATGGCCACCCGCATGGCCGTGATTGCGCTGAGAAATGCCGCCGACGCCAGAATAAAAACCAGCAGCGTCATCCTGCTTACCCATTCCAGTCGTTCGCGCAGGGTCATAAATAGAATCTCAACTCAAAAGCAAATAATCAGTCCGAGCCTTTGTCTTGTCGCGCGCTCGTCGACGCCACCAATGGCGGCGCCGGATACTCCGGCAATTTGTCCTTGCTGGTGTCCGCGCGTTTGACTTCCAGTTCCCCGAACAGCAGCGACGGACTGATGATCGTCGTCGGCGCCCCTCCGGACCTGTTGCTCACCAGCGGGTCGTCGCCTGCGGCAATCAAATCGCTGCGCATCGCGCGCACGTCCAGCTCGCTGAAGACCGCGCCCCGCACCAACTCTTCGTGCCCATCCTTCGCATACACGCGGTAAAGCAAGCGCGGCGTGTTACCTGGGCCTAGCGTATCCACGCGATACGCGTACGGTAATCCCTGATCCGCCACTATCTGGAGCGCGCGCTGCCGCAACGCCGCCGGACTTTGCGGTTCCGAGGACTTCACTACCAACACGCCGATACCCGCGGCAGGGAAGACTCCTGGCGCTGCGCGGCCATGCCCGTTCGAGGCGGTAAAATCACGTATCGGCTGGCGTCCCACCAAATAATTGGTCAATGTTCCGTTATCAATCACCGTCACGCACTGTGCTTTGACCCCTTCGCTGTCGACGTCATAACTTCCCACGGTGCTCTTGCCTTGAAATTCCTTCAGCGTTGGATCGTCAACCACGCTCAAAAAATTCGGCAGCACGCGGGTCTTGTAACTGGATGCAAACGACCCGGTCGTACGGTTAGGTTTCCCCAGTTGTGGCTTGCGCCCCACAACGTTCTGTCCAATCAGCGAAGCTACAATGTCATCGGCGGCGTCCGGTGCAAACAAAACGGGGCCACGGTATTCCTCTTCCACGATCGGCGCATTCCGCAACGCCACCACGGTATCCAATGTTTTTTTCGCATCGGTCATTAACCCATCGTGGCTCGGCAATTCTTCCGGGCGCGCCACCATCCATGCCGGATTGCGCGTCACGCGCATGCCATCGGCTGCCTGCGCCGCGCTGTTCAATTGCACGCTGTACGTCGCTCGACCGTCACGCGTCACGGTCCCTTCCGAATTCACAAAATATTCGTTCACGCCCGTGAAGCGCGCCGACGCCGTCGAAGTCTGTACGTCCGGATACTGTTTATACAGCCCTGTCACGTCCTCAAGCGTCTTCTTCCACTCCTTCTGATCGACCTTTAATGTCGTCGCCGGCTTTAGCGCAATCAACTCCGGCTCTTTGGCGAAATCGTCCACCGCGTTTGGCTCCGCGCTGAACTGTTTCAGTGCCGCCTGTTTTTCAGCGTACGCTTCCCCCGCACTCTTATAGGCCTCGTCCGTGGCGGTCCAAATCTGGTGACGCAAAGCGATGGGGTCGTTATCCAGCGGCAGAATATTTGTTTCCCCTACGCCCTGGCTGAAATAACTATCTTGTTTGTAATCTCCGATGCGCACCACCACCCGCAATATGCGCACGTGCACGCGCTGGCTCTGTACCAGCGCCCCAAAAGCGGCCTCCGCGCTGAAGTCGTCTACATCGTTGACGCGGTATTCGATGTAGTAAGGGGCCTGCACCTGATCCATTTTCAAATGAGTGTAGGAACGTGATAGTTCCGTGAGCAGCGCTTCAAGTAACGCGTCGCCCTTTGCCGCTGTGACGGCCGCCGCCATGGCGCTGGCGTTTAGCGGCTTACCTGCCGTGGCAGGCTTGCCTGTATCTACAGCCCTGACACTTTCCGTAGCCGGCGAATCGCTCACGGCGTGCTCACTCCCAGGAACGGTTCCAGCGATGGGCCCCGCAAAAAATAAAATCCCGCTGAGTAAAGTTAGATAAGTTTTCTTCACGGTCTTGCCCCTGCACCAGCAACGGGCGCTACGCTTTGCGCTGCAACAGCGGGGGCCGCGTCTTCAAATCCCGGTGGCGGCAGAATAGGTGGCCGCTCATGCGCATGCGCCCGCTTCTGCACCTCCATCTCTGAAAAAATAATTGCCGGCGCCACCGCCGCTACCGGCACGCTCCCACTTTCCGCGCCGCAGATTCCGTTGAATACATGTTCCTGATCTCCGGTAGCCACAATGCGCGTCAGCGCCGCCAACGGCGTGCCCACAATATCTACTCCGCGTACCAGCTCGTCCGGTCGCCCATCCACATAAACTTTGTAAACGATCACGGGAAGCACCTGGAACGCTTGCGGCAACGCCCGCGTCGTCAGCGTGAACCCGCCTTGTATGTCGTCGAAGTACAGCCCGTACGGTTTACCCTGTTTCTTCACTTCATCGATCAGCTTCTGGCGCATCTCTTTTTCAGGAATTGTCTGGTTGGAAGTGACAATCAAATTCCCCTGTCTCCCAGTGGGCATCAGTCCCGGCTGGTTTCGTCCATGCCCATTGGAAACTCCGAAATTCTCGATCGGCATCCGCGACATCAAGAAATTCTTGAGCACACCATTTTGAATTACATCCACACGCTGCGAGGGCGTCCCCTCATTATCGAAATCATACGACCCGGAGAGTTTCACATCGCCAATCTGCTTCGTCGTCGGGTCGTCACTCACGCTTAGAAATTTAGGTAGCACTTCCTGGCCCACCATCTTCGTGAAGGTCTGTCCTTCTTCCTCATCTCGCTGCCGGTGCCCCTCCAGCCGGTGCCCCAGTACTTCATGGAAAAACACCGCCGCGGCCCGCCCACTCAACAGCGCCGGCCCGTCATACGGCTCCGCAACTGGTGCCGCGCGTAGCGCCTTCAAATCCGCCGCCATCTTCTCGATCTTTGCGGACAATTCAGCTTCCCCTGGCAATCCTTTGGCGGTCGGCGCCTGAAAAGTCTCCACGCGCAATAATTCCATGCCGTCGTCGGCCCGCGTTTGTGCTTCCATAATCAACCGCGTCGAAGCACTGGGGGTAACCACCATGCTCCCTTCGCTATTCACCATCCGCGCATTAGAGTTCTGCACCTGCAACATCACGCTCCCGAAATAAACATCCGGATACTTCCGGAATATTGCCGACAATCTCTTGATTTCGGCTTCCCATGTCGCCCGGTCCAGCGTTACCGGCACTTTCGCCTCACCAATGTGCGTGGCAGACGCCTCTTTCGAAAAATCAGGCGACTTATCTTCTTCTTCCGCACGCACCGCCGTATTCGTTCTCACATTCATCAGCGAAGGAACGGCGCGCTTGTATTCGCGGTCCGTCAATTCCCAAAGCACCCGCCCAATAGCGTCTTGATCGTCCGAGAGCGGTAACGGCCCCGACGTAATGCCGCTTGACCGGCTCTGCCCGTGAGTATTGTCCAATGCATGCGAGCCCACGCGCATGGTTACGTCCGCCTGCCGCCGTTTGGCCGCCGCATCCGTCAGCAAGCTTCCATAGGCCCCAACCAGCACCACGTAGTCCTGGTCATACACGGTGTAGCTCAGGTAGTAAGGCGCCTGGTCGGTTTTGCCCAACTCGCTATTGGCGCGCGAAAGCTCCGCCTGCATGACCCTTAGCACTGGATCGCTCGCGACCTTCTTAGGGTCTACCGCGGCTGCGGAAGCACCCGCAGAACCAGCCTTGGCATCGGCCGATACCACCTCAGTGCGGCCGGCCGCGGAATTTTCCGTAGCCGCCCAACTACCAGGCGCCACTATCAGTTGCGCACAAACCACCGCGCACGCCGCCATACGCCACGCCATACGAAAGACGCCCTGCGTCCGTACACTCCGGCGTCCATACTTTTCTGCTGGGCCAAAATTAATCATTAACTATAAACTCCGATCGGTATGACGATTTGACTTGCCTGATCCACGAAAACAGCGGAGAAACTGAGTATGCCTCAGCGTTGGGCTCCGCGCAATTTAGCTGTTACCAAAGCGTTCTCCTTTGGCTAACCGTGCCCCGTTCAGGAATTCCTGTGCCGACACTTCTGCGCGCCCTTCCAGTTTGACGGTCAAAACACGCAAAACGGTTGCGTCCCCACAAGCGACCCGCAATTCGCCAGCTTCCAGCAGTAGCGTTCCCGGAAGTGCGGGCGCTTGCTCTCGCGTTGCGGGTTCCCCCCAAAGGTGGCAGGTTTTTCCTCGAAAGCTGGTGTACGCCCCTGGCCATGGTTCAAAACCTCGCATGCGATTGAAGATCTCCCGCGCGGGCCGCTTCCAGTCGATCTTCCCATCCTCTTTTTTCAGCAAAGGCGCGTAAGTTGCCAACCCATCATTCTGTTTTTTCGGGGTAACTAATCCATCCGGCAGCCCGCGCAGCGTTTCTATCATCAACTTCGCCCCGGCGTCCGCCATCCGCGCCGTCAACTCCGGCGCCGTCTCCGCCGGTAAAATCTCAATTTCTTCCTGAAGCAACATATCCCCGGTATCCATTCCCGCATCGATGCGCATGGTGGTTAATCCAGTTGTGGCCTCGCCATTCGCAATCGCCCAATTGATCGGCGCCGCGCCACGATATTTAGGCAGCAGGGAAGCATGCAGATTGATCCAGCCGCACCTCGAAAGCGGCAAAAGCCCAGCGGGAATGATTTGTCCATAGGCGATGATTACGAAGCATTCGGGCTCGAAACTTTGAAGCAGCTCTCTGGCGTCCGGAGCGCGAATTTTTGCCGGCTGGCGCACCGGTATTCCGGCTTCCAGCGCTACTTGTTTCACCAGAGAGAACGACACCTCCTGGCCGCGGCCTCGCGGCCGGTCCGGCTGAGTAATCACCGCCACCACCGTATGACTAGGATCCGCCAGTAGGGCCTTCAGTGTAGGCACTGCGAAGGCAGGCGTTCCGCAGAAAATAATCCGCATGATCATCCTTCCGGCCAACGACCCTCAAGCCAATAAAATTATGAGACGTATTCAACCTGACTTGACGTTACGACAGCAATGAAAAATCCACGCAGGAATTCTGAGGAACCGCAAGCCAATCCTTAACTAGCGTTCACCGTTTACCACTCGCCTTGTTTTCTGAGTTTCTTGATCTTCCGCCGGATCAGGTCGCGTTTCAGTATGCTCAGATGCTGAATGAACAGGACGCCGTTCAGATGATCGATCTCATGGCAGAAAGCTCGCGCCAGCAAATCTTCTCCGCGAATCTCAAACGGCTCGCCCTTGGCGTTTTGCGCTTTCACGGTCACGAATTGTGGCCGCACTACGTACCCGCGAAAGCCCGGAAGAGAGAGGCATCCCTCTTCCTCCCGTTTTTCCCCTTCCGCATGAATAATTTCCGGATTGATCAGTACGATTTTTCCTTCGGGATTTTTCCCGCCGGTCACATCCACCACCGTCAGCCGCATATTCTTGCCGATTTGCGGAGCCGCCAGCCCAACGCCTTGCGCCGCATACATCGAAGCGAACATGTCCTCGGTCAATTCTTCTAACTCGGGACCAAATTCCGCAATCGCAGCCGTAGGCTTTTCCAGAATGGGGTCGCCGTATTTAATAATCGAATAAATTTTTCGCGGTGGCCCAAGTGGCACTGCCGGCACCGCCGGTGAAACAGTTTCGGTCGTCGCGGCCACCGCGTCAGAACTCTTCGATTTGTCGCGCATAGTTATCGAAATTCCGCTGCATCTCCGCCAGCGAATCTCCTCCAAATTTTTGCAGAAAAGCATCCGCTAACACAAGTGCGACCATCGCTTCGCCCGCCACTCCCGCGGCCGGCACCACGCACCAGTCCGAGCGCTCATACGCCGCCTGCACCGGCTCCTTCGTCACCATATCGGCTGTTCCCAGCGCTCGCCTCAGCGTTGAGATCGGCTTCAAATATCCGCGCACCACCACGTCTTGTCCGTTGGTAATTCCGCCTTCAACTCCCCCGGCGCGATTGGACGAACGCAAAAATCGCTTCGCATCTCGATCATAGGAAATCTCGTCCTGTACTTCGCTGCCATACGATCCCGCGCCCGCAACTCCCGCCCCAATCTCCACAGCCTTGACCGCCTGAATACTCATCACCGCTTGGGCCAGCCTTCCATCAAGTTTCTCATTCCACTGCGCATGGCTTCCCAGTCCCACCGGCACATTGTGCGCCACGACCTCAAAAATTCCCCCCACGGTATTCCCGGCTTTCAGCGCCGCGTCCACTTCCGCTTTCATCTTTTCTTGCAAATCCGCGTCCACGCATCGCAACGGCGATTCAAGATCCCCGCTCACCGCTCGAATCTCCTCCCACGTGGCGGCACGCTCCAGAGCAAAATGCCCCACGCGGATCGTGTGGCTAGCAATCTCCGTCCCAAGTTCGCGAAGCAACAGCTTCGCGAACGCCCCAGCCGCGACCCGCGCAGCTGTCTCTCTCGCCGACGCCCGCTCCAAAATGTATCGCGCATCATGAAAGTTAAATTTCTGTGACCCTGCCAGATCCGCATGCCCAGGCCGCGGAGCCACCAGTTTGCGTTCCTTCCCGGCGGATTGCGCCGACTCTTCCACCGGCAAACTATTTTCCCAATTAGCCCAGTCCCGATTCTCAATTCGCAAAGCCACTGGAGCGCCAATCGTTTTTCCATGCCGCACCCCGGCAAAAATATCCGCCCGATCCTTCTCGATTTTCTGCCGCCCGCCTCGGCCATACCCAAGCTGCCGCCGGTGCAGCTCGTGGTTTATAAACGCCACATCCACAGGAAGCGAAGCCGGCAGCCCGGAAATAAAAGCCAGCAGCGCCTGCCCGTGCGATTCACCCGCGGTGTAAAAGTGCAGCATTTCCTGAGGCAGTCCTTGAGAATCAAAATGTTCTGTGCAGATTGAGAAAAGGAGTGTATCTGCCGAAGCGCCGCCGCGTCCAGTTTCCGTGATGTTTTACTTTTTGCGATGCTTCAACAAGAGTGCCTTTCGCGTCATTCGCCTTTCACAAACTCATCGTTGGGGTGCTGTGTTATTCGGAAAATGGACGCGGAGGTGGTATTGAGCTCTCGCGGCTTACTTGTGCTTTGTGGGTTGGGGGGAGTGCTCGTCATTGGCTGGCTTACGTGGCGGGACTCCTCATCGCGACGGCAGCTGAGGGAAGCTCGCGTGGTGACAATCGACAAGCAACCGGTTGTTTTTGCGAACCGCAGGTTTGATCCGGCCGCGCCGCCGAACGATATGCCGCCGCTAGCCGCGGGGGAAAACGCGGAGTGCGATTCAGACTTTCTGTCCGAGGCTAGTGTCCGGGGAGAGTCTGGAAAAACGGATGCCACACACGCGACAGTCACGATCACGCG
>Ga0209011_1000911_pt1 | contig 10697 bp, 7 predicted proteins | sample BlaSpr_A8_OM1_M3_FD_187986 | JGI IMG/M metagenome (GOLD analysis project Ga0209011, IMG submission 187986) | Forest soil microbial communities from Thunder Bay, Ontario, Canada - Black Spruce, Ontario site 2_A8_OM1_M3 (SPAdes) (version 2) | ecosystem: Environmental > Terrestrial > Soil > Boreal... | reverse complement strand
ATTGCTGCTTCGCGACCGGAGCCTGCGGACCGCTCAAGGGGAAGACGGCGCCGACCTTGACGCTGGCGGTTCCGCCAGCCGATGGGGCGGTCGCGCACGCGGCGCAGGCAAGGACCACCCCGATGGCGGCGAGCTGCCGAAGTCGCACCGGTGCCATTCTAGAGTGCGCCGGCGGTCGCTAGGCGATCCATTCGTCGGGCCTAGCCAGCGGCCACCAGCGCCTCGCACGTAGGCGCACGGCGGGGATCGACCAGGCCCCACCAGCGAGGAGCAGAAGGGCCGTCAGAAGCAGGGCCGCAATCAGGCGCGGATCGGGTGGTCGCACGGGAACTGGAGCCACGGCCTCCGGGTCGTAGATGAGGACGCTGTTGAGAGACTCGATCCCATACCCGCCGACGATCAGGACCTTGCCGTTGGATAGTCGCGTCGCCGTGTGCTGATAACGATTCATCGAGGGGCCGATGCGGATCCATCGATCTTGCGCCGGCTCGTAGAGCTCGGCTTGCGATTGGCCCGAAGCGCCCACCACCAGGACCATCCCGCCTCGCAGCAAGGTCGCGGTGACCGCGACGCGGAACTCGGCCATGCTCGCGACCGACACCCACAAGTTCGTGCGCGGGTCGTAGATCTCGGCGCTGCTTAGCGAGATGGTCAGTCGGCTCGGCTCCTCGCCCAAGCCGCTGGCAACGAGCACGTCCCCGTTGGCCATCAGGGTCGCCAGATGCCCGGAACGCGCGATGGCCATTGGCGCCGCACTGATCCATCGATCCTGTGGCGCGTCATAGATCTCGGTTGACTTGAGAGTCACACCGTCGGCATCCAGACCACCGGTAACCAGGACTCTGCCATCCGGGAGTTGGGTCGCGGTCTGAGCCAGCCGGGAGGCGCCCATCGGCCCGGTCGAGGACCAACGGTTGGCCGTGGGATCGTAAATCTCGGCATCGGTCGGCCGGCCCGGGAAGAGGCCGCCGTCATGAAAGTCGAACCTTTGCCCACCAACGACCAGCACCCGACCGTCCGGCAGGAGCGTGGCCGTGTGGCGGGTACGGGACTCGATCATCGGAGCCGCCATCGACCATGAATTGGTTGAGGGATCGTAGAGTTCCGCACTCGCGAGGGACGGAGCCGGGTACGGCATGACGACTCCTCCTGCCACGAGCACTTTGCCACTTGGCAACAGCGTGGCTGTGTGGTCGATGCGGGTCGCCCCCATCGACCCAGCCGACGTCCATCGGTTTCGCACCGGGTCGTAAAGCTCGGCGCTGGCCAGCACCCTGCCTCGGCCGTCCGTCCCACCGGCGACCAGGACCTTCCCGCTTGGAAGCAGCGTCGCCGTATGTTCCTCGCGGCCGGTCGTCAGGCTCGCGGCCCTCGACCACAATCCCGGCCCGCCCGAAGCCTGGATGAATGCAGGCCCGCCGCCCGCAGTGTCCGATGCTGTCGCGAGCATCAGGAACGACGATGCGAGCAACCCGAGCCACATGTCAGCCGGTGGTTCAGACCTCGCGGAGGGCGGTGAGTCCACGGCGGACTGGTGGCGGCTTTGTTCGTTCATCCCTCAGCCACGAGCAGCTCTCCAGCGTCACACAGTCACAGTCACGGCTCTCGCGCAGAATGCGCTCAACCCCTCGCGCCGCGGTGATCAAGGCGCCAATCTCCGCCAGCTTGGCATCGACGAGGTGGCGCCAGTAGTCCTTTCCGCGACTCCCCCTGGGGTTGGCGAGCAGGCCGTGGATGTCAGCGAGGCTCATCCCCAGGCGTTGGCAAAATCGAATCAACGTAATGCGATCGATGGTGTCGGCATCGTAGCGGCGCTTGCCGCTCACGCGAGATGGCTTCGCCAGGATGCCGGCGTCTTCGTAGTAGCGAATGGCGGAGGCGCGAAGACCGGTGGCAGCCGCAACGTCTCCGATGGTGAGTGAGCCGTTCACCAGCGGAGCTGCCGTCCCGATTTTCGTATTCATCCTTGACTTCAAGGTTACTTGAGGTGCGAGCCTGCCGACATGCAAGACATCCCGCTCGTATGCACCCTGACCGAGGCCGACTTTCGCGATCGAGAAGCCGCCTGGCTCAAGCTCAAGCCGTTCATCAGAGCGTCCGCAGCTGTTCCAGGCGGCCTCACCTTCAGCTTCGCCCGAGTCACCGGCCTTCAGGACTCACTGGCAGAGCTTGTCCGGTTGGAGGCGGAATGTTGCGCCTGGATGACCTTTGCGATGGCCGAGTCATCCGAGGGTATCCGGCTGTCGGTCACCTCTACCAGTGAGGAGGGCGAGCGTGGTGTCCGCCAGGCATTCGCTCCGCTGGCTCCAGGCCAGCCGGACGTCGGTTAGCGGGGTCGTCGCCGCTTTTGCAGTCGCTTGTGCACGTCCATCAGGGTCTCGCCGCGATGGCGGCTGCCCGGACGCGGCCGTGTCGGTGGTAGGCGCGTCCCCCACCAGAGCAGCAGGCCAATGCCCAGGGCAATCAACACGACCGCGACGATCGGTCCAGCCAGGTTAGACCTGCTCGATCCCCTTGATCAAGATGGTGACAAAGGCGCCCAACGCGGTGATGCCGACCAGGATGTAAAAGAAGGGCGCGATGAGGTGGAACGGTAGGCCGAGCGAGGCGGCAGCCGCGGCGGCGAAGACGGTGAGGGCGATGCCCGCCGATGAGGCGCGGCCCCACGGCGTGTGCCGCACACGCAAGGTGCGCCGCCGGATCAAGAGGAAGGTGATGCCGCCGGCGATCGGGAAGGCATAGCGAAGCGTCACAAGCGCGGCTAGCCACTGGGGCAGGATGCCGATGACCGCCAGCGAAATCGACGCCGCGCTGAAGAAGACGCCGTCGACGATTGGATCGTAGATGCGGCCCCAGCGAGTGGAGGCGTGGCCGCGGCGCGCCAACCAGCCGTCCAGCAGGTCGGTCACGGCCGCCAGCCCGAACACAAGGACGAGGGGAACATACACGCCGCCGCTCGCCCAGTGCGCGCCCCAGGCCACCCAAACCGCGGCCAGCGCGCGCAGTTCAGTGAGGCGATTCGGCCAGCCGAGCGAGTGTTGGAGCTCGCCCGACTCGAGGTTGACCATCAACCCCAGATGGAGAGCGAGATCAAAGCTCAGCACGCCCCACCAGAGCAGGCTGGTTGCGAGGAACCAACTGGCCTCGGTGACGCCGGCAAATCGAAGGGCAACGGCCGCCGCGATCACAATCGCGACGCCCACCAGGGCGGTGAAACGTAGCCACGACCCCCGCAACTCCTCGTTCAGATGAAAGATCTGCATGGATCGGATCCATGATGCGCGCCAGAACTCCGCCCAGGCATGGCGACTGTAGCCACCTTCCTTCAGCTGATGCAGGAGGCCGATGACGAAGATATTTGGCGGGAGGTCGGGCTCGTCCTTGGGGCCCGAGGTCTCCGTCGGCCGGCGGACCACCCCTTGAGTAAAGGCGCTTTCCCGTGAGGCGTCAAGGACCGTATGGGCGGGGCGCTAGGGGACGATCGGCAGCGATGGGATTGGTACCGCCGGCGGGCTGATCGAGGGAAGCACGCCAGGCAGCCCCGAGCCGTCACTCGGCGTCGCGCCTGGCAGCAGGCCACCTCCCGAGGAGCCACACGGTGCGGCCGGCGGCGCGGCCGGATCGGGAACGGAAACGAGATCCTGGATCGCCAGGTCCGGCGAGACATCGGGCGGCGCCAGCTGACCGGTCAACTTGCACAGGGTCAGCTTGACGACCTCAGCTGGACGGGTCCAGTCGGCGGGCTTCTTGGCGGGATAGGCCTTCATGAACTGAAGCCATGGCGTCACCGGCCCGACCTCACCCCACAGCCCGCTATTACCTCTGCTCATCGACTCGTTGTGCGGCGTCGGCTGGGTCACGGTCCGGCCCATCCAGGAGGCGACGGCAAGGTCGGTTGAGTAGCCGATGTACCAGGCATCCTTGAAGTCCGTCGTGGTGCCAGACTTGGCGGCAACTGGGTAGCCGGGCGATTGCTTCACCGCGCCTTTCAAGATGTCGGTCAGCTGATACGTTGCCGACGCCGGCAGCACGCGATCGCCGGCGTCGACCTGAGGCGGGTTTGACTCCAGCAGCGTGCCGGTCGCATCCCGCACCTCGAGCACATCCATCGCTCGCACGCGATGCCCACCGTTGGCAAAGACGCTGTAGGCGGAGAGATGATCGATCATGCGCAGCTCGCTGGCGCCCAGCGTCGTCGGCAGGCTGGGATCGAGCGGCGTGCTGATCCCGAGGTTGCGGACGGTCGTGAACACCTTCTGAATGCCGACGTCCTTGAACAGGTGCACCGACGAGATGTTTCGTGACTGTTGCAGTGACTGGCGCAGCGTAATGGTGCCGAGCTCGCGGCCGTCCCAGTCATGCACCGGGTATCCGGGGAAGGCGTGCGCCCCGTTGCTGTCATCGAGCGGAGAGGCCGGGGTCCAGCCGTTCATCAACGCCGTGACGTACGTGTAGGGCTTGAACGACGAGCCGGGCTGGCGCGGGGCGACGGTGTAGTTCACCTGGCCGCCGATGTCGGCGTTGGAGTAATCGGCGCTGCCGACCATGGCCAGCACCTCGCCGGTATGCGGGTTCATCACCAGCATCGCGCCATTGTTGACCCGGTAGGTCCCGGCGAATTTGGCTACCCCGTCGTGGACCGCCTGCTGCGCGAGCGCCTGCGCCTTCGGATCCAGCGTGGTCACGATTTTCAACCCCCCGCGCAGCAGGTAGCCCGGGTCGTAGCGTTGTTCGAGCTCGTTCCAGACGTAATCGACGAAGTGCGGCGCGAGCGAGGTCCGATGGCCGGCAGCGGACTTTTGGGCTGCAGCCAGGATCGGCCGGAGGTCCTCGGCATAAGCCTTGTCAGCCGCGGCGGCGCTGACGTAGGAGTCGCGCACCATCGCATCCAGCACGTCGCGCTGCCGGGCGCGAGCATGGGCGAAACTCTCGGCCAGGAAGGGATTCAAGTAGGTCGGGCGCTGCGGCAACCCGGCCAGAAAGCTCGCCTCGGCGAGGTCGAGCCGGCTGGCCGACGTCGCGAAATACGTTTGCGAGGCGGCTTCGACCCCGAATGACTGGTTGCCGTAGAAGATGGTATTGAGGTACATCTCGAGGATCTGGTCCTTGCTGTACTGCCGTTCGAGTTCTACGGCGAGCACCAGTTCTCGCGCCTTGCGATCGAGACTGCGGCTCGACGCGCTGGGACCGAGGAGGTAGTTCTTGACCAGCTGCTGCGTGATGGTGCTCCCGCCCTGGGCCGCGCGCTGATGCATCAGGTCGTAGACGCCCGCCGCCAGCATCCGGACCGGGTTGACGGCCCCGTGATTGTAGAAATCCTTGTCTTCGATGGCGATCGTGGCATGCCGCAGGTCCCAGGCGATCTGGCTGAGCGGGACCACGGTCCGCCGCTGCTGGTAGCGCTCCTCGAGGAGCGTCGTGCCATCGCGGGCATAGATCCGCGTCGTCTGGGGCAGGTTCTGCGCGCTCAAGTGGTTCAGGCTCGGCATCTCGCCGGCATAGGTGTAGAGCAAGGTGCCGGTGCCGATCAGCATGGCGAGCAGGCCGACCCCGGTGAGCAGCAGGATCCGGCGGAGCCAGTGCGGTCCGGTCTTCTGCAGGCTCGACGCCGGACGTGGCGCCGCGCCGCTGGAGAAATGACGCCGTGAGCCACGTCGCCGGCGCCGCGCGGGGGGATTACCCATTGGGCGCCCGGTAAACGAAGACACCGGGCGGAAGGTTACCGCGATTTCCCTCCCCAGCGTGCGGGGGCGGGCCCGTCGGCCCACGCGAGCGGCGCTTTAGTGCCAAGCGAGCGTTTGAGACGTTCGGGTCAGGGTGGGGGCGTTTCACCCTCAGTGAAGAAGGGCGGCCTTCCCGTAGCTGGCCGCGGCGTAGAGCGGGCCCAGCAAGACACCCATGAAGACGATCCCCGCCGCCGACAGCGCCACGGCGGTGCGGATCCCCAGGCCAAGACGGACCGGGGCCACCTCGAACACCGGGGGATCGACAAAGGCGATTCGCAGAATGCGGACGTATCCGAGCGCCGCTAGCACGATGTTGAGGGCACCCACCACCGCCAGCCAGGCAAAGCCGCCATCGACTGCGGCCTGGAGAACGAAGAGCTTGCCGAAGAAGCCAGCGACGGGCGGCAGGCCGGCCAGCGAGACCACCGACACCCCGAGAGCGACGGCAAGCCCGGGCGTCGTGCGCGACATCGCGGCGAGGTCGCGGACGGCATCGCTGTGCACCGAGCGCGCGTAGCCGATGATCACCGAGAAGGCGCAGATACTGGTCAGCGCAAGCGCTGTCAGAAAGACCAGCAGGGCCCCGATGCCAGCTCGCTTGAGATCGGTGAAGGCGACCAGCCCGTAGCCCGCCTGGGCGATGGCGGAGTAAACGACCAGGCGGCGAACGCTCGACTGAGTCACGGCGAGCAGGTTGCCTGCGGTCATCGCCATCGCCGCCACGACCGCGATCACCGCCGCGTACGGGATATGGCTGGCGGCGAAGGTCGACGCCCCGATCCGGGCGAAGACCGTGAAAGCGGCGACCACCCCGACCGAGAGCACGAACATGATGACCCGCAGCGGAACGCCGGACTCGAAGCCGCGGGTCCACCAGCGCACCGGGAGCAGCCCCATCCGAAGCGCAAACCCCGCCAGGAGGAGGCAGAGGGCCAGCAGCAGCGCCGGCTGGGTCCCGCGTAACGCCGCGAGCGCCTGGCCGGCCGCCGGCAGCCGTGTGTCGCCCGTCAGGCCGAAGATCACGGCCAGGCCGTAGAGCAGAATCGCGGAGCTGGCCGCGCCAAGCACCAGGTAGCCGAGCCCGGCGTTGATCCCGCCGGCGCCGCGGCGCGCCAGGCCGGCCAACATATAGAGGTTGATCGCGAGCAACTCCAGCGCCAGGAACAGACTGACCATCTCGGCGGCCGAGGCGGCGAGCATCGCGCCCAGCGTTGCCAGCAGGAAGAAGGCGGGTTCGGCTGCGACCGGCGACTCCCCGGGAAGCGTGTCGGCGTGGTTGGCGAGCAGGCAGAGCGCCGCCGCTCCGAGAATCACGACCTGAATAAAAATCGCGAACCCGTCGAGGAGGAAGGCGCCGTCGAGGATGGTGATCGTCTGCTTGAACTGGGTCGCCAGCGCCAGGAAGGCCAGGACCAGGCTGATGAGCGCCACCGTCATCGTCGAGGTGCGAGGCAAAAAACGTGCCTGCACGAAGACCACGATGGCCCCGGCGAGCAGCCAGAGCTCCGGCGAGAAGGCGAGGAGGTTGCCGAGGGTCTTCATCCGCCGCCCCGCGACAGCAGGCTGAGGACCGAGAAGTTGATGCTGTCCGTCAGAATGGCCGGCAGCACACCAAGCAGGACGATCAGCGTCGTCAACGCCGCGGCGTTGAACAGCTCCAGCGTCCCGAGGTCGCGAAGCCGTCCGAGGCGCTCCGGCGTCGGACCGAAAAAGATCCGCTGGATGGTCAGGACCATGGCGCCCGCCAGGGACAGGATCCCGAGCACCGCAATCCAGGTCGCGATGCGCTGGTTTGGATAGGCGCCGACCACGATCATGAATTGACCGACAAAGCTTGCCAGGCCCGGGAAGCCGATGGCGGCCAGCGCCGCGAAGATCCAAAACAACGCACCTCGCCCCATGTGGGCGGCTATCCCGCCCATGGCCCGGATCGAGGTGGTGCCGGCGCGCTCAGCGACGGCGGCGGCCAGCAGCACCAGCAGGGCCGCGGTCAGCCCGTCGGCAACCATCAACAGCACGGCGCCGTTGATCGCAATCGGCGCCGCCGACGCGGCGGCGAACAGCACCAGTCCCATGTGACTCATGATCACGTAACCAACGAGTCGGCGCAGATCGTCCTGAGCAAGCGCCGCGATCGCTCCCCAAAGCACCGTCACGATCGCGATCACGACGATGGCGCCACGGATCCTGTGGAAGGTGTCCTGGAATTCACCGAGGTTGACGCGGATGATGCCGTAGCCGCCGAGCTTCACGAGCACGCCGCCGAGGATCAACGCGACCGGCGCCGACGCTTCGGCCTGCGCATCGATGAACCAGGTGTGGAAGGGAAACACCGGCAGCCTGACGGCGAAGGCGATGAAAAAGAGCCAGCTAATCAGTGCCGCCGTCGCGGCGGGCAGGGTCAGGTCGTGCAGGGTCGAGATGTCGAAGGTTCGAACCGGCGCCTTGAAATACAGGATGAGGATCGCCACCAGGAGCAAGGCGCTGGCCGAGAGGTCGACCACCAGGAACTTCCAGGCCGCGGACATCCGGCGCGGGCCGCCGATACGGGCGATCAGCAGGAACATGGGGACGGCCTGCAGCTGCCAGAAGAGGAAGAAGAGCAGGTAGTCGAGCGAGGCGAAGCCGCCATTGACACCAGTCTCCAGTAGCAGGAGCAGGATGAAAAACTCCTTCGCCTGCTCGCGGAGGCGGCTCGAGGCGAGCACCGCAACGACGAAGAGCAACGTGCTCAGCAGCAGGAGCGGCATGCTGATCCCATCGACGCCGAGGTGGTAGCTGGAGCCGATGCCCTTCAGCCATCCCCGAGTTTCCTCGTACGCATAGGTGCCGCTCTGGTCGCGAAAGCCGAACCACATGAAGACGCCGAAGCCGAAGACGAGCGTGGCGGCTCCGATCGTGAACGAACGGATCCGCTCCCGCTGCACCTGGGTGCGCGTCGGAAAGAACAACAAGCCGATGGCGGCGAGCGCCGGGACCCAGACGATGGCGCTCAGCAGCAGCGCCGGCGGCGCGATCGGGGTCGCGGTGGTGGTGGGGATCGCCTGGAGGAGCGTCATCCGATTTTCCCGATGATCCCGCCGGCGAGCACGACCGCGAGCGTGCCCAGCACGACCACGCCGGCGAAGAAGCCAATCAAGAGCGGACGGATGCGCGCCTCTGCCAGCCATCGCCGTGGCTGTCCGGCGAACGCGATGCTGTCGCCGACCAGATCCAGGGCCCCATCGATGACGCGCGTATCGACCCACGCCGCGACACGGCTCACCGGCAGCACGACGCCGACCGCGGCGAGCCGGTACGCGCGATCGACAAAGAGCCCCTCCCCCATCGCCTGGCGGACCGGATGCAAGGCGGCGGGCAGCGATACCCGGCGCGCATACACGACAAAGGCAAGGAGCGCGCCCAGGGCGGCGGTGCCGGCAATCACCGCGGCCGCGACGAAGTGCGAATTGGGGAGCGACACGCCGGAGAAGGTAACGAAGGCGATCGGATCGGTGCGCCCGCGGAAACCGCGGATGCCTGAAACCACGCAGGCGATCGCCAGCACGGCCATGGCCAGCGCGATGCGGCCGCCCGCGTCACGGATCCGGTCGGGTTCGAAGCGGCGCCGGCGGGCGGTCTCGCCGGTGAAGACCAGCGCGAAGATACGAACCAGGGCCATGGCGCCGAGAAAGGTGACCGCCACGACCACCGCGATCGTGAGCGGGCTGCCCAGCGCGAGCGCCTTCGAAAGGATCGTGTCCTTACTCCAGAAGGTACTGAAGGGCGGGATGCCCGCGCCGGCCCCGACCGCGATCAGCATCAGCCATCCGGTGAAGCGCATCCGGCTCCACAAACCACCCATCTCGGACAGCCGCTCGGTGCGGAGTTCGCGAATGATGACGCCCGCAGCGAGGAAGAGCAGCGCCTTCGGCCAGGCGTGGGTGAAGAGTTCGAAGATGCCCGCGCCGTAGGCGCCGATGCCAAGCGCCAGCACCATCAGGCCCAGTTCGCTCATCGTGGTGTACGCGATCGCGCGTTTCAGGTTGTCCTGGAAAAGCGCCCAGAGCACACCCAGGACCGCCGTCAGCCCGCCGGCGATGGCGAGCAGCGCCAGGCCGCGAGGGCTGGCGTGGAACAACCCGTAGGCGCGGGCAATCAGGTAGACGCCGCAAACGGCGCTGCCCGCCGCGTGGATCAGCGCGGCGGCCGGCGCGGGGGCCTGGGCGCTACCAGGCAGCCACACGTGGAGCGGGAACTGCGCCGATTTCGCGGCCGCGGCCATGAAGATCAAGATGGCCATGACGAAAAGCCCGTTCGCACTCACCCGGCCACCGGTGTAGTGCCCGGCGAGAGTTTGGAAGTTCAGCTCGTTGTAGCGGAAATAGATGTAGGCAACGCCCGCCAGCAGGGCGACATCGCCCAGGGCCGAGATGATGAAGGCGCGCGACGCCGCCGCGGCCGCTTCTTCCCGCTGCCACCAGTGGCCGATCATCAAGTAGGTCGAGAGCGTGACCAGCCCGAAGAACAGCAGTATTTCGAAGTAGTTGGTCGACAAGGTCACGCCGAGCATCGCGAAGGTGGCAAAGAGCAGGACGGAGAAGAAGCGCACCACGCCGTCTTCGCGGCGCATGAAGGCGAGCGCGTAGATCTGAACCAGCAGGCTGACGAGGGCCACGGTGAACGACACCACGGCCGCGAGCGGGTCCGCCAGCACGCCCCATTGCAGGGTGAACTCGGCGGCGCTTCCCGACTGCCCGGTGAAGAACTGGAGGAAGGTGGCGGGCCGCTCGAGATGCAGCGGGTGAGCGACCTCGATGGCGACGACGAGCCCGGTGCAAACGACCGTCGCCAGCGTAAAGAACACCGCGATCCAGGCGCTGACGCGGCGCGAGTCGATGGTAAAGGCAAGGACGATCACCAGCGCGATCAGCGGCAGCAGCAGGGCGAAGAGCGCGAGGAGCGTCGGGCTCCAGGTGTCGAGCGGACCCT
>Ga0209011_1000910_pt1 | contig 10706 bp, 8 predicted proteins | sample BlaSpr_A8_OM1_M3_FD_187986 | JGI IMG/M metagenome (GOLD analysis project Ga0209011, IMG submission 187986) | Forest soil microbial communities from Thunder Bay, Ontario, Canada - Black Spruce, Ontario site 2_A8_OM1_M3 (SPAdes) (version 2) | ecosystem: Environmental > Terrestrial > Soil > Boreal... | reverse complement strand
GCCGCTCGCGTCGGCGGCGATCCTCTCCGGCATCCAGACCGCCGCGGTCATCGACGTGGGCACCGCCACGCTGGGCGCGCTCATCGGCGCCGGCGGATACGGACAACCGATCCTCACCGGCATCCGCCTCGCCGACACCCGACTCATCCTCGAGGGCGCCCTGCCCGCCGCTGCGCTGGCGCTCCTCGCACAGGCGCTGTTCGATCTGCTCGAGCGGGCCGTGGTGCCGCGCGGCCTGCGCCTTTGAAAGTCATTGCGGGATCGCCACCACCACGGCGGTGGTGTTGTGCCAGGCATCGATTCCGCCCGCGTAGCTGGCGATCTCCCCGTAAGTGAGGAAGCCGGCCAGGGGCACATCGCCCATCACCGACCGCACGGCGTCGATCTCCCGTTGAAAATCTTCTTTGAGGATCAGCCCGCGGCAGATGCAATCGAACAGCAGCACGCCGCCTGCCTGCGCGCCTTGCAGTCCCGCCCGCGCTTCCAGCGCCGCCCTCCGCGCCGCGGCCACCATCCGATCCGGCTCGCCGTCGAGGATGGTGACGAATGAGCCTTGGGGAACGTCGGCTGCGCAGGTCAGGGATCCGTCGTCGCCGACCGAGAGGGGCGCCCGCGCCCGCGTCACCTCGCGGCCGACCAGGATGCCCAGCTCATTGGCGATGAGATACTCGCCCGCGTTCTTCGAGGTGAGGGTGATGCCCCGCTCGCGCGCGTGCTGTTCGTAGATGGAGAAGGCGGGTTTGCCGTCGATCTCGCTCACCACGTTCGCCTTGGCGCGCGTGACGCGCATGCTGGCGGTGGTGGGCGAGAGGCCGTGTCCCACGCCCACTCCAAACGGAGTATTGCTGAACACGTGCACCGCGGTCGCGACGTCGCGACCCTCGTGCCCGTTGCCGCCCACGTGCGTGGCTTCGAACTTGCCCTCGTCGCCGGCGGCGCCGCCCACCACCGGATGAAGCGCAGAGGTATGCGAGACCAGCGCCTCGACGTAGCGCTCCCCGGCGCCGCTCAGGCCGTCGACCAGCGTGAAGGTGGTGGAATTGACCAGCCCGCTGAGCAGCGCTTTCTTCTTGGCAGCGGGGAATCCTTCACACAACCGCGCGGCTACCGCCGCGGGTTGCGCCGCGACGCCTCGAGCGCTTGCAACCTGGTGCGTCCCCTGGCCCGCCACCAAGAGCACCACGACGCCGCCGTGGATCAGTCCCTCCTCGGTGAATTCGCCGGCCGTGGTGCAACCCACGATGTCGGCGGTACCCGCTCTCGCGCGCGCGGTGCGGAGGCACTCGCTGATCGAGAAGAGCGGCGATGCGAAGAGGAACCCGAATGTCGCACGCGCGCCGGAGAGCCCGTCGACGGCCTTGCGCGTTGCCTCTGCGGTGGCACCCTCGGCCGTCGGGCCGAGCCCGCGCCCCGAACCAACTCGATTTTCCATATTCCCCCAGGTGATTGCCGGCGACGGTAGCCCAGCATCCGGGTGCGCTCGCAACCGGCTAAGAACCTCCGTAGTGGGACGGGGTACGTTCTTTATGCTCCTCCGTTCGTCCTGTACTGGGCGAACATCGGGTGCACGGTCAAGTTGGAGGGATCAAGACTGCTAGCGAGGAGCGTTGGGAGGCAATTGAAGTCCGGAGTCGAGGCCTGGAAGGAACTGAAGAGCTCGCTCGATTCCAGCAGATTAGAGCCATGATCACGCAATCGGGTAGTTTTCGCGCGCAGTACGCCCCGCTGTGCAGCTTGTCAGCGCTTGCTCACCACGATGCCGGCCGCTTCCTCCCAGAGCTGGACCACCGCCGCCATGTCCAGCTCGGCGAGTCCCCGCGCCCCGGACTCGAGAAAGCGCTGCTCGGCGAGCGCGCCGAGGAGCAGCGTCGCACCCGACCTCTTCGCTTCGTCGTGAATCAGCCGCAGATCCTTGGCGATGAGACCGACGGGCGAGGCAGGGGTGAAATCGCGCGAGATGAATCGCGGCAGGTTGCGCTGCAGCATCGCCGAGCTTCCAAAAGACGTCCCGATCACCTCCAGCAGTATCTTCGGGTCCGCTCCCAGCTTCGCGCCGAAGACCGCCGCCTCGGCGCTGGCCGCCGTGTGGATTCCCACCAACAGCTGGTTCACCAGCTTCACCACTTGTCCCGCCCCGGCGGGGCCGCAGAGGCGGATGTTCTTGCCGAAGGCGCGCAGGATCGGCAGGGCGCGATCGAAAGCCGCCTGCTCGCCGCCCGCCATCACCGTGAGCGTCCCGGCCTGGGCACCGGCCGGCCCGCCGGAGATGGGCGCGTCGAGAAAGGCCGCGCCGCGCCCGCGCAGCGTCTCGCCGAGGCGCCGGCTCTGCTGAACGCCGATGGTGCCGTGATCGACGAAGAGCTGTCCGGGCCGCGCGGCAGCCGACAACTCCGCGTAAACCGCATCGACGGACTCGGGCGTGGGCAGCGCCGTGAGCACGATCTCCGCCCTCGCCGCGATGTCGCGCGCCGATGGCGCCGGCTTCGCCCCCTTTGCAACCAAGGCGTCGATCGGGCCGCGCGAGCGGTTGAAGACGTGGAGGGGAAACCCCGCGGCGAGAAGATGCTCCGCCATCGGCCGCCCCATCTTGCCCAACCCGATGAATCCGACCTGGTCGGCCATTACGCCTCCGCTCACGCCGAGAGCCACGACGCCAGCTTCGAGTAGACCTCGGCGTGGCCGAGCAAGTCGAGGTGGTTCATCCCGACGCCGATCCACTGGTGCGCTTCGGGAAATGCCAGCGCCAGCTCGCGCTGGCGGTGACGGCCGAGGGCGCCGTCGACGGTGACGAGGCCATCGCCGGGCAGCTTGCCGCCCGCCTTGGGCGCCGCGGTGGCGGCGGCGGCGTAGCAAGCGACGCCTTCCGGCAGCGGCAGCGGCCTGCGAGTATCGCCGCGGATCGCGAAGCGATCGTGCCCTTGCCAGTGCTCGTCGAGCACGTTGCCGAAGCGCAGGTCGGTGACCCCGGCGCTGCGAATCCGCGCCAGGCGCGCCAAGGGAGCGCTGTACCGGCTGACGCCGAGGAGCAGATGGACCCAGCTGCCGCCGCGCTCGAGGGCCGTCCCATGGTGCGGCGTGCCCAGGAGAACGAGTTTGCGCAGCGCGCGCCGCCAGGCGTGCGACGCGACCTCGCCCGCGTGGCAGGCGCTGCGCGAGACGAGCCCGCCCATGCTGAAACCGACGATGGCCAGCTCCGCAGGCGGCGCGGGCCACGCTGCCACCAATTGCTCGAGCAGAGCAGCGAAGGCGTGCCCGTTGGTCGAGATGTGCAGCCCGCTGTTGTAGTGGAGATAGACCGGCGTGTATCCGAGATCGCGCGCGAGCGCCGCGCCGTGGTCGTGCCCGTTCCGGTTCCATTGCAGATCGTTCATCGAGGAACCGTGAACGAGCACCAGCAGCTTGCCACCCGCGTGCGGGAGCGCCGCTTGCAAACCGGCCCGATCGAGCGGCAGCGGCTGGCCGCGATGGCGCAGGGACATCTGGATCGCCAGCGGATTCCTGGTCTCGCTCAGGTAATCGCCGAGCACGCCGTTGAGCACCGCCATCACCGCCTCTCGCTCGGGGCCGGGCGCGCTTTCGCCCAGGACCGGCGCGAGCTTCCCGAGGGCGACGTCGATGCCGGCACCCACCCATTTGGTGACGGCACGGATGCTCCAATACGCCGGTGCGGCGAACAGGCGCGTCAGCCCCTCGAGCGGCCGGCCCAGCAGGGCGGGACCGCCCGCAATGGTGTGGTGCATCGCCTCGACCAGATCGGTCACGCCGGCGGTCGCCTCGACCGCGAGACGGCTCGCGCCGCGCAGATCATCGATGTGATTGCGCATCCGGTTCGGTCGACGAGGGTCGGCGGCGGGCGTGTCGAAAGGGTAACGCCCGGATGGTCCCGGCGCTCGCGCATCAATACCCGGCGGGGCGACGACGCACTCAGGTTTGTTGACAGAGACCTCGCGGCCAGAGATGGAGGACGGAATGTCGCGATGGTGGAAAATCGGTCTGGCGGTCGGCGTGGCCCTGCCTGCGCTCGTGTTGCGGATCGCCGCGGCGCGCGCGGCACCGGCTGTCGCCATCTTCACGTTCGGGGCCGCGATCGTCTCCTCGGCCTTTCTTCTCGTCTGGGCCGCCGAGGCCGCGCACCGCGATATCTCCGGCAGCCTGGCCACCGCCATCCTCGCGGTCGTCGCCGTCCTTCCCGAATACGCGGTGGACCTGTACTTCGCCTGGAGCGCGGGACACGTTCCCGCCAATGCCCAGTACGCAGCGGCAAACATGACCGGCAGCAACCGGCTGCTGCTCGGGCTCGGCTGGCCGTTCGTGGTGCTGCTGTTCGCGTGGGGACTGCGCAGGCGCGCCGAGAAGCCGCGCGGCGTCCAACTCGGCGAAGGGCGGCGGCTCGATCTGGCGTTCCTCGGCGTGGCGAGCCTGTACTCGCTGGTGATCCCTCTCACGCGGCGGCTGGCCTGGTACGACGCCGCGGTGCTGCTCACGTTGTTCGGCGCTTACCTATGGAAGGCGGCGCAGGGCGAGCGCACCGAGACCGTGCTGGTCGGCGTCGCGCGGGACATCGGCGATCTGCGCCAGCGCGCAAGACGGATGGTGGTGGCGGGATTGTTCCTCGGGGCGGCGGCCATCGTGCTGGCCGCCGCCGAGCCGTTCGCGCAGGCGTTGATCGAAGGCGGCAGGGGCCTCGGCGTCGACGAGTTCCTCCTCGTGCAATGGCTCGCCCCGCTGGCGTCGGAGGCGCCGGAGTTGCTGGTGGCCGGAGTGCTGGCGCTGCGAGGGCATGAGGACTCCGCGCTCGGCACGCTGCTCTCTTCGAAGGTGAACCAATGGACCCTGCTGGTGGGCAGCCTGCCGGTGGCTTTCATGATCGGCGGCGGCTCCGCGGCCGGGATCGCGCTCGACGGCCGCCAGACGGAGGAATTCGTGCTCACCGCCGCCCAGACGATCCTCGGCTTCGCGGTGCTCGTCGATCTGCGGCTTTCCTTGTTCGAGGCGTTGGCGCTGCTGGTCCTGTTCGCGGCGCAGTTCCCCTTTCCGCAGACAACCGTGCGGCTGGGCTTTTCCGCGGCCTACGCGGCGATGGCCATCGCGCTGTTGGTCCTTCGCAGGCGCGAGTTGCCCGCGATCGCGCGCGCTCTTGCGCGCTGATGCGAGCCAGAAATCCTCATCGAAGCCCAAGTGACGACGCCGCAGGTGTTGGCGCGGGCTTGCTCCCAATCGAAATCGCAATCGCAAACGGGTACTTTTATTTCCGGAACCCCGGCAAAGCGACGGCGTGTTCCACGCGCGCGCGGGCGGCGCTCCGCTCAAGAATAGCGGGCCAGGGCTACGGAAACGATCTCGCCGATCAGCTCGGTGTACGAGCGGCCCGCCTCGCGCGCGGCGAGGGCGAACTCCGCCTCGACGACGAGCCATGGATTGGGGTTGGCCTCGATCACGTAGAGCTTTCCGTCGGGAGCGAGGCGCAGATCGATGCGCGCGTAGTCGCGCAGCTCGAGCGCGCGGTAGGCGCGGAGCGAGGCCTCGCGGGCGCGCGCCGCCACCTGCTCGTCGAGGTCTTTTGCGATGGCCGAGCGGGTCACCTTGTACGCCTGGGTCTCGGTCGCCCACTTCACCTCGCGGCCGGCGATGTGCGGCATCCCCTGGGGAAGCCGGGAGAGATCGAGCTCCACCGCGGGCAGCGCGACGGGCGGCTCGTTGCCGAGGACGCCGATGTAGATCTCGCGGCCCTCGATGTACTGTTCGATGAGTGCGGGGCAGCGCAGTTCGTCCTGGATCAGCTGCGCCCGGGCCAGCATGTCCTGCCGGCCGTGGACGACGGAGCCCGCGTCGATGCCCACCGATCCGTCGGCCGAACAGGGCTTGACGATCACGGGGAACGAGAGCTCCTCGCCCAGCTCGAATTCACCGCCCTCCGCCACGACGAACGCGGGCGTGCGGACTCCGTGGTAGCCGATGATCTTCTTGGCCAGCGCCTTGTCCTGCCCCAGGTACAACCCGTGCGGGCCGGAGCCGGTGTAGCGCATCTCGAGCAGATCGAGGAAGGCGGCCACGTGCACGTCCTTGGTGTCGTCGCCTCCGAACGACTCGGCCAGGTTGAAGACCAGATCCGCCGAGCATTGGGCGAGGCCGAGCAGGCTTTCCTCGCCTTCGAGCGAATAGAGGAAAGGCTCGTGCCCCAGCCGCTGGAGCGCGTCGAGCACCTGCTCGCGCGCGAGCTTGGGCGGCCGCTTGGTCCCGCGCGGCGCGGGCCGCTTCGCCTTGTGCCGCGGGCGCGGCGGCTCCACGGGCGCGCCCAGCGCCGTGACCTCGTTGTCGGTGGAAGGCTCGTAGAGGACCGCGATCTTCAACTTCCCGCTCATTTCTCGGTGAACCGGCCCCGGGTCAGGTAGTTCATCACCAGTGTGGTCGAGTACGAGACCACCTCCACCAGGTGGGCCGGCTCGCGCCCTTTTTCCACCGCCAGGTCCATGTCCTTCGCACGCTTTTCGATCGACTCGATCAGCCGCTTCACCAGCGTCCGGCGGACTCCGGTCCAGTAGGTGATCTTGTCCACGATCACCTTGCGGTGCTCGGCCAGGAACTCCGCCGCGGGCCGCGTGCCCTGCGGCGCGGCGGGAACGAAGAGATCCTCGAGGTCGACATCGAGCGGCAAATCGGCCACCGCCGGCGTCTCGTCCGCCGTGCGATCGCGGTAGAAGTCCTCGATGGTCGCCTGCATCTCGTCGACGGGCAGCTCCGCCTTGCCCACCGAGCGCAGCGGGGCCTTGTCCCCGAGCGCCTTGGCGATCCGGTCGACGTACTCGAGCTTGGCCAGCGCCGTCCAGCCCTGGTAGCGGCGGCGCCAGTTGAGGCGCGGGGTGAGCCAGACCGCGAACGTCTCGGCGAAGTCCTCGTCGGGGTGCTTCTGCGCGTACCAGCCGGCGATGTGGCGCACGAACCCGCGCGAGAAGGGCACCGGCTTGTAGTCGTCGGCGTAAGGCCGGTCGAAGGGGCCGAACAGCTCGTGCCACTCGCGGGTGGTGTACAGCTCGTACGCGTAGTTGAAGGCGTGGCCCGCCTCGTGGCGGAGGTACATCATGATCTCGCGCTCGTCCTCGATGTCGTTGACCGCCTGCTCCAGCGCCGCGAGCTTGGGGTCGGCGAGGTAGAAGGGGATGCCGATGATCGGCTCCCGGTCGGGGCACGCCCATTCGTCGCTGAGGTAGCAGGGAGGGCGGAAGCGGCTGAGCCCCCTCGCGGCCAGCTCGCGGTAGAGCTGGGCGATGTATTTCTCGAGCATCGACCCTTCGAGCCTCAGCCCGAGGTCCTTGATCTGCACCTTGAGGAGGCCCCGCGCCTCCGGAGGCGTTTGCTCGAACGAGTGCACGGCGGCCATGGTACAGGATTCTGGCCTCTCTGCTCAGACAGTCATTTTCCGCAGAGGTCGCAGGGTCCTCAGGGGCTCTCCTTCGCTGCGGCTTCGATCCGGCGTTCGCCCTGAATACCGGGGCCGCCGTTCTCGACCTTGTTCAACTCTTCCGCGACGCCTCTTCGCAAACGTGCCAGGGGGCCGGGCTTGCGGTCGTAGTCGATGAACCGGCGCTGCTCGGCGTCGCCGTTGTAGAAGCGGCTAACGAACTCCTCGCGCTCAGCCATCTTGCGCTCGAAGATGCGGCGCACGTCGCTCTGGTCCCGGATGACGTACGGGGTGAGGAAGAGCAATAGATTGGTCTTCTGCTTCCTGCTGCTCTCGCTGCGGAACAACCAGCCGAGAAGCGGCAGCGATCCGAGGACCGGCACCTTCGACACGCTCCGCGTGACGCGCTCCTGGATCAACCCGCCGATCACGACCGTTTCCTGGTCCCTGGCGACCACGGTCGTCTTGGCGGAGCGCTTGCTGGTCGTGGGCCCGAGCGTCTTGTCCACGCTGGCGATCTCCTCCGTTTGCTCGTCCACTTCGAGCCGCACGTAGTCTCCCTGGTTGATCTGCGGCTTGATGTGGAGCTTCAGCTCCACGTTCTGGCGCTGGATGGGCGCGTACAGAGAGCCGAGGCTGCTCACGATCGTCGATGTGGTCGTGCTGTTCGACCCGGCCGGCGCGTACGCCGCCTGGAACGGCACGTTCTGCCCCACCGTGATCTCGCCCTCCGTATTGTCGGTCATGATCAGGTGCGGCGTGCTGATGACGTTCACGTCGCTCGAGCTCTGCAGCGCCTGCAGCACGATTCCGAACGAGGGAATGCTGACCCCCGAAACGGTGATCGGGGGTCCCTGGATGCCGGCGAGAAAGCCGTTGAGGCTGGCCAGGGACGACACGCCGCCGAGCGAGCTGAGTCCGCCCAACGCGGTGCCCAGGACGGCGGTGCCCGACCCGGTCGTGTTCGCAAAGGTGAAGTCCCTCTGCGTGCCGCCGTGCAGCGACGCGCCCAGCTCCGCGTCATCCTCCAGGTTGACTTCCATGATCACTGCCTCGACGAAGACCTGCCGCCGCGCGATATCGAGGCGCTCGATCAACTTCACGACGTTGCGGTAGTCGGCCTGGCTCGCGATCACCACCAGCGAGTTCGTGTTCTTGTCCGCGGTCACCTTGACCTCGCCGTTGAACAGATCCGCGGCCGGCGTCGCCCCTGGAGCAGTCGGCGCCGACGGCGGCGCTGCAGCACGCCGCTTTCCGGAGAGTCCCTGGGCGAACGACTGCAGCGTGGAGGCAACGTCCTCCGCCTTGGCATTTTCCAGATAGTAGACGTGCACGCCGCCGTCGCCCGTCGGAATGTCGAGTTGCCGCAGCAGATCGAGCACGGACTGGAACGAATTGTCACCGGCGATCACGACGAGCTTGTTCGTTCGCTCGTCAGCGATGAGCCGGGCTCCGCGCCCTCCAACCGCTGCGGGCGAAGTCGGCCCCTGCTTCGATCCCGCCTGCGCCTGCAAGATCTCGCTCAGCTTCTGCGCCAGATCCTGGGCTCCGGCATGCTGCACGGCGACGATGTGGATTTCCTGCGAACCGCCAGGCTGATCGAGCTGCTCGATCAGCTTCTCCAACCGCCGCATGTTGAGGCCGAGATCCGAAAGGATGAGCGTGTTGGGCGGAACAATCTGCAGATCGGAATCGCGCGAAGTGAACTGAGCGAGCACGTTGCGCATCTGCTCCGCCTCGACGAAGCCGAGCTTGAACAGCTTGGTCACCATCTGCTCGGTCGCCGGCACTTCCTGGCCGCTGTCGAGATAGGTCGGGATGACGGCGCGCGACGACTGCTTCTTCTCGACGAGCTTCCAATAGCGGCCTACCGGATACAGTGCCCAGTTGTTCGCATCCAGCGCCGCGAGAAAGACGCTCCAGACCTCGTCCGCGGGAATGGGGACGTTGGAAAGAATGGTGACCTTTCCCGAGAGCCGCTCCGGCAGGATGAAGTTGCGCTGCGTGAACTGACTCACGAACTGGATCACCTCCGCCAGGTCGCGCTTGTCGAAGGACATCAGCACCGTCTTTGCGTTCCTGCCCACCTCCTTGTGATCGACCGGTTGGACAGGCGCGGGCGCCACGGACAGTGCGGAGACGAGCAGATGCGCGAGCGGCACGCCGGGTCCGTCTGCACGCGATGTGCCGGACCGCTGCTCGCTGCTCGCCTCTCTATGGACGCTGCCTCGCCCAGGCTTGGACTGACAGCAAGTCCGGCGATCTGTCAGCTCATGACAAAATGGCTTCGCAGTCGTTCACGCCGCCTTCATGGACGGTTTGCGTTCAGAATCGCGAGCCGTTCAAGTGGTCGCCGCGACGGTCGCACCAGTCGGACGGCCTGGAGAGTTCAATGGCGGCGCCATGGCGCGCTTGCGAGGACTTGCCTTTTTCGCCACCCGCTTGCGCTTTTGGCCGGGTTCAGCTCTCGCCTCTTTGCGCAGCTTCTTTGCGGCTTCCTTCTGCAACGGCAGTCCTTTGACCTGGGTGCCTGTCTTCGGTTTGAGCCACCAGCGCACATCCACCGGCTTCCCCTCGCTGAGCTTGGACGCGTCGACCCGAACGATGGCTCCTTTTTTCAGGTCGATGTCCGCCGGCGACACGCCGGAAAGGGCGGCCAGGGCCAAGGACAATTGAGGCTCATGACCGACGAGCGCGACCGCTCCTGACCTGCCGGCGCGCTTCGCGACGGCAGCGCGCAAGGTGGCGACGTCGAACTTCGGATCCAGCTCCTCCAGGACGGCCACTTCGCCGTGCTTGGTGGCGCCTGCGAGAATCTCCGCAGTCTGTACGGCACGCACCAATGGGCTCGTGAGGATGAGGTCCAGCTTGTGGCCGAGCTTTCCGAACGCACGGGCGGTCTTGTGGAATCGGCGGCGGCCTTTGTCGGTCAACCCTCGCGAGCCATCCGGAATTGCTTCGCCACCGTCCACCGCGATGCCGTGACGTACGACATAGAGCTGCATGAGAAGTCCTCCGGCGGGAGAGGCGCGCACAATACCACTGCGGCTTCGCCGAAGTCTTCAGCGGAATTCGTGGTCAGGTTCCAGCGCGTTCGCGCGGCAGATCGCCGCGTATGCGTCCGCGCTAGGACGCAACTCGCGCTTCTGGGTGGCCAGGTCGAGGGACAACAGCCCAAATCGCGGCGCCCATCCTTCCGACCACTCGAAGTTGTCGACGAGCGACCAGTGGAAGTACCCGCGAACGTCGGCACCTTGCTGGATCGCCTCATGGACTGCCGCGACATGGTCACGCAGGAAGCCATTCC
>Ga0209011_1000909_pt1 | contig 10709 bp, 8 predicted proteins | sample BlaSpr_A8_OM1_M3_FD_187986 | JGI IMG/M metagenome (GOLD analysis project Ga0209011, IMG submission 187986) | Forest soil microbial communities from Thunder Bay, Ontario, Canada - Black Spruce, Ontario site 2_A8_OM1_M3 (SPAdes) (version 2) | ecosystem: Environmental > Terrestrial > Soil > Boreal... | reverse complement strand
GTCCGTGACGTTTCCAAGGGCGTCGTTGGTCACCTTGCCGCGCTGCGACAAATCACCTCGCGCGACCTGGTTGATGACGCTCAGCAATTCCGTAATGCTGCGCTGCAGCGCGTCGTTGGCGTCCTGGTTGCTCGTGGCCTTGGACACCTTGGCGACCGCTCGATTCAGGTTTTCCGCAATGTAACCCAGTTCATCGTTCGAATGGACCTCTGCGCGCGCACGCGGATCGCCGGCGGCCATCCGTTCGGAGAATTCCGCGAGAGCCTGCACCGGCCCCAGCATCGCGCCGAACCGCCACGCGAGGATCACCGCCGTCGCCAGCGCAAGTACGATGGCGATGAGTACCGTTCCCCCGGCTGGGGAGCCGAAGTCGAACAAGGACGCTTCTCCGGCCTTCTTTCCGGCGCTGAAGGCGAGTCCGAGAACGACGAATCCGACCACTCCGTTCAGCAGGACCAGCGTCCAGATTGTGGAACTGAGTCGCGATTTCATGCCACCCTCCAAATCTCTTCCGCGGAGCCCTCGCCATGCATCAGCGTTGTCTCCACAAATCTCAAATGCTCGGGCCCGGAAAAACTTCGAGCAGCCGGCGCAAATCGATCACCAGCGCCAGGCGGTCGTCATGCCGCAACATTCCGATGCAATGCGGCACGTTTTCCGGCGCTTGCTCGAGCAAATCCTCGGTGTTCACCGAATAGGTTCCGATGACTTCGTCGGCGGCAATGCCGATCCGAATGTCCTCGTGATGGTTCTCGGTGCGGAGGGAAGCGACCACCACATGCTTGGGCAGCAATCCTGGCCGGCGGCCCTCCGTAATCGCAATGTCTATCAGCGGCACGATGGCGCCGCGCAAATTGAATATTCCGACCAGGTATGCCGGGCCAAGGGGAAGCTTTGTCAGCAACGGCCAATCCAGGACTTCCTCGACGTCCAGAACGGGCAGGCAGAACCGCTCGCGCCCGCTGCGGAAGACGCAATACTGCGACTCCGGCGGCCGCTCTTCGATCGGCCCAAGAGCTTCGAGCAGATCGCCGGTATCGGCGTCCGCCGGAAGAGGTTCGAGATGGAAGTCTTCGCTCATCGCTTCTTCACTGGCTCAGAAACTATTATGCGAACCGCCGCACTGCGCGTAGCAGATCTTCCCGTGTGAATGGCTTCGTCACGTATCCGTCAGCGCCTTGCTGCTGGCCCCAATACTTATCGCTCGCCGTGCCCTTCGAAGTCACCAGGATCACGGGAATCATGTTGAACTCGGCGTTCCCCTTTAGGTCGCGGCAAATCTGAAATCCGTTGCGGTCCGGCATCACCACATCGAGCAGGATCACGCAGGGTCGCTCGTTCGTAATGATTTCCTCCACCCGCTTGGGGTCGTGCAACGCAATCGGCCAATAGCCTTCCTTCTCCAACAGGCCTTGCATCAGCCTGACCTCAGCGGGCGAGTCATCGACGATCAGGACTTTTTTTTGCACAGCCGTGCTCTCTCCATACTTGTCCACAGAGCAGAGGTGCACGTCAGCAGCCAGCTTTTGCGTTCCGCGTGCTCTTGTGTCGCTTTAGACTAACCGTTTATAAATGTGCAGGTTGCAGCAGCTGGGTGGAACCTCAGCGGCGTCGCGAGGTTGGCGCCGTGGTCTCTTCTGTCTCAGCTTGAGATGCATTCTCAGCGTCCTGCATCTCGCTCGCAAGCGATGAGAAACGCTGCATCACCTCATTGATTCGCAGCGCCATGCTGTGCATGGTCTTGATCTGCGCCAGCGATTGAGCGGAGAGCTGCCCGGGTTCCAGCAACAGCAATTCGGCATTTCCCAGCATCGAAGTCAGCGCATTATTCATGCTGTGCTTCATGTCCAGCATGTACCGCCCGAGTGTGGCGTGGTTTTCGTTCCTGGCGGCGTTACGTTCCGCCTGCCGCGCGATCTGCAAAGCTTTCGCTCGGCGCAACGATTCTCCTGCGACGAGCAAGAGCGTTTGCGCCCAATCTTCGCGGAGCGGGATATGCACCAGCCTTGGATACTTGGTGCGCAATTGCCCGAACTCCTGGGAATCTGCCGGAACACAAAGAATGACCGCGGTTGCCGGCTCGAGGGACCGCAGCACGCTGGTAATTTGTCCTTCGCGCACTGGTCCCACCACGACCAGGTCGTGAGCCGGTGCATCTTGTTCGCGCCACGAATCGCTATTGAGGACAGTAATGTTCGGAGCCTGGCGTTCGGCCTGCCAGCAGGCCGTCAACAGCCGGGCAAATTCGGTTTCATCGGTCAGGATGACTACGTTGGCGTGTCGCAATGAAAACCAGCTCCCTGAAGTTTCCGTCCGGGGTCGCCGGACAAATTCGTTGTGGGCTACAACTTTTCTGCTTCGTCCAACGCCGAGAGCAGACGTTTCGTGCTGATCCCGAGGTTTACCGCTGCTTCCGTATCCTTCGCTTGCTTGGCTACATCCACGCGCTCCTGCAATCGGGTGACTTCCACGCGCGCCATGTTCATCGCTCGGTCGAGCGACGTGGCATTCCCCGTTTCCTTGGCGGATTCCATCGCCGCGGTGACCAGCGCCCGGGCTACGACGGCTCGCCGCAAATCTTCCGCGGACGGCCCGTCTTCACTGACGAATGCCGTTACTTCCCAGGAAGACATCAGAATTCGCGCTCCACCGATCTTGACGGTGGTCATCGACCTTCCCCGCGAAGGCGGCGTCGCGATCAGTTGCTCCCAGATCTGCTCCATGCAATTTTCAAAATCCAGCACTCCAACGACATCCGGCACCGCCGCAGCAGGTGCCGAAGAACGCTCCTTAGCTTTCGCGCTGGCATTGGGAGCCGTGGATTCTGCAGCGGGCTTCTTCGCCGCCGGGAGAGGTTTTCCTGCCTGTGCTGCTGCCGGTTGTGGAGCGCTTTCGCCCGCTTTTCCGTGCGCCTTCTCTAGTGCATGCTCAACGTCTGTGCGCAGACCGAGTAACTTGTCGAAAGCCTGGCTGACCGACCGTTCTGTGTATTCCTTCTGGAAGGGTTGTTTCCATTCGTCAGTCATCGCACAGATTTTTGTAAGTGGTTCGGTGGCCGACAGTCCAAAATGGTGGCAGTCGATGATGCGCGCGCCGGCGGTTTGCAGCTGGCCGAGTCCGGCGCGGATGGCGATCAAGTCCGCATGCATTAACTCGATTAGCGTCCGGCGCAGCAGAAAATTAAACCGGATGAACGCCAACAGCGCCGCGGGATCGTAAAACATCCCGCCGGCCGTTTCCTTCACCTTACGGCCCTGTTCGATGAAATTCGTCTTCAGGATCTCCCGTAGGCTGCGGAAGCCCCGCAGATCTTCGATCATTTGTTCCAGGGGCGCGCACCAGTCGAGCGGGGTCGGATCCACCTCTCCGAGCACTGGCTGCATCACCTGCGCAACGTCCGAAAGTTCGATGTGTTTGTGGTAGATCTTCGGCGGAACTTCAAGGGCAAAATATTGGGCGAGCATGAAGTCGATCTTGTCCCGGTCTACGTTGTTCTTCTGGGACTTGCGCAAATGCCGTGCGATTAAAGCGCGAAGCCCGCTCTCGCTGTCATTGAGAGTGGTCATCTGGAGGAGGTGGCGAAGTTGATGTACCAGGACGCGCTGGTCCATCGAATCCAGCCACTCGTGAACTTGGCTGAAGATTTCCAGATCCGCTTTCTCCGGCAGGCTGCGTTTTGCTTGTGTGAAGGGGATTTCGATTTTCAGTTGCTTCGCGAGCGCCAGATAGATCGGGAACACCGAGCGCGCTTCTTTCCATTGCGCCTGCCGCGGGCCTTCCGATCGAGCTGGAGCGGGAATATTCAGCGTTGTGGTCGTCTTGTTCACGGCTGTGTCACCACCCAGTCGCAGGGGCCTTGCAAGAATCGGACGGCCACCGCTTTGCGTCCTTCGTGATACTGTACGCCGACGACGGTTGCCTCCGCCGGTTGTCCTTCCCCAGTTGCCTCGATCCGCACCCGATCGTCGAACTCCAGCGGCAAGGTCGAAAGAAAAATAGCGTGCTCTGGGCTGCCAAATTCCACAACAGCGGCCTCGCGAAGACTGGTTCTGCCTCCGCGCGCGGCGGTCACTCGCACTGGAATTCGAACGGGTTTTGCGCGCGGAAAAAATCGTGCCAACTGCTCTGCGCAGTCTTGCTCGTTCGCTGTGAGTGCCAGGCCGTCGGATTTTCCCACGTCGCCCCTCGCCCTGCCGGTCAGGATCCACGCACGCTCTCGCGGCGAGACACACTACTCACCGCAAAAGACGCAGACTTCCGATGACAGAGATGCACGCTGGACGCCAAAGGACTGGAAACGTGCGGCTGTTGCAAGTTGCAGAAATGGTGAGGTTTAAGATTTTCTCGGCGCGTTTTGTCGGCTCAGCCGTCTCACCGTGAAACGTTTTCGTCTCACCGCGTGGCGTATCCTGGGTTCCCGGAGTATTTGGCTTGAGACGTTTCTCTTCTTACTGGGGCGCCACCTGAGGGTCGGCCCCGCCACTTGTTGAAGCCGCCTTTATGGCAATGTTGTAGCGCTTCAATTTTCGATACAGCGTCGCGCGGCTGATTCCCAGCATCTTTCCCGCCAGGGCCTTGTCGCCGTTCGCCTGTTCAAATACGCGCAGAATCGTCATTCGTTCCATCTCCGCCAGAGCCGTGGTGGACTGTGTCGCAGCGTCTTGAGGCGTTACCATCCCCGAATCCGTCTGCTCGCTCCGAATGGCGGGCGGCAGATCGGCAACGTCAATGATTTTCCCATCGCCCAGCGTCACTGCGCGCGCGATGCAATTCTCCAGTTCGCGGACGTTTCCCGGCCAGTCATAGTGCAGCAGGCTCTTCATCGCCGCGGACGTGACCTGAATTTGCGAACCCTTGGCGTAGCGATCCAGGAAATGATGAACCAGGACCGGAACGTCCGACCGGCGCTCGCGCAAAGGAGGGAGGTGCACAGTCACCACGTTCAGCCGAAAATACAGGTCTTTTCGAAAGGTTCCGGCGCGATAAGAGGCCTCCAGATCTCGATTCGTCGCCGCGATCACGCGAACATCGACGCTTATTTTCTCGTTGCTGCCTACCGGGCGCACTTCTTTCTCCTGCAATACGCGGAGTAATTTCGCCTGCATTTCCTGAGGCAGCTCCCCGATCTCGTCCAGGAAAATCGTCCCTCCATCCGCAGACTGGAACAAACCGGCCTTCGATTTCGTCGCGCCGGTGAAAGCGCCCTTCTCGTATCCGAAGAGTTCGCTCTCCATTAGCGTTGGCACCAGTGAGCCGCAATCGACGGCTACGAAAGGCGTTTTTGCCATGGATCCGCGGAAGTGAATCGCGCGGGCCGCAAGCTCCTTTCCAGTACCGCTCTCGCCGGATATCAGGACCGGTGTCCGCGTATCCTTCAGCCGGGAAATCATGCGCAGGACGTCTTGGATATTCGCGGAGCTGCCAATGATGCCGTCAAGGTTTTCTTCCGTTGTCACACGCTCGTGTAAGTACTCATTTTCCGTGACTAGACGCACCTTTTCGGCCATGCGCTGCAGCAGTAGCCGCATCTTTTCCACCCGAAACGGCTTTTCGATGTAATCGTACGCGCCCAATTTCATCGCATCCACGGCGGATTCGATCGAACCGTGGCCGGTCATGATGGCGACTTCGGTGTGAGGCAGGAGCGCTCTCGTTTGCTTCAACAACTCGACCCCGGACATATTAGGTAATTTCAGGTCGGTGAGAAGCAGATCCGGAGTATCGGACTCCAGTCGCGCCAGCGCTGCCTCCGCGCTTTCCGCTTCAGCGCAGACATATCCCAGAGTGTTTCCGATTGTCATGCACAGGCGGCGGATGCTCTGTTCGTCATCCACCACCAGTAGCCGCGTTTTCATCTCGTCGCTCATGGTTTCCCGAATGTCTTCTCCACCATTGATATCAATTGCTGCACCCGAAAAGGCTTCTCGATGCACGGTGTCCCGCTTTGCGCCAGGAATGCCTGCGTATCGCTGTTTGCCGTGTCGCCGCTGATGAGGATGATGCGCGTCTTCAGTTCCGGGCAGTTCTTCTGAATCCACCCGTGCACTTCCGCTCCATTCACCGCTCCCGGCATTCGAATATCGGAAATCACACCCGCGTACCGTCCATTCGAAAGCCGCTGCAATCCTTCCGCTCCCGACGAAGCATTCACCACCGCGTATCCTTTGCGCTCTAGCGCCGCCCGCAGAAAGGCGATTACTGACGGCTCATCTTCGATGAGCAGGATCGGCCCTCCCGTCCACAACGCCTGTTGCGCGTTCATCGCCCCGCTTCTTTCGCGGCGGCCGACGCAAGCGCGGCTTCCGTCGCCACCGGAATCCGCACCACAAAAGTGCTCCCCGCTCCCGCTTCATTGTTCCAGCATTGAATTTCCCCGCCATGCGCCCGCACGATCCCGTAACAAATGCTTAGTCCCAGCCCCGTGCCTTTGCCCGCCTGCTTGGTCGTATAAAAAGGATCGAAAATGCGCTGCGCGTCAATAATCCCTGTCCCATTGTCGCTGATCGCCACTTCGATCATCTCTGCCTTCCGCCGCGTGTGAATCTTGATGCAGCCGCGCTGCCCCGCATCCTGCACCGCATCGTACGCATTATTGAGAATATTCAGGAAAACTTGCTGCAGTTGCTGCGAGTCGCCCAGTGCCGCCGTCAGTGTCTCTTCAAAATCTTCCACCACCTCAACGCCATGGCTGGCGAAATCATAACTCCGCAGTTTGATCGTCTGCTTCAAAACGCTATTTACCTGCACCAGCTCCCGTTGCACCGGTCTCTGCCGCGCGAAACTCAGCAAATCCTGCACGATATCTTTCGTTCGCTGCGTCTCCTGCAGGATGATCTGCAAATCATCCCGCGCCGACACCGGCACCTCGGGATTCTCCAGCAGCAGATCCGTGAAACCCAGAATCGCCGCAAGCGGGTTATTGACTTCATGCGCGACGCCTGAAACCAGCCGTCCAATCGTGGCCATTTTTTCGCTGTGGGCCAGCTTTGCTTGCAACAGCGCCGCGTCCGTGATATCCGTCATCACCACCACCACGCTGTTCACCGCATTCTGTTCGTCTCTCATGGGGCTCAGGCTGATCGAGAAATGTCCCATCGATCCGTCGCTCCGCCGCATCCGCAGTTCCAGGTTCTCCACTTGATGTCCGTTCGCCGTCGTTTCCAGAGCCGCGTCGAAATCTTCCCGGTGCGAAGCTTCCACCCAGTCCACCAGCCGGTGCCCGATCAATTCGCCTTCTTGGTAGCCTATTTCGTAGCACCGCCGGTTGGCGTAGCTGATCAGCCCCGCCGTATCCAGCACCAGAATCATGCTCTGCGTCGTATTCAGGATCTTCTGATTGAAATCGCGTTCCCGCTGCAGTTGCGATTGAAATGTCTTCTGCTCCGTAACATCAAGCATGAGCCCGCGAATCTGCGCGATACGCCCTCGGCCATCGCGTACCGCGGTGATATTTTGCAGCGTATGGAGCAGCGTTCCATCCTTGCGCCGAAGCGTCTCTTCGTAATTGCGCAACACCCCTCTCTCCGAAAGGGCCCGCAGGAATTTTTCACGCGCCTCCGGCACGGGATACAGATGCGGGCTCACGTCCGCTCGCAGCAATTCCTCCCGCGACGCGTACCCCAGCATCCGCACCATCGCGTCATTCACGTCCAGGAATCTCCCGTCCGGCGTGGCGAAAAACAATCCTTCCTGGATGCTGTCAAACAGCTCGCGATACCGCCGTTCCGCCTCCCGCCGGTCGGTAATGTCTTTCAGAACATGAATAGTGCGCGTATCGTCATCAGAAACGCCTGGCGTTCGCGAAGTGGAAACGAGAAAGATGCGCTCCGCCGACGCGGCCACGTACTCTTCCTTCGATCGCTGCGTATCCCGGCAGAACGGGCAGGGCAGATCGCTTCCCGTTTCCGCGATCTGCCTCAAGCTGCTCATGGCCTCGCCGACCAGGGCCACCGGCGGCACTCCGAGGTGTGACGCGAGAGACCGGTTCGTTCGAACGATATTCCACGCGCGGTCGTGCACCACGATGTAATCGCTGATCGCGTCGATGTCTTCCACCCACTGTCGTTTGGACCGCTCCAGTTGCGAGAATCGCCGGAAATTCTCCAGCGACAGCGCCGCATGACTCGCCAGCGCATGCAACAATCGTTTCTCATCCGCGCCCAGCGTCTTTCGGTTCCGGATCAGGCAGAGCGTTCCCAGCCTTTCGTTGTCGCTCGCCTCGATCCGTACGAACACAACGGCACCCGGCTCTCCCGGAAAGGGCATGGCCGCGGCAATCTCCTTGGGTATCGCTCGCGTCTCCACATCGCTCTGGCTAGCTCGCGCGCACGAAATGAGCCAGTCTGCCACGGCTTCCGTTGTTGCGGCTTCTCCCGGCATGGCGTGAAGTTCCGTTTCGCGTCCTCGGTAAACGGCCACGCCTCCCCAGTTGGCATCCAGCATTCGCGTCGAGCGCAGTGCAAAGTGTTTCAGAAAATCCGGCAGATGCCGGGACTGCGCCGCCTCAACGGCCAGTTCCATTAACTCTTCGGCGTGCCTCGACATTGATAGGTGGGGCTCCGCCCTTCCGCGCGGGGGCGTGAGGTGTTGCGACGGTCTTGTCCTTATTCTGCGCATCGACGTGAGGGAAGTGCCACGCGTCTCAAGTTGTGAGTCGTTGCTCTCCCCCAACCCTACCGGGGAGTCTCAATGTGAGTCAATTGCCGGGAAGCATCGTGTAGCGAAATCGCCTATAGTGGTGGTGCTCCCGATTCTCTCTCCGTCTCAGCCTGAGACCTCAGTCTGCTGAGTCCCTGCTGCCTGAGACAGATGGTACTCCAAAGCCCACTCGCCATCATCTTCTATATCTTCCATAACTTCCTGTTCTTCTGTTACTTACCGATGCTCGATCGGTTCAGGTTCGATTAGCTCCACCCCTCTCCGCCATGGCATCCCACGTGCCTTCTCTTACGCGGGGCATCTTCCAATCCTATCAGGAGTAGTGTCGATGAGAACTAGTCGGTGGAGGAAGTGGGCTGTGGCGGCAACGGCGGCGCTCGTTTTTTCGGGCGCTTCTGGATTTGCTCAGACAGGCTCGACGGACGAATCCAAACGCAAGGTCAAGACCAAGACTGCACCGCAGTATCCCGAACTCGCAAGACGGATGAACGTTTCCGGCAAAGTCAAAATCGAGGTCGTCGTCGCGCCGGACGGACATGTGAAAAGCACGCGCGTTGTTGGGGGACACCCCTTGCTCGTTCAGTCATGCCAGGACGCCGTGAAGGAATGGAAGTTTGTGCCTGGGCCCGAAGAGAGCACGCAGGTTGTTGAATTCGAGTTTCATGCCAATTAGCGGAAATAGTTGAGGAAGAGTTGTTCCGGCAGAAGCGGCCATTTCACGCGGCCCTGCTGAGGTGAGCGGAGGCATTTCGCGATGACGATCGGAAAAAAACTTTACGCCGGTTTCGGCCTGATCCTGGCCATTCTGTCGCTGTTGTTCGTCGTGAATATCATCGCCGGGTGGAGGGAAAAAGCGGCGCGCGACGACGCCGGCAAGGCCCTTGAGAGTGTTCGCACCGTCGAATCCGTGCGCTATCAGATCATGTTGAATCGCCTCAACATGAATAATTTCCTCCTCAGCGGCGATCCCCGCGATGAAGAGAAAGTGAATAAGGGTCTGACGGACATTATCGACCAGATCAAGCGCGGCGAATCGCAAGCCTCCAGCGAAGCCGTTCGCACTGCTCTGATCCAGGTCGAGAGTACCGAAGCCAGCTGGGCCGATAACTTTGCCAAGCCCCTCATCGCCAAGCGCCATCAGGTCGATTCTGGAGACGCCACCGTCTCCGACCTGCAGATCTTTTACCTGCAGAAAGATCCCTCTTCCTGGCTGACCAAGTCATCGGTCGTCCTCGATCAGAGCAATGCGGACATCACCAAGTTTCTCGAGGAGACCACAAGGTCCGCCGGACGCACGAGCACCTTCAGCACCTGGGTTACCACTGGCGGAACCTTTCTGGCTCTCTTGTTTGGCGGCTTCATCGCCGTGTACACCGCCAAGTCCATCACGGAGCCTTTGAGCCACCTCATCACGGTCGCGCGCGAAATTGGCGACTCGGGCGACCTCGATCAGAACATTGATATTCACCGCAACGACGAAATCGGTGCTCTGGCCACTACCTTCAACAATATGGTCGCTTATCTGAAGGAAATGGCCAGTGTCTCCATGTCCGTCGCCGAAGGCGACCTCACCGTGGAAGTCGTGCCGCGTTCCAAGCGCGACACCCTCGGCAATGCCTTCCTTCGCATGTCCCACGGTTTGCAGGAGCTTGTTCGAACCACGCGCGATTCCGCCGGGCAGGTCTCGGCTGGTTCCAATCAAGTCGCTGGCGCCGCTGATGAGTCTGCCAAGGTCAGCGTCCAGGCTTCTTCCGCAATTGAAGAGGTCACCAGCACCATGCACGAGATGAGCGTCAACGTCCAGAACGTCGTGAAGAATACGCAAGTCCAGGCTTCCAGCGTCGCGGAAACTTCCGCTTCCATCGATCAGATGGTCACGTCCATTCAGCGCGTGGCCGATACCGCCAAGGTCTTGCTCGATATCGCCAACCGCTCGCGCCAGGAAGTCGTCACCGGCATTCAGACCATGGAGAAGGCCACCGACGGCCTCAACCGCACCAACCAGGCCATCCAGTCCTCCGCGGAAATCATCAACATCCTCGGTCACCGCG
>Ga0209011_1000907_pt1 | contig 10718 bp, 8 predicted proteins | sample BlaSpr_A8_OM1_M3_FD_187986 | JGI IMG/M metagenome (GOLD analysis project Ga0209011, IMG submission 187986) | Forest soil microbial communities from Thunder Bay, Ontario, Canada - Black Spruce, Ontario site 2_A8_OM1_M3 (SPAdes) (version 2) | ecosystem: Environmental > Terrestrial > Soil > Boreal... | reverse complement strand
CTATGCAGCGTGACCGTGTCGCCCGAGCTCACTTCCAGGATGTGCGGCGTGCTGCTATCAAGGTATCCCCATACCATGTTTTGGGGAGTGCTGGGTATCTCGTAGCGACGCGGCATAAGTGGGCTCCGGCGGAGTTCAGAACGGCTGATCGTCACACCCGCCTCATCCCCGCGCAATGGCCATGTATTGCAGATCGGCGTGAGGGGATCGCCGTTGCTGAGGTATACTTGGCTTGTGGATTGATCGTCGCGCCATCAATCGCGCGAAGGACCATTGCGACAACAGATCCGAATCCCCGGATCTTGTATTGTGCTACAGAGACACTCAGAGACGGAGCATCCAATGAGGCGTTCCCGATTCACGCAAAACGAAATCCTCCAACTGCTTGGGGAAGCCAGCGCCGGCGTTCCAGTTGCGGAGATCTGCGGTGCCGCCGGCATAACTCCACGCACCTTCTACCGCTGGCGCCGCCAGTTCGGCGGTCTCCACGTTCCGGCCGTGAGGCAGATGAAAGATCTGGTGTCGGAGAATCTGCGATTGCGCGGCTTGGTCAGTAACCTGTTTGAACGGTTGCGGACGCCTGATGACAACCCGCCGGAGGAGAGGCGTACGCTGAAAGCGACGGCCCCTCGGAACGCCGATGAGAGGGCGCGCGATCAGATGCGAGCGAGCCGTATTGCCGCGGAAAAATGTGGCGGCGCGCTCACCGGACACTTTGCTTCCGTTCGGGTTAATCGCTGAAGCATGCTCGGCCGAAATTGCCGGGCATCCCGACACTTCGAGACCTTGGAGACCTTGCTGTATCGCGCTCCCGCGTGCAGGAGGGGCGCGTTCGCATTTGTCTGGCTGCAATTTCTTTGTGCGGCCATATGGACGCACTGAAAGACCGCGTGGCGCCGGCTTGATCGGCAAAATGTTCGTTCCAGGCGGTGAAATTGAAAACGGTGCGCCAGGCCGGCTGACTTTATGTCAGCGCAAGCGACATAAAGACCTGCGCAGGCCAAATTTCGCGCAATCCCGTCGCTTATTTCTCCTTGCTGCTCGTTCGAGGCGCAGTAATGTTTTGCTTGGCATTTTTGCTTACGCGGGGAGTTCAGGGCTATGACAAATCGTGCGCGTTCAAATGCGATGTTTTCAAAGTTGGGAACAGGCGCCGTCATTTTTGCGCTGGCGCTGGTGCCGGTCCTGGGGGCGAAGGCTCAAGAAGTCATAAAAATCGGAATACCCACGGGGCTTTCCGGAGCCAACAGCGTGGTGGCACCGTCGGTGGTGCAGTCAGCCGAATTGGCCGTTGATGAGATCAATGCGGCTGGCGGCATTCTCGGCAAAAAGGTAGAGCTTGAGGTTGCCGATGACGGCTCGGGCGCGGCCGGCGCTCAGAAAGCCGCAGACTCGCTGATTTTTCAGAAGAAAGTCAATGCGCTGATTTCGATGCAGACGAGCGCCGCTCGTAACGGCATGCTGCCGGTCGTATCGCGTGGCAAGGTCCCCTACATCTACACGTCTCTCTATGAGGGCCGCTCCTGCAACAAATATCTCTACGCCGATGGTGCGGTCCCCGAGCAGATGGTAGGCCCCATCGTCGATCATTTCATGGACGAGTACAAGGCGAAGACCTTTTTCCTGGTAGGCAGCGACTATGCGTTCGGACGCGGAATGCTGGCCTTCACCAAGGCTTACATCGAGAAGAAAGGCGGCAAGGTCGTCGGTGACGAATATCAGCCAATGGACGCGACCGACTGGACCGCAATCATCTCCAAGATGCGAAGTGCCAACCCGGACGCCGTGATCTTCTCAACCGCCGGCGGTGCTCCGAACGTCACCTTGCAAAAGCAGTATAAGGCAGCCGGGATGAAAGCCCCTGTCGGCAATCTCAGCGTGGACGAGGGCACGGCAAAGACCATGGCGGCCGATGCGGACGGCGTGTTCATTTCCGCATCCTTCCTCACGAATATCGATACGTCCGCCAATAAAAAATTCATGGCGGCGATGAAGGCGAAGTTCGGGGACAAGCTGCTCACGCCCAACGACCTTTCCGTGCCGGAATACGATGCGGTTTATCTCTACAAAGCGGCCGTCGAAAAGGCGAAAACCACCACTGCCGAGCCGGTCATCGCGGCCCTGGCCGAAGTGTCATTCGATGGTCCTCGCGGCAAGGTGCAGATGAACGCCCAGCGCCATGCGCCGCTCACGATGTATCTCGGTCAAGTGCAGGCTGACGGCTCCGTGAAGATCGTGAAGAGCTTCCCGAACGTCAGTCCGGGTGAGCAGTGCCCGAAGCTCTGACCGGGTCAGAAGAACGAGCTTCCATTTCTCAGGTAACCCCCGCAACAGCGGGGAGTTACCTGAGCCGCAGTCGCGGCTTTGGCGCAGACGATTGCGTGTGCTCATGAGCGGTGCCAGTCTTCCCCATTTCCCCGACGCGCCGCGGAGGCTCATTCCTCTCTTCGGCAGCATCGAAGCCGCGCGGAGACCGGCATGACAGCGCTTGTTTTGGACATCGTCACGACCGCAGCAATATTGTTTGCCGTCGCGTCCGGGCTTCTCATCATCCTTGGGGTGTTGAAAATCGTGAATTTCGCCCATGGCGGCTTTCTCACCATCGGCGGCTATTCCGGACTCGTGGTGACGCAGCTTGGCTTGAACGCATGGCTCGCCTATCCGGCGGCGGTTGTGGCCGGGATCGTGATGGGAGCCGTTGTCGAACGCTTCGTCATACGTCCACTTTACGATCGGCCCCTCGATGCAATCCTGGCGACCTGGGGTCTCGGCATTATCATCGGCCAGCTCATCACGATCGTTTTTGGCCGCGAGATTCAGTTTGTGCAGACGCCCATCACAGGGGCCACCAGTGTGTTTGGAGAGACTTATTCCCTGTATCGTCTCTTTCTCATCTTGGCGGCGGCGGCGGTGGCGGGCGGCATTGCAGCGCTCCTGAATGCAACCCGGCTCGGCCTCGAGGCGCGCGCGGTGATCATGAACGAACCGCTCGCGCGGGGGCTCGGCATCAATAGCGGCCATGTGCGCTTCGTCACGTTCTGCATCGGGGCCGGGCTTGCGAGCCTCGCCGGTGCGCTGATCACGCCTCTCTCCAGCGTCGATCCGAATATGGGCGTGCCCTGGCTGGTCAACGCGTTCATGCTGGTCCTCGTGTCGTCAGTATCGCTCGCAAGTCTTGCAACCGCGGCGCTCACGCTTGGAGGGGCGCAGGTGCTGGTTTCCACCTTCATCAGCCCGGTGATCGGCGGACTGACCATCGTGGTTCTGGCAGCCCTCCTCCTGCGCATTCGGCCGGCGGGGTTCAGCCGTGGCTGACCTCACCACCACGCCCGCGACTCTGCCCCGGCGGGCCTTTTCCGGCCGGCTCGTGCCTGCCGGGTCGATCGCGGGGCTGTGCATCGTGGCGGTCGTCGCGGGGCCTTATTTCCTCGATTCCTACACCGTCAACATCCTTGTGCGGTCTTTCCTCTACGCCGCAACGGCGCTGACGGTGGATATCCTTTGGGGCTATGCCGGCATCCTCACCTTCGGTCAGGCCGCGTTTTTCGGAATCGGGGCGTATGCTGCCGGCATCACCTTCACGTATATGGACTTCTCGCCACAAACCGCGGTGCTGGCGCTGCTGGCCGGTTTGGCCGTTTCGGCGGTGGTGGCGTGCATAACCGGCTGGATTTCGTTCTTCCACGGCGCCTCGCCGCTGTATGTCGCGATCGTAACGCTGGCGCTGCCGATCATCCTTGTGCAGGTCCTCTACTCCGGCGGAACCTTTACCGGCTCATCCAGCGGGCTCGTGGGCTACAACACCTTCGACCTGTCGGTGGAAGCCTGGTTCACGATCTGCGGCATCGGCCTCGTGGTGCTGACGACGGCGGCCTGGTTCTTCGTCAATAGCGATTTCGGCCGGTTGCTGATCGCGATCCGCGAGAACGAACAGCGCTGCACCTATCTCGGGATCAACGCGCCGCGAGTCAAAATCCTGCTGATGGTGGTCATGGCAATGATCGCCTCGGTCGCTGGCTATGCATATGCCGGGTATACGGTGGTCGTCGCGCCGGAGATCGGGAGCTTCGTGTTCGGCACCGAACTGGTGATGTGGGTTGCGCTCGGCGGGCGTGGAACGCTGATCGGCCCCGTGCTTGGCACGATCGCCATCGACGTGATCAGCGCCTACCTGTCCGGCAATCTGCCTTATGTCTGGAAGCTGATCATCGGTTCGATCTTCGTGCTGGTGATCGTAGCGCTGCCGCAGGGGATCGTACCAGTGCTCAAGACTGGCCTGCGGCGCCTGTGGTCGGCTGCCACCCGCCGGGATGCTGCGCCGTGCGTCGCGGTCCCGGCACTCATTGAAGCCCCCGAGGGACGCCGCGCCGGCACCGGCTCGGATGCACCCGCCTTGAACGTCGCGGATCTGGCCTGCTCCTATGGCAGCCTTAAAGTACTCGAAGGAGTGGCGTTTAAAGCGCTGGGCAGCGAGCTGTTGGGCATCATCGGCCCGAACGGCGCGGGCAAGACCACTCTCATGCGTTGCCTCTCGGACGGTTATGAGCGCACGGGCGGGACGGTCGCGGTTTTCGGACACGCCATCGCGCGCACTCCCCCGCAAGGTGTCGTTGGCCTCGGTATCGGTCGAAGCTTCCAGACCACCAGCCTCTTCGAAACTCTAACGGTGGCCGAATCCCTGCGCCTCGCCCGCTACCGGCTGGACGGAACGCGCATGCTGAGCCATGCGCCGACGCTCGCGCTGCCTGACAGCGCCCGCCGCGTCATCACCGCAACTGGCCTCGACCGGCAGCTGGCGATCGAGTGCCGACATCTGTCCCACGGCATGAAACGCGCGCTGGAGCTGGCGATGGTGCTGGCGCTGGAGCCAAGCGTGCTGCTGCTTGACGAGCCGACTGCCGGCCTCACCAAGCCCGAGCGCACGCTGATCGGTAGTATCCTGGTCGACCTCGTCCAGCGCGAGGGCCTCTGCACGCTAATCATCGAGCACGACCTGGACTTCGTCCGCGAAATCTCCACCCGCATCATCGTGCTGCATCAGGGCAAGGTGCTGCTGGACGGCTCGGTGGCCGAGGTGGTCGGCTCCGAGCTCGTGCGGACGATCTATGCGGGCGGCGCGCATCAGGAGCTGGCGCCATGAGCCCGACCGTCCTCGACATTGCCGATCTGAGCAGCGGGTACGGCGAAGCCATCGTACTGCGCAATGTTTCGCTCAGCATCCGGCCCGGCGAAATCTTTGCCCTGCTTGGCAAGAACGGCATGGGCAAGAGCACTCTCCTCAAAACGGTACTCGGCTTCCTCCCGGCCAAGAGGGGAAGGATCAAGCTGTTCGGGGAGGACGTCACGGCCCTGCCCACCCATTTGATCGCGCGCAAGGCCATTGCCTACACCCCCCAGGAGCAGACGCTGTTCCAGGACCTGACAGTAGAGGACAATCTCCGGCTCGGCCTCCGCGACGATCGGGGCTTTGCCGAAGGGTTGGCCCGCGTCAGCGAATACTTCCCCATCGTCGGAAAGCGTCTGAGCCAGAAGGCCGGCACCCTCAGTGGCGGCGAGCAGAAGATGCTGATCGTCTCCCGCGCACTGCTCGGCTCGCCTCGCCTCATGCTGATCGATGAGATCTCGGAAGGGTTGCAGCCGTCCATGATCCAGCGCCTGACCGAGATTCTGTTGGCGGAGCGCAAGCGCACGGGGACGGCGATCTTCGTCGTGGAGCAGAACGTGCCGTTCGCGTTCTCCATGGCCGACCGGTACGCGGTGCTGAAGATTGGCGAGATCGCCGATGATGGCGTGGCCGGCGACGAGCTTGCTGCCGCACGTGTCCAGGATCAACTGCGGGTGTGATTTTTTGAGACGTGAAGCGAACACATTCTCCATCGTTGCCCGATGTCCGCAGACCGGGCAGCTCGGGGGGCGGTGGCCACGCAAATGCTGCTGCGCTCACCCCCGGATCGGCCGGAAGGCGGCGGGAAGGGTAATAGATAATGGGGAGGATTACGATGAACGAGTTGGAGATGCTTGTTGAGGCGCTGGGAATCCAGCTTGAAAAGGAGCGAAGATCTGCGGTTCTCGCCGCCTTCCAGCCCATGGCTCAAGAAATCGCAAAGCTGCGAAGCCTCGATCTGACAGATGTTCATCCGGCGGTGGTTTTCTCGCCGGTGCCGGCGAGCCAGCAGGGCTGAGGTCGACAATGCACGAAAATCCAATCACGCGCCCCATTGCGGAGCTGTCGGCCGATCTTCGCCTGGGGAAATTGACAAGCATCGATCTCCTCGAGAATGCGCTTGACCGCATCGCAATGCTCGATCGCAAGCTGGAAAGCTTCGTGTGCCTCGCCGACGATGCCCGCGCCCAGGCTGCGGCGGCAGATCGCGAAATCGCTCAGGGCCGGTGGCGCGGACCTCTGCACGGCGTGCCTGTGGCGGTCAAGGACAACTACCTCACCGCGGACATGCCGAGCCGCGCCGGTACCGATGCCCCCGGCGTGCACTTCGCCAGGCAGGACTCCGCGGTCGTCGCGAAGCTGCGTGAAGCCGGCGCGATCATCGTCGGCAAGACGCGGATGCACGAATTCGCATGGGGCAATGTAACGCCGCCCTCGAAGAACCCTTGGGATCTGAGCCGCGTTCCTGGCGGCTCGAGCGGGGGATCGGGCGCTGTCGTCGCCGCGCGGATCGTGCCTGTGGCGATGGGTTCGGACACTGGCGGATCGATCCGCATCCCAGCTGCCTTGTGCGGCACGGTCGGGCTGAAGCCGACCTTCGGCCGAGTGAGCCGCGCCGGCATCGTTCCCCATAGCTGGTCGCTCGACCATGCCGGGCCGCTCTCCTATACTGTCGCTGACAGCGTCTATGCCCTGAACGCTATTTCCGGTCACGATCCGAAAGATCCGGGCTCAGCGCGCACCGACGTTCCGGATTTTACGGCGGCGCTTGGCCAGCCCATCACCGATCTTCGGGTCGGCATCTGCCGCAACCACATGTTCGGCAACAATCAGCCCGATGTCGATGCGGCCATCGAGGCCGCGATCCGCTTCTACCGCGACGCCGGGGCCCAGCTCGTTGAATTCGAGCTGCCGATCCTTGCTTTTAGTCTTGGAGCGATCTTTGCGATCGAGCTGTCCTCCTCTACTGCCTACCACAGCCGCAATCTGGCCAGCGGGGCGGTGACCGGCTTCACCAACGACGTGCGCACGCTGGTTGAGATGGGCCGCTTGGTCACCGGGCCGGATTACCTCAAAGCCGAACAGCTCCGCCGTGTGCTGATCGATGATCTCGCCAAGGTCTTTGCTGACGTGGACGTGATTATCGGGCCCACCTGCCCACTCACCGCATGGCCGATCGGGGAATGGACGGTTCGCGTCGGAGCGCAGGACGAGAGCGTGCTCGCAGCTTCGTGGCGGCTGACCTACCCTTGGAATTTGGCTGGGTTGCCCGCGATATCCCTGCCCTGCGGGTTCGATAGCACCGGACTGCCCATCGGCCTGCAGCTCGCGAGCCGCCCCTTCGACGAGATGACCCTGATCCGCGCCGCTGACGCGTATGAGCGCGGGCATGGCTGGAAAGACATGTATCCCAAACTTTGAGATCGCAACGGAGTTGTGCAATGCAAGCTGAAAGCCCGATCACGGTCGCCTGTATCCAGATGGAGCCGAAGATCGGCGAGAAGAAAGCCAATGTGGCGCACTCGTTGGACAAGATCGCCGAGGCAGCAGGCAAGGGCGCACGGCTGATCGTGCTCCCCGAGCTGTGCAATTCCGGCTATGTCTTTGCATCGCGGCACGAGGCTTTCACGCTGGCCGAGCCGGTGCCTAATGGGCCGACGTCTGAGGCTTGGCTGGAAGCGGCCCGCCGGCACGGCGCCGTGATCGTTGCCGGCATCTGCGAGCGAGCGGGCGACGCGCTCTACAATAGCGCCGCGATCGTCGGGCCTGACGGCTTCATCGGCACCTATCGAAAGGTGCATCTATGGGGCGCGGAGAACCTGTTCTTCGAACCCGGCGATCTCGGCGTCCCCGTATGGAAGACAGAGTTCGGCCGAATGGCGGTGGCGATCTGCTACGATGGCTGGTTTCCGGAAACCTATCGGCTGGCGGCGCTGCAAGGCGCAGACATTCTTTGCGTGCCAACCAACTGGGTTCCCATGCCAGACCAGCCCGCGAACACGCTAGTCATGGCGAATATCCTCGCGATGGGCGGCGCACATTCCAACAGCATGTATGTCGCCGCGGCCGACCGCGTGGGCGTGGAGCGCGACCAGCCCTTTCTGGGATGCAGCCTGATCGTCAGCCATACAGGGTTCCCGCTCGCGGGTCCTGCGAGCAAAACTGAAGAGGAAATCATCTACGCCGAACTGAACCTGTCGGATGCCCGCCGGAAGCGCGTGCTGAACAACTTCAATCAGCCTCTGCGCGACCGCCGCATCGATCTTTACGATGAGATGCTCGGGGCCAGCATAAAGCGCGGGTGGTACTGATTGGTCCACCGAGCTAGCTTGCGCCACAAAGCCCGGCGACGCAGATTTGCGCCAAATTTTTTGGACCCTCGAGATGAAAATAGAAAGCTTGCGGCATGGCGATGGGATCTGGAGAGCCTGCCGCCGGGCAGGAAAAATCATTGCCTGAGCAGCGCGGGCGCACTGCTCGGCGGCTTGCGAACGTGGACCTCCTGCTCGAAGCTATAAGCCAGCTCGATCAAGCGCCCCTCGCTCCAGGGCTTTCCCAGAATATCCATTCCGACCGGCACGCCCAGCGGGGCTGTGGCGGTCGGCGGAGAGAAACCAGCTGGTACGGTGATGGCCGGAAACCCAGTAACTGAGGCGAGAATACCGTTGCGGTCGGCTTGATTAAGTTCGGTCAGCGGCACAGCCAGCCGCTTCTGGAGTGGATAGACCAGGGCGTCGAGTTTGTGCCCGGCGAAAACCGAAATCAGTACCTGCCTTGTGCGCTGGTTTCGAAGCAGCCGTTCCTTGTAGTCCGGCTCCTCCAAGCCGTTCGCGAAGCTTTCCGCGCTCGACAGGAATTTCTCCAGCGAAGGCTTGTGAAACTTGCCGGACGCGATGATCTCGGCGAGTGACTTTGCTGGCGCATTGGGGATAGCAGCGAGATAGGCGTTCAACAGCGTCTTGAACTCATACTTCTGGACGTCATTGTCGGCATTGAGCTTGCTGGCATCCAGAGCAGGCGCGTCAATCTCGATTAACTCGGCTCCCGCGCTCTTCAAAGTAACCATTGCCGTGGCGATCACGCTGTTCACCTCCTGGTGCTCGGGACCGCTCCCGAGCAGTGTCTTGAGGAGCCCAATGCGGGCGCCGCGCAAGCCATCCGGTTTGAGGAATTGGACATAGCTGGTTGGTGTGTTGCCGAAGCTCCATGCCGTCGAGGGATCGTTCTGATCGTACCCAGCCATGGCCTCCAGAAGCCGCGCTGCGTCCGCAACTGTGCGCGTGATTGGCCCGATCGCGTCCTGGGTTTCAGAGACCGGCATGATCCCGGCACGGCTCAAAAGACCCTTGGTCGGACGAATACCGACCAGGGCATTGGCCGAAGCTGGCGACCGAATCGAGTTCACCGTGTCGCTGCCGGTGCCCGCGAGTGCCAGGTTTGCGGCCACCGCCGTACCCGTTCCGCCGCTCGAGCCTCCGGGCGTTCGCGTCCGGTCATAGGGATTAAGCGTCTGGCGACCGAGTGAGCTCACTGTCGTGCCTGATAGCGCGAATTCGTGCATGTTGGACTTGCCGAGGATAATCGCGCCAGCCTTACGCAGCTTGGCGACCACGAAGGCATCCGCCGGTGGCTGCATTCCGGCAAGCGACGCCGAGCCACCTGTGGTCGGCAGATCGGCGGTGTTGTAGTTGTCCTTGAGCACCAGCGGCACACAATGCAGCGGTCCTAGGGGCGCTCCAGTCGCTCGTTCGGCGTCGAGCCGGTCCGCCTCCGCAAGAGCCTTCGGATTCAGCGTCAGAATCGAATTGAACGCTGGACCTTTGTGATCGTATGCGGCAATCCGATCGAGATAGGCCTGGACGATCTGGCGGCCCGTCCTGGCATTGGTCTGCAGCGCCTGCTGAATGCCGGCGACGGTCGTCTCCTCGATTACAAAGTCTTGAGCTGCGGCCTCGGATGCGATCAACTCGGCTGTCTCTCCAATCATGCCTACTGCGAATTTCTTCACCACCGATCCCCCTAGCGGCTCGACCCTGAAACCCGACGTGCCGCTAGACCATACCGACGACTAGAACCTGAGCATCCGGATCGGCGTCGATGTACCTCTGCGTCATTCGAATATTGGCGTGCCTACAGTAGTTGGCGACACATCACTATCCAATCGACAGCAGTACATTTGTTTGGTACAAAGGCCCAATCGTGGGTGGCGTTAAATTGTTGAATTTGCTTGTATTATGGGACTCGAGGGACAACCCGCCCCTGGGCGCCAAATTTCCGAGGAAATCTGGTTCTTACGAGACGGCCGCCGCAAGGTGGCTTTCCTCGTTATAGCCTGTGGTGTCCACCGGTGCGCAAGTGCGAACATCATGTTTGATGCCGATCCGACATTGCGCTCCAGACAATGTCCCTATCGTTTGTCGTGAGCGTTGCCCTCTCAGCCCTTCACCAAATCGCTGAGCAAATTCGCAGCCACCGTTAGCTTGGCGAGCGTCAGGCCACTGGTAGCGATCTCCTCGACCGAACGGCGGATGCGCGTAGCTTTAGGATGGGCCGC
>Ga0209011_1000905_pt1 | contig 10730 bp, 12 predicted proteins | sample BlaSpr_A8_OM1_M3_FD_187986 | JGI IMG/M metagenome (GOLD analysis project Ga0209011, IMG submission 187986) | Forest soil microbial communities from Thunder Bay, Ontario, Canada - Black Spruce, Ontario site 2_A8_OM1_M3 (SPAdes) (version 2) | ecosystem: Environmental > Terrestrial > Soil > Boreal... | reverse complement strand
AGGCACTACTTCCCGACCCACGATGGAAGGGACGCATCGATTTATTACTTCTGCTCCGCTGGATGCAAAGAGAGCATTGACGAGGACCCGGCCAAGTACTCGCCGGCGAGGGCTGAGCATCCCCGCGATTGAGGGTTAGCCGGTCGAACCAATAGGCGTTCGATCGAGGCGAGTGGCACCCAAAGTCGCGAGTATGGGTTACAGGGTGAGGACGCCGGCGCCATAGTCGAACCCCCGTAACCGTGCTCCGGAGGCTGTTAGGGTTGGCTGTGGGGGTAAATGAGCATTCTCGACTGGCTCTGGCTGTTCTTCATCATCAGCTCGCTTCAGCCAGTCATCCAGAGAGCGATGATGACGCTCAGCCGTCGCCGCATCCTGGCCCTCATAGCTGTGCGACGCGATGCCACGGTTATTACCCTGATCCACCGCCAGGAGACGATCTCGCTGCTTGGCATTCCCCTGGCGCGGTACATCGACATCGACGACGCCGAGAGCGTGCTCCGTGCCATCAGGGAGACGCCTCCGGGCAAGACGATCGAGATCATCCTGCACACCCCGGGTGGCCTGGTGCTGGCGGCCAGCCAGATCGCCAGGGCCCTGAGCGACCACGACGGCAAGGTCATTGCCGTTGTCCCTCATTACGCGATGAGCGGCGGCACGCTGATCGCGCTGGCCGCGGACGAGATCCAGCTCGACCGTCACGCGGCGCTTGGACCGGTCGACCCGCAGCTCGGCCAGCATGCGGCGCGCTCGCTGGTCGACGTAGCCGCGCTACCAGGGGAGCATGAAGACCAGACGCTGCTGATGGCGGACGTAGGTCGCAAAGCGCTGCGCCAGGTCAAAGCGACCGTCACAGGCCTGCTGCAGAAGCGTATGGACCCGGTGCAGGCGGACGAGCTGGCAGAAATCCTCTCGCAAGGGGTCTGGACCCACGACAACGCGCTGATGGCGCCGGAGCTAGAGCAGCTCGGTCTGCCGGTGAAGGTTGGCGTGCCTGCCGAAGAGCGCAGCCTCATGGACCTTTACCCGCAGCCAAGAGGCCGCCAGTCTGCGGTCGAGTACGTCCCCGGCCCACGCTTCCCGTTTCCGGGTCGCAGCGCGGGTACCGAACGCCGCTAAGGTGCCTGGTCTCAGTTGGCGCAAGGTTGCTGTCCGGCTGCTGTACGACTGCCGCACGACCGTCAACAAATAGTTGACGGAAGCCGACACTGGTATTTGGATTTGGCTCCCCTTAGTGGACGCTCTTCGAACTCTTCTCTTAGTTCCGTCCCCTGATTTACGCGAGATGCTGGATCATCGGTGGGCTCATCGACGCCTCGGTGCGCAGCCTGGCATTTGAAGGTGTCGTCGGTGGGGCGGCCGGTTTGGGAGATCGACACTTGAGAACTGGAGCCTCACGGTCCCGAACCATGGCGGGGACGTGTCCTCGACTGTCCCCCCGGCTCCGGCAAGGCTTTGCTGAACTCGATTGCCGCCTCCTTGGTGTCCTGACGTGACCTTCAAGAACCGTGCGGTGCCGGGAATCCGTGATCCGGCTGTGATCCGGCGGGTACCGTCAGGTTCGGCTCGACTCGCAGGCGGCCACGATTACCGAACTAGGCGTCGAGGCCTTCGGCGATCCGCCGCGCTGCTTCCTCTGGTGACATCAAGGATCCCGCCGAACCCGGGAAATTGTGCCCAGCCGTGACCCAAGCAGGCCGAATGATCTTCACGTCCACAGTTCCCACATCGCGTACCGTTTGAGGATGCCCGCCTCCGAAAGGAGGACCAGTGGTCGAGGAGATCGTTCAGTTTTTGCGTCGGTCGGGCTGGTCAGAGTCCGAGATCGCATACGTAGGCCCGCGCCTTCCTCGGTGGGAGCGGCACCTGCGAAGGATAGCTGTCACCGTGATCCCCGGCCCGCAGGCGTACTGGTCCGAGGATGAAGATCGCGCCCACGACCACTTGTTGCTGCTGATGATGGGTGGTGGCCAGGGCACCGATCCCTGGATTGCGCACCGACAGCGCGACATCACCGACGTCCGCCCGCCTAAGTCCTGACCGAAGACGATGTTTGGGGCGCTTCCAGTCATGGTGGTCGAGCACCTGGCCCCAGGCCACAGCCCTATTGGTCGCTCTGCTCGCAGCCTGGGTCGTGTTCCGCCTACGGCGACTCTGCCGCCGGGTGGAGGGCCTTCCCTATCGGGATAACACGAGTTTCCTACGACGGAGCGGCCTTTGGTTTTCCGGGGAAAAAACTCTTGGTCGCGAGCAGCAGACCCAGAGTTGGAAACAGACCATAGAAGACGATTGTGAACCAGCCTCCCCACTCCAACTGGTCGAGGACGGTGTTCAGTAGTCCTGCGATCACAAAGACCAGGATTGCGTACCAGGCCCACCTTTCTCCATTTCTGAAAGCATTGAGCGCGATGGCAATTGCAAGTATTCCGCCAGTTGCGATAAACAGGCTCGCAAAGATATCCGCCCAGGCGAGGTCTCTAGCCGCCTCGGTTGGATAACCGACGACCCCACGAGCTCCACTGGTCCCAAACAGTGCACCGCAGGAGAAACAGCGCAGATGTGGGATGACCGTCGTGACTGCACCCACCACCCAGAGGACTCCGCCTGCTACGACGAGGCCGACGGCGTACTTAGAAACTCTCCTGGCTGGCCTGCCCTTGGCTTCCAACTGATTCCCGCGCCGAGTCTAACTCCCTTTAGCTGGATTGTGTCCAAGAGCCGTGCGCCGCGCGCAACTTCAATATCTGCCCGGATCGTCCGAACATCGAGGTCGAGTAGCGCATGTGGCCCGCCGACCTGCGACAGGGAGTGCGTCGCTTCGTTGCGAAGTGACCTTCCGCCAACCTCACTCAGCTCGCTGAAGATCGCGGTCAGTGCGCGGGCTGCAGGTTCCTTGCCTCCCAGGTCACTTAGATTCGGAGCATCACGGGTCGCGGATGCGTTCGATCCCATCGCACGCCCTTTCAATTCCACGACACCTCCACGAGACGTACTCCAAGGATCAGCGCGCAGACGACCATCAACTTGTCCAGGGCCGAGTACATCCGCCACAAGCTCGATTCAAGGCTGCCTGCACCTTGCTCGCCCGGCCCTGAAGCCGCCGCAATCGACAGATCGCCGACCGCTTGATGGAACACTCGGCTCGCGTCGTCGATCCGTTCACCGAGGTGATGACGACCGATAGTCGACCAATGGACGAAATAGCCTTGACCGTCGTAAGCGAGGTCCGGCATCGTCGCAACGGCGGATCGCAATTCCTCAATCGCGCGTTCAACCGAGTCCAGCTGGGAGGGTTCAGACACCTGCCATGCCCACATCGCATTTCCGCTTGCCTGCCAAGCTCAAATCGTCAGTGAAGTCTCGACGGAAAACCATCGCCTCTGGAAATTGTGATCCGGCTCTGGTCCGGCGTCCTGGCTTAATGAGCCGTGACGCCGGAATCTATTCAAAAATTGGTCGGGGGCCGGGGATTTGAACCCCGGGCCTCACGATCCCTTAGTGCGCCCTCATCGGGAGCCGCGCAACAGGAGTTCATTCAGTTCGTCAGAGCCGAGGCCGACGATGTTGATTGCCCAAATCTGCTGGGGCGAGAGTCCGGCACGCCGAAGTCCGGCCATCTCGTCCTGGAGTAGTCGCTTGACCTTGAAAGCTGGCCGAGGCCGATCGGGATGGGTCGGTGGGCCGATCCGATGCCTGCCTCGCATCACCCACTGGTGAAACCGAATGCCCTCGGCTTGAAGCTGAGCGCGCAGGGCACGCACGATTCGACGCGCTTCGGTAGGCGCCCACCGGTGGGCTGCCTTGGCAAGTGCTACACCGGGGTCCTTGCCGATCAACCGCCGAGCGTGACGAGGTGAGACGCCAAGCCGCATCGCGATGTCGTCAGCATTGAAACCCAGTTCGTGGAGGCCCCTGGCGCAGACAAGCCGATAGGCGCCCAGGTTGATGGTGCGATTGATCGTCAGCGCCTCTAGAAAGGGCACCAGCTCTTCGTGAGCGGCCGGCACGCGCTTCAGCCGCCCCTCGATCGCGCGCCACGCTGTGTCCAGGTCCTCGGTAGTCGGCGTGCGGCGTTGACGAAGAGACGGCGTGCGCACCCGCAGGCCACGGAGCGATCTGGCGGAAATGAAGTAGGCGCCATGAGGGCCACGAACGGCCCTCAACCTACCGCTCCGGACCCGTAGCCGAAGGGTCTCATTCCGGCCCAGCTCCGACTCTTGCATGAGTACGCGCGGAGCACGCACCTAGACGTCGTCCGCGAGGTCGTTGACGTCGAGACCGCCAAGCGGACGGGCCGACAGAACTTCGAAGCCATGCTGACCTTCTTCCGGCGCACGCGGTCGTGCAGGGTGCTGCTGGTCGAGAAAACCGACCGCCTCTATCGCAACCTCAAGGACTGGGTCAGTATCGACGACCTCGATCTCGAGATTCATTTCGTCAAGGAAAATGTGGCGCTCTCACCGGGCTCACGCTCAGCCGAGAAGTTCATGCACGGAATCAAGGTCCTGATGGCCAAGAACTACATCGACAATCTCTCGGAGGAGACCCAGAAGGGGATGCGCGAGAAAGCGGAGCAGGGCATCTATCCCTCCTGGGGCCCGATCGGTTACCGCAACATCGATGGGCCAAACGGCAAGCGGATGATCGAACCCGATCTGGACTTCGCGCCGTTGGTCATACGGCTCTTCGAGAGTTATGCCAGCGGCAGCCACAGCCTCAAAGAGCTCACACACCGAGCACGCAAATGGGGATTGAGATTCCGCTCCGGATCTCAGATGAGCAAGTCCGTAGTCCACAGGATTCTGCGCAATCCCATCTACATGGGCCGGTTCCGGTGGGCCGGGATCGAGTATCCGGGCGTGCACCAGCCCATCGTCTCTCGGCAATTGTTTGAATCGGTTCAGCAGCGCCTCGAGGGACGCTCCGCCATAGGACCCCACCCGATCAAGCACGACTTCGCGTTCTCGGGCCTCGTGTCCTGCGGTCACTGCGGCTGCTCATTTGTGGGCGAGATCAAGAAGGGCCGCTATGTCTACTACCACTGCACCGGCTATAAGGGGAAATGCCCAGAGCCGTACACGCGCGAAGAGGTACTCGCTGAGCGATTCGCCGGCCAACTCGAGGGCCTAGCCCTGGACGCCGATGTCGTCGGGTGGGTTGCAGCTGCTCTGCGCGAGAGCCATGCGGGCGAGAAGCAAGAACGCGAGGAGGCCATCGCACGCTTGCAGGCTAACTACGACCAGATTCAGACGCGCCTGGATGCCATGTATCTGGACAAGCTCGACGGAAGGATCGATGCTCCTTTCTTCGACCGCAAGGCCGCCGACTGGCGACGCGAGCAAGACGGGATCCTGCGCAATATTCAAGTCCACCAGGACGCCGACCAGAGCTATATCGAAGACGGCATCCAGCTGCTGGAACTGGCCAGTGATGCCCACGAACTCTTCCTCGAGCAGGAGCCAAAGGAGAAGCGTCGGCTACTCGCGTTCATGGTCTCAAGTGCGTCGTGGAAGGAGGGCGAACTCTCGGTCAATCTACGGCAACCCTTCAACCTGATTCGAGATGGTATTGCTGCAGCAACTGCAGCAGAACGCTCTGCCACCAACGAAAATGGCTCTCGAACTGGTCGAGTTCTGGCACTTTCGAACTCCGCCAAACGACCGATTTCCAATTCGCAAGCGGTCGGCGCGGGCCCTTCGCAACGCAAAATGGCGAATTGGCTCCGGGACAGAGATTCGAACTCTGAACCTTGCGGTTAACAGCCGCCTGCTCTACCGGTTGAGCTATCCCGGAACGGCGCCCAAGGAATTCTACGGTGGTGACGTTTCCAGCCCCACTCTGATCGGGCCGATCCACCCTCAATGCGACGGACGGGGTTCCGCTTTCTAACCCTGTCAGAAAGCGTCCGGCGGACAACGCCACGTCCCGGAGACGTGGCCGACGACAGTATTCGGGTCGCTGTTCGCGGCCAGGTCGAGATTCATAGCGCCAGACCTGAGATCCCCGTTGACCACGAAACCAGCTGGTGAGCTGCCGGTGGCCGGGAAGTAGTGGTTCGACCCCTCGTCGAAACCGACCCCGCCTCCCGGGTAGCTCCCCGGTCCGTGGAACGAGATCTTGACGATGTTGAGCGAGACCGCTTTGCCGCCGACATCACCGACGATCGGGCCGGCCACGAACTGGGTGGTGCCGCCGGTGCACACGTAGGTATTCCCGCGATGCCCGGAGGTCATGTGGCCGGCGAGCGATCCGGTGAAGGTCAGGTCCTCGGCAATGGTGCCGGAAGCGGAGCTGGGAGGGGCGCCTGAGCCGCCGGTGGTCGGGGACCCGCCACCGGATGTCGAGCCGCCGCACCCGGCGACCGCCACGAGCAGGAAGGTCGAAACCACGGCAAAGACGGGGCGGCGCCTTGAGCTTGGTTTCACGGCGGCCCAGGGTACCGCCCCCAGGCGAGTCGGTGCTAGCAGCCCACCCAGCCGATCAGCTGCTGGACCTTGATCCGGTCAAGGCCACGCACGATCGAGTTGTTCCCCATCCGCAGGAGAGGGACGCGGTCGCCGTCCAGCTGCTCCCACTCACGCATGGCCGAGGGGTCATGGGTGACGCAGCGGTATTCGAACTGGACGCCCAGCTCGTTCAGCAGCTCGACCATCGCGGTGCACTCCCGCGACTCGTCGGAGCCGTACAAAACCGCCTTGTTGGTGTTGTCCATCGCTGTAGTAACGCCACAGTAGGCGTCTTCCACCGATAGAACCAATCAATTCTTCCGATGCCTCGCATAGGCTCAGTTGATGGAGTTTCGAGGGCTCATTGCCCTCCACTCCCTGTACAGCGTCGAGTAGGTGTCGGCATCCACGCCGGGTTCGGCCACCAGATCACACCGTGGAGCGATCGCAGCCGTCTCCTGGACAGACCTGTAAATCCCGGCCGCCACCCCTGCCAGCAACGCGGCGCCCCGGGCTGCGCCAGCCGGCGCGGCGACGGCGAGCAGCCGCTTACCCTGCACGTCCGCCAGGAGCTGGCGCCACGCGTGGTTGGCGGCTCCGCCGCCGGCCAGCTGTATATCGCCGATCGAAACGCCGGTTGCCTCGAGCGCTTCCGCCGCCTGCCGCAGCTCGAACGCGACGCCCTCGAGAGCCGCCTTGAACAGGTGCTCCTTCCCGTCGTGCAGCGCGAGGCCCGACCAGGCTGCCCTGGCGCCCGCCCCCGGGCCGGGAGCCCTCTCGCCCACAAGATAAGGAAGAAAGGTCACTCCACCCGACCCGCGCGGGACCCGCTCGATGCTGCCGTAGAGCTCGTCCCAACCAGCCCCGAAAAGCCTCCGCACCCAGTCGAGCGCCAGCCCCGCATTGAGGATGGCCGCCATCGAATAGCACCTCCCCGTCTCGACCGTGCGGAAGACGTTCGTGCGCATCGTCGGGTCGGCCACCAGCGCGTTGCGCACCGTCGTCATCTGGGCGCCGGTGCCGATCGTCAGCAGCACCGGACCTGGCGCCAGCACGCCGTGCCCGACGAGCGACGCTGCGATGTCCGCGGCCCCTGCGGCGACCGGAATTCCTGCTTTGAGCCCGAGCTCGCCTGCGGCCTTCTCGGTCAGGCGGCCGGCCGGCTGCTCGCCGGCGACCAGCTCGGGAAGAAGGTCCGCGCGAAGCTGCAGCTCACGCAGCAGCTGGCTCGACCACGAGTCGTCGACGAGGTCGTAAAGAAGGGTGGCAGACGCATCCGTCGGTTCGCTGTACGCCTCGCCGGTCAGCTGCATCCGGAGCCAGTCCTTTGGCTGCAGCGCCCAGCGCGCGCTCGCATAGAGCTGCGACTCGTGCGTCCTCAGCCACAGCAGGGTCGGCCCGGCCATCCCGGTGGCGGGCGGGTTGGCGAGGCGCCGGAGGAGATGCGGGTCCAGGCGGCGATACCGATCCACCTCGAGAGTCGACCGCTCGTCCGCCCACAGGACCGCGGGTCGCAGCGCCCGCCCCTCCCCATTCGTGAGGACGAGACCGTGCATCTGGCCCGCCACACCGACAGCCTCGACCGCGCCCAAGCTCCCCAGGCTTGCCACCGCGCTCGCCGTGGCGACCCACCACGCGCCAGGATCCGTCTCGGCCCATCCCTGACGTGGCGAGTCGATGGCATAGCCCGCCGACGCCGACTTCTGCACCGAGCCGTCCTCAGCCATGACCACGACCTTCACCGAGGACGTTCCGAGGTCGATGCCGAGGAGCACTCCTATTTGAGCTCGTCGCGCCGCGGGGGCTCAGCCCCCGCCCGGGTGCACGTGATCGAAGCGACCAGGCACGCGAACTGGAGTGCCGATTCGAGCTCGGCCGCGCCGAGGCTGAGGTCCGTTTTCACCATGCCGCGATCATGAAGCCAGGCGAGCAGCGCAGCACCGAACGCGTCGCCGGCGCCAATCGTGTCCACCACGTCGACCTCCGGAGCGGCGACCGTCTTCTTGATGCCGCCCGTTAGACCGAATGCGCCCTGAGGCCCCAGCGTCACGACGACGAGACGCGCCCCCGCAGCGAGGATCTCGTCCGCGGCGGCCTCCATGTCCACCCCTGGGAAGAGCCACGCCACATCCGCATCGCTGGCTTTCACGATCGTGCTCTGGGCCATCAGCGTTTTCATCCGCGCGCGATATGCGTCAGGATCCTTCAGCAGTGCCGGACGTACGTTGGGATCGACCATCACCAGGCGCTGCGCGCATTCGCGGTCGACCAGGTCGAACAGCGTCGTCGCCATCGGCTCGAGCATCAATCCCAGCGTGCCGACGTGCAGGGCATCGACGTTTCCATCCAACCGCGCCGGAAGCATTGTGGGCGTGAGGTTGGGCGCCGATGTCCCTTCGAAGTAGAACTGGTAGTCGGCCAACCCATCGCTGTTGACCTCGGCGAACGCGAGCGTCGTGGGCTCAGGACCGCGACTCGTCATCGAAAGGTCGACGCCATCATCAACCAGGCGCTGGGCGAGCATCTGGCCGAACGGGTCGGTGGAAAGCCGTCCCAAAAACGACGTGGGCACGTCGAGCCGGGCCAGCGCCACCGCGGTATTGAATGGCCCCCCGCCGGGCATCGGCCGAAAAGCCCCGTCGTCGCCGGCGACGATGTCGATCAACGCCTCACCGCAGGTCACGATCAAGGGCGGATCTCGCCAGATCCCCTTGTGATGAGGCGGGTCGGTATCACCTCGTGAACGGATGGGGACCGGTCCCCGTCCATGCGGCGGAAAAGCAGCTCTGCCGCTGCACGGCCGATCGCGGCCGGGTCCTGCGCCATGACTGTGATGCCCGGCTCCAGCAGGTCCGCGAGCGGGATTTCGTCAAATCCGATGAGCGCAACCTTGTGGTGCAGGTTCAGGCTGCGCAAAGCTCGGTAGGCGCCGGTCGCAAGCAGGTTCTGGCTGGCGAAGATCGCCGTGGGCGCAGGTTCGATGCTCAGCAATTCAGTGGCTGCGGCCTCGCCTCGTTCCTGGCCCCGCACATCGGTGCGAATCAATCGCTCGTCCACGGCGATGCCTTGAGCCTCCAACTCATCGCGATAGCCCTGCATGCGGAGCGCCGCCGTGGTGATGGTCTGGAGGTCGCCGATGAAGGCGACGCGACGGTGTCCGTGCGAGATCAGATGGCGCATGCCGCGGCGCACCCCATCCAGGTTGTCGGTGAGCACCGTGTCGGTGTCGAGAAATTCAGGAGGCCTGTCGACGAACACCATCGGCGTGCCCGCCCTGCGTTCGTTCAACAGATAGCTGTGGTCGTGGCTGGCCGGCATGATGACCAACCCGTCCACCCTCCTCGAAGCCAGCGCCTCGATCAGCTCCCGTTCGCGATCGGCATCCTCTTCGAGGCTGCCGGCCAGGACCAGCACGCCACGGGTGAGCGCGTACTCCTCGACGGCTCGATGCAGCATCGAATCAAAAGGGTTCGCGATGTACTCGAGGACGATCCCGATGCTGGCGCTCTTGCCGCCGCGCCGCAGGCTGCTGGCGGCGAGGTTGTGCCGGTAGTCAAGCTGCTCCATGGCCGCTTCCACCCGCGCCGCGAGCTCGGCGGAGACTCCGGGTTCTCGGTTGATCACCCGGGATACCGTCTTCAAGCTGACCTGGGCCAGGGCGGCGACGTGCCGGATCGTGGGTCGCGGACGAGCTCGGGAGACCCCGACCTTGGACTTTGTCAACGTTAGTACTCTCCGCTCCCCGAATGGCCGCCAGGCGCACCGGCAAAACTCAGTCTTGCCACAGCGACCATCCTATGCTAGCTTGACAACGTTGTCATTTCCGGACTGCTAACGCACTCGGGCATCCGAGGGAGGTACCAGATGGGGGAAATCACGGGACTCATGCATAGGGCACTCGCAGCCGGCGCTGTGATGCTGATCGTGGCGGGCTGCGGCGGGAGCTCGACTACGGCTACCTCGTCGCCGAAGCCGATCATCGTCGGGTTGATCACCAAGACCGACGCCAACCCCTTCTTCGTCAAGATGCGAGAGGGCGCCCAGAGCGAAGCCCGCGCGAAGGGCGCGGTGCTCGTGACCGGCGCCGGCAAGGCGAGCGACGACGCCGCCGGCCAGATCACGGCGCTCGAGAACATGGTCAGCATCGGAGCGAAGGCGATCCTGATCACGCCGGTTTCCGCTGGAGTCACGGCGGCAGTCAAAAAGGCGCGCTCGCAGGGTGTGCTCGTCATCGCCCTCGACAGCCCGACGGACCCGGTCGACGCGGCTGACGCTCTATTCGCC
>Ga0209011_1000904_pt1 | contig 10733 bp, 14 predicted proteins | sample BlaSpr_A8_OM1_M3_FD_187986 | JGI IMG/M metagenome (GOLD analysis project Ga0209011, IMG submission 187986) | Forest soil microbial communities from Thunder Bay, Ontario, Canada - Black Spruce, Ontario site 2_A8_OM1_M3 (SPAdes) (version 2) | ecosystem: Environmental > Terrestrial > Soil > Boreal... | reverse complement strand
CTGGAAGAACGGAAAGCTCGGGAAATGCTGCGGTAGGTCGGGAGTGATCACAGCCTGGATGGTGCCCGCGAGGCCCCAGAAGTAGGTCACCTCGACGAGCAGCTGCTTCCGCACGATGAGAGCGGCGGCGGCGACGAAAATGGCGGCGTCGCAGAGCTGGAGTGGAAGTGCTGAGGCAAGGTCTGCGCCAGTGGCGTGTGTGGTTGCGAGGTACGCCCACCATCCGACCTCCGCGCCGACCAGGATGACGGCCAGCGCGATGCAGGCGATTCGCGTCCAGGGCCCGGGGCGCAGCCTCGCCGCCGCCGCCAAGACGGCTGTGATCACGACGATCGCCGTGACGGCGAGCTGGTGCTCGGTCGACAGCAGCAAGTTCTAAACGCCGCATACTAACCCGCCGTGAGCAAACCGCGGGCGTTCCGTTTCAGCGTCACGGAGCGCCACGCATCGAGCGCGAAAGAGTGGCGGGAGAGGGCGCGGCTCGTCGAGTCGATTGGGTATTCAACGCTCAACATGCCCGACCACTTCGGCGATCAACTGGCGCCGATCGCGGCGCTCATGTCGGCTGCTGACGCGACCACGAGGCTGCGTGTGTGCTCGCTCGTTTTCGACAACGACTACCGGCATCCGGTGGTCCTTGCGAAGGAGGCGGCCACTCTCGATCTTTTGTCCGAGGGCCGCCTGGACTTCGGCCTGGGCGCCGGCTGGATGACCACCGATTACGAACAGTCCGGCATTCCGCTCGACCCGCCCGGAGTCCGGATCGATCGGATGGCGGAGGCGCTGACGATCATCAAGAGCTTCTTTGCCGGCGGCACTGTCTCGTTCACCGGGAAGCATTACAAGGTCGAGGACCTCGAGGCCTCCCCGCGTGTGGTCCAGAAGCCGCACCCGCCGATCGTGCTAGGTGGTGGCGGACGGCGAATGCTGCAGCTCGCCGCGCGAGAGGCAGACATCGTGAGCGTCAACTACAACTTGAGCGAGGGGCGCATCAACCGGAAGCTCGTCCAGACCGGCCTGGCTGAAGCGACCAAAGAGAAATTGCTCTGGATCAAGGAGGCCGCCGGCGATCGGTTCTCAGAGATCGAGCTGGCGGTCAGCATCTTCGTCGCCAACGTCACGGACGACCGAGATGCTGTGGCGGAGGTGATGGCGCCTGGAATTGGATGCGAGCCGCGAGATGTCCTGGAGATACCCCACTTCTTGATCGGCACCGTCGAGCAGATCGTCGAAGACCTCAAGGCGCGACGCGAACGCTTCGGGATCTCCTATCTCGCCATCCCCGGGGAGGCTGCCGAGGCGATGGCGCCAGTCGTGGAGCGGCTCACGGGCACCTGACGCCCTACTGTAGATTTGGCAGCGATGGACACAACTGAGCAGATCGTTCTCAATGGCCCAAACCAAGGACGCTCGACCGAGGTGTTGACTCCCGAAGCCCTGGCTTTCGTCGCGCGCTTGCAGCGTGAGTTTGGCGCGCGGCGTCTCGAGCTGCTTCGCAAGCGGGACGAGCGTCAGGCCCGTCTGGACGCCGGCGAGCAGCCGCAGTTCCTGGCGGAGACCCTATCGGTGCGCGAATCGGAGTGGAAGGTCGCCAAGGCCCCCAAAGATTTGCAAGACCGGCGAGTCGAGATCACCGGTCCCACCGACCGCAAGATGCTGATCAACGCTCTCAACTCGGGGGCGCGTGTCTTCATGGCGGATTTCGAGGACTCCAACTCACCGACCTGGGCAAACCTCGTGGGTGGCCAGGTCAACCTGATCGACGCCATCGAGAGGCGGATCGACTTCACGAGCCCGGAAGGCAAGGAGTACCGGCTCAACGACAAGGTCGCGACGCTGCTTGTCCGTCCGCGCGGCTGGCATCTTGACGAGAGGCACCTCGAGCTGGACGGAAAGCCTGTGTCAGGGAGCCTCTTCGACTTCGGCCTCTACTTCTTCCACAATGCAAAGCGGCTTCTCGGCAAGGGGAGCGGCCCGTATTTCTATCTGGCGAAGCTCGAGAGCCATCTCGAGGCGCGCCTGTGGAATGACGTTTTCAACTTCGCGCAGGACGATCTCGGAATCCCGCGCGGCACGATTCGCGCCACCGTGCTGATCGAGACCATCCTGGCGGCGTTCGAGATGGAGGAGATTCTCTACGAGCTGCGGGACCATTCGGGCGGTCTCAATGCTGGCCGGTGGGACTACATCTTTAGCATCATCAAGAAGTTCCGCAACCGGCCGGACTTCGTGCTGCCGGACCGCGTGCAGGTGACGATGACGGTGCCGTTCATGCGCGCTTACACGGAACTGCTCGTCAAGACGTGCCACCGCCGCGGCGCGTTCGCCATGGGCGGGATGGCTGCGTTCATTCCATCGAGGAAGGACCCTGAGGTCAACCGGATCGCGCTGGCCAAGGTCAAGGATGACAAGGACCGCGAGGCAGGCGACGGATTCGACGGTACGTGGGTGGCGCACCCGGACCTGGTGCCGACGGCGACCGAGGCGTTTGATCGGGTGCTTGGGGACCGGCCGAATCAGCTCGAGCGGCAGCGGCCTGAGGTGTCCGTCACGGCGGCGCAGCTCATTGATGTTCGGGTGCCGGGTTCGACCGTGACCGAGAACGGGCTGCGCATGAATGTGAGCGTCGGCATCCAGTACATCGAGTCGTGGTTGAGGGGCGTCGGGGCAGCCGCGATCAACAACCTGATGGAGGATGTGGCGACGGCCGAGATATCGCGGTCACAGGTGTGGCAGTGGATCCGGCACTCGGCGCATCTCGCGGAGGGTCCGAGTGTCAGCGAGGACCTGGTTCGGGAGATCGCGGACGGCGAGATGACCGAGATCCGGCAGCGCCTTGGTGAGGATGGCTGGAAGAAGAGCCGCTTCAGCGACGCGCGTGCGGTGTTCGAGGAGGTTGCGCTGGCGAAGTCGTTTCCAGCCTTCATGACTCTATCGGCGCAGCGACTCCTGGAGGACTGAAGCCGCCCTTAACAGCCAGGGTTGGCGGGCGGTTTTTCGACCTCTAAGGTAGGCCGCGGTGTGCCGGCGGGGGAGGGACCGGCCGGGAGGAGGGCCCCCGCCAAGGGAGCGCCTGTTTGGGCTTAGGGCCCGACTCTCGGTGTCGCGGGTGGCTTGCCTGGCAGCCGGCGCCATTGCCTTGGGCCGACGCCGTTGTTGGGGTTGCCTGGGACGAACACTACTGCCGACTGCTTGACCATGCAGTTGTCCTTGCGGACAACGCTGCGCTCGCCGCCTTCGTGGTGCTCGATCACGACCGTCCGCTCGAGCACGGCACGGACGCGAACCTGCTTGCCATCGACCATTGCATTGAAGCCGCCGCTGACCTCGTGATTGAGAGGTGGGACGATGCTGGCCAAAGAAACGAGATCAACGATCTTGCTCATGTGGTGGCTTTCCCTCTGGCTGGCGGTTACAAGCCGCATAAATAAAAAAGGGCCGAACTATCGGCAGCAGCCGATTTTACCAGAAGGCGACTTGACCGCCGTTCGTAGACGTTTCTACTGAAAACAAGCGACGAGTTAAGCCGCGGAGCTGTGCTCCTGCATGCGGAGCTGGCGGGCGGCTTCCCGGCCGCGGCGCGCCGCTTCCTTGCTCGCGAGGTGGCGTACACGCAGGTGCGTTGGGTTCACCATCAGGCGGCCGCGGTTGACCAGAACCTTCGGCTCACCGGGAGCCGGTTCGATCACAGCCGTGCGCTCGAGCACCGCGGTCACCCAGACCCGGCGCCCATCCACCTCGGCTTCGAAGTCGGGGAGGATCTCGTCGTCTTCATCCATCGAAACGCTGTCGAGGCGCACGAGCTCGCTCGTGGTCGACGGTCTCTCGATGTTCTTGCGGTTTGAAGCCATGCTCATATGCCAGATACCCGATAGCGACCAAGATCAAACCCAGCGCCAGCCAGGGGACCAAATGGGCTGGAATCACTGCAAATAGGCTCTGAGCTCGAGGACCGAGGAGCCTCCCAAGTTCGAGAAAAATGACCGCCCAGATCGAGGCGGAGACAGCTACGCACGGCATGAAAACTCGGTAGGGTACCCCAACTATTCCCGAAATCGCGGAAAGGACGATCCGCATGCCCGGAATCAGGCGCCCCAGGATGATCGCCCAGGGCCCCCAACGCTGGAATGTCCGTTCGGCCCATTCGAGCCTTTTGTCGGTTATCCCCAGGTAGGGTCCGAACCGCTGGATGAACGGGCGTCCAAAGCGCCTGCTGAGAGTCAGGTTGCAGGCGCTGCCCAGCACAGCGCCGGACACAATTGCGATGAAGGCGAGCGGGAACTGGACGGCACCTGTCGTCGTCAGGTAGCCCCCGTAGGCGATGGCCACGTCGCCAGGCACAGGCAGGGGCAGGCCCAACTCCTCGAGAAAAATGACGAAGAACAGGCCGCTCGTCTGCTGCTGCAGCACGAATGCCTCCACGTCGTGCACGAGTTGCTGCCACCAGCCGGGCTCTCCAATCCAGTCAGGAGTCTCGGCGAGAAACGGCGTTGGCAACTGGCCCGGCCTAGAGAGCCGCGGTCGGCAAAGGCCTCTGGGCTGAATCCCACTCGAGCTTGGCGCCGAAGATGCGCGAGAAGTGGTCTGCGTACCCTTGCGCCGCCGCACGCGTCTCGATCCTTTGTCCGGTGAGCTTTTCGACCGAAGTCGGTCGCAGGTCAGCGTGTCCGCACGGGACTATGCCGTCGAAATACTCCAGGTCGGTCGTGAGGTTGAGCGCGAAGCCGTGGCTCACTATCGAGCGGTTCAGCTTGATCCCGATGGCGGCGACCTTCTCGCCGCCTGACCACACTCCGGTGAGGCCAGGCTCGCCTGGCTCCGACTCGATGCCCAGCTCGCGCAGGTATTCGATGAGTGATTGCTCCAGCTTCTCCAGGTACTGGGGAATCGTCAGCCCGAACTGTGTCAGGTCGAGGATCGGATACCCGGTCAGCTGCCCTGGACCGTGATAGGTCGCCTCGCCGCCGCGGTCCGACCAGACGACCTCCACCTGTCGCCGATGTTGCTCGGCACCATCCCACAGCAAGTGCTCGGGCTTTGCTGCCTTGCCCATCGTGAATACGTGCGGGTGTTCAAGGAGCAGGAGCGTGTCGGCCACACGGCCGTCGCGCAGGGAGGAGACCAGCTCCGCCTGGACGTCCCAGGCCTCCCGGTAGGGAGTGCTACCCAGCCAGCAGACTCTTACGGGCTGGGACTTGTTCATCGGCATGGTAGGAGGAGCGGACCAGCGGACCGGCTTCGACGTGCCCGAATCCCATCTCGAGCGCCCGCTCCTTGAGGCGCGCGAACTCCTCTGGGCGGTAGTAGCGAACGACCTCGGCGTGCTTCTTGGACGGGCGCAGGTACTGACCAACCGTCAGCACATCGATGTTGTGAGCGCGCATGTTGCGAAACACTCCGAGGAGCTCTTCCTCGGTTTCACCCAGTCCGACCATGAGGCCTGACTTGGTAGTCATCTGTGGAGCAAGTGATTTCACGTGCCGCAGGAGGGCGAGGCTGTTCGCGTAAACCGCCTTGGGCCGGACGCGCGAATACAAGCGCGGCACTGTCTCGGTGTTGTGATTGAAGATGTCCGGTCCGGCGGCGACGACGGTACTAACCGACTCGAGGTCGCCCTGGAAGTCCGGCGTCAGGACCTCGATCGTCGTGTCCGGGCTGCGGCGGCGGATCGCACGAATCGTGCGCGCGAAGATGCCCGCGCCTCCGTCCTTTAGATCGTCGCGGTCTACCGACGTGATGACAGCGTGCTTCAAGCCAAGCTCGGCCACTGACTCGGCGACGCGCAGCGGCTCACCGAGGTCGAGCTCGGTGGGCCGGCCCGAGGTGACGGCGCAGAACCTGCACGCGCGTGTGCAAACGTCGCCAAGGATCATGAAAGTGGCCGTCCGCCGATTCCAGCAGTCGAAGATGTTTGGGCAGCGTGCCTCTTCGCACACCGTATGCAGCCTGCCGCTGCGCACCATCTGCTTCAGGTCTTTGAAATTCTCGCCCTCTGTGACACGCACCCGAATCCACGACGGGATCGGGCTGGGACTAAGCGGCTGGGCGCTGCTCACAGGCGGATGCTACCGGGCGTCCACTCTTCGAGTCGCTTCTTGATGCCGCCGAGGAACTGACCCGCCATCATGCCGTCGATGATGCGATGGTCGAAGCTCAGACACATGTTCATCATCTGTCGCACGGCGATCGCATCGTTGATCACGACCGGCCGCTTGACGATCGACTCCGTGGTCAGGATGGCGGCCTGGGGCTGATTGATGATGGGCTGGCTGGCCACGGACCCGGTGGCTCCGGTGTTGTTGAGCGTGAACGTGCCACCCTGCACATCCTCTGGCTTGAGCTGCTTGTTGCGGGCTCGCTCGATGAGGTCGTTCAGCGTGCGGACCAGGTCGGTGAACCCGCGCTGGTCGGCGTCTTTCAGTACCGGCACGATTAGGCCGTCCGGTATCGAGACGGCAATCCCCAGGTTGATGGAGTGCTTGAGGACGACGCCGTCGTCGGTCCACGTCGAGTTGAGCCATGGGTACCGTTTGATCACCTCGCAGACGACCTGAACGACGAACGGCAGGTAGGTCAGCGCCACGCCGTGACGAACCTTGAAGGTCTCCTTCTCGGCATCGCGGTACCGGACGAGGTTGGTCACGTCGACCTCCTGGAGCGTCCACGCGTGGGGCGACGTCGCAAGGCTGCGGACCATGTGCTCGGCGATCGAGCGACGCATCACGCTCAGCTTCACGAGCTCGTCGCGGGTGCCGTCCGCGCGGGGGGGCGCGGGCGATGCTGGCGCTTGAGCCTTCGGCGCGGCGGGAGGGGCCGGTGCCGACGCAGCAACCTGGCGTTCGGGACTGCCGCCGGCCACGGCCGCCAGGACGTCGTCGCGAGTGACCCGGCCGCCCATGCCGGAGCCGCGCAGCGACGCAGCGTCGATTCCGTTTTCGGCCGCGAGCTTGCGCACGGCAGGCGAAAGGCGGGCACGCTCTCCGTCGCCTGACTCGCTCGGCGGGGCGATATCGGCTGTCAAAGGCGACGTGTCGCCGGGAGTGGCCTCCCGCGCCGGCCTCGCAGGAGTGGCCGCGGCAGCAGCGCCGGGCGCGGGTGCGACTTCGATCTGCGCGAGCATCGCGCCGACGAGCACGGTCTCACCTTCGTTGACCGCGATCTTGACCAGCTTGCCCTCGAATGGCGAGGGGATCTCGGCGTTGACCTTGTCGGTCACCACCTCGACCAGCGGCTCGTCACGCCTCACGAAGTCGCCCTCGTGCTTGAGCCACTTGTCGACAGTGCCCTCGGTGACCGATTCGCCGAGCTGCGGCATCTTGATCTGGGCCAACGTCAAAGCCGGTTACTCCTCACAAACACGACCAGGGCGACGACAGGCGCGCCCTTTATCGAGTGTAACGGAGGGTCCGCTTGAATACGGGTTGACTACCGACCCCTTCGTTCTACCGGGGCGAAATGGGGCATTTTGCCGTATAGCGTGACCATGGCTCATACCGGTAGCGCCAAAGGTGAATTTGACGGAGTTTTCTTCAACGTCCCTGGAGTTGTTGTTGTGAGCTGGGATCCGACGCTGAAGGCTGTGTGTATGGAGTGGCAATCCTGGGCGAGCGCAGCCGAGTTTGGAGCTGCGCTCGAGGCGGGGCTGAGTTCCCTTGCCGAGCACCGCGGCAAGCGCTGGTTGGCCGACTGCACCGACATGAAAGCAGTCAAGCAGTCCGATCAAGAATGGCTCGATCGAAATTGGTTTCCGCGCGCTATCGCCCTGGGTTTGAAGCACATGGCAATCGTCATCCCCAAGAGCGCGCTGTCCAAGTTGAACATCGATGACATCATGGCCAGGGTGCCGGCGAGCAAGCTCGCGGTCGGGTATTTCGCGACGGCTGCGGAGGCGAGAGAGTGGCTCATCAGGCCGGCGATCAATACTCCGAAGACTCTGGAGACGCTGCCGGCTTGATAAGCAACGGTCTCAGCCCATTGCGGCCGGAAGCCGGTGACACGGACGAGAAGTGGCTGTCCATACGCTGGGACGGCGAGCGCAGATGCGTTCATGCGGAGTGGAAGGGCTTCGCCAACAGCACCCAATTTCGCACCGGTTCGATGGCTTTGCTGAAGGCAATCCAGGAACGAAATGCAACCTCGACGGTCAACGACACTCGAAAGCTCGAAGTGGTCAGCCACCAAGACCAGCTTTGGATTCGTGACACCTGGGTTCCACTCGCGGCAACGTCTGGCCTCAAGCGCATAGCCGTTGTGGTGGCTTTGCACGGGCTGGCCAGATTTGCAGTCGAGGGGATCATCAGACTCGTCGGAGCGACGCGGCTCGATGCGCGCCTTTTCAATTCACCCGATGACGCTGTGAAGTGGGTGGAAACCGAGGAGAAGAAGTCAAAGACCGCCAGTCGATAGCAGCTGTGAGCGCGCCTCACGTCGACGCCATCTACGCCGATGAGCCCTGGCTGACCATACGTTGGGAAAGCCAGCACAGGTGCGTCAACGCGGAATGGAAGGGATTCGCTAACAGCGCCCAATTTCGAGATGGAACGCTGAAGATCCTCGAAGCGCTTCGAGACAAGCACGCGGCCTTGTTGATAAGCGATAACCGCAGGCTTGAGGGTGTGGTCGGTGAGGATCAGCTGTGGCTGCGTGATACGTGGGTTCCAGTCGCGGTTGCCGCCGGCTTGAGGCGCATAGGCGTCGTGGTTGCGCGGCAGGGGCTTGGGAAGATTGCGAGCAACGAGATAGTCGGCAAGTTTGGAAAGACAGCATTCCTGACCCGCATGTTCGAGTCGGTAGATGAGGCGACGAAATGGTTAGTGGACACGAAACCGGCTGACTGACCTGAGTTGGAGGCGCCGCCCAGAATCGAACTGGGGATGGAGGTTTTGCAGACCTCTGCCTTGCCACTTGGCTACGGCGCCGCGCCGTCGATTCTACCGTCGCGGGTAAGGCGGCCTTAGGCTGTGGAGGCAGTTGCCCGAGCACGACTTCCGAGACGTCATGGCGCGCCTTCCGGCGGGTGTCGTCGTGATCAGCGCGCGAACCAGTGACGGCTATCGAGGGCTCACCGCTAGCAGCCTCGTGTCCATCTCGGTCGATCCGCCGATGGTTCTGGTCGGCCTCGAGCGCGAGGCGGCCACCCGAGCCGCCGTGTTGGAACGCAAGGCGTTCAATGTGAGCGTGCTGACCCGCTCCCAGGAGTTCGTCGCAGACAGGTTCGCCGGCCGGGCGCCGGCGATCGACACGGCCTGGCAAGACGTGCCGCACCGCCTCGGCACAAACGGCATCCCGCTGATCGAGGGCTGTGCCGCCTGGCTCGAGTGCAGGCTCGTCCAGGTCCACCCGGCGGGCGACCACGACATCTGCGTGGGCGAAGTCGTTGCTGCGATGGCAGGCGCGGGCGATCCGCTCATCCTGTGGGACCGCGCCTTCTGGACCTTGCACTAGAAAGGCAGGTCGTCCTCGTCCATGCCGAAATGGTGCCCGACCTCGTGCAGGATCGTGCGCTGCACCTCGGTGATCAGGTCCTCCATCGTCTCCGCCGACTCCTCATGCGCGCGCTTGAAAAGCGTGATGCGCTCCGGCATTCCCTCGCCCGCGCCGAGCGCAGTCGCTCCTTCGTACAGTCCCATCAAACCCTCAGTCGAGCTCTCTTCGATGATGAAGACAGTGTTCTCCAGGTAGGGCCGAAACTCATCGGGGATCGAATCGACCGCCGCCTGCGCCGCCGCCTCGAATTGCTTCATGCTCACCCGCATGCATGAATTGAAGCGCGTACTGGTCGTCGGTGCGGGGACCATGGGCTCGCAGATCGCGCTGCAAATCGCGCTCTCCGGCCGCTACGACGTGACGCTTGTCGACTCCATGCCCGCCCAGCTCGAACGAGCCGGCGCGCAGAACCGTCGCCTCATGGACCGCGCAGTCGAAAAAGGCCGGCTCACCGAGTCCGCCGCAGCCGCCGCCCTCGCTCGAATCAAGCCGTCGAGCGACCTCGCCGACGCATCAAAAGCCGCAGACCTCGTGATCGAGGCTGTCATCGAGGACTTCGATGCCAAAAAGGACGTGTTCGAGGCTCTCGGCAAGCACGCAAAAGAGGACGCGATCCTCGCCAGCAACTCGAGCACCATCGCGATCAGCCGGCTCGCCGAATTCACACACCGGCCCGAGCAGTGCTGCAACATGCACTTTTTCCACCCGGTCACCGTGATGCAGCTCTGCGAGGTCGTGCGAGGTCCGAAGACCGCGGACGCGACGGCCGAAGCTGCGATGGAATTCGTGCGCAGCATCGACCGGACTCCGGTGCTCCTTCAGAGGGAAATTTGGGGATTCATAGTCAACCGCATCCTGTTCGCCGCGTCGGAAGAAGCGATGCGGCTGCTAGAAGGTGGTTACGCGAGTGCCGAGGACATCGACATCGCGGTGCAGAAGGGCCTCAACTGGCCGATGGGTCCATTCCACCTGCTCGACTTCAGCGGCCTCGACATCTTTTATGGGGCGCTCAAGGACCGCCACCGCCAGGGAGAAGGCACGGACGCACCCGAGGTGCTCCGGAAGCTCGTCGAGGCGGGGCATCTGGGCAAGAAAACGAGCAAGGGTTTTTTCGACTACCCGAAATAGGCGGGGGCCGCAGAATTGTTTCTGCCCCCGTAGCCCAATGGCAGAGGCAACCGGCTTAAACCCGGTCCAGCGCGGGTTCGACCCCCGCCGGGGGTACTCGGCTCCTACAATCGACGGAC
>Ga0209011_1000903_pt1 | contig 10741 bp, 9 predicted proteins | sample BlaSpr_A8_OM1_M3_FD_187986 | JGI IMG/M metagenome (GOLD analysis project Ga0209011, IMG submission 187986) | Forest soil microbial communities from Thunder Bay, Ontario, Canada - Black Spruce, Ontario site 2_A8_OM1_M3 (SPAdes) (version 2) | ecosystem: Environmental > Terrestrial > Soil > Boreal... | reverse complement strand
CTGACCTGTGCCGTTCTTTTCGCCGAGCGCAGCTATCGCCCCGTGATTTTCGCGGAGGAAACCGGCGAACGGACAACATCTGCGGCTGCGGCCGCAATTTGGTATCCGTACGACGCCGAGCCGGCCGATTCTGTGATCGCGTGGGCGCTCGAAACTTACAAGGTACTTGTCGGTCTCAGCCGCGATTCGCAAACGGGCGTGTCGATGATTGAACTGCGCTCCTTTTCGCGGAGGGGCGAAATTCCAATTCCAGAATGGGCCATTCCGCTCGGCGCGAAGCGACTCGTGCGCGAGCTGTTGCCGGTGTTCAACAGCGGTTTTGCCATCGGCGTTCCGCTGATGGATACAACAATCTATCTTGATTATCTTACGAATCGGTTTGTCAATGCCGGCGGCTCAATCAACGGAAGCGTTCGCTTCGAGAAACTCGAGAAGGTCGATCCCAAATTCGATCTCGTCATCAACTGCGCGGGCATCGGCGCGAAAATGCTTCTTCCGGATGTCGATCTCGAACCGCATCGCGGCCAAGTCGCGATCGTGCCGAAGCTCGATCTGGGGCACGCGGTCGTTTGCGACGATTTTCCGCTCATGTACGCGATTCCGCGCGCGAACGATTGCGTTTTCGGCGGAACAAATGAACTGAGCGACCATCGCGATGTCGATCCCGCGACGACGTCGCGCATCGTCGTCGGCTGCAGCCGTGTTCTGAAGATCGACAAACCGAAAGTTCTCGCCGAGCGCGTCGGCCTCCGCCCATTTCGTAAATTAGGCGTTCGCCTCGAACGCAATCGGTTGCGCGACGGCCGCACCGTCATTCACAACTATGGCCACGGCGGCTCCGGTTTCACACTCTCCTGGGGCTGCGCGAAAAAGGTCTTGGATCTCGCAGGTTTGTCTGGGTAGCGCACGCGGCTCGCGAACTTTGTTTCGAATGAGGTTTTGCCCTTGTGTTGTGGTCAGCTGAGAAAAGATTGTTGCCCCGAACGCTTTCGGGGCAACCAGCACGCGAACCGCGTGCACCGCTCAAGCAAATACGTGCCGTGAAATTTAGGTCAGCGCGATTGCTTGGAAAGAGCTGACCACGTCGTCGGGGCCTTTCTCGGCGAAGAAGCTTTCGTAAAAACCGGGGCCGAGGTCCCAGTGATCGCCTTTATAATATTCGTCGCGATAAAATCGCCAGACGCCGCTGACGACGATGAGGCAGCTGATCCGATCGTTCCAGAAATCGCCGATGTAATGGAAGCTCAAGTTCGTGCGCGCGTAGGCTCCCCCGAAACCAATGTGGTCGTAAACCACCAGCTCAGGCAACCGGATGATCTCTTTGCTCGGCTCCACTTTGACTTTGCCAGCGGCCGAGGCGTGATAACTGAGTGGGCCGAGTTTCCATTTCGTGTCGATGATACAGCCGTTATCCGGCGAAAGTTCTGTTTTGGGTATTTGTTTCATAAGCGGCAGGTTTTTCTGATTAGAACAAATGGCCAACGCGGTGTCGAGCGCGAGATTCAGCAAAGTGCTCAGCGTTCAGTGAGCAGGGTTCAGACTGAAACCTGAACACTGAAATCTGTTCCCTAAATCATGTGCTCGCGGTTATCCGAGCGCAGGCGGATGGTTTTGGTCTGCAAATTGTGCGCGGCGCGGATGAAGCGCACGGTTTTACTCTTTGCCCGCATCAAAATGGAATGGGTGATGGCAGTTGTGCCCTTTGATTTCACCCCGCGCAAAAGCGCGCTGTCGCTAATGCCGGTTGCGCAAAAGACCATGTTTTCTCCTTTGGCGAGATCGTCGGCAACAAAAACGCGGTCGAGATCTTTTTCATAACCTTCGTCGATGAGTTGTTTGCGTTCCTTTTCGTCGCGCGGCCACATCTTGCATTGCATCTCGCCGCCCAGGCATTTGATTCCTGCCGCGGCGAGGACGGCTTCCGGTGATCCGCCCATGCCCATGTAAAGGTCGATATCGCTCTCCGGCAACGATGGTGCCATGGCGGCAGCAATATCGCCATCGCCGATCATGCGCAGCGACGCGCCCGCATTGCGAATCCCCTCGACAATTTCCCTGTGGCGCGGCCGGTCCAGCATCATGACGACGACGTCCTGCACTCGTTTTTCCACCGCGCGCGCGACAATCGCAAGCGTTTCCGGAATTGGACTGTCGATGTTGAGTGTGTCGCCGCGCTTCTGCATGTAATGGATGACGCGCGGTCCGTACGATAACTTCATCATATAGAACGACGGCACGTCGCGCAGCGCCACTTTCACCCCTTCCTCGGGGCTGGCCGCCGCGATGCAACTGATCGAGTTGGGCGCACCTTTCGAGATATTGGTTGTGCCATCAATTGGATCGATCGCGATATCGAACTGCGGTGAACCCGGAATCCAAGTGCCAAGTTGTTCGCCTTTGAAAATGCCCGGCGCATCATCCTTGATCCCTTCGCCGATCACGACTTCGCCGCAGATGTTCATGAGGTCGAACATGCCGCGCATCGCGTCGCACGCCGCCTCGTCGGCTTTTTCCTTGTCGCCGCGGCCGAGCCAACGCAGCGAATTGAGCGCCGCCGCTTCCGTTGCGCGGACGAAATCGAACTCAATGATGCGCTCGATATCGTAATAATTTTGTTTCGGCAACCGGGGCATGGGGAAGAATAAGATTCGCGCACTCCTCGGCGATGACAAGGCGGGCGGTAGAAGTGGCCGTGCCGGCGGTTCACTTATAGCTATAGCCAACGTCTGGGCGCATCATTTCATTTCCTCTGCCTGCTGCATGGCAGGATGGACATGTTGCGATGGGCGGATGCGCAGAAAAAATTCAAACGCATAACCAAGATTTTCTCCGTAGTAACGGTCGAGGCTGTCTGGTCGATCGTTGATCGTGAATTGGCCACCCAGTCCGATGTCGATGCCATTCCCGTGCGACAAATCGCGGATATAACCGATCGTGTAGGCCAAAACGGGAAAGATTTTCCCTTCATCCACGCTCGCGAGGACGATCTCGTGACCGGATTTCTCCACGCGCTCCCAGCGCGCATAAACCGTGTCGCGACCGCGCTGATAATTTGATTCGAGCAGGAACGACTGCGTTTTTCCCTCGCCGGTGTCGTGGTTTTGGCCCCAGACAAAACTGTTCGACCAGGTGCTGTCTTTTCCGAGTGGCCGGTTGTAAATGAGCGATGCAGTTGTGCGATGCCGTTTCGTATCCGGCCCGAGCGCTTCGGGACTTTTGATGTAACCGTGCGAAAATTGGAGCGCGAGATCTGGGGTCGGGTTCCAGGAAACGCGCCCGCTGAATGAATCGAAGCGCGGCTGATCGAAATCGTAACGATCTTCGTCCGGCTCGCGCCCGGTGAACACACTGCCTTCGATTTTTACGTTGCGCCATTGTAAGCCGGCTGTGGCCACGCCAAAGGTGATGTGGGTTGAGTCCTGCCAATGATGACCGAGCGGTGCGTCGGGATCGTCCATCGCGGAGAGCCGATGCATAAACGTCGGCGGCCCGAGTGCCGGCTCGCCCGGATAACCGACATATATATATGAGGAGAGATCGGGCGCGAGCTTTTGAGAAAGCGAAATCGAAATCTCATCGAACAAATCGTGCGGATGTTGTCGATCGTGCAGCGGTTGGCCGTGCCACGATTCGCCGCTTTGAAATAGAAGTGGATAACCGCGTCCGCCTTCGGTGAGCGGATCGAGACTCATCATCAGGCGCAAGCCGAGCTGCGTATTTTCACCTAACGAATGCGAAAACATCGCCATCAACCAGTTCGGCGCATCAATCCGATCGTCACCGCGCCGCGTACTGACATTCGTGTAACGCGGGAGAATGGCGCCGTGCAACATCAGCATGTCGTCGCCAAGCATGAACATTTTCCCGTACATCGGCGTCGAGTCCGGCACCCAGGCTGTGCCGGAACTCTCCCGACTCATCGGGTCGGCAATGTTGACCGACGATTGCATCGACATGTGTTCCATCGAGATCCCGTGCTGATGATCGGAACCATGCATGTGCTGCATGTCCGCTTCATTCGGGGTCGGACGTTGGACGTTGGACGTTGGACGTTTGCTTTTTGGTTTCAGAGGAGCAAGCGTCATCCCGCACTTCGTGCATTTCCCCGGACGATCCATCACCACTTCGGGATGCATCACGCAGGTGTATTTCTGCTTCTCGTGCTCGGTTTGCTGCGCGATTGCGACGCTCGTTCCGAGCGAGGCTGCGACGATCAAAATTGAAATCTGTCTTTTCATGTCGATGTTGAAATTGATTTGAGATGGAATTCGCGTGTGGACGCGGTGCGGCTGGTGTAGCGGCGCTTGTGCCAAGCGCCGGTCCAGCATTCGGCGGCTGACACAGCCACCGCTACAACGCTGGATCTAGGCGGAAACTGGCGGAGCGTGCGCGAGGATGCTCCGCTGCAAAATCAATTCAGCAAAACTTCGCGCGCCGGGCGGGCCGGTGTCGAGCAAGAGCGGCGATGTCGCGCTTTGCGAGTTCGCGATGATGGCCAATTCTTCGAAATAAAGATCGACATCAGAAACGCCCGCGTCATTTCGCGCCCAGCCCTTCGTGACTGTCGGAATGATTGCGCGCAGAATCTTGCAGCATTGAATTCCCCCGGGTTGTGGTGGCGTCTTGGCCGGTTGGGAATGAAACGGACACGCGCTTTGCGTTGCGTCGGTTTGCGCAACGACCGCGCTAAATGCGCAGTGGTTCGAAATCGCGATCCAAGAAAAGATCGCGACGGCAACGGTGACGCCTCGCGCGGTCGCCCTCACGTTGGTTAATCGCCGAGGTGAGGCGAACGCTCAAACGTTTTCTTTTGAATCGATCATCGGCGCTACGGTGCCGGACGTCACGCCTTCTGGCGGTACAACACTGGCATCTGGAGGTGTCGTGGTTGACGCTGGGGCAAATTGAGGCTGCTCGACCCGCGTCGCCATCAGCATCGCAGTAAATAGCAATGCGGCTGCGAGATAATACCCCGCGCCGGGCAAATGAAACGAATGTTTTGGATTGATGAACCAGGCAAACGTCCATGAAAACAGAAACGGTCCAATGACGAACGCGATGGAGCGCAGGCTGCTGATTGCGCCTTGCAACTCCCCCTGTTCGCGCTCGCTAACGTGGTGCGTCATTATTCCCTGCGCGGCGGGGAACGAAATATTCCAGATTGAAATGACCGGGATCGACGCCACGTAAACCGCACCGCTTCGGGCGAGACCGGCGATCAGCATGCCGACTGCGCCGAAAAATTGTCCGATATAAAGCGTCCGGCGCTCGCCGAGCCACGCGACAATTCGCCCGGTCAGACCTCCAGAAATCGCCGCCGTGCAAATCCCAACAACGAAAAACGATTTCGCGATACTCCATGGGTCCCACGCGAAACGATAAATCGCATAGAGCGCCCAGATGGCGAAGATTTCATGGGACACGTAGGCGAGAAATTGAATGGTCGCGAGTTTCCACAATTCGGGATGCGAGCGAAGCAAAACGAGGGAGCCAACCGGATTAGCGCGCCGCAAGGTGAATTCCCTGCGTTGGCCTTTTGGCAGCGATTCCGGGACGAAGAAAAATCCGTAAATCCAATTCGTTAGGCTGAATCCGGCCGCCACCCAAAATGCGAGCCGCGGATTCGTGTTACCCACCAAACCACCGACCATCGGGCCCAAAGTGAAACCGATACCAAACGCAGCGCCGATCATACCGAAAGCCCCAGCGCGCTTCTCTTTTGGAATAACATCGGCAATGTAAGCCATCGCTGTCGGGATACTGGAAGCGGTGATTCCGGAAATGACGCGGCCGACGAAGAGCCAGCCGATTGTCGGGGCAAGCGCCATCACGATGTAATCGAGACCGAGGCCGAGACTCGAGAGCAATAAGACCGGCCGGCGCCCAAATCGATCGGACAGCACCCCAACCACCGGTGCGAAAAAAAACTGCATCGCGGCGAACACCGTCAGGAAGAGTCCGTTCCAATCCGCCGCGCGTGTCATGTCGTTATTCAAAAAACTGAGGACCAATTTGGGCAGCACGGGTGCGATCAACCCGAGCGCCAGCATGTCGAGCATGACCGTGATGAAAATAAAAACGACGGCGGCTTTGCGCGGCTTCATTCGGGCACCGTTAGATCGTTAAATCGTTATATCGTTGCATCGGATCGCGATTCACGATTAACGAATCAGAGATTAAATCTGTGTTAATTTGCGGCAAGATGCTTCGGCTTTCCTATCTCTCGCCGAAAACTGCGTTGCGCGAGAGTAAAATCCACGGTCGTGGATTGTTTGCGACATCGGACATTGTCAAAGATGAAATCGTGGCGGTGAAAGGTGGCCACATTGTTAGCCGAGAAGTTTTGCGCCGGAAAATCACGCCGCCGCTTGGCCCGGTTGAAATTCAAATCGGCGATGATCTGTTCATCGCGCCGGTGACGGAAGAAGAGCGTGAAGGCGCGATGCTCTACAGCAATCATTCCTGCGACGCGAACCTGGGCCTGCGAGGGGAGATCACGTTTGTGGCGATGCGCGGCATCCGCGCCGGCGAAGAACTTACTCATGATTGGGCCACGACCGATGACGACGATTACGCGGTTGAATGCAATTGCGGCGCGCCGAATTGCCGAGAAATTCTCACCGGCAAAGATTGGCAGCGCCCGGAATTGCAAAAGCGTTACGCGGGCTATTTCTCAACTTATCTCGCGAAGAAAATTGCGTTGCAATGAAACGAATGATTCTTGCGCAAAAGGCCACAACGTTTCGCAACGGCAAATTCGCAATTATTTCTTTCAGATCTTATCCACTTCGAGACCATTGTGTCCTTCGTGGGCGTTGTACGAATTTGGGAATCAGAGGCCGTCGAGGAATTGCATGTGCCTCTCTGACGGGAGGGCGGGAAAATGAGCCAAAATCCATTCTTATGCTATTGCCTTCGCGCTGGTGCGTCGCGCGTGAGCTGAACTTTAGCGGATCGACTTGACCCAGCGCACGACGCGGCGGCATTATCAAGTTGACAACACCGTTTCACCTATGAGCAAATCCTATTATCCAACCGACCGGGCCGGTCGGATCGACTGGCACAGCAATTTCGCAAAAGAATTCCCGAAGGTTAGAAAGGATCTCGGATTCACCGATGCCGAGATCACGAATGCGGTGAACGATTCCAAATACGCCGTCCACATCTTGCAAACGCTCGGGCCCGAAATCGATTCTGATCCGGGGCACGCGGCGAATGCCGTGCTGTCAGGACAATCGTCCGGCGAATATGTGGATCTTCCCGCCGGAAGTAGTGCTCCGACCCGGTTCGCCCCGGGATCGATACGCGCCGGCAGGCACGGGTGGAGCGAATCAAGCGGCACAACGCTTATACGGATGCGATCGGCAAACAGCTGAAGGTTGTTTCGGAAGCGAAGTTTGACCTAAAAAATACAAGGCTGAGCTGGGCCGGCCGCGCCAGACCGGACCGACCGTCACGATTCCATTCCGCAAAGCCGGCGGCGACGTTTCCGGAATTAATTTGTATCGTCAACGCAAAGGCGAAAAGTCTCCGCAAAAGGTCGGCTTTTTCATGCGCACACCCGCCATCGACACTACCCCCGGTAAGTCCGGACAACTCACTTACACCGCTCGCGCCGTCATTGACGGCCAAGAAATCGGCAATCCAAGCGACGCGGTGAGCGTGGCGGTCGGGTGATTGTCGATGTTCCATGCGTGATCGACGTTGGATATTGGACGTTTTGCGTTTGATGTTTGGTGGTCGGGCGACGCTCCGCCGCAGCCGGCGTTGGTTTTGGTGCGGAGGCGTTAAAATCATTCGACAAAGCGGTATTCACTCCCGCATTTCGGAACGGAAAGCCTACGGCGTCCAAGACAACCGTGACTTTCTACTTTCCGCACCTCTGAGGCCTCGATGCGGTAGCGTTCCGCTGGAAATCAATAGCGATAATGCTCTGACTTATACGGACCTTCAATCGGGACGCCGAGGTAATCGGCTTGCTCTTCCGTGAGCTTGGTGAGCTTGACGCCGATCTTTTCCAAATGCAGGCGCGCGACTTCTTCGTCGAGTTTCTTGGACAAAACGTAAACGCCGGCTTTGTAGGTATCTCGATTCCTCCAGAGATCGAGCTGCGCGAGCACTTGATTCGAGAATGAGTTCGACATGACAAAGCTCGGATGACCCATCCCGCAACCGAGGTTCACGAGCCGGCCTTCGGCGAGAAGGAAAATTTCGTGGCCGTCGGGGAATGTATATTTATCTACCTGCGGCTTGATGTTCGTGCGCTTCACACCTTTGGCGGCGTTTAGGGCATCGACCTGAATCTCGTTGTCGAAGTGGCCGATGTTGCAAACGATCGCCTGATCTTTCATCCGCTGCATGTGCCCGAGTCTGATGATGTCGATGTTGCCGGTGGCCGCAACGTAAACGTCACCACGGCCGAGCGTCTCTTCGATGCTCGTGACTTCGTAGCCTTCCATTGCGGCCTGCAACGCGTTAATCGGATCAATCTCGGTAATGACAACCCGCGCGCCCTGCCCGCGCAGTGATTGCGCGCAACCTTTACCGACATCGCCATAGCCGCACACGACCGCGACTTTCCCGGCCAGCATGACGTCGAGCGCGCGATTCAATCCATCAACCAGCGAATGCCGGCAACCGTAGAGATTGTCGAATTTCGATTTGGTAACCGAGTCGTTCACATTGATCGCGGGAACGAGCAGGCGGTTTTCCTGATGCATCTTATAAAGGCGATGTACGCCGGTCGTCGTTTCTTCCGAAACGCCGCGCCATTCCTTGACGATCTCGTGCCAGCGAAACGGATTGTCGCGATGAATTTCGAGCAACAAATCTTTGATTACCTGCTCTTCTTTGTTCGCGGATTTGGTCTTCGCCCAATCGCTGCCTTCCTCCAGCTCGTAGCCTTTGTGGATGAGCAACGTGGCGTCGCCCCCATCATCGACCACCAGCTGGGGGCCTTTGCCCTCGGGATGCGAGATCGCCTGATAAGTGCACCACCAATAATCCTCAAGGCTCTCGCCCTTCCACGCGAAGACGGAGACGCCTGATTTCGCGACGGCCGCCGCGGCGTGATCTTGCGTCGAAAAAATATTGCAGCTTGCCCAGCGCACACTCGCGCCAAGATCGACCAGTGTATTGATGAGCACCGCCGTCTGAATCGTCATGTGCAATGAACCGGTCACGCGCACACCGGCGAGCGGTTTGCCCGGCGCATATTTTTCCCGGATCGCCATCAACCCCGGCATTTCTTTTTCCGCGATAGCGATCTCTTTCCGGCCCCAATCAGCCAGATTGATGTCGCGGATTTTGTAATCCTGTTTCTTTTCTGTTTGGGTTGTCGTGCTGCTCATAAAATCTATTTCGCCGCTTCTCTCAGGGCGTCGGCCTTGTCTGTTTTTTCCCAAGTGATGGCGTCGAGATCGTCCACGCGACCGAAATGTCCGTAGTTAGTTGTCTTGCGATAAATCGGGCGCAGCAAATTGAGTTGCTTGATGATTTCGGCCGGTTTGAAATTGAAAACTTCGCAGACTGCGCGCTCCAGTTTCTCGTCATCCACTTTTCCGGTGCAGAAGGTGTTAACGCTCACACTAACTGGTTCGGGATGGCCGATGGCGTAGGCGAATTGCACTTCGCAGCGGTCGGCCAGTCCTGAGGCGACCACATTTTTTGCGATCCACCGGCCCAAGTAGGCTGCGCTGCGATCGACCTTGCTCGGATCCTTCCCCGAAAACGCGCCGCCGCCATGACGTCCCATTCCGCCATACGAATCGACGATGATTTTTCGACCAGTAATGCCGGCATCGCCCTCCGGACCGCCGATGACAAAACGGCCGGTGGGATTAATCAGGTATGTCGTCTTCTCATCCAGCCATTCCGGCGGCATTACTTTCTTGATAAGGAGTTCGATCAAAGTTTCGCGTATTTCCTTTTGTTTCACGTCCGCGGCGTGCTGCGAGGAAACAACCACCGTCGTCACGCGCACCGGCTTGTATCCGTCGTATTCAATCGAAACTTGCGTCTTCGCGTCGGGCCGCAGCCACGGAATCTCACCGGCCTTGCGCAACCGGGTCAGCTCGCGGCCGAGTTTATGGGCGAAGGAAATTGGAGCGGGCATGAGCTCCGGGGTTTCGTTGCAGGCAAAACCGAACATCAATCCCTGATCGCCGGCGCCTTGCTCGGCCGTGCCTTTGCCCTCGGCCGCGGTGTCATCGACACCTTGTTTAATGTCGCGGGATTGCTCGCTCATTTCGCAAATCACCCGGCAGGTATCGGCGTGAAAAATGCAATCGCCGTTCACATATCCAATGCTGCGAACCGCCTCGCGAACGCGCTCTTCGAAATCAAACTTCGCGTTGCTCGTAATCTCGCCGGCGAGCACGACGAGGTTGCCTTTGGCGAGGGTCTCGCAAGCGACGCGACTGAGCGGGTCCTGATCGAGACAGGCATCAAGAACGTAATCGCTTATCGTGTCGCAGACTTTATCGGGATGACCTTCGGTAACGGATTCGGAGGAAAAGATGTAGCGATGCGACATGGGTAATAGTGATTAGTGATAAGTGATTGGGGAAAGGTGGAAAAGAAAAACGAGAACTACACAACTGAATCCTGAAAACTCAGGCCGGAACATATTGACCGATCATGATACGTCGATATATCGTTGGCCGTTACCATGGCGTCAACCATTAATTTCCTGCGCCTGCTGGCGGACCCGACCCGGTTGCGGCTGCTTTTGTTGCTCGAG
>Ga0209011_1000902_pt1 | contig 10745 bp, 11 predicted proteins | sample BlaSpr_A8_OM1_M3_FD_187986 | JGI IMG/M metagenome (GOLD analysis project Ga0209011, IMG submission 187986) | Forest soil microbial communities from Thunder Bay, Ontario, Canada - Black Spruce, Ontario site 2_A8_OM1_M3 (SPAdes) (version 2) | ecosystem: Environmental > Terrestrial > Soil > Boreal... | reverse complement strand
ATTCGGCGACACTCCCTTGCCTTCGATCAGCCTTCCTTCCCATGTCAGATAGGCAGCAACCGGAAGTCCCACGATGTAGCCAAAGCCCGCCTTAAACGCACTGCCGCTCAGAAGCCGCCCCGGAGTCTTCGCGCCGACAACGGTTGCGAGACTGTTCTCTTCAGCAAAGGCCGCAACCATTTCTCCGGCACTGGACGTGTGCTCATTGACCAAAATCATCACCCGTCCATGAAATCGTTGCGGACCGAGACCCTCTGTAACCACAAGGATGGATTTATCGATAAAACCGTAGCGTAGAGCAAGCCAGAGCAGTGTAGCTTTGTGCGAAGGTATCTTTCCAAACCGCGGCAACTTTTCTCTTGCATAACCCTTCTCTCTTCGCGCGCGGGTGAGGCTGTATCCAACCTCGTTCTTTCCTGGAGTCAAATAACTCATCAAGCGCAACCCACCGATGCCTCCTCCGGTGTTGCCGCGAAGATCGATAATCAGCCGCGTAGAATCGCGCAGGTGGGCAAAAGCCGCGTCGAACATTTTGGCGAGATCAATCCCGACCGCTCCGGGGAACATAGTGACCTTCACCCATCCGATCCCTTCGGGCAGCTGCGAACAAAGCACAGCTTTAGGCACGATGACGGGATGACTCTTTGATTTAGGAGACGGTACGTTCAACGTCCCCATGACGCGCTTGCCGTCTGGTTTTTGGACGACATATTGGGAATCGTCGCCCACGGGGAAAATGGGAGGTTCGGGCGGTGTTATTTCACGATTTCGGACTTGAAGAAGAATGTCCCCGGGACGCAATCCAGCCGTATGTGCCGGGCCGCCTTCGTGAACGTCCTGGAACATCCATCGCTGCGTGCCATCGAAGGTGCAGCGCATGAACGTTGCGCTGATTGCATGGCGTCCGGGGATTTTCGGACTTTTCGAGTGCCGAAACCCTGTGTGACTCGTTTTCAACTCGTTCAAGAGTTCCTGAACCTGTGTTTCGAATTCTTCATCGCTGTTGCTTCGGAGGATTTGATCCTTCCTACTCTTCGACAACTCCTCCCAATTCGCGCCATTCATTCCGGGATCGAAATGCTTCCGCGCGACCAGCTCACAGACACGCGAATAAATCTTCTCTTTGGTTTGCGAGTCGAGACTCATCGGCCCCCCAGCCGTATCGGAGAACCTCCGTCTCCGACTAAAACAAAAGCTCCCCAATAGTAGGGTGGTACCTGTCTGCCATATTTCGCGAGCAAATCAAGTTTCGCCTGCCGCAACGCCGCGGCCTTGTCCTGGCCTTCTTTCAGACGAGTATAAAGCCGCTCCATGAGAGCGAGCGTGTAGGTATCGTCAGCACTCCAGAGGCTCGCAACGACAGCCTTTGCGCCGCTCACGAGGAATGCCTCAACCAAGTTGGTGACGCCTTCCTCGCCTTGGAGCTTTCCTACGCCAGTATTGCAGGCAGAGAGGGTCACCAGGTCGGCACTAAAACGGAGGCGTATGATTTCGCGGACCTGCAACAACCCGTCGTCACGTGAATTTGGGTCTACACCTAAGACGAGCCCTGACCGCTCTGGAAATTGGGTATCTGCAAACCCGTGTGCAGCAAGATGAATGATTTTGAATTCATCCAAAGGCTCAGATTTGAACACGGTTTCAGTCGCGTCTGAGCCGAGGAGCAAGACTGCGTCATCTCCGAGAATCTTGCGTAGTTCAAGCACCTCCGCGCGGGTCTGCGGCAGGTCGTACAGAGGGGTTCCAAGAGCGTCAGAAAATCCCCGAAGTAACTTTTGGCTAACCGCGCTGGGCTTATCGATTTTCGAGGACACGTGACCCTGGTTCCGATACGGCACGTCGCCTAGCCCTAAGAATATATGCCGCGGTTCGCGTGCCTCCTTCGTTTTTCTGAGAACAGTCAGAACGGTCGAAGCAGGTGCGTAGCTGATTGTGTGCGTCTCGACCAGGAAGGCACCCGCAGAATCGTGGAGAGCGTCGAACGGTAGCAGATGCAATATTCCGTCTGCTACAACGATCAAGCGTTCACTGGTAGCCTCTACAGGCAGGGGACTCAAAAGCGTTGCGTAGAGCTGATTCGCGAGTGCGATGTCATCGTGCCTTGCTCGTGTCTGCTCTAGGTATCTGCGCGTCAACTCTTCGATCTGCTGCCGTCCAGCCGCCAGTACCGTGAGCCCCACCTTCTTCTTGGAGATCCAAACGCAATAAGAATGCGGATCGCTAAGGACATATTCCAGAACAGTCTCGTCCGGTCGTAGGGTCTCTTGGATCGCTTTCAGGGGTGCGGGCGTTTCGAGCCATCCGGGTTTCGATTCCGTTCGATCACTTCGGGTCAACTCCAGCCGACGCTCGTACTCGACCAATTGATCGAGCAGGCTAGTCCGCTCCTTCTGGCTTTCAGACCGCATTAGTCGAAGTTGGAGGTCGGAGACAGCATCTTCGAGGGCACGGACATCTTCGGATTCGTCTTTGTTAAACGACACCTTATTCTCCAGAAATGCTGCTGCGGTTCGTCCCCTAACGCGTTCCAACACGCTCAGGGCGCGCTCGACATTCCCTTGGCGCGCCTCTAATTCGAAGTGCTGTAGGTACGTGTCGCTCATCGCTCCAGCTAAGGAGCTGCTCCAATACGCCTCATGCAAATTGACCAGCATCCCGTCGATCACGTCTTCAGCGTTTTCGTAAAGGGCCTCTGCCTCGGGGGTGGCTCCGCGCTGGGCTTTAAGGTCTGCAAGAACGGTCAAATCTCGTGGAAGGTAGTATCGGTCCCCCACGCGTCTGCTAGCGTCCACTCCCGCGGAAGCGCTCATCTCAGCGGCTTTCAGGTCGCCAGCGTCTCGATAAAGGCCGGCCAGATCAATCATTGATTGACCCAGGGTTCGATAGAAATTGTACTTTTGCGCCAGCTCAACCGATTGCTCCAGATATTTCGTAGCGGCTAGCCGATCTCCCGTTCGCATTGCCAACTCGCCCAAGAGTTGAAGAATCATGCTCTCGTGTCCGAGCTTTTTGTTTTCTCTTCCAGCGGCCAATGCTCGCTCCAGCTTCTCTTTCGCTTCCGACACCTTGTCCTGAGCGACTAACGCAAAGGATTCGCCCTCATACGCCATGAAAGGAAATCCCGCATCGGGCGTCGCACTGCTCGTTTTGATCGCGCGCTCGAAAAACGCAAGGGCCTCCCCATATCGTTTCGCCTCATTGAATCCGTTGCCGAGCATTTCTAGCATTCGAACCTGGCCACCCACATCGCCACTCGCCTTTGCAGACAAAAGCGCATGACCAACCATAACTGCCGCGCGGCGGCTATCCCCTTGAAGAAAACCGATGATCCCGAGTTCTCCCTCAGCCCGCGCTTCCCATTGGTTTTCTCCTCGCGTGTGAGCAATCTGTTTTGCTTCCGTCCAAGCTAGCTTTGCAGAAGCGGGATTGATCTCAAGATCGTTGTATCCTATTGCCGCCAAGCACCAGAGCCTGAGTTGTGGGTCATTCTTGACAACAGGAATGTTCAACTGCTGCCCGAGCATTTGCGAAACATCTACCCAGGACATAGTCTCGGATTGCGCCCGAATCCGGCCGACGCGGGCGTAAATCTCGTTTCTCGTATCGTTCCTCGCCTTGAAGAGTTGCTCTGCGCGGACAAAGAGAGGTTCTGCTTTCGGCCAATTGAAAAGCCAGGAGAGTCGGTTTGCTTCCGTGAGTAGGGTTTCGGGGTCTTTCGAGGCCGCCGGGTCACGCAACAGGTCTGCGACGGCTGGCCTCGGGTCAGGTTTTCGTGAGATGTACAGGGAAATATATTTGCGGGAAACGACGAGAAGCACGAGGAGGACAAGGGACGCCGAAAGCAAGACAATGCGCCAGCGCTTCGAGACACGCCGCAAGGACCGCCCCCTTCCCGACTTGCCAAGATGTAAAGATGTGGATGCAACGAAAGTCAGGATGGTTACCCTTCCCGTAATCCTCGGGGGCGTTGCGATCTGCGTGGCCGTGGCTTTGGCGCTGGCCCAGGCACTCTCCGTCGCGATTGCAGGCATGCTCTACGGCATCCGCCCGACAGATGTTGCTCTACACAGAACCTCCCAGCGTACTGTACCCTCGGCAATCCTGCCAACTACAAGAATTCCTGTACCAGCGACATGGAGGGTAAACGATCACCACCTCACGTCTAGTGACTGCCCGCGCCATGGAAGACTCATTATGAAACTGGGGTCGAGAACCGGCGTCGATACGCGCTCGGCGTCGTTTCCAGTATCCGTTGGAAGTGGAGGCGAAGCGTAGCGGACGTCTGAAAGCCGACGACCTCCGCAATCCGCTCGACTGAGTCGTTCGTCCTTTCAAGGAGGCGCTGCGCGGCTAGGAGGCGCTGGCGTAGCAGCCACTGGTGTGGCGTTGTTCCGGCCTCCTGGCGGAAACGGCGGGCGAAGGTGCGTGGCGACATAGCCGCCTTTCGTGCCAGATCATCTACGAGAAGCGCGTTGTGCAGGCGGGACTGGGCCCATTGGAGAATGGGGGCTAGCCCTCCCGAGGTCTCCTGGCGGATCGGGTCGGGCACATATTGGGCTTGGCCGCCGTCCCGGTGCGGGGACATCACCAGCCGCCTGGCCACTGCATTGGCGATTTCCGCGCCATAGTCGCGGCGCACGATATGGAGACAAAGGTCGATACCGGCGGCGCTTCCCGCCGAGGTCAGAATATTTCCCTGATCGATGTAGAGAACGTTCGAGTCGACCTCGATGCCCGGGAAACGCGAAGTCAGTCGGTCGGCATATCGCCAATGCGTCGTGACCCGCTTGCCATCCAGTAGTCCGGCAGCGGCGAGCACGAAGACTCCCGAACAAATCGATACCAGGCGGGCTCCATTGGCGTAGGCCCGTTGCATGGCTCTGACCAGCGGTTTCGGCGGAGGCTCGTCGACATCTCTCCATCCGGGGATGATGATGGTTCCGGCTCGTTGCAACAGGCCGAGGCCTCGGGCGGTTTTCACGGTGATGCCACCCGTGGCGCGGATCGGGCCGCGCTCCAAGGAACATACCTGGAATCGGTACCAGTCGACATTGAGCTCCGGTCGCGGCAAACCGAATATCTCGACGGCAATCCCGAATTCAAAGATGCAAAGGCCATCGTAAGCCAGGGTGACTACGGATCGGGGGTTTCGAGAGGCCATGGCAGGATTTTAGCGCATATTGGCATTTCTGCCTATGGAGTAGGAGGACTGATTCGGGCGAGAGTAGAGCCGCAAAACAACCAAGCGGGGGTTCGACCATGCCGGAAACAATATCGCAGCTGTCGCCAACGTCCGAGGCCGCAGCGGATCCAAAGGACACTCTCGCTCACTTCGAACGGCTTCTCTCCTTTGAAACCGACTGTTGGGATGTGCATGCCGCGATGGGCGCCGGGAAGTGCGAATTCGTACTGCTAGATGTGCGCAGCCCGCAGGCATTCCGGACCGAGCACGTGCCCGGGGCTATCAACTTGCCGTACGGGGCCATGGATGAGCGGACTCTAGCCTCATATCCACGCGACACGTTGTTCGTGGTGTATTGCAACGGTCCGCATTGCAACGGAGCGGATCGCGCGGCTGTAAGGCTGGCGAGGCTAGGCCGGAAAGTAAAGAAGATGGTCGGCGGAGTCGAGGGCTGGCGAGACTCGGGCTTCGATTTCGCACCGGCCGAATCGGCCTTCGTGAGTGCGAAGACCCTTTGAGCGTCATGTCACAGACGAAGGTATCGCGCGACGTAACCATCAACGGTGAGAAATTTGCTTTGCTGGTCGAGACAGAACACCAAGGGATCGCCGTTTCGACCGCGGTTCACCGGCAACAGCACGAGCATCGCCAAGGGGGAGTTCGCTTTGTCCGGCAGGGGACGCGCGAAGAACTTGGCCACTTGGCGCGCGGCATGACCGAGAAGTGCGCCGCCAGCCGCGTGCCGTTGGATGGGCTGAAATGCTTAGCCATCACGCCCAATGGCGAACCGGCGGGATCAGAAGAGAAGGTCGCGCTGTTGGCGGAACACTCCCGCGTGGTGATCCAGGAGGACGCCGGAGTCATTTTTGGGCCCGATATGGGCTGGCCGGAAGAAGTCTTGAGCGAAGTCGCTACCTTCCCCGGATTGCTGGATCATTTGACGGGCCTAACCGCTCGAGTGGAGGGAGAATCTTCAGGAAGGTTCCTCTGCTGGATTCTCCGAAGATGATCCGCTCGCTGGATCGCTCGCACAAAGCGTGCATAGTATTTGTGGGCAAAGCATCTAGATTTGAGATGTGCCCGGGACTGCTATCCGTATCGCACGGGCCGAATGAATATGTCGATTTGAGAGACGTTTACCGTTGTGCTGCCATCTACGCCCTTACAGAGCTTCGATCGTTGGGCGCAGTTTAGAGCAAGGGCGCGGTCGGCAGGAGGGCAATGGCATGATTGGCCAGTCATTGTTGGTCCGATTGCAGTCTCAGCTTGACTCTCTTCCCTTTCTGATTCCTTTGAGCAACCTTGAACTCATGACACATCGTCCGACTCCAAACAAATGGTCGGTGCACGAGAATCTCGCCCACCTTGCTAGGTATCATCAGGTTTTTTTGGTAAGGCTTCAACGAATCCTCGAGGAGGATCGGCCAACGCTCCCTAGATATCGGGCAGAGGAAGATGAGAGATGGCCCGTTTGGGCGGCTAAATCGCCGACGGCGGTGCTGAGTGAGCTACAGCGCCTGAGGAAGCAGTTGATCGAGACCGTAGGGAACCTGTCACCGGAGCACTCGAGGCGAAGTGCTATTCATCCCGCGTTCGGGGAGATGTCAGTCGCGCATTGGCTCGAATTCTTCCTACTCCATGAAGCACATCATCTATACGTTGTGTGGAAACTGATCCATGAAACTGCAACGAAGGACTGTGGATTGCAATGACTAGTGGCCCCTCCGGGAGAACAGGGCTAAGCCCGCTCGAGGAATTGCGCCGAGCCGCCGGCGCAGCCGGTCCGGGTGCTGGAATTACATCTACTTCGCAGAGGAGGGAGGGTGGATCCATGAGTTGGCTCTATTTGGTTCTGGCTGGATTCTGCGAGATCGTCTGGGCGATCGCGTTGAAGTATTCGCATGGATTCGCCAGGACAGGGCCATCGGCAGTTGTGCTGACCGCTGGATTTGTAAGCTTCTATTTGCTTAGCTTGGCTGCAAAAGACCTCCCCATCGGCACAGCGTACGCTGCGTGGACGGGAATCGGTACCGTCGGAACAGCTATCCTGGGGATCGTTTTGTTCGCTGAACCTCGCACCTGGCTACGCCTCAGTTGCATCTTGCTGATTGTCATCGGAATTGCAGGGTTACACATGGCTTCGCAGAAATAGGCATCATGAATAGGGCATGAGAAATTGAGAAAGGCTCTGCCGCTACGACGGGGTTAGGACGAAAGGGCTCAGGTGAAGGACCTAGGTGGACAGCGGGCTTGGATAGGTTGGGATTGAACTTAGCCATGACTTTTCTTGATGTTGTGCGTGCACGCAAAGACACCCCCGGTTGTGAAAATGTCTTGCATTTCAACAATGCTGGCGCAGCACTAGTTCCGTTGCCTGTTTTGAACTCAATGCTGGACCACCTGAAACTGGAAGCTCAATTGGGTGGCTACGAGGCGGAAGCGAAAGCGGGCGAACGCATTGAACGAGTCTATGACGCAATTGCATCACTCCTCGGATGTTCGCGAGAAGAGATCGCAATCATGGAGAACGCCACACGAGCCTGGGACTTGCTCTTTTACTCGCTGCGCTTTCGGACCGGAGACCGGATACTGACCTCGGTCGCCGAATACGCGAGTAACTTCATCGCCTTTCTTCAGGTTTGCCGACAAACGGGCGCGCGGATCGAAGTAGTACCTAATGATGAACGCGGACAGCTGTCGATTTCCAGGCTTCGGAGCATGATCGACAAGAGGGTGAAACTGGTCGCTGTCACGCATGTGCCTACCAGCGGAGGACTAGTGAACCCGGCCGCAGAAATTGGCACACTTACCCGAGAAGCAGGAATTCCGTTTCTTTTGGATGCTTGCCAGTCGATAGGACAGATGCCCATCAATGTCCGTAGAATTGGGTGCGACGCCCTCACAGCCACAGCGCGCAAATTTCTGCGTGGTCCACGATCCATTGGTTTCCTCTATGTTGGGCGAAAGTTGCTTGAGTCACTGGAGCCTGTGTTTTTGGACCTCCACAGTGCCGAATGGGTAGGTCGAAACAAATATCGGATTCGACCGGATGCAAGGCGCTTTGAGTGCTGGGAAACCAATTGTGCAGCAAAACTTGGGCTTGCTGCAGCTGTTGACTACGCATTGGGCTGGGGGTTGCCTTCCATTTGGGAACGAGTCTCATTGCTCGCACACAAGCTGCGTAATAACCTATCTGCACTTCCCGGTGTCAGACTTCGGGATAGAGGACAAACCCTCTGCGGCATCGTGACTTTCACGATTGGTGGACATGATGCCTTTACCGTACTCGATTATTTGCGCAGTCACAGGATCAATGTATGGGTTTCGAAACCGACCTCGACTCGGCTGGATTTCGAAGAGCGAAAACTGCCCGCGATGATTCGAGCCTCGGTTCACTACTACAATACTGACGAAGAAATAGTGAGATTCTGTGAGGCCCTTTCCGGGCTTGGAGGCGGCGCCTCGTGCTAGTTGCCAAGTGTATTAACCACTTGCGTCGGAGAGTCGAATGACACACTCGGGTAGGGCTAATAGAATCTATTACGTCATCGAAGGCTCTCGGCCGTGGATCACCTTGAGTCATTCCCTCGGCCGCGACCACACGATGTGGGACTCCCGGTGACGCCGTTGGTCAACGCTCACAAAGGAGTATGCTGCGGCATTGCTCGGGACCAGACTGATTGTTATCTCAGTGAAAGGAAAAATCGCCATGGCAGCAACTCCCTCCTTCCCTTACGAGACGCGCCTAAACATTCTGCACAAATCCTTAGAGGTAATCGATGAAAAGGCTCTTGCGGACGCGTGCGAGTTTACGTGGTACAACCAGACTCTCTGCAAGGTAAATGACTCGGTGGTCCGCCTCGGGGTCGTGCAGGGAGAGTATCACTGGCATAAGCACGACGAAGACGACGAGTTTTTCTATGTTGTAGATGGTCAACTGTTGATTGATATTGAAGACCGCACGGTTGAGCTTTCGCCGCGACAGGGATTTGTCATTCCAAAGGGGGTGATGCATCGCACGCGTGCCCAGCGCCGAACCGTGATTCTAATGGTCGAAAACGCTGGGATCATACCGACAGGCAGCTGATCATTGCTCCTGGCGCCCGATTTCTAACCAGTAGGAAACTCGCGTCAATATCCTCAAGAAAGTGAAAGTCGGCGCGAACTGGAACCTCTACCCCGCCGTCGTGGAGCCTAACGGTAAACTCCGCGACAAGGTTCGCGTCCACGGCAAAGTCGAGCTTCATCCCGAGGGATACTACTACATTGAGTGGTGGCAGGACGGAAGAAAACGCGAGCAGATCAAAGATCGCGCCGAAGTCGTGGACCGCGCGCGTCGCAAAGCCCTCGAACTGGAAGCGAACCGCGCGGGCATCGAAACCGTTCAAGAAAACGGGAACGAGAGAGGTCCTATGGTTGCTGAGGGCGTCGTCGGCTACTCGGAAACTATGCGGAAACGGGGTATAGAATCAGGAGAGAGACACCGTAGTGTTGCACGGTACTGTCGCGAGCGCGGACTTCCCGCACTCCTCGGCGCTGGGCGTGAGGCCAAGTGATGCTAAACATCCCAAGATCGCTGCGATCGCTTGCTTCGCGTCCTGTTTTCCCTGCTGTCGCCGTCGCGACGCTGGCGCTGGGGCTCGGGGTCAATGCCGCGATTTTCAGTCTGACACGCGAAGTCCTGCTCCGGCCGCTCCCCTACCGCGATGCCGATCGGCTCGTGCGGGTGTTCGAGACCAGCCGGACGCTGGGGATGGCGTCCGCGCCGATCGCTCCGGTCAACTATATCGAGTGGCGTGACCTCGTGGACGCGTTCGAGCAGACCGCGGTTTTTCGCCGCGTCGCCTTCAACGTGTCGATGAGAACGAGCGCAATGCAGGTGGAGGGATTCCAGGTCGCACCCGCATTCTTTCCAATGCTCGGCATCGAACCGGCCCTCGGCCGCGGGTTCACCGACGAGGACGCCCAGCCGGGTCGCGACGCGGTCGTCTTGCTGAGCAACGGCTTCTGGCGTCGTCAATTCGCCGCCGATTCGGCCATCGTTGGCCAGTCGATCGACGTTGATGGAGCGCCGTGCACGGTGGTCGGCGTCCTGCCATCGAGCTTCAAAATCTTCCGCGTCCTCAATCGTGAAGTCGATCTTTTCCGGCCGTTCGTTCTCGACGCGACCGACCGCGAACAGTCGATAAACGTTTACGCCAAACTGAAGCCGGGCGTGGCGCTGAACAGCGCGCGTGCGCAGATGACGACGGTGTATTCGTCGCTGCCGATTCCCGATCACCTGTGGACGGCCGACGTGGCGCTGCTGTCGACGAGCTTCGCCGCCAACTCACGGCCGATTCTGCTGGCGCTCGAATGGGCAGCCGCGTTCGTGCTGCTCATCGCCTGCGCCAACATCGCCAACTTGCTCCTGGCCGTCTCCGCCGGACGACGGAAGGAGCTTGCCATCCGCCAGGCCCTCGGCGCGAGCCGCTGGCAGATCGCGCGGGACTTCGCAGGCGAGACGCTGATCCTGACGGTTGCGGGCGGCGCGCTCGCGATCCTGCTCGCAACGTGGATCGTC
>Ga0209011_1000900_pt1 | contig 10780 bp, 5 predicted proteins | sample BlaSpr_A8_OM1_M3_FD_187986 | JGI IMG/M metagenome (GOLD analysis project Ga0209011, IMG submission 187986) | Forest soil microbial communities from Thunder Bay, Ontario, Canada - Black Spruce, Ontario site 2_A8_OM1_M3 (SPAdes) (version 2) | ecosystem: Environmental > Terrestrial > Soil > Boreal... | reverse complement strand
CGTCCGGCAGCGTGGTGGTGAGCGTGCGCGGCCACCACAGCAATACACGCCAGCTCATCGCCTGGGATGGGACGTTCACGCATACGCTGAAGGATGTCGGCACCCTGACGCAGCGGTTCGACCTGGACGTGCGCTTGCGCATCGACCCGCACGATGTGCGCAACAGCCCAGGCGAGGCGCCCTATCCCACGCCGCTGAAGATCGGTTCCACCAGCTTGAACGCGGCGGCGCGCTGGGAGGCGGCCGGTACCTATACGCAGCCTGCCGCCAGCTGCACCTTCACCCACGACTGGTCAGGCACGGGCACAATCCCGGCGAACGCCACGTTCAGCGGGCGGTCGTACCTTTACGCGGGAACAGTGGAGGTGAAACGCGGAGCAGCGTCTCTGAGCGCTCAAGCCTTGGACTCGGGGGGAGGCTTGAAAAAGTTCACGCAGGTCTGTCCGCCCGACCTCGGCGGGACCATCAGCTACACAAACCCCCTGGGCGTAGGGACCAACTTTGCGGCTTTCCACCCCCAGGGGGTTACGGGCGTGGATCTGCGCCTCGACGGGACATTGAACATTACCGGCGACAGCCGGCAGGGCGTGCAGCCGTCGTCGCTGGGAGGGCAAGCGACGCTCAGCCTGCGATGGCCGCCGATGGCGGCGAAGCCACCGTACGACAGCACCTTGCCGCGCTGAGTCATGGGGCACCTGAAGGAGGCTCCGTCGAGGTTGGCGGAAGGGGGCTTATCGGATCCAAAAAGCCGTTTCTTCCGCCTATACCCTCGAGAAGCTCTTCACAGCGGTTGTCATCACCCAACCGAGCTTCGGCCCGGCGAATCGCAGGCATAGGAAGTACGGTCCGCTGAAGGGGCCGGATGCCGAGGATGCATTGCTGCGGGTTAAGCAGGGATTCCAACCAATTCGCCTGACCAGTATCTGGCCAGATTCCCTGGGCGCGGTGGGGCTTTGGGCCGGTTTTAGCCCTCGGCCCATTGCGACTCGAACCCCGAAAAAGCCCGGGTTCGTGTAGCACGAGTAACAGCGGGCTCCGATGCGTCTCGAGCTTGCGCCTTTCGGCCCAAGCGTAAGCCTTGTCGTCGTCGCGCCTTCGATCAGCCGCGCCGCCGGCGTCGGAGGAGCGCGAGTAGCCCGAGCACGACGGATGCATCGACACCGCCCATGCTGCCGCAGCCGCCACCGCCGCGATCGAGATGGATGACCATAAATGCGTTGTCGTGGGACGTCGTCCAGATGTCGCCCGAGGTCATCCCGCGATCCTTCGGGAAGCTCGGCTTCGCGCTAGTGTAGTCGACTGGCCGATCGAACGAGGTATTACCGCTCAAAATAAAGGAGAAGTACTCGGATCCCGGAAGCACCTGCGTCCCTCGCGCGCGTGGCTTGTAGTACGCAATCTCCTTCGGGCTGAGGGGATCGTGAATGTCGAAGATGCGCAACCCAGCGTTAAAGCAACTGCATGCCATCAATGTCGCGTTGTCGGCGTCGTTGACGTTGCAGTAGTGGCAGGAATAATTGGGGGGCCCGCTCGGCGTTCCTCGGATGCCGCTGACGCTCTTCGAACAGTTCGCCGGATCTTGCACGTCGAGCATCAACTTCGAGACGACCGTTGGATTCTTCGGGTCGCTTACGTCAATGAACCTTGGGAATCCGTGGGCAGATTTGCCTGCCGAGCAGCCAGCCGCTCCCAACCCGCCTTCATCCGTGAACACAATGTAGGGCTTGCCCGCGATCGTTACGGGCAACGCATTCTGCGCGGTGGTGCTGCCGTCGTCCCAAATCACCGAGCCGAGCACACGGATATCCGGATTCGACTTGCGGCTCTGCACGTCGCTGACATCCAGCACTAACAATCCATTGGCGCCCCTGGTACCCCCTCCAATCATGCTGACGTATGCGGTGTTCCCGTCTTTGCTGAACTCGAGATCGTGAAATACGGGGTTGTACGGGGATGGAGCGGTCCAGAGGAGGATCTCCTTCGGGTTCGAAGTATCCGTCGTATCGACGGGGATGATGCTTGGAGTTGGTCGCAGAGGAGTGATGTAATACGTATTTCCGTCGGGAGCCCACTGACCCGTGTGCCCGAAGCTTCCCGGCAGGTTCACGGAGGACTTGAGTACGGGGTGCCGGCAGTCCGCTGAGATGTCGTAAATCGCAAACCCCGGACCTGAATTCGGATACGTGCCTTGGTCGCCCGCCAGTAGTTGGCGCTTGGCATTCACCTTTAGCGACTCCCAGGGATCGAGCATGGCCGGGGTCGTCAGGTAGTCGGTGACCTGCGGATTGGAAGGGTCGGAGACGTCGAGGACGACCGTGCCAGGATGCTGCATCTGCGATTGTAAGTATATTGCTTGGTCGTAGTAGGCGCAGTTCTTCCATGCCGCAAGCTGCCAGTTCGCGCCCTCGCCTTGGTTTTGCCCGACCAGGTCCGTGTTGCAGTTGAAGCCGAGCTTATTCGCGCCGCTGTCCACCTCGGCCTGCGTGGTCTCCCCCTGCAGGCCCGACTCGGGCTTGTCGCCCTTGCGGCACGACGCGCGCGGGACGGCGGCCACAGCGGCGGCTGAGTAGACCGACAGCACCGCCACGACGCAAATGGTCTTGATCAGCATTTGGGCTCCCTCGGTCGCTTGATACCCCGCGAACTGGACAAACAGCATTTTTCAAGGTTCTTGGTGAGCACCGCTGCTCATTGGTCCGCTTCGTGGTCCTCGTCCTCCTCGTCCGATGTGGCCGTGGGCGGCGGTCCAAGCGGAACTCCGCCAGGTCGTCTCTGGCGCCGCAAGAGAGTCAGCAATCCGGCGACCATCAAGATCCCCGTGGATGTACCAACACTGCTGCAGCCGCTGGCGCCACCAGTATAAAGCCTGACGACCTGGAACCCGTTGTCATGGCTCGTGAACCAGAGCTCGTTGCGGTCTTTGCGCCAGCGGATGTTGGACGAGGCCCAGTCCGCAGTTCGATCGCTGGTCGGCCCACCGGAGCTCCAGTAGAAGGTGGATGCTGGGCGGGCTTGCGTCCGTCGTGCCGGTGGCTTGTAGTAGGCGATCTCTTTCGGTTTCGACGGGTCCCGGATGTCGAAGACGCGAAGGCCGGCCTCGAAGTAGCTGCACGCGACCATCGTCGCGTCTTGCTCGTCATCGACGGTGCAGTAATGGCTCGTGTAACCGAAGTTGCTGGTCGGGTCGGGGAGCGTCTTGTCACAGTTCGCGTATTCGCTCACCTCGAGGCTGAGTTTGGAGACGATCCTCGGGTTCGTCTCGTCGGAAATGTCGATGATCCGGCCGTAGCCGAATGGAGGCAGGCCGTTCGTGCATGCCCAGGCCTTTCCCAGCGCACCGCCTGAGCCCAACTCGTCGGTGAAGATGAGGTACGGTTTCCCCTTGATCTTGATCCGTTGAGACATCTGCGCCTGCCCACCGTCGTTCCAGAAGGCCGCACCGATGATCCGGATCTGTGGATTCTGCCGCCGGAGTTGGATCTCGCTGACGTCCAGTACCACCAAGCCGTTCGGGCCGGGGAACGTCACGTTTTGCGGCTGCCCGGGTTGCGCCGAGTACGCCCTCATGCTGTCCTCACTGAACGAGAGATCGTGCGGTCTGCCATCGCCCGGGAACTTCCAGTTCAGCAGGTGTTTGGGGTTCGCGGGATCCGATACATCGATGATCGGCATGATGCCGTTGATCCCTCGATTCGTCTGAGCGGCGTAGTACGTCAGGCCGTCGGGCGTGAAGTTGCCCGCGTGCCCGCTGCTGCCCGCGAGCTCCAGGGTTGCCTTCAACACAGGGTGGCGGCAATCGGCGGACAGGTCATAGATGGCAAACCCGGTTCCAGTCCCTTGCACGCCGGCAAGAAGCTTGCGCTTCTCGTGGACCTTCAGCGACTCGTGCGGGTAGACCATCGCCGCATTCGTGTCGAGATATTCGCTGAGCTGCGGGCGGGTGGAATCGGCGACGTCGACGACCACCGATCCGCGGTGGGACTGCTCCGCTCTGTTCGCGGTCATGTAATACGCACAATCACCGAACGACGCCATCTGGTAGCTGGTGCCTTCACCCTCGTACTGGCCGACCAGCTCCGTGTTGCAGGTATAAGCCTTCTGCGATGCGCCGCTGGTTCGCTCGTCCACGGTGGTCTGTCCCTGCAAACCAGTCTCCGGCCTGTCGGACTTCCGGCACTGCGCCCTCGGCACAGCAGCACCGGCCCCGAGAACGGGCACGAGTACGAGCACTGTTGCCGCGGCGATGGCGATTCGCATGGTCCCTCCTTTGAAGATTTCCGATCGGGAATCCGGGGGATCGGCGTTGTCACGATCGGCAACGTGATCCGGAGCGATAAGTCCGCTCACTAGGACGATCCGCAGGTCAAGACGCGATACGTCAGAAGCGGCTGGTGAGCCCTAGAGGACGAACAGATGCCCGATCATCGCCGCCGCTCCCCAGATGCACAGCGCTCGCCTCTTGATTTTGTCCTCCGCAACGAAAAGCTAAGGAGGATCAGGAGCGCCGCCCCACCCGCACCGAGACTCGCGCAGTGGGAACCGCCTGTCGAGCGCGGCGGTGGATTTCCTGCATCGATCGGACCCGCGTCGAATGGCGTTCCGATTCCGAGCACGCCCTTGATGCGTTCCCAATGCACCGCGCAGTTCGTCTGCACCGGAGTGCAAACGAGGGGACCTTGGATGTCGGTGAACTTCATCACGGGCGTGAACGTCTGGCCGCCATCGTCGCTGGAGTACAAGCTGTATCCGTCGATGACGAAGTCGCCGCAGGCATAGATGCGTGTGCCACCGGGCCTCTGTCCAAGGCAGCGGGAGTGCGGGCCGGGGCGCTGCGAGAAGCTGCCGCCGGGCGGCCGCACGTAGAGGGAGCCGCCGGCCGTACCCGCATACAGCGTCCCGTCGTTGGCGCGCAAGAAGGCGCTGAATTGCCCGTTGATGGAAAGCGGGTTCGGACTTTCGAAGGTCACACCTCCGTCGCTGGTGATCGCGATGGCGTCGCTAATTCCCGTCAGCAGGCGCAGGTAGACCTTGCCCTTGTTGACCGGATCGACGGCGAGGATGCGAGGCTGCGTCCCGACGGGCGCGGGAATCGATCTCGACACCCAACTCCCGAGGACGCCCCCCGCCGTGCTCACCAGCAGCTTGGACGACGTTCCGGTAGTGCTGACGGACGTCGCATACATGACCATCGGATCGGAGCGCGAGATCTCGACCCCCAGCAGCACGTCGGAGGTCTCGTAAAGACGCGCGGGGTCGAACGTCTTGCCTCCATCGTGGGAAGCCACGATGTAGCTGCCGTTCGCGATCGCCACGATGGCCAGCACCAGCGTGGGATCGGTCGGCGAGGGGAAGATATCGGTGATCACCTGGCCGTCCAGCGCCCCGGTCGACGTCGGCCAGGTGCAAGCTACGTCCGCGGACCGCGTCACGTTCACGGCCTGCGCCAGCAGCACGCCGTCCGCGGTCACCTGGTAGAAGGACACCGAGGCTTCCGGATTCACCGATGCGTTGGAGCCCGCCACGATCCACGGCTCGCAGCTGTATCGCCAGGTCGCGCCGTTGTCCTCGGAGATCAGCATCCCGAAGTTCGCGCCCACAAGGATGCGTGACGGCGCATTGGGCTGGAAGTGGATGCTGAACTCATCCGGAAACGCGCCGTTCGCGCGCGCGTCCGCGGCGGCCGCCAGCGCGAAGGCCGCAACCCACGCGCTCCGGCGCGAGGCGCCAGCGATCGATCGGCTACGTGACATGACTTAAGCTGCCCCTGCCCCCGTGCGACGGTACGTCTGCGAAGCAATATCCTCTAGGGACCCAGTTGCCAAGCGGAGCTGCCACGGCCGCCGCCCGGCAGCACCACATGATCGATCACGAATCCCTCCGTCCGCGCGACGAGCCGTCGCGAATGGGCTCTTCCTCTTCCGTCGGAGTTACGTAGATCGCCCCTCCAACCAGAAGCAATGAAGAACCCTGTCCGTCACCGACGCCTCTTGACTGGAACAACGGGTTGGACCCGCCTGAACACTCGCCTTCTCGGCATTTGACACACTCTCGCATCGGGATTACATGCTGGTCGCATGCGACGGCAGAGCTGAAGCGCGCCGAACGCTGCGTCTCGCTCGGCAGCGACGTCTCCTAGGGGAGCGCCATGACAACTAAGCTTCTTTTGGTCGGTGCATGCCTTGTGCTGATGACGATATCCGCGGCGAACGCGGCGGTGCCGAAGGCGACATGCCGCGGCGGAAGCGCGGACAAGCCCGAGACGGCGCTACAGGGACAAGTCACCAGAGCCGAGCGGGAAAGTGGCGCGTCGAAGGCCGCTGCCTACACGTGCAACACGAATCTGGTTGGCCAATATCAAGGCGAAGGCGCAAGCTGGCAGCTCACTGCTTGGAAGAACTGCGCTTATTACGATCAGAGGAACAGCCCGGATCTGCAGCATCCGGGCGTGGTGGTAGTCGACGTGTCGGATCCGAAGAATCCGAAACCGTCCGCATACCTGAGCGAAGCCGCGATGGTCGATCCCTGGGAATCGCTCAAGGTGAACGCGCAGCGCCAGCTTCTCGCCGGCGCCCAGCTGAACGGACCAGGATTCGCCGTCTACGACGTTTCCGCAGACTGCCGTCATCCAGTGCTCAAGGCGAGCGTGAACCTGTCTGGGAGCTTCGGCCACACGGGTGACTTCGCTCCAGACGGCATGACCTACTACATCACTCCAGTCAGGACGACGCCGAGCATCATCGCCGTCGACATCACCAACGTCGCCGCTCCGAGCGAGATCTTGATCTGGACGGCGCCTGCGCCGCAGAACCCACGCTTTCACGACCTCACGATCTCGAAAGACGGCAACCGGGCATATGTCGCCAACAGTGGAGGACCGGCAACCGGATTCGACAATGGCCTGCTGATCCTCGACATCAGTGACATCCAGAAGCGGGCGAGTAACCCGCAAATCCGGATCGTCAGCTCTGTATCCTGGCAAGACGGAGGAGCTGCACAGAACGCCCTTCCGGTCCGGATCGGCGGAAAGCCTTACCTCATCTTCACTGACGAGTTGAGCAATGCCCGGAGCGGCGTGGGCACCTGGGCCCAAGCCTGTTCCAAGGGTTTGCCCCCGTTCGGATTCGCGCGCATCTTCGACATCAGCGACGACACGAATCCTCAGGTGGTATCCAAGCTGATGCTCGAGGTCCACGAGCCTTCCAATTGCGCGACCATCCTCGCGGATCCCGCGGACACCCCCAACACGAACCTCTTCGGCTATTCGACCCACTACTGCAATGTCGACGACGCCGACGACGCGAAGGTGCTTGCCTGCAGCTATTTCAACGCGGGATGGCGCTTCTTCGACATCAAGGATCCCGCGAAGCCGAAAGAGATCGGGTACTACAAGCCACCAGGGAGGGGAACGCAGGCGCTGCCCGGATCCCAGTACTTCGGAACTGCCGGGCCGACATTCGACAGGCCAGTGGATTGGGCGTCCTCGAAGCCGAGCTTTCCGAAGGATCGCGGGATGTCATCCGGCGACGTCTGGGTGACCACCCAGGACAATGGCTTCATGGTCCTCCGACTGAACCAGGGGGGTGGCGGCGGCTGTAGCAGCGCCGGCCTTCCCTCCGGGCTCCTTGCCGCCTTCGCCGCGACGGCATTGCTTCGGCGGAAGCTTCGAAAGCGCGCACCCCGTTCCTGACGGGATTCGGCGAGACCGATACACACAGTGGTGGACGACAACGTCGACGCAGCGATGCTGCTGTCGGATCTCTCCGCGCGGTGGGTCAGCGGTTCGAGGTATCCCAACCGGCGTCGCTGCTGAATGTGCCCGGGTGCGCGTCATTGCCGTCGCGCGCGGTGCTGCCGCCCGGCGTTAGCTGAGCCAGAGCGCGGCCGCGCAAGATTTCGATAATCCGAGCAAGAATCTGGAAGATTCGACGCGCGATTCAGGGCACTCTGCTCAACCTCGAGGCGTCGTCGTCGATAGCGCGCTTTGAGGGACAATTCATTCGCGACTCGCATCGGCGGGACGAGCGACAGGAGATCCGACATGAATAGCCGAATCGCAGCAATGTCATGCGAGCTCATCCTCCTCCTCACGCCCATTCTTTCGGCCAGCGCCGCTGTCCCGAGGGCAAGCTGCCGCAAGGGCGACCGGGTCGAGAGCGGCATGCAGGGGGAGACCACCCAGGCCGAGGTGGACAGCAGCGCGAATAAGCTCGGCTTCAACTGCAACACGGACCTTGTCGGCGCGGTGCAGGGGGAAGGCGCGAGCTGGCAGCTTACAGCGTACAAGAACTGCGCCTATTACGACCAGGCAAACAATTCCAGCCTGCAACAGCCCGGGGTCGTCGTGGTGGACGTTGCAGATCCAACTAACCCCAAGATCAGTGCACATCTCACCGAAATCGCCATGCTCGATCCGTGGGAGTCGTTGAAGGTGAATGCCGCCCGAGGACTTCTCGCGGGCGCTCAAAACGCAGGGCCAGGGTTCGCGATTTACGACGTCTCCGCCGATTGCCGGCAGCCCGTGCTCAAATCGAGCGTCGTCCTGAGCGGCAGCCGCGGTCACACGGGCCAATGGGCGCCCGACGGAAACACATTTTACATCACGACTATCAACGCGAATCCGAGCATCGTCGCTGTTGACACGACTGATCCGTCGAACGCGAAAGCTCTCCTTTTCTGGACGCCACCGCCAGACCGGAACCCCGAGTTTCACGACCTCGAAATCAGCAAGGACGGTAACACCGCTTACATAGCCACCTTGGGCGGACGGGGACGGGCTTCAGGGCGATTGAATGGCTTCATCATCATCGATATCAGCGACGTACAGAAGCGGCTTCCGAACCCGACGTTCCGCGTCATCAACAGCACGCAGTGGGATGACGGCTCGCGGTCTGCGCAGAACGCGCTGCCGATCAAGATTGCGGGGAAGCCTTATCTTCTCACCACCGACGAAGGTGGACAGAATCTGACGAGTGCGGCGGCGGCTCAGACGGCGTGTGCGCAGGGCTTGCTTCCCAATGGTCCGCCTCGAATATTCGACATCGTCGATCCGTCTGCTCCGAAGCTTGTTTCAAAGCTCATGAAAGATACGGACGACCCAACGAACTGCCCTAAGATTCTCAACATGGTTCAGACCACCGCTAGCGGCAGCCAGTCGTTTGGCACCTCATGCCATTATTGCAACGTCGATGATGCAGACGATGCCAGGATCGCCGCATGCAGCTGCTTCACCGCGGGATGGCGCTTTTACGATATCAGCGACCCCGTCAGACCTAGGGAAATCGGGTACTACAAGCCGCCCGCCCAAGGCACGAAGGCGCTGCCCGGATCACAGTACTACTCACTCGCGGGGGTGGGCTTCAACCGTCCCGTAGATTGGGCTCCATCAAAGCCCAGCTTCCCGAAGGATCGTGGCTTGACCTCTGGAGACATCTGGGTGACCACGATGGATAACGGCTTTCAGGTTCTCCACCTTCAACAAAGCGGCGGCAGCCACGGCTGCAGCAGCACTAGCGGGTCTTTCGCGGCTCTCAGCGCGCTTGGCCTCCTCGGAATGGTACTGCTGCGCCGGCGCGGAGCGCGTCGAGTAAGGAGAACTGAGGCCAAGCTTGGAGTCGGCCAGCAGCCACCTTTGGCGCCCCTCGGCTGACAATCGCTATCTGTTTCGCCACTCGCCGCGGTCCGCGGAGAGCGCCCAAGCCTACGACGAGGCGCGAGAACAAGTCGAGCGACGCGGAGCTGTTGACAGAGGCTCGCGGTAACAGCGGGAGCCCGCTGGTACGGGTCATCATTCTCTGCTGTGTTAACCCCGGTTCTCGATCTGCAGAAAATGTTCGCACTTTGGACTGGGGTCCGGTCCCGCGTCACGAACAAATCGCACAAGTCCTTGATTCTCGGACCACGAGACTCGGAGCGTTCTAAATCGGTGGTGAATGGGGAGCCACTCTTCTGGCCCAGCGGAACATCCGCCGGAATTGCTTAACACAAGCCCCGGCGCCCTCCAGGCGCGGGGCCTTGCTGTTTCTGGCCTGTACTCCGCGCAGTTGCGCTGCACCGCTCGGCGCCGCGACGATTCTCTGCCCGTTCGCACCCAGACCGGGGCACCAGACACAACACGCCTGTTGCGACCGGTGGGCCATTCACCACCGATTTCGAACTCTCGTGGGGAGAGAACGGCAGAGAGTGGTTAACACACGTTCGACAGCGCGCCAGAACCCGTAGACGCGATCCCGGCCCACCTGGTTACTCTGGACGGCGCTCGAGGAGGAGAGAAGAACCTTGTCGTCGAACCGAAAGACCCAGGAGAAGGACGAGAGGGCGCACGTCGAGCTGTTCATCTCGCTCGCCCGGCTCACCAGCGCCCAGCCGGCGTACGGCGACAAGCCCGACTGCGTACTGCATCTGCCCGACGGGCGGAAGGTTGCCCTCGAGCACCGTGAGATGGATCGCAGCAGCTGAGCGCTCAGCGCGCCGTCCTGGGCCGCATCAAGGAAAAGCTGAAGGCCGAGCAGGCTGCACGCCGCCTCTCTCTGCACGTTCAGCTGCTCATGCCCGCGGGGTCGGTCTGGTTCGCAATAAAGCGGCCAGCAGCAGAGTGTCCCCGGCTTCGAGCTCATCGCCTTCCAGCGATACGATGGTAGGGTCGAGCCGAGCGTGCGGGCGCAATCATTCTCTGAACCCGGAGGCGATCTCATGAAGGCGTACGTCATCACTACCGGCTCGCTCTTTGCCCTGCTCACCGTGGCGCACGCATGGAGATTGATCGAGGAAGGGTGGCAGCTGG
>Ga0209011_1000898_pt1 | contig 10785 bp, 9 predicted proteins | sample BlaSpr_A8_OM1_M3_FD_187986 | JGI IMG/M metagenome (GOLD analysis project Ga0209011, IMG submission 187986) | Forest soil microbial communities from Thunder Bay, Ontario, Canada - Black Spruce, Ontario site 2_A8_OM1_M3 (SPAdes) (version 2) | ecosystem: Environmental > Terrestrial > Soil > Boreal... | reverse complement strand
GGGTAGGTCATCCACGCCGAAACCGTAATGGGCCAACTGGCGACAGGAGGAGCCCGCTGGTTTTGGCGGAGGGCGGCAGCTCTCGTGGATGGCACGAGCCGTGTGACGGGAGACTGTCAAGCACGGATCTGTGAGGGGCTCGGGGTGAAATTCCCCGGGCCTACTCGGCGATGGTGCTCCATCGTTTTCTATTTGCTTATCTACGCGCCTCGTCTTATCGCGACAGAAAACTACCGGCCAAGATACACAGTGGATCTGCATCGTCGCCATTTATTCTTGCATCTGCCACTGTGAGGCGCAAAAAGCTCGTCGGTATCACGGCGCGACCTTCTCGACCGAGGCAGCAGCTTGACGCTGTCCACGTGTCCGCCGATTGCGGCCCCATGCAGGCCGGTCTGTCCGTCATGCCTGCGCTTCGCGTCCAGCTCCGTACCTCTTTGCAGCGGGAAATCGACGACGCTGGTTCGGCCGAATCCACAACCCCAAGCGAATCCGTCGTTCATTTATTTCTGAGTCGCAGACCGAGACTCCTCAAGGAGACCAACGATGATTGAGGAGTCATCGAAGCGCGATTTGATAATCAGATTGCTACGGGAGAGCCTCGATTAGAAGCAAGTCGTTGGGGAAAACCAGAAAACACAGAATGTACTCAAGGGTTGATCCTTCAGAGACATACGGGTTCTTGCGCATCACCGGAGTTCGAGGTGAACAGCTCCGGTACCAGGGATTCGGACTGCACTGCAACTGGCCTTAAAGGCATCGCTGGCCCGGCCAAGAAGATTCTTTGCGAGACTGTCTAATAGAGAACAGTTATTCGTCTTCAAAACCCATAGGATGTAACGATAGACGGCGAGAAGGAGCGACATCGACCGGATGCAGGGCTGGGCCGGGTGGTATACCTCCTCTCGCCGTTCTCCTCATCTAGGCCATGGAAAACCACCTTCCATTCTATGCTGCGCGAGATAGAGGAATCTTTGAATCAGTGAGGAGAAAACTATCTTGTGTCGCCATTCTCTGGGTTGCTTCTGGGGCTTAGCCTGTATTCCTACTACGTACGGGAACTTCTGGTCTGCTGGCTATTCTTCAGCTTGCTGTTCGTCTCGCTGGCTCTGGTGATTCTGGGCAGCGTACTCACTTGCTACGCAGGAAAATACGTCACAGTATGGGCGCGCACGGCAACGGGAGTGACGCCGGTCGTTGCGATCGGTTCTGGCAAACTTCACTTGAAGAATATTTCGAACGCAAGAAAGCCCAAATGACCTTTTATCGTACCGGTCATCATAAAAATCCCTTCAGACCAGAAGACGGCCCCATCACCGCCCTCTAAACGCGCCGTAGGTCACCGCGAAAGACAGCGGAACTGATAATGGAGCTGAATCCGACCTTGCGGGATGGGGCGAGTACTACAAACGTGCCCATGCCCGAACGCTCTTCCACAACCTCGACGGCTGAATCGTGCGGCGCATCCAGTCGCACCCTTGCCGCCGGTGGCGGACCAGGGACTCCGCCTGATCGCCACGAGGGACGGATGCGTGCTTAGGTCCAAACTGCAGTGTCATTGCAGTCGCTGAAACGGAAGGGACGGATAGCTGATGCTCTCCGGAGCTCCGAAGATAGTTAAGCCGCTGCAGATTTTTTGCGTTTACTCGCAACAATCACGACGAAAACTACAACCGCGGTAGCAATCAGCGCGATAGCAACAATTAGAATCGGGTGTCGAAGGTGCGAGATGAATGTGAGCCTATGCCGTCCATAACGGGCTGCCAGGTACGCCAGAATGGAGTATCTAACAATTCGGCCTAACGTCAACGCGACCAGGAATTTGTTGACAGAATATTGCATGGCTCCCGCGGCCAGAAGGAACGGAACCATGGGCGCTGGGGGTGGCAGCAAGGCGGGGATGGCGATTGCGCCAAAGCCCCATCGACCGAAGATCTTGTAACTCCTCTCTAGTTTCCCGCGTGGGAACTTGCGTGCGAGCGTCTCCTTCCCTCCTTTGCGAGCAAGCCGGTATGTAACGTACCCTCCTAGCACCGAACCAACGGTCGCCATCACAGCGTAATAAAACCAGAAATCGCCATTGCGTGCAGACAAGACGATGGTCAGTACATCCATGCTTCCCGGGAGCGGAATGATGGAGCTGTCGATGAGTCCAAGCGGAATAAAGCCCAAACCACCGAGATGGACGATCCAGTGCCTCGCGCTTCGGGCCATAGTGGGTGCTATGGCCGCAACCATCTGGTGATTGAGCATTTTCTGGCGAAGCCAGCATCCATTCTCGCATATAGGATGTGCCAATTTCTAAAGCTCTTTCCATCTGGCGCGGGCGTGGCCAGGGGAGGATGAATGGGCCGAGTGCCGTGTCTGCGCAGGCTATTAAGAGGTGGTTCCTCAGCCATCCAGGATCTTGAAGACTGCCAAGCCAGGTTGTGGCCAACCTGGCGAGGCTGTCGCCACATTTGCATCCTTAAGAGGAAGTCGAAGGAATCGCTTAGTGACCAACCTAGCGTCGCAAAAACGTCCGCGTTCCTTCATCCTTATAGTATATACGCGTACGCCGCGCGGGTGTCTCCCTCGGGAGACGGTCCTCGCGCTCGGCCCCTCAGGTTTTCTCTTGCTCGGTTGAAATCATCTCTTTCAGCAGGCGCGGCACCGGGCGTCTTAATTCTGTTTTGCGGAAGCCACCGCAGCCTTTACATTGCCAGCGGACTTCTGGAATTCCTCGATAGCCTTCGCATCGAGCTCATAAAGCGCGGGTTCATTGTCACGTTTCGCAACGTAAGTATTGTTCGCCTTCGACAAGAGAACCTTCTCGATGCGCTTGCCTTCTTTTGACGTTACGGTTATCTCCATCAAGAATGTACCGAATCCGGAATCCATAAACCTGCTTGCCGAAAGATCACGGATTCTGTCAACGCACAGCCGCACGCTTGCTGAGTCCATTTTTTTGCCATCGGACCACCAATCCTGACCTGCCCTCGTGAGGATCAGAGTTTTTGAAGCTTCGCGAACCTCGATTTTAGAGGGATCATCGAAGCCGAAATCGAAGAGCTTTTTATTCCGGAAGTCATCCAAGCTCTTGGTCAACGCCTGGCCGAGATCGCTCGAGACCTTGAATACGCCATTCAAAACACTCGCTCGCGCATAATAGTCTTCCTTGTTCTTGCGGACTTCGAGTCGTTGGGTTCCTGAATCGGCAGTGACCTTGGCAATGGCTACAGGAGTACCAGCACCGAAGACAGACGCGGTCTTCCTGGTGTCAACGTCAGATCCAGTAAGATCCATCTTCGTATCCGTTAGCTTGCGGATAAGATCCTCTACCTGTGTGGAATCGGCTCGCAATGATCGGGGTTTCAGTATTTGCCACTGGTCTTTGTTGCGGCCAAACTCAATGTCTTCCTTTTTAGTACTGAGTTCAACGCGGCCGACTCTATCGGGTTCTATTGTCAGCAGTCGTTTATCGCGAAGATCATTCGGACCTTTGTTCAAGTTAGACTTGCTATAACTCGCGATTGTGAACACCCGGGAATCGTCAGCGCGTGTCGCGTAAGCCGCGTTACCTGTCGGGGTATCGTCGCCAATCAGCAATTTTTGAATTTTGTTGTGCTTATCGGTGACGTCAATTTCGAGAACTGGGCCGCCGAGCCCATACTGGTTTAGGTTGTTGGCTTGGTCTTCGATAGTGCGATCCGCGCTAATCGATGACAAACTGGAAAGCAAGCTGGAAGCCGCCTCCTGATCGGCGCCGAGAAGTCGCGGCGCAGTTATTTCCCATTTGCCCGAAGCGTCCTTTGTAAGCACTATCTCGTCCGCATCCTTTTTCTTAATTTTGATTTTGAACACGTCCGCCTCATTGAAAGTGAATATCTTGGAGGGTGTTTCGGCGGAAGACTTGGCGGTATCTTTCTCGGGTGGGTGGTGATTGGACCAATACAGTATCCCAGAGAGTCCAGCCAAAAGCAGGGCAGCAACCATCAAGCTACTGCTTTTCATCGCACTCTTCCTCGCGTGTATTGGAGAGATGCTGAGATGTGAGTCACCTCCTGCGCCACCAGACAGAAACGCCGACAAGAACCACAGCCAGCGGCAGCAGGAATTGGCTGATGATTCGGACCCAATTCAACTGAGCGCGAGTCATCGTGATGCGGCGGTCTTCCCGCTCTTTCGGACGGATGGAGATAAGATCTTCATCTGAGGAGAGCCAGTTCATCGCGTTCAATGCAAAATCACGGTTGCCATTGAAGTTTAGGAAAGAGTTAGCTGCCCAGGCCGAGCTTCCGACGACCACAAATCGTCCCTGGCCGTTTTCCTTGCCGGTGTTATAGGTGCCTGCGGCTGCAATGGTCAGCGGTCCCTTCTTATTTTTGGGGTCGTTTTGATCTACTCTTGGAGAACTCAAGTTGATGGTTGCCAAACTGTTTTCCGAAGAACTAAATAGCTTTTCAACCGAGGTCTTGCTGGTGTTTTTGGTGTCCATTGAGCGCGAGAGCGGAAAGCCAGTTGCCGTACCCTTCATTTCGTTCACGATGGGATGCGCGTTGTAACTGGTGACGAGCGCGACCTGCGGCCCTAGTCCTGCAAGTTGGCCAATGGGATTCATGTCCAAAATCAGATCCTTGTCTAACGTTACTCCCCAGGTCTGAAGGAGATTGGCCAAGGAATCGTTATCGGCAATCTCTGAGCGTCCAATCTTTAAAGGCGGATCGAGCAGGAAGAACGCGCGACCACCATCCTCAACATACTTTTTGATGGCATCCACCGCGGGCTGCTGATAATCGCCGTTGGGCCCTGCGATGACTAGCGCGGTGCAGTCGCTTGGGACCTCAGCGTTTTGCAATAAGCTGATACTCTTAGCTTCATAATTATCTTTGCCGAGCAGGTCCTTGAAGCGGGAATAGCCGTTGCGCTCCATATCATCGGTTCTGTGCTCACCGCTGCCGGTTACGAAACAAATGGTGCGGGTCTTGTTTTTGAGATCGCGAATGATGGCCCCGGTAATGCCTTCTTCAGTCATGCCCTTGGCTTCTTCTTTTTTCATTCCGATCTGCACGACAGTAGTTCCGTAGCTTTTGACACCCGCCTCGCGAGCTAATTGAGGCTTCTTCTCTGGGTCCACATACTCAACGTGAATCTTGGGTGAGAGATTTGCATAACGGTCAAGCAGGTCTTTGGCGGACTGGATTCGCGTGGCTTGCTCGAAGTGCGTGATGGTCACATCCTGCTTTAGTCCCTTCACAATTTTCAGCGTCTGATCAGACAGGCTATAACGTTTGTTCGAGGTGGCGTCGAAGGATTTGTTGTAACGGTCTGCAAGAATGTTCGCTACCACCACAATAGCCAGCACCACCGCAATGTAGACTGCCGCGTATGCCGCGTACTTGGTTTGCCGCGCTCTTACCCATCGTCGGTTCATCTACGATCTCCAGCGCAAAGATTCCATGGAACGCGCGGTGAAAAAAAGCCCCAGGGAAGTCAGCGTTACATAAAAGATTGCGTCTTTCGAGTCGAGCACGCCTTTGGCAAACGACTCGAAGTGCCTGATCACGGACATGTACGAAATCACGCGCGCCCAAGAGGCGGTTTCGTACCCAGAAACCCATTCAAGAATCCACAGCAGCAGGCAAACACCAAACGTGGCGGCTCCGGCAATGATCTGGTTTTTCGTGAGCGTGGAAATGAATGTGCCAATAGCCAGCAGCGCTGCCGCTTGCAGCAGCAGACCGAGATAAGCGATCGCGAGCGGCTTCCAATCGGGGTTGCCATATTTGAAGAGGAACGCGAAATTCACCGCGCTGATTAGTAACATGCATGCATAAAGTGCCAGCGCAGCGAGCCACTTACCGAGGATAACTTCGGCGTCGCGGATCGGCGAGGTCGCCAGCAACTCAATCGTGCCGGTGCGCTTTTCCTCCGCAAATAGGCGCATCGTGATCATGGGGATGAAAAACAGGCCCACCACGCTAATGTTCGCTAGCAGCGGGCGGACGACTTGTTCGTTGACGTTCATCGGGAACGTTTCGCCGCGCATCTGAGATTCCATGCCGACGAAAACGAAATAGCCAAGCGCGTTCCAGAAAAAGAAACCGAAGATGAGCGCGAACATCGTCAGGAGCAGATAGGCAATAGGAGAAACAAAGTAGCTGCGCAACTCTTTGCGAAAAATGACCGCAATATTCCGCATCTAGCGGGCCTCCCCTGCGGCAGTCGAAACCTTGTCCGGTGAACTGGGCATATCTGTGCGTGTGAGCTGCAGGAAGACTTGTTCGAGGCTCATGCCCGTGTGACGAAGTTCGATCAAATCCCAGCCTGCTTCGACTACAGTGCGAGCCAGATCGCCCCGAATCGAGCCAGCTTTTTGGCTCTCAACCTCGAAAACTAAAGAACCGTGGCGCGTCTCCTTCAAGGATACGCGGCTGACGCCGGAAACTTGTTCAAGTCGCTTCTGCCCAGCGGCTGAAGTAAGGTTTCCGTTGCGCCCGGATATTTCGACAAGCACTGATTCGAATCCACGCGCCCGGTTCTGCAGATTCTGTACCGAGTCGGTTGCGACGAGCTTGCCCTTATTTATGATGATTACTTGCTCGCAGGTCTGTTCGACCTCAGGAAGAATGTGCGTGCTAAGAATGATGGTGTGGTCGCCCGCGAGGCTCTTGATCAAGTCGCGCGTTTCGTTGATTTGCTTCGGGTCTAGTCCGGCGGTGGGCTCGTCAAGGATCAACACATCAGGGTTATGAATGATCGCTTGCGCCAATCCCACACGCTGGCGGTAACCTTTTGAAAGTCTGCCGATGAGCTGATTCTTCACATCGCTGATGGCGCAACGCTGGCAGACGTAATCGACTTGCTTGCGCACATCGCTTCCCGAGAGTCCCTTGAGACTGCCCACAAAATTCAAGTACTCGGCGGTCCTCATTTCCGGATAGAGCGGCGGGGTTTCCGGGAGATAACCGATGTGCTTCTTCACTTCATGGGGTTGTTCAAGCACGTCAAAGCCCGCCACGACAGCAGTTCCAGCTGTGGGTGGAAGAAAACACGTCAGCATGCGCATCGTCGTTGTCTTGCCCGCGCCGTTCGGTCCTAGAAAACCTACAATCCGCCCCTTCTCAACCTCGAACGAGATTTGGTCAACAGCGGTGTTACGCGCGTATCTCTTTGTAAGTTGTGTGACTGTGATCATTTTAAATCTTATTCAAAACAGGATTAGATGCCGAATGAGACCGCCCAGTTGTTCCCAAGAAAAAGCTATTCTAGAAATTTGACCGAGTGATGTCAATCCTTTCAGGTATTGGGGAGCGCAAGAGCCCCAGCCAGGGGGCAGGCTGTCAGCATCAACAGCAGGTACAAAAAATTCAGTTTTGGCGTACTATACCGCCACGTGAACCGGGTCATTCTAAAATCAGGCACGATCAAGCATGGAGCTGTACAGAGGAGGGGTTCGGCGATGAGACGTACATGGCTTGTGATGCTTTTCGCTTTGATCTTTTGTGCTAACCCATCTCCCGCCCAAACGGTAGGAGCGAGCTTACAGGGAACTGTTTACGATCCTTCCGGAGCCTTCGTTCCCGGTGCCACGATCGAAATTCGCGATGTGGAGAAGGGCGGGGTGCACGCGCTGACCACCGATGACCACGGCCGCTACCGCGAGCCTCTGCTGCAGCCCGGCGTCTACGAGATGCGCGTAACCGTCTCCGGCTTTCAGCCAGCGGTGCTGAAAGGGATTCAGTTAACGGTGGGCCAAGATGCCGTACTCGACGTGAAGCTCGCGCTCACTGGCGGTGCGGAGCGTGTAAACGTCACCGCAGAGGATAGCTCGATGGTGGACCTGGCTTCTGCGGCTCTCAGCGGCACGGTCAACCGAGCGGAGATGAGCGACCTTCCGCTCAATGGTCGTTCCTTTCAGGAACTGGCGCTGTTGCAGCCCGGAGTGACCGCAGCAGTGGCAGCCGGCAGTGACGCGGTGGGTGGTCGCGGCAAGAAAATTACGATCAACGGCGCGCGCCCAGAGCAAAACAGTTTTCTGCTGGACGGCACGGACATCAACAATGTGTACAACAAAACGCCGGGCTCGGTGGGCGGTGTGCTGCTCGGGGTCGAGGCGGTGCAGGAATTTCAGGTTCTTACCAACGCCTACTCGGCAGAATTTGGCCGGTCGTCCGGCGGTATCATTAATGCCATCACCCGGTCCGGGGCGAATCAGGTTCATGGCAACGTGTTTGAGTATTTGAGAAACTCGGCGCTCGATGCGAAGAATTATTTTGACAAGCCGAATGATCGCATTCCTCCTTTCAAGCGTAACCAGTTCGGTGGAACTCTTGGCGGACCGATCCGCCGGGACAAAACGTTTTTCTTTACCGCTTTCGAGGCCATCAGGGAACGTCTGGGGGTTACGGGCGTAACCAATGTCCCGGATGCAGACGCCCGCAACGGGATTATCAAAGACGACAAAGGGAAAATTATCAAGACCGTGACGCTGCATCCGGCGATCCCGCGGTACCTCAATCTCCTGTTTCCGGCGCCGTCGCCCACCGATCGTGTGATTGGGTTCGGAATCGCGGAACACTCCTTTACAAGAAGCCAACCTACTGATGAATACTTTTTGCAGGGTCGAATCGATCATCGATTTTCCGAGAAGGACACACTGTTTGGACGGTACACATTCGACAATGGCCATGTTGACCGGCAAGTTACGAGCAAACCACCAGTCGTCTTCTTCAAAGAGCGATCGCGCAATCAGTACCTGACGCTCGAACATCTTCATACGTTTTCGCAGACGATATTGAACACCCTGCGAATAAGCTTCGCTCGATCTACCTCCGAAGTTGACAACAAGCGAACAGTGGATGTGCCAAGCGATTTGTGGTGGATACCTCCCTCGGCGGGTGGCGTGCAATTTGGATTTCTCACCATTCAGGGCCTGGTAACCGAGATGGCCGGCGATTACCGGCTCCCGCGAAACGACCATCTCAATAATTACCAATGGCATGACGCACTGTTCTGGACCAAGGGCGCGCACGGCTTGCGTTTCGGTGCCGAGGGGCAGCGAATGCAGTTCAACCAGCAGACCACCAGCCAGTTGGGGGGTATCGAGACATTTACCAGCTTGGAAGCTTTCTTGGTGGGCAAGCCCGCGCAGATAAACTTCGCCGTGCCGGGCAGAGTTGATCCGAATCGAGGCTTCCGGCAATCGTATTATGCGTTTTTCGTGCAGGATGATTACCGGTGGAAACGAAATGTGACGTTCAATTTGGGTCTGCGCTATGAGTTCGCGACAGTTCCTACCGAGGTGAATGGGAAGATTTCTAATCTTCGAAGCATATCGGACCCTGCGATTGTTGTGGGCAATCCATGGTATTTCAATCCATCTCTAAAAGATTTCGCCCCGCGAATTGGCGTAGCTTGGGATCCGTTCAAGAACGGGAAAACCTCGGTACGAGCGGGGTTCGGAATCTTCTACGACCAACTTCTACCTAAGTATTACGTTTTCTCGGGCAGCCTAAATCCACCGTTTACAACGCGTACCAGTCGCATCTCTTCGGGCAACTTTCAAGTCCCCTTCCCCAACGCTCTGCAAGGTTTCGACACTACCGTACCGGTCTGTCCGGCAACACCTTCTTGCATCAAAGCGAATCTGCAGACCATCAACTCTGATCTGCAACCCTCGTACATCACGCAATACAACTTGAGCCTGCAACGGGCCTTACCAGGCAATTGGGACGTAACCCTTGGTTATGCCGGCTCGCACGGGCTGCACCTCATACGGATAGCCGATGCCAACCTCGCGCCATACATCATTAACGCCAGTGGGAGAACAGAATTCATCGGCACGAAGAACCCCATAACCGGCCTTAATTCCTGCTGCCGCCGCAATACCAATTTTGGCGGGGTCACCCAGCGGGCGACCGATGCACAATCGTTCTACAACGCCCTGCAGGCAAGCACCTCCAAGCGGGTGTCGCACGGCCTGCGCGCTCAGGCGTCATACACCTTCTCGCGCACCATTGATGAGTCCAGCGGAATCAACTCCCAGGACTTTGATAATTCCACGCAGTACTCGATTAATTTCTTCGACCGCAAGGCCGACCGAGGACTTTCGAGCTTTTCCGTCAAGCATGTCTTGGTGGCGAACTGGAGCTATGAGCTGCCGTTTGCCCGCGCCAGCACTGGATTTGCGGGTGTGGTGGCCAAAGGCTGGCAAGTCAACGGAATCGTGACGGCGCAGTCGGGTACACCCTTTGAAGTGCGCCTCGGCCATAATCAATCCGGAAACCTGAACACAATCGACTTCTCGATTCATGAACGCCCTGACCTACAGATGGACCGGTCGAACAATCCTGTCACCGGCGACCCCAAGCACTGGTTCGACGCCAGCGCATTCAAGCTGCAGCCCGCCAACACGATTGGCAATCTTGGCAGGAACACGCTCATTGGCCCCAGATTGGTGAACTTTGACTTCTCGCTATTCAAACAATTTGCGTTAGGAGAAACCAGAACACTGCACTTCCGCGCGGAGATGTTTAACATCTTGAATCACCCGAACTTCGGCGTACCTAACCAAGCAAATCGAACTGCCTTAATTTCCTTCGTGAACGATCCAAAAACTGATCCGGAGGGTAAGATCTGCATGAAAGGCGTGACATGCGCCAACCCTAACGGCAGCGCCGGGGTCATCTCCAGCACCGTAACGACATCGCGGCAGATTCAATTTGGGCTGAAGCTCACGTTCTAATTGTGCCACGAGCAAAACGGGAGGCTCGATAGAGTCGGCCGTTTTGCGCAACTGTACGA
>Ga0209011_1000897_pt1 | contig 10785 bp, 11 predicted proteins | sample BlaSpr_A8_OM1_M3_FD_187986 | JGI IMG/M metagenome (GOLD analysis project Ga0209011, IMG submission 187986) | Forest soil microbial communities from Thunder Bay, Ontario, Canada - Black Spruce, Ontario site 2_A8_OM1_M3 (SPAdes) (version 2) | ecosystem: Environmental > Terrestrial > Soil > Boreal... | reverse complement strand
GGAACCAACAATACTGCCCGTCAGCTCGGCGGAGACGTGCCTCCTTCTCAAAGGGATTCCCGTTCGCCAAAGCCGCTCGCCATTCGTCTGTTAAACGGTCGTCGGGATGGAAGGCATTCATCCATCCCCAGCCCAGACCTTCCTCCAAGGAAAGTCCCGTATATTCCCGAAAACTTCGGTTGAAGAAATCAGCGGAGCCATCAGGCAGTTTGCGCCAGACTATTGTAGGAATTGTGTCAATGACGAGCCGCAGGCGCTCTTCGATAATATTCGACGGTCCGTCAGCATCGCTGTGGCGCGTATTAGCCCCGGTTTGGCTCATGGCGCCCTCTACCAGACTTGCCGGGCAGTTCTCAGGACATTTGGTTCTCTTCGTGGCTGCAAGTCCGGTGCTTCAATCTGAGGTTACTACTTACGGTATCACCCCTTCAGTGCACCGATAGTACTCCAATCCTGGAGAAATGGCTCTAGGTCTTATCCAAATAAGCCGGGTTCGCATTCGTGGGACTAAAGGGTGGAGCGGTAAACGGAGACCCTGGACTCATGTGAGCCGGTAGCGCATGCCGGAGAGATTGGAAGAGGCAAACCAATACGTGTTAGGCCGTACGTAGTTCACGGGGTTGCACCCCAACAGCTCGCCATCACATAAATTAAGGTCGGTGAAAGGATGTTTGTGCGTACGCGATCCCAGCGATTAAAAGCGCACGCTGAGGGCTCAACGTATCCAGCCGAACGTGTTTGATTGGATTGAACTTGATGTTTTGAAAAAGACGGCGGTTGGAAGCCAGCTATTGAATTGCAAGCTGCCCTCCAACTCTCCCATCGTTTCAAAACTGGTCTCTCGCAAGGGGGGTTGAGGTTGGAGGAATTCTTGATTTGCAGCAACCGGGAATGTCGATTTCTGATTTCTCTTCGAGAAGGTAACAAACTCCTACGCCGCGCGGATCTCATCCTCGGCTTCTGCCCGGAATGCAATCACGAATGGTCAGATCGCTGCCCATTCTGTCTTGGGACGCTACTGGTCGTTTGGCAAAACCAAGTTCCCTGCTGTTCACACTGCAGTAGACCGCTACAGCCGGAGGCGCAGGCGGACTAGCCGCTTACCGGAGTGTTCTCTGTGGAGAAGTGGACATGGATACGCTTGGTCAACTTCTCCTGACGGATTCTTCTAGAACTGGACGAAAGATGCCTGTGGTGCTTCTCATCGACGACGATAAGGTTTTCCGGAAACGCCTTCGGGCGCTCTTCGAACGTGACGGCGGCTTCGACGCTTGCGTGGAGGCCCGAAATGGCAAAGAAGTCCTGGCTAAAATAGGGCGGCTATCTCTCAATCTAGCGGTCGTGGACTCTTCACTGCCGGACATGGGGGGATTTGAGTTGGCCCAGAAACTGAAAACCATCGTCCCGGAATTGCCGATCTTTGTGATGACAACGGACTACAACGTGAACGTCGAGAAGGCGGCTTTGTCCAACGGCATAAGCGCTGTGTTTTCCAAACACGATGATTTGGCGACACTCGTCGCAAATGCGCGCGCCGTGTGTGGGATCGAATGAGCAAACCCAGCCCAGATCTTCCGCGAAGAATAACTCCACGGGGTCCGCCCGTTTGAGAAGTTTGCGCACCGTGTCGCCGGTTCCATCCTAGCGGGGGGTCCAACGCGGATGGGCTGTGAACAGGCCGCTCACAATTCCGGTTTGGTATGTTAAGAAAAGACCGAACCCCAAGCTGAGAAAGCCAGTCGCGATGCGAAGTCCACGGTTCATCCTTCCGAATCGATTGTTGGTGTAGGTGAAAGGTAGAGCAATCGCCATCGTGATTAGCATCATACCTGCGATTGTTCCCACTCCAAAAACAAGCAGGTACGCTATCGCCGCGTAGGGTTCTCGAATTGTCGCAAGCACCAACAACGCGACGGCGGCGGAACCAGCCAGACCATGCACGATCCCCACGACCAACGGGCGAATCGTTTGATAGAGGCCGAACTGCCCTAAAAAAGAATCCATGCGGTAGCTAGCCGTCAGCTCTGATCCGTGTGAATTGGACTCCGCTTGGCGCCCGGCTAGATGGAAATGCACGTGCCTCACATGATTGTGCAAATGTGAATCCGAACGAGTCATCCCATCTAGTCCTGCGGCGCGCCGATCTGTGATCCATTGGAGCATGCCGGTAAGATTGAAGATACCCAGGAGAATTAACATGAGTGCCACGCATAGTTCCATAGAGAGACCAAGTCGCGCGGGAATTACCCAGCCCACGAGAATAATTCCGGCGCCGACAATGAGAATCGTAAGCGTGTGGCCGAGTCCCCAGAGCGCACCGATCCAGACCGCCGGCCCGACGTTCCGCTCGCGACTGACAATCGTTGTGACTGCGATGACGTGATCAGGATCCGTTGCATGTCGCATCCCTAGAAAACATCCCAATACAATGATGGAAAGCAAGTTGATCGCATGCATCAGGGGAGTCCACGAATACTATGCCGATCACCGCAAAGATTGAATGGCGGATTGGATCGCGGCTGCTCGCGCGTTTGCCTGCCGGGAACGGAGAAAACCAAGATATCCGGTCATGCCATCGCCGGTTTTGGCTGAAACCTGGAACACCTGCATTCCGGGGCGTACCGCTTGAATATTGTGAAGGGCGGCATCCAAATCAAATTCAACCGCCTTGGCTAAATCCATTTTGGTGATGATCGCGACATCGGCGCTATTGAAAATCGTCGGGTACTTCAACGGCTTGTCCTCTCCCTCCGTTACCGACAGGAGCACAAGCCGGAGATTCTCGCCGAGGTCGTATGACGACGGGCAAACAAGATTTCCGACGTTTTCCACGAAAAGGAAATCCAGGTGGTTGACATCCCATTCCCCCAAAGCACTCTGAACCATGGCAGCTTCTAGATGGCACAGAGTACCTGTGGTGATCTGCTTCACCGGGGCAAGGCTGCGCGACAAGCGCGCGGCGTCATTTTCCGTCGCGAGGTCGCCAACGAGCGCTGCCACACGATAATGGGGCCTAAGTAAGGTGAGTGTCCTTTCCAGGAGCGCCGTTTTCCCGGAACCCGGACTTGATACCAGGCTTGCGACAAATACACCTGCATCGCGAAATTGGTCTCGAAGGGCGCGGGCGATGACATCATTTTGCTTCAAGACGTTCTTCCTGACTTCGACCAAACGGGGTTCCGTGTTCATTGGCGTAGCTCCAGAGCAGTGACGATAAGTTCTTTACCTTCCACAACTTCCGCTGTGGGCGTTCCGCATTCCGAGCAGCAAAACCACTGCATGGATAGAACAGGTCGCCGAACTTTGCAATTGGGGCAGTCCACTAGTATGGGGACCTCTTCGATGACGAGTCTCGACCCTTCGAGGGGGGTTTGCATGCAGGCCATCTCGTAGGAGGTGAGCAGGGCGTCCTTGACCACGCCCGAAAGCAAACCGACCTTGACGTGGACTGCCTCCACCTCGACTCCCCGGACGGCCATTTCCTCCTCGACGAGGTCTACGATGCTCATGGCGATGGACAATTCATGCATAATCGTTTCTCGACCCGAGTTTCTTGTTTCTACGAACCAAGCGCGCCAACCTGCTGGTCGCTGAGCAAAGCTCCTGACTGTTTCGAATCCGTCTGAATTTGTCGGTCGTCCCGGCCGCTAAACTGCCCAAAAGCTGCCAGGGCTGCCTGCCCGAGACTGATCCCGCCATCGTTCGAAGGAACCGCATGGTTCGTCCAAATCTGCAAGGGTTCCCACTCCATTAATGACTTCACGTTTTCGAGCAACAGTTCGTTTTGGAAAACTCCGCCCGAGAGCACAACTGTGTCTACGTCGTGGCTTTTACAGAAAAATGTGCACGCTTCACAGATTCCCTGAGCTACACCTACGTGAAATCTCCGAGCGATCTCCGAAATGGCGCGTCCTCGGAGCCGATCTTTGATTAGACTTTCCAGCAGCGGGCGGAAATCGAGCTCATCGCCAGTAAATGGGAATGGGTAAGCGGTTGTAGCGCACGATCCACGGGCGAGATGTTCCAGCCACATCGCAGCCTGACCTTCAAATGAGATTTCCCGCGTGAAACCAAGTAAAGCAGCAGCAGCGTCGAACAGCCGGCCCATCGAAGTCGTAGTGAATGTCCTCACGCCTTTGCGAATCAACTCCACGGCGTTCTGGTAGCGCTCTGGAAATCCAAAGGGAGGCGCTGTCAAGGCCGGCAACTCATTTAACTGGTTGAGGAAACCTGCTGCTGCCTGAACTGGATGTTGCGCTGCAGCATCGCCGCCGGCTAGTGCAGCCGATCGAAGATGACCAACTCGATTAAAACCTTCGGCGACGCTACCCAGAAACATTTCACCGCCCCAAATCGTCCCGTCATCCCCATACCCAGTCCCATCGAAGCTCACACCAATGACTTTCGCATCCCACTCTTGCCGTTCCGCAATCACAGACGCCAGGTGCGCCCGGTGATGCTGCACGGCGCGCGTCTCATTTGAGCCTACTTCCCCTGCGAGAACCGAGGAAACATATTCCGGATGAGCATCGTGAACGACGAGCAAGTCCTCCGGGCGGATTTCATACATCAAAATCAGATCGCGGATTGTCTGCTGGAAGGCTCGCCGGGATTCGTAATGATCCAAATCGCCAATATGCTGGCTGAAGAAGGCCTGCCCAGCCACGACAAGGGTGACCGTGTTTTTTAAATCCGCGCCGAGTGCCAGCACCGGATTTTTCACCGGCAATACGGAAACCGCTCCGGGCGCGTATCCGCGTGCCCTGCGAAGGATCATCGGGCCAAACGCACCAGAACGTGTGACGGAGTCATCGACACGGCGAGCGATGGGCCGTTCCCCGATCAAGAATGCGTCCGCAATGCCTGCGAGCCGCACCATCGCCTCGTCGTCTTCGTAGGCGATCGGTTCGCTTGAGCGATTTGCGCTGGTCATGACGAGGATTTCGGGAGCGCCCGCGGCAAACAGCAAATAATGAAGCGGACTGTAGGGCAACATCACCCCGAATTCATCATTGTCCGGAGCGATGCCTTCGAGGTTCAGTTTCGCCGGGGCGAGGAAGATGGGGCGTTCGACGGAAGTTAAGAGTTTTTCGGCCTCGGCGTCAATCTCAATTAGTCGGCGCGCGGCCTCAAGGTCCTTCGCCATCAGCGCGAATGGCTTTTCCTTTCGGTATTTCCTATCGCGCAAGACCAGCACAGCATCCCGATTCTCCGCATCGCATGACAGGTGATAGCCGCCTAGCCCTTTGATCGCTACGATTTTGCCATCCCTCAGCAACTCGGCAGTTCGATGAACGCTCGCCTCACTTCCCATTACGCGTTCATCGCCTATCTTGAGGTAAAAATCGGGACCGCAAGTGGGACAAGCAACTGGTTGTGCATGAAATCGGCGATTTGCAGGATCGTGATACTCTCTCTCGCAAAATGCGTCGAGCTGCCAGCCCGCCATCGTGGTATTCGGCCGGTCGTAAGGCAAATTCAAAATGACGGTGTAACGCGGGCCGCAATTCGTGCAGTTGATGTAAGGATAGTGATAGCGCGGGTTTTGCGGATCGAAAAGTTCCCGGATACAATCGTCACACACGGGAAGGTCGGGAGAGATATGGACAGTGGGCCGCTTGCGCCGCCGGCTTTCACGAATCGTAAAGTCGCTTCGTCCCTCTTGCTGTGCGGCCTGCACATCGATGGACTCGATCAACGCGAATGGCGGCCGCTGCGTTTTTAAATTGCCAAGAAAAGTTTCCACTGCGCGCCCACTGCCCTCAAGATGGATTTCGACACCGTCCTCCCCGTTCAAGACCCAACCTGCAAGTCCATTTTCGCGGGCGAGGCGGTAGACGAATGGCCGAAAGCCGACGCCTTGAACGACTCCGCGAACTTGAATGGAAAAGGCGTTCGCCATCTTCCGTCAGTCCTCACTAACCACACATCCTCGACCTTGCCACCCGATCTGCATCACTTTTCCATCCTCCACGAGCACCGGAACAGTTCGCTGGCCGCCTGCCAGCGCTTTCATTCGATTGAACGCATCACGATCCGATTCAACATCGTATTCCACAAACTCCTCGCCTCTCCATTCAAGCCACTCCCGCATCTCTTCCGTATGCGGGCAGCCCATCGACCCGAAAAGTTCAAATTTAGGCATGGCCGAGCACCTCCAAGGTCTCTCGAATTACGTGATAAATGGAGGCCTGAACTTCTTGAATACGCGGGATGTAGTCCGAATGAACGACAATCGGAAAATCGGCCAGATGTCGGCGCTTAATGTCGCCGCCGTCGTAACCGAGCAGTGCAATTGTAAGCAGGCCGCGCTTGCGAGCTTCTTCGAGCGCCATCACCACGTTCTTGGATCCACCGCTGGTCGAGATCGCCACCGCCACATCCTCAGTCCGGGCGTGAGCAATGAGCTGCCGAAGAAAAACCACTTCAACGCCTACGTCGTTGGAAATCGCCGTGATATTGGCCGGCTCAAGGGAAAGCGAAATAGCCGGCACTGGACGGTAGCCCGGAGGAGGCAGAACGCAGTCGAGCGCCCAATCGTTCGCGTCGGTGGCTGAGCCTCCGTTTCCAAAGATGATGAGCTTTCCACCGCGTACAAGCCTCTCGCTGATCGCAACAGTAGCGGCGGAGATATGCTCCGATTCTTTGTGGGCCACAAGTTCACGCAGCTTCGCATCGTCGGCGACCTTCATTTGAATGGAAGCTGCGACCTCCGCAACCACGTCATCGTTGGTTCCCTGCTTCTGCCGCCCCAGAAACGGGTAGAGAAACTCGGAAGCGCCCACGTCATGGCCCAGTTCGCGGCGCTCGAAGAATACGTGAACGGTCTCCCACAGTGTGTGATACAGAATCTCGATCATTTCCTGGTGAATAAAGAGGTCGCGCGTAGCGGCCGGAACGGCGTAGGAGCCTTCCAGCCCTGGCAGCGCGAAAGTCATCGCGCCACGCTCGCGCGCCCAGTCCAGTGCGGCCCATACTTCCGGATCGCCCTCCGGAGGACCAAATCCCATAACGATGTCTTCAGGTCGGAGCAGAGCTTCCAGCCACGGGCGATATTCAATAGACAAATCCAGCGCAGGCAGCGCGCGCTTCCCTACGATTACCGGGTGTACAAATTCAACGGACACGTGTTGCGCGTCTGTCGCGTAGGGGCCGCGCCCAAACGCAAGCAGACGGCCACCGCGGAGAAAGCGTTCGGACATCTCGCGGCAAGCGTCCGCCAGACGCGGCGCCTCGCGGGTAAAAAAGTGTCCGATGACCTCATTGCGCGCCAGCAAGCGCTGCTCGACTTGAGTGGCCATCTGGCAATCGGTAGCCATCGGTGCTTTCCTTTCACTTCGCGCCTAGCAAATCCGCGGCAAGGGATCACCCACCAGCATGTCCACGATACGGCTGGCGCCGTAGCGCGTCATTGCCAAGACCGACCCAGCCGGCTTGTCCTGAATTTCGCCGATGATGCAGGCCTCCGAGCCACCTGGAACTTCGCGTATCGCCTGCAAACCTGCTTCGGCAAATTCCGGTGCCAAAACAGCGAGAAATTGCCCTTCATTGGCAATATGCAGAGGATCGAGGCCAAGCAATTCGCACGCGCCTCGTACGGTATCCCGCACCGGGATATCGTCCTCAAAAATCACGATGCCCTTCCGGGAGTCTCGCGCGAGTTCGTTGAGCGATGTGGCCACTCCGCCGCGGGTCGGATCGCGCATCCAACGAATTCCCGTTGCCGCCGCCCGTTGGAGTGCATCGACAAAAGGAAATACGGACCGTGTATCGGAGCGAAGATCGGCTTCCAGATCGAGTTCACCGCGCGCCAGCAGTATCGTAATCCCGTGATCGCCAACCGGCCCGGACAGAAGAATCTTGTCGCCAGTGCGGACCGTGCCAGGATCGATTGTGACGCCAGGAATCGGACACCCAAACCCGGCAGTGGTGATATACATCGCGTCTGCCTTGCCGTGCTCTACAACTTTGGTGTCCCCGCCGGCAATCACAACTCCCGCGTGGCGAGCTGCTTCTCCCATCGCGCGAACTTCCGCTTCGAGAATTTCTGTTGGCAAGCCTGCTTCCAGCACGAACGTCACGACAATGGCCTGGGCTCGCGCTCCGGAAACCGCGAGATCGTTTACTGTGCCGTTGACCGCGAGCTCCCCGATTGAACCACCAGGGAAACTCAAGGGTTTCACGACAAAGCTGTCCGCAGTGACTGCGATTCGCGTCCCGTCAATCTGAATATGCGCGGCATCTCCGAGCGGTCCCAAAGAGGACTCACATAGCAAAGGAACAAACAGGCCTTCGATGAGCCTGCGGCTGGCCTTGCCGCCCGCGCCATGCGCCATTTCTATTTGCGGCTCCTGGAAGCGGATTTTGGGAGCACTTATTACGGTCGTTGCCATGAAAATCACACCTTTACGCCGTGGTACCCAGGCTGATCAATGCAGACGTCTTTCGATGTTCGTAATTGTAGAAAGCAGCGCACGACCCTTCCGAGGAGACCATCAACGCTCCAATCGGGTATTCGGGCGTGCATTCCTTTCCAAAAAGTTTGCATTGTGCAGGTTTCAGCACACCTTTTAGAACTTCGCCACACTGCGCGGCTTTGGGATCGGTGACGCGCAATCCGGGAATCTGGAAGCGTACCTCCGCGTCCCATTCCGCGTACGCTTGATTGATTCGCAGGGCCGACTGCGAAATGAATCCGAGTCCACGCCACTCGAAGTACGGCCGCAACTCGAATACTTGAGTCATGGCTCTGAGCGCGGCGTGATTCCCTTCCCACGGCACTACTCGTTTGTACTGATTCTCGACGATCGATTCGCCCTTCTGCAGTTGGCGCAGCAGCATGACGATCGACTGAAGAATATCGAGCGGCTCGAATCCGGAAACTACAATTGGTTTCCATTCATTCTTTGCGATCCACTCGTAGGGCCGGCAACCAATGACCGTGGAGACATGCCCGGGCCCGATAAACCCGTCGAGGCGCATGTCTGGCGAATCCAGAATCGCTCGAATCGCGGGGATGATGGTGACGTGGTTGCAAAACACGGAGAAATTGCGGATGCCCTGTTCCTTAGCTCGCATCAGAGTGAGGGCGGTCGATGGCGCCGTCGTTTCAAATCCAATCGCAAAAAACATCACGTGCCGGTCCGGGTTGGCCTTCGCAATTTTCAGGGCATCCGCGGGAGAGTAAACGATTCGTACATCCATCCCGCGCGCCTTGTGTTCGAGAGGACTGCCCTGCCGGCCAGGCACTCTCATCATGTCCCCGAATGCGGTGAAGATGACGTTGCTGTCGCTCGCCATCGACAATCCGTCATCGATGCGCCCCATGGGAAGTACGCACACCGGACAGCCTGGCCCATGAATCAGATCAATATTCTCCGGGAGGACGTCCTTGAGGCCAAAGCGATAGATCGCGTGGGTATGTCCACCGCACACTTCCATCAGGCGATAGTGGCGGCGCGGATCGGCCAAGCGGCGGATTTCCGCTGCCGTCTTGTTGATCAATTCAGGATCGCGGAATTCATCGACGTATCTCATGATTCTCTCCCAGTCGCAATGCACTCGCCCGCAATCTGTTCAATTGCTCTGGTAATTCTTATCTTCCTCCTCTGTGCCGTACCCGCGGATTTCCTGCATAGCCGCATCGGCCTCGCCCAACATCGCCAGTGTATGCATCTGATCGAGCGCGTCCTGCTCGCAAATCTTGCTCATCGCAAAACCTACGTGAATGAGGACCCAGTCGCCAATCACCGGCCTGTCGTCTTCGAGAAGTCCGAGATCGACCCGGCGACGCACACCTGCGACTTCAATTAGAGCGGCGTTTACATTGTCCGGAAAGATCTCGACAATCTTGCCCGGTATCGCTAAACACATGTGGCACCCTCCCGGCAAAACCTCATCGTCTTCATCCGCGTTCATGTGTCTACCCCTGCTTACGGAACACCATGTCGAACGAACACTGCAATTCGTCTTTAACTTTCAACGCGCCTCCGGCAACGGAAACGAGTTTGATGCTGTAATCGGTCTGTCGCAGAGTAAACTCTCCGTAGCCTCGAAGCATGTCGCCTGTCAAGGCAGCTTTGGCTGAGAACGAATGGCTCTGCGTGACGCCGTGAAGCGTTAAGTTGCCTGTGATGTCAACGTCATACTGTCCTTCGGTCACTTTCTTTGAGGCAATCTTCGTGCTTTCAAAAACAATTTCCGGAAAACGTCCCGATTCCAGGACTTGGTCGTTTGTTGTGCGCTCGATTTCGGCGCGGTCTTTGGCGCTAACGTTATCTTGAAGGGAGATTGAGGAGGAACTTGTGCGGAAATGTATCGCCGCATCGGTGAGCACATCTGGAGTAAAAGTTACGTCGCACGCAAACCCACGTATCGTAAACGTTGGGTTATGACCTAGTCCTGCTAAAAATCCGCTGGCAAATGCGCGCGCGGTAAACCGGCTCACATTCGGGTCGGCTACGTATCGAACCGCGGTTTTTTGTGCTGTATCCATGATGAATGTCGGCCGCCTTACCGGCAAATGGAGACGCTCGAAAACCTTTTCTCTCCGGCTTTCGCTCGTCTCGAGAATTCCAACCATCAATGCTAGCTACATGGATCGCAGCTTGAAATATCGCTCGACATCGGGCACCGCGGCGCCAAGCAAATTGCCCACGCCGATCTCCCCCATGTACTTGCGGACTGTGGGATTAGATAAAATCAAGCCCGCCCCAAAAACCACGAGTGCGACCCCTCCCAACATGTAAAGGGTTTCCATATCTGTCGAATTGCCATTTTCCTCGT
>Ga0209011_1000896_pt1 | contig 10796 bp, 10 predicted proteins | sample BlaSpr_A8_OM1_M3_FD_187986 | JGI IMG/M metagenome (GOLD analysis project Ga0209011, IMG submission 187986) | Forest soil microbial communities from Thunder Bay, Ontario, Canada - Black Spruce, Ontario site 2_A8_OM1_M3 (SPAdes) (version 2) | ecosystem: Environmental > Terrestrial > Soil > Boreal... | reverse complement strand
CCTCGCGGCGCCCATCCTTCTTGGTGACGAAGAACGGGACGGTCTCGATCCGTTCGTAAGTGGTGAATCGCTGCCCGCACTGCAGGCACTCACGCCTGCGGCGAATCGCCTCCCCGACCTCCGAGTCGCGAGAGTCGACGACTTTCAGGTCGTGATGACCGCAGTACGGGCAGCGCATTGATTTGTCCTTGTTACATACGGTTGCGGAGAAACGCCGGGATGTTGATGTCGCCGAGCTCTTCCGCGCCGAATTCCGGCCGCTCGATCGTACGACGCATCGACTCCTGCTTCGCTTCAGACTGAGTCTTGCCGCCGAAGCCGGTGGCGATCACCGTGACCTTGATCTCGCCCTGCATGGTCTCGTCCCGGACGACACCGAAGATGATGTTGGCGCCGGGGTCCGCCGCCGCTCTCACGATCTCGGCAGCCTTCTGGACCTCTTGCAAGGTGATGTCCTTGCCCGCGGTGATGTTGAAGAGGATGCCCTTGGCGCCGTCGATCGACGTCTCGAGCAGCGGGCTGGAGACCGCCTGCTTGGCGGCGTCCTCGGCGCGCGTGTCGCCTGCGCCGTGGCCGATGCCCATCAGCGCCTCACCCGCGTTCTCCATGATCGCCTTCACGTCGGCGAAGTCGAGGTTGATCACGCCTGGTTGAGTGACCAGGTCGGAGATGCCCTGCACGCCCTGGCGCAGGACGTCATCCGCCATGCGGAACGCCTCTTCGAGCGTGGTCTTGGAGCTGGCGACCTGAGCTAGCCGGTCGTTGGGGACGACGATCAGCGCGTCGACCTGGCTGCGCAGCGCCTTGATGCCTTCCTCGGCGGTGTCGTTGCGGATGCGCCCTTCGAACGCGAAGGGCCGCGTGACCACGCCGATGGTCAGCGCTCCGGCCTCTTTGGCCAGCTCGGCGACGATTGCGGCCGACCCGGTTCCGGTGCCGCCACCCATACCGCAGGTGATGAACACCATGTCCGAGTCCTGAACTACTGCTGAGAGCTCGGTGCGGCTCTCGTCGGCGGCGTCGCGCCCGCGCGTCCAGTCACCACCGGCGCCCAGTCCGCGGGTGATCTTGCTCCCCATCTGGACCTTGACGTCGGCCTGGCAGCGTTCAAGCGCCTGCTTGTCGGTGTTGACCGCGATGAATTCGACTTTGAGCGATTTCGAGATCATGCGGTTGACGGCATTGCCGCCGCCTCCACCGCAGCCGACGACCTTGATTCGGGCTCGCCCTTCGTGCAACAGACTTTCCTTCATGGTTTCCTCCTGATCCGAATTTGCTTTGGCTATGGCGAGCTCCAGCTGGTTTCGGGTTTGCTCTCTAGAAAAAATCGCGCAGCCACCTCACTGTTTTTTGATACGTGTTGCCGAACGTCACGGTCTGGCGGGGTCCATACCCCCGGACCGGTGCGCGCGATCCCCACTTCACCAGCCCTGTAGCGACCGCGAACGACGGTCCCTGCGCCTTGTCGGCCAGGCCCACGAGCCCTGTCGGCTGGCCGAGACGGGCGGATGTGTTGAAGACGTGCTGGGCGGCGTCCATCGTGCCCATCAGCCGCGACCCGCCGCCGGTGACGACGACGCCCGCCGGGAGCAGCTGGTCGAAGCCTGTCTTGCGCACCTCTTCGCGAGCCATCTGGAAGATCTCGCGCATGCGCGGTCCGATGATCTCGGCGAGAAAGCGGCGCGGAAGGGCGGTGATCCTGTCGCCACCGACCTGCCTCACCTCGACCTTCTCCGCGTGGTCGATCACCTCGGCGAGCGCGTGGCCGTAGTTGAGCTTGAGCATCTCTGCCTCGTCGAGCGTGGTCCTCAGTCCGATGGCAATGTCGCTGGTGACGTGGTTGCCGCCGACGGGCAGCACCGCCATGTGTCTTGCAGAACCTTCGTTATAGACGACCACGTTGGTGGTGCCGGCGCCGATCTCGATGAGGCAGACGCCGAGCTCGATCTCCTGCGCGCTGAGCACGCCCTCACCGCCGGCGAGTCCCGCGCAGACGACGTCTTCGACGTCGAAGCCCGCGCCGTGCACGCACTTGATCGCGTTCTGGACGGCGGTCTGGGCGCCGGTGATGATGTTGGTCTCGACCTCGAGCCGGCGCCCAGTCATGCCGATGGCGTCTCTGACCCCGTCCTGACCGTCGACGGTGTAGGCGCGGGGGATGACGTGGATGACCTGGCGGTCGGAGGCGACGCTGATCGCCCGGCTTGCCTCCACGACTCTCTGCACGTCCTCGTCGCCGATCTCGTGGTCGGGCCTTGCCACTGCAACTACGCCGGTGGAGTTCTGGGACCAGAGGTGGGTGCCGCCGATCGACACCACTACCGATTCGATGCGTTGGCCGGCCATGCGCTCGGCGGTGACGGCGGCGGCCTGGATGGCCGCGATCGTCTTGTCGAGGTTCACGACCACGCCTTTGCGCAGCCCTTCGGAGGGGCTCTCGCCGACCCCGACGATGGTTACGGGCGCGCCGGGGTCGTCAGACTCGGCGATGACAACAGCGACCCGGCTCGTGCCTAGATCGAGACCGACGGTTTTCTTCCGCCTTGACAAGTTGTGCTGGGATGCCTCCTGGAACGTAGTGAATGACGTGAGATGGGGCGGGTTGCCCGGAATTATATCGGCTCCTGGGCGGGTTGGGGGGCCAGATTTTGTGGGTCGGGGGTGGCGGGAAGGCACGCCTTGTGGTTTGGCGGGCTGGTGGGCGGCGCGCTTTTTAGGTCGTTTTGGTGCCAAACCAACGTAATCGGCGCGGAATTAGGGCTGTTTGGCGCCAAACCGACGTTATCGCGGGGATGCTAGACAGGCGACTACAAATAGTGCCGGCGGATCGCTCCCAGGTTGTTGAAGATCCGCACCCCGAAGGCGACTATCGCGGCGATCGAAAGGTCGACGCCCAGCTTGTCGCCGAAGTAGGTCAGGCCGGCCGCGAGCGTCATGTTCGTGAGCAATCCACTGAAAAACACCCGTGGCTCGAACGACCCCGCGATGTACGCCTTGAAGGCGCCGAAGATCGAGTCCAGGGCGGCGAGCAGCGCGACCGCCGTGTAGCGCGCGTAGGTGATCGGGATCGTGACCGGCGACATCAGCCCGAGCAGCACGCCCAGGACGGCGAAGATGATCGCAACGACGATTACTTGCATGCGGTCGCCGGGGTCGGAGATGGCTGGGGCGTCGCGCCAGGCGCCGGCGGCTTCGGCTGCAGCGACTTGAAGCCGACGGCCGGCTCCGACGGGTTCATCACGTTGACGTAATCGAGGTCAGGCGAGGAGTAGTTCACCTGCCCGGCGATTGCTTTCAGCGAGGCCACCTTATCGCGAAGCGTCGTGAACTCCTCCGGTGTCAACACCCGGCCAAAGTAAACCTTCCACCCGCGCTTCGCGATGAGAGTCAGCTGGCCGCACGAGTCGAAGACAAAGCCAGAGACATCCTGCCCGATCAATCCCGGCAGGCCCCGCTGGATGTTGACCAGCGCGGTGAGGAGCTGCACGTCGAGGGCACGGTCGCCAACCTTCGGGTCCGCGCCCGCCGGCCCCTGCACGTCGACCAGCGGTCCCGCCGGCGCAGCCGGGCCGAGGACTATCGCCTGGTCCGACAGGAAATAGAGCTTCCCGCTCTTTCCCGCGTGGTAGCCCGCGATGGGCTGCCACTCGCTCACCCGAATCAGGATGACTCCAGGCAGCTGCGGCACCACGGTTGCTGTGCGCACCCAGGTCTGGTTCAGCAGGCGCTGGCGGCTCGATTCGCCGTCCACCGACAGCACCGAGGCGCCCTCGATCAGTCCCGCCGCCTGCCCCACCTGCGTCCTGGTCATGTGCTGCGTGCCCACCACGTCGATGGTCTGCACAGCCAGCGCCGGTCCGAACCACAGCCACGCGAGCAGGGCGCATTCCGCCACGGCCGCCCCAACGGCCAGTCCCCGCCACGCCCAGTGCACGTCCGGCTCGCGCAGCGCCTGCTCGGAGCGGGTCCACAGCTGTCCCTTCAGCGGCTCGGTGTGCTCAAGGCCGCCCCGCCAATCGACACGAGGCATCAGTGAACGGCGGCGCCGAAACTTCATCCCACCGGCGGCCCGACGCGGCGTTCAGCACGGCCGATGGCATGATCGACCAGCCGCTGGCACAGCTCATCGAAATTGATGCCCGCGGCTTTGGCGGCGTCCGGCAGGAGCGAGACCTCGGTCAGCCCCGGCACCGTGTTCACCTCCAACACCCACGGGTTGTCATGCGAGTCGACGATGATGTCGACGCGCGCCATGCCGGCGCACCCGAGCTCGATGAAAGCGCGCCGCGCGACATCGGTGGACACAAGCTGGGCGCGCTCCGAGATGCGGGCCGGGATGATGTGGTGCGACTTGCCTGCGGTGTACTTGGCGTCGTAGTCGTAGACAGGGTTGTCGCTGACAATCTCCAGAGTGGGCAGCACCTGGATGTCGGGCGTCGCCAGCACGCCGATGGTGATCTCTGTTCCGGCGGCGAACTTCTGGACCATGACTCGGCGGTCGTAGCGCGCGGCCAACACGAGGCCGCTCGCCACTTCGTCCGCGTTCTTGGCGATCGTCAGACCGATGGTCGAGCCTTCGCGCACAGGCTTGATGACGAGCGGCAGCTCGTACGTCTTGACGAGCCGCTCGACGAGCTCGACCGCGATCCCTTCCTTGATCTCCAGCTCTTCGAACATCGGGATCTTGATGTTGGCGTGCGCCATCATCGCGTTCGCGCGCGCTTTATCCATGCACAGCGCCGACGCCAGGACGCCGGAACCGGTGTACGGAAGGCCGAGCAGCTCGAGCATCCCCTGCACAGTTCCGTCTTCACCAAGCCGTCCGTGCAGCGCGTTGAAGACGCAATCGAATCCGCCATCGCGCAGCACGTCCCACGTGGTGAGGTCGATGTCGACGCCGGTGACCTCGTGGCTGCGGTAGCGAAGCGCGTGCTCGACCTGCGCGCCGGACTTCAGCGACACCTCGCGCTCGGCCGACTTCCCGCCACGCAGGACCGCCACCTTCACTTCTTGAACTTCCCCACCATCTCGACTTCGGTTTCCAGCTCGATGTTGAAGCGGCGCCGGACCTCGGCCTGGATGCGCTCGATGAGGCGTTTGACGTCCTCAGCGGTCGCGCCGCCCTCGTTGACGATGAAGTTGCCGTGCAGCGTCGAGACGACTGCCTTTCCCTCGCGAGCGCCCTTCAGGCCCGCGGCCTGCACCAGGCGCCCCGCCGAGTCGCCCGGCGGATTCTGGAACACGCTGCCGCAGTTCTTGGTCTTGATCGGCTGCGTCTCGTTGCGTTCCTTGGTCAGCTTGGCCATCAGCGCCTTCGCCGCTTCCCCATCCCCGCGCTCCAGCTGAATCTTCGCCTCGATGACGAGCCCGCCCTTCAGCGCTCCGTCGCGAAGGGCCGAGGTGCGGTAGCGGAAGTGGAGGTCGACAGGGTTCCACGTCTTGTGGCCTTTGCCGGGAATGTAGCCCTCGACCTCGACCAAGACCTCGCGCAGCTCTTTGCCCCAGCACCCGGCGTTCTGATAGACCGCGCCGCCGACCGTGCCGGGGACCCCGATCGCGAACTCGAAGCCGACCAGGCCCGCGTCGGCGGCGATTCGCGCGAGCCGCATCATCTTCAGGCCGGCGCCGGCATGAATCTGGCGGCCTTCGATATGGACCTCGCGATTGACGACCCTCACGACCAGGCCTTCGATGCCGGCGTCGGCGATGAGCAGGTTCGTGCCCGCGCCGAGGAGCATGTAAGGAATGCCGCGCTCAGCGGCACCTTCGATCACTTCCTCGATCGCCTGGGGCTTGCCCATCTCGACGAAGAACTCGGCGGGGCCGCCGATGCCGAAAGAGTTGCTCGAAGCCAGTGGCTCGTCCTCGCTGACCCCGGGCAGCGCGCGCAGCCATTTGACTTTAGACGCGGTGCGCCAGCTCATCGCCCAACTTGTTGATGTCGCCGGCGCCCATCAGGAGCAGGAGATCGCCTGGTCCGACCAGGCCCTCCAGCATCTCGCGCGCGGTCTTGAAATCGCCGGCATACGTCGCGTTCGGCAGCTGGTGAGCCAGGTCCGCGGCCTGAACCCCCGTCGTGTTCTGCTCGCCCGCGCCGTAGACGTCCAGGATCAGCACCTTGTCCGCACCGGTGAATGCTCGCGTGAAGTCGTGCATCAGCGCCGACAGGCGCGAGTAGCGGTGCGGCTGGAAGACGACGAGGATGCGGCGATGCCGAAGCTCGCGCGCGGCCTCGATCGTCGCGCGCACCTTGGTCGGGTGATGCGCGTAGTCGTCGTAAACGGTCGCGCCCTGAAAGATGCCTAGCATCTCCATACGCCGGTGCGCGCCCGGGAACGATTCCAGCGCGGAGGCGATCTCGGCGAACGGAATGCCAATCTCGAGGGCCATGGCGGCGGCCGCGGTCGCGTTCTGGATGTTGTGACGGCCCGGCTGTTTCAAGTTGATGCGGCCGAGCTCGCTTTCGCCGAAGTGGATCGGGAAGGGGCGAACGTTTTCGCATCGATAGGTCGCATCGTGACGAAAGCCGTACGTGACGCGTCGCGCCTTGGGCTTGAGCTCGCGAGCCAGCTCGTCATCCGCGCACACGACCGCGAGTCCATCGGCAGGCAAGTTCATCACGAACCACTGGAACAGCTCGCGCACCTGGGTGACGTCCCGGAACTGGTCCGGGTGATCCAGCTCGATGTTGGTGACGATGGCCCGGCGGGGATGGTGAAGCGTGAGCGTCCCGTCCGACTCGTCGGTCTCCGCCACCAGCCACTGCGATCGTCCAGCGCGAGCGCTGGCCCCATCGCCGACCAAGACCGTAGGGTCGTAGCCCGCGGTGACGAGGATGTGCCCGAGCATGTGAGTCACTGTCGTCTTGCCCGCGGTTCCGGCGACCGCGATCGAGTCGGACTCGTTGATCAGCTCCGCGAGCATCTCGGCCCGGCTCAAAACCTTCACGCCCATCGCGCGCGCCGCATCCAGCTCCGTGGAGTGCTTGATCGCTCCGCTGTAGACGAGCAGGTCCTGGAACAGGACGTGTTCGGGGTCGTGGCCGATCATGATCTTCACGCCCGCCGCCTCGAGCTCTTCGGTGGTCTCCGACGCTTTCACATCGCAGCCGCTCACCTCGTCACCGCGGGCGAGGAAGACTCGGGCCAAAGCCGAGACCCCCGCGCCGCCCGCACCCATCAAGTGCACCTTCATGTACGAGCGACCTCGTGCAGCACTTCCAGCACGCGCTGCGCGGCGTCGCGCAACCCGGCCTTAGACGAGGCATTCGCCATCGCGCGCAGCCGCTCGTCATCGAGTCCTTTGATCGCCGCCATCAGGCTTGCGCCGCTCAACTCGGCGTCGGCGATGCGCGCAGCGGCGCCGGCCTCGACCATCGAGGCGGCATTTTCCTCCTGGTGCCCGCCGCCAAACGTGCCCGGGATGAGGATCATCGGCAGCCCCACCGCGGTCGCCTCGGCGATGGTCCCCACTCCAGCCCGGCTCACGATCAGGTCAGCACTTGTCATGAGGTCTGGCATGTCATCAGTGAACGCCATCCCCCGGTAGCGCGCCCGGGCGTGCTGCTGCACTCCCTCGGCGCCCTGGCGTCCAGCCACGTGCACGACCTCCTGGAACCTGCCCAACAGCTCGTCGAGGACGGACCACGCCGCCTGGTTGAGGTTGCGCGAGCCCTGGCTTCCGCCCGTGATCAAAAGCCGCCGCGGTGGGACGTCTGGCGTGCGCGGCATGAAGCCTTTGCGAAGCGGGACACCGGTGAGCTCGATGCGGCGGCTCCTGATCCGCTTCTCGGTTCCCGGCAGCGTCGTGCAGACGGCGGCGGCCCGCCCGGCGAAGATTCTCGTCGCTAGCCCCGGGCGCACGTCCTTCTCATGCAGCACATAAGGAATGCCGCGCATTCGAGCCGCGGCAACGGCGGGGGCCATCACGTAGCCGCCCATCCCGAGCACGACGTCCGGGCGGAAGCGGTCGACGATCCGAAGGCCTGCGCGCAGTGAGGCCGGGACGAGGTACGGAAGGGCGAGGTTCTTCCACACCGCGTCGCGGTCGAGTCCGCGGATGTTGACCGTCGCCAGGTCGAAGCCGGAGGCGGGCACGAGCCGTTCTTCCGGCCCGCCTGTGCGGCCGACCAGGAGCAGTGCACCTTCCGGTTCCTCAGCGCGAAACGCTCGGGCGACCGCGAGCGCCGGAAACAGGTGCCCGCCGGTCCCGCCGCCAGCGATCAATAGCCTCATCTGTTCTCCCCAAAGAAGATCCTGTGCCACTCCGGGCGATGGAAAGCAGAACACCAACCGCCGCAAGCTCGGTCGCCACCGCCGTCCCGCCGTAGCTGAAGAACGGCAGCGGTACTCCCGTGATGGGCAGGGTGTTGGTCACCGTCGCCATGTTCAACAACGCTTCAAAGCAGATCCACGTCGTGATCGAAGCAGCGAGCCCGACGCCGAAGCGGTCCGGCGCGCGCAGCGCCGCGCGGTAGCCCCTCAAGCCGAAAAACAGGAAACCGAGCATCACCAGGGTGGTGCCGACGAGGCCGGTCTCCTCGCCGAGGATGGCGAAGATGAAGTCGGTGTGGGCTTCCGGCAGCCAGCCGTACTTCTCGATGGAGTGGCTGATGCCGACCCCAAACCAGCCGCCCGACGCAAGGCCGTAGAGGGATTGCGTGGCCTGAAAGCCGGCGCCCAGCGGATCCGCGAAGGGGTTTTTGTACGCGGCGAGCCTGGCGAACCGGTACGGCTCGAGAATCGTCATTGCGACGAAGCCAAGGCCCAGCGCGGCAAAAAGCAACACCATGTGCCGAAAACGTCCGCCGCCCGCCCAGTACACGCTGACGAAGATGCCCACCATGACGACCGCCGTGCCCAGGTCGCGCTGCAGCATCAAGAGGACGAGAACTCCGGCGAGCATGGCGGCGAAAGGCAGGAAGGTCTTCTTGAAGTCGCCGATCTGCGCCGCGTTCCTGTCGATCCAGTAAGCGACGAACACCGCAAACGCGAGCTTGCCCAGCTCCGACGGCTGAAACGTGCCCAGCGGTCCGGCGTCGAACCAGCGGCGGGCGCCGTTCACCGTCACCCCCAGGTGCGGCACCAGCACGAGGATCATCAACAGCCCGGCGACCACCGCACCCGCCGGTGCGAGCGGGCGCAGCCGGTGATAGTCGGTGCGGCTCAGCACGAACAACGCGACGAAACCGATCACCATCCAGGCCGCTTGGCGTTCCGCGTAGTAGAAGGCTGACTCGTGCTGCGTGTACGCCAGAGCGACGCTCGCGCTCGAGACCATGACCAGTCCCGCGCCGCAGAGCAGCACCGTGGTGAAGAGAAGCAGCCGGTCGGGCTGCTTTCGTTCGCGGGTGGTGGCGCTCATGCCGCGAACCGCTTGCGGACCAGAGCTTTGAACTGGTTCCCCCGCTCCGCGAAGTCCTTGAACATGTCGTAGCTCTTGTAGGCAGGGCTCAGCAGCACCACTCCGCCAATGCGCGAGAGGTTCGCCGCCATCTCCACCGCCTCCTCGAGACTCGATGCCCGCAGGACCTTGGGGTGATAGCGGAGCGCTTCCTGGAGCAGCTCGGCCGAGGCGCCCATCAGGACGACCGCCTCGGTTTTGGCGAGCACGTCCGCCACCCACGCGCTCAGCTCGAACCCGCTGCCGTAGCCACCCGCGATGAGCACGACCGGCGCGCCGGGGAATGCGTTGACCGCGACACGCCCGGCATCCGGGTTGGTGGCCTTCGAGTCGTTGAACCAGCGCACCCCTGCCCACTCGCCGACGAGCTCGAGGCGGTGCTCGACTCCCCTGAAGGAGCGGATGGCCAGCTTGATCGCATCGTCCGACAGGCCCGCGATCCGGCCGACGGCCGCGGCGGCGAGCGCGTTCTCCATGTTGTGCGCTCCAGGGAGCGGCATCGGCGGGAGTGGCTGGTGCTGGTCGAACCACACCACCTGCGCGCGCGTGCGCGTCGCTAGGTCGCGAACGATCTCGTCTCGATAGTTCAGGACCGCAAAATCGTCCGGGCCACCGAACTCGATGGCGCGCGCCTTGAGGTCAACGTATCGCTCGAACGTTTGGTGACGGTCGAGGTGGTCGGGCGTGATGTTGAGAATCACACCCACGTGTAGGCGCGGCCGCTCGACCGACTCGAGCTGGAAGGTGGACAGCTCGAGCACTACCCAGTGCTCCGGCGTGATCTCGTCGAGCCGGTCGAGCACCGTGTCGCCGATGTTGCCCCCGACGATCACCGGCCGGTCGCCGGCCGCAAGCACGTCACCGGTGAGCGCGGTCGTCGTCGTCTTGCCGTTGGTTCCGGTGATGCCCACGACAGTGCCCGGGCAGAGCTTGAGGAACAGGTCGATCTCGCTCGAGACCGGGATGCCGCGTGCGCGGGCATCGTTCAGGAGCGGTGAATCCCAGGGCACGCCCGGGCTCGCGTAGACGATGTCGACGCCCTCGAGAGCTCCGGTTTGGTCGCCCAGCTTGAGATCGACGCCGGGTGGCATCTGGGCCAGCTCGTCGCGCAGCTCCACGGCGCGCTTGCGATCGGTCACGCGCACGGACTCGCCCGCACCTATCAGGTGGGTGGCCAGCGCGATCCCGCTGCGCGCAGCGCCCACGACGAGCGCAGTCATTTCAACCCGAAGGGATGATTTGTATTCAGCAATATCCAGTACGCGGCAAGCGCTGAGAGAAGCCCCGCTGCCCAAAACGTGAGCGCGATGCGGTTCTCAGACCAACCCTGGTGGTGGAACGTGTAGTGAATCGGGGTCATCGTGAAAACGCGTCGTCCGCCTGTGGCCTTGAAG
>Ga0209011_1000895_pt1 | contig 10797 bp, 8 predicted proteins | sample BlaSpr_A8_OM1_M3_FD_187986 | JGI IMG/M metagenome (GOLD analysis project Ga0209011, IMG submission 187986) | Forest soil microbial communities from Thunder Bay, Ontario, Canada - Black Spruce, Ontario site 2_A8_OM1_M3 (SPAdes) (version 2) | ecosystem: Environmental > Terrestrial > Soil > Boreal... | reverse complement strand
CGCGATCATCGGCTACCTTCTGATCGGTACCGATAACACCGCGCGCAAGCAGATCGAGGCGGAGCAGACGCAGCTGGCGCAACGCCTTCGCGACCACCAGTTCTACACCCGGTCTCTGTTCGAATCGAACATCGACGCATTGATGACCACCGATGCGCCCGGCATCATCACTGACGTCAACAAACAGATGGAGGCGCTTACCGGCTGCACGCGCGACGAGTTGATCGGCGCGCCGTTCAAAACGTTCTTCACCGACCCCCAGCGTGCCGAAGCGGGCATCAGACTGGCACTGAGCAAAAGAAAGGTTGTCGACTACGAGCTGACCGCACGCGACCGGGACGGCAAGGAGACCGTCGTGTCCTACAACGCGACTACTTTCTACGATCGCGACAGGAGACTGCAGGGCGTGTTCGCTGCAGTGCGTGAAACCACGGAGCGTAAGCAATACGAGCGATCGCTGCGTGATGCAACGCAAAAGGCCGAGCAGGCGAACAGGGCGAAGAGCGAGTTCCTGGCTAACATGAGCCACGAAATCCGTACCCCTTTGAACGCCGTCATCGGACTGGGGTATCTGCTCGAACACACATCGCTGAGTGAAGACCAACGCCAGCTTCTGACCAAGATCCAGTTTGGGGGCCGGGCCCTGCTGGGCGTCATCAACAATGTGCTGGATCTGTCAAAGATCGAGGCGGGCGAGATGTCGCTCGAGGACGAACCCTTCGATTTGCAGCAGCTCGTGCGGGACCTCAGCCAGATGCTGGCCCCGCAGGCGGTGGCAAAGGGGATCGAGTTGATCGTTCAGTCTGCGCCCGCCTTGCCGCGCATGGTCAACGGCGATGCGTCGCGCCTGCGCCAGATTCTCATCAACCTGCTGGGCAATTCGATCAAGTTCACCGCAGCCGGCCACGTGGAGCTGAAGGTATTCTGCACGGAGCAAAGTTCCGAGCGGATCCGTCTGCGCTGCACGGTGCAAGATACCGGCATTGGCATTGAGCCTGCGGCGCTCGAGCGTCTGTTTACGCCATTCAATCAAGCCGATGCGTCCACGACCCGTCGCTTTGGCGGTACCGGGCTGGGTCTGTCCATCGCGCGCCGATTTGTTGAATTGATGGGCGGTGAAATTGGCGTCACCAGCACCGTAGCAGTGGGCAGCACTTTCTGGATCGAGATACCCCTGCGAATCGCGCACAGCATCGATGACACGCTCAGCGCAGATGGAACGCGTTGCCTGCGAATCCTCATCGCTGACTACAACGGTGATGCGCTGGCGGGCCCCGGCGCCATGGTGCGTGCGCTTGGCTGGAGTCCGCAACTGGCCGAAAGCGGCGAACAACTGTTCGAAGTCATGACCAGCACCCAGCCGAACGCATGGCCGGATGTGCTCCTCCTCAATCTGCGCCTGCTCGATACACAGGCACGTCAGCTGATCGCACGCCTCGAGAAGGAATGCACACAGGGCGAGTTACCGCCGGTTATTGTCGTCGCCGATGTTGCGCCGCACGAACCGCTCATGCGGACCACAGATGTCATGCTGCTGCGGCCGTTAGCGAGTTCAGCGCTGTTCAATGCGGTCAATTCCGCAGTCTCAAGGCGGCATGACGGCCATGAACGGATATTCCAATCGATCAATTTTGATCTGTTGCATGCACAATGGCTCGCCGGCGTGCGCGTGCTGGTGGCCGATGACAGCGACATCAATCTGGAGGTCGCGCGAGGCATTTTGGAAAAGCAGGGTGCAACCGTCACAACCTGCACCGACGGCGCGGCAGCCCTGGAGTATGTGCGCGCCCATCACGAGCAGCTCGATGTCGTGCTCATGGATGTGCAGATGCCCATCCTCGATGGCAACGAAGCGACGCGGCGCATCCGGGGCGAACTGCAACTGCAGACGCTGCCCATCGTCGCTCTGACGGCAGGCGCACTGGTTGGTGAGCGGCAACGCTCGCTCGAGGCGGGCATGAACGATTTCGTCAGCAAGCCGTTTGATCCCGAGTCACTTATCCGCAAGGTGCGGCGCCTCGTGGAACAGGCACGAGGCGAGCCTATACCGATTATCGTCCTCGACGCGAAACCCGCCTCCGCCGTTGACGGGCCGCTCATGTCTTCCATCGATGCCGGTGTCGTTAAGCAGATGTTTGGAGATGACTTGCCCCTGTTCAGGTCACTGCTGGCTCGCATGCTGCGGGACTATGCGGACCTTGCGCTGCCGATCTCCGTCTCGCCTGATGACGAGACCATGCGGAGCCAGCTCCAGGGGCGCACACACAAGCTAAAGGGCAGCGCGGGAATGATCGGTGCGACCAGAGTCATGCGGTTCGCGGGCGCGGCCGAGGAAGCACTCCAGGAGTGTCGGCCGGTCGACATCGTGGAGGGAATATTAAGGCAACTGTCATTGGCGCTCACCACCTTGCGCGAAGAGGCGGAGCTCTTGTTGGCAGGGCAACCGGAACGGGATGCAGATACCGGCACCAGGGTGGCGGATCGCCCGAACATCGGCGCCGCAGACATCGATGAACTGTGCGCGCTGCTTGAGAGTCAGAATCTTGCGGCCGTCGATAAATTCGGTTTGCTATCCGTGTCGTTGAGCGAAACACTGAGTGCGGCGCGCTTCGATCGTCTTTGTGTTGCTATTGACGATCTTGATTTCCAGCGCGGCGCCGAGTTGTTGCGCGAGGCTGCAATGCAGCAAAGCTCTCGGGCCATACGCAAATGACGTCTGTCGAAACTGGGCCCGGTAGGATTCGAACCTACGACCAAGGGATTCACTTGGCCCCGGCGTTTCCGCCGGGAGTGGACTATCTCTTCACCCGTGCACGGACCGTGCGTGTGGGTGCGGGATGCTCCAAGCCTGTTATCAAGGGCGCTCGAGCCCTCAGGTAGTCTCTGCACCTTCCGCCGGTGTACCGGCGGCTCGGCTCAGGGTTGCCATGGGATCACATCCCGAAGGTTTCCCTGAATTCATCCCGTCCACTTCGCGCGTTTCCGCGCGAAGGCACCTTGTCGATGAGTCCCCTGCACTAACCGCTGTGCTACAGGCCCAACCGCGGCGATTGTAGCAGCGCCCGGGTGCTCAGTAGTGAAACAGCGACTGGCGCTCGTGGCAGGCTCTTCGCGAAAAAGCCTCTTCGAGGGTCCCCTGGAACCATGAAATTTCACTGACGCCGTGGCCGTGGCCGCGGGCGGCGGCGGTGCGCCGGGTATGGTCATCGCGCTCGTTGCTGGAGGTCGGGGCGCTCTGAGCGGGGGCGGACTGCGGGCCGGGAACGGGCTTTTGCCGCTTGCCCGGGCAGCCGCCGAGCGCGATCGCAGCAGTAACGACCGCAGCCGTCATGAAAAGCGACTTCATGGCAGGACCCTCTTGCCATCGCTGTACGCAACGTTAGCATGGCCCTCCCGCGACGGATACGCCGGGATCTGCCGGCTGCTGTGTTGCCCAGGTAAGGAGATCGAGATGAAGCTTTACTATTTGTCGGGTGCCTGTTCGCTGGCGTCGAACATCGCCCTGCGCGAGGCGGGACTCAAGTTCGAGCTGGTCAAGGTAGATCGGCGCACCAAGAAGGCCGCCGACGGCCTGGATTTCAACGAGGTGAACCCCAAGGGTTACGTGCCGGCGCTCACACTCGACAACGGCGAGGTGTTGACGGAGAACGTCGCAGTGTTGCAATACATTGCCGACCGCAATCCCGCGGCCAAGCTCGCGCCAGTCGCGGGCACGATGGAGCGCTACCGTCTGATGGAATGGCTGAGCTTCATCAACTCGGAAGTGCACAAGGCTTTTAGCCCGTTGTTCCGCGAGGATGCGCCGGAGGACACTAAGCAATACGCGCGCAAGAACCTGGCGACCCGCTTTGACTACCTGGAGCGTGTCCTGGGATCGAAGAGCTTCCTGATGGGCGAGCAGTTCACCGTCGCCGACGGCTACCTGTTCACCGTGCTCAGCTGGGGCCAGCATGTCAACCTCGACATCGGCAAGTGGCCGCAGCTCAAGCGCTTCGTCGAGCGCGTGGGTGCGCGGCCGCATGTCATCGAGGCGCTCAAGGCCGAGGGGCCGAAGAAATAACCCGACCGACATTCGAATCGCGAGCGGCCGGTGGATGCCGGCCGTTTGCTGTTACCATCGGCAGCGTGCAGGCTTTGCACGTGAGAGGACGCAATGGCTACCAAACTCAACAAGCAGCTGAAGCGCGAGATTGACGTGGATGGCAAGCCCTTTATGGTCACGCTCTCGCCAGAGGGACTGAAGCTCACCGAGAAGGGCAAGCGCCTGGGACGTGAGCTCACCTGGAAGGACCTCGTCAGCGGGGATACCTCCCTGTCAGCGGCTCTCAACGCCTCCGTCGGTCAGGGGAGTTAGGGACCGGGAAGCGATGACTCAGGAGAGCTTGCGGGAGCTGCTCGCCCGCGTGCACGAGCGCCTGAGCGCGAGCGGTTCGGTCGACCGCGAGTTGCGCCAGCTGCTCGGCACGGTGATGCGCGACATCGAGCGGGCGCTCGCACCTGGCGCGCAGACGGCGGCGAGCCCGGCGACCCCGGCTCCGGCAGCGGCGGTCCATGCCCCGCGACTGGAATCCCTGGCGGTGCAGTTCGAGGCCGGGCACCCGGGGCTCGCCGAACTGCTGCGGCAGCTCATCGACGCCCTCGGCAAGGCCGGCATCTAGTTAGATTGGCCGAAACGGCCTGCGGCCGTCGTTTCGGCAGCCAGCCCACCGGCCCTTTCGATCACGCGGGGAAAAGGCGTGGCTTTTCCCCACGAAAAGCAGGCCGGTTCAACGTGCGGCGCTTTCAGCGGACACGCCTCAGCGCACAGTTCAGCGGCGGGCGGAAGGCGTGGCTTTCGCCCGCGAGGCAAGTCGTTGGGGGCCGCCGCCGGTTCGGCCGGCTGAAAGACGCCTGCGGCGCTTCAGTCATCCATCAGGAAGCTGCGCAGCTGCTCGCTGCGGCTCGGGTGACGGAGCTTGCGCAGCGCCTTGGCCTCGATCTGACGGATGCGCTCGCGCGTGACGTCGAACTGCTTGCCGACTTCCTCGAGAGTGTGGTCGGTGTTCATGTCGATGCCGAAGCGCATGCGCAGCACCTTCGCCTCGCGCGGCGTGAGCTGTGCCAGCACCGAGTGGGTCGTCTCGCGCAGCGACTCCATCGTGGCCTGATCGATGGGTGAGGCCACCGAGGTGTCCTCGATGAAGTCGCCCAGGTGCGAGTCCTCATCGTCGCCGATGGGCGTCTCCATGGAGATCGGCTCCTTGGCGATCTTCAGAACCTTGCGCACCTTGTCCTCGGGCATCTCCATGCGCACCGCCAGCTCCTCGGGCGTGGGCTCACGGCCCATTTCCTGCAGCATCTGGCGCGAAATGCGGTTCAGCTTGTTGATGGTCTCGATCATATGCACCGGGATGCGGATGGTACGCGCCTGGTCGGCGATCGAGCGCGTGATTGCCTGGCGGATCCACCAGGTTGCATAGGTGCTGAACTTGTAGCCGCGGCGGTACTCGAACTTGTCCACCGCCTTCATCAGACCGATGTTGCCTTCCTGGATGAGGTCCAGGAACTGCAGGCCGCGGTTGGTGTACTTCTTGGCGATGGAAATGACCAGGCGCAGGTTGGCCTCGACCATTTCCTTCTTGGCGCGGCGCGCCTTGGCCTCGCCGATCGACACGTCGCGGTTGACTTCCTTGACGTCGTTGATCGTGAGGTGATAGACGCCTTCGAGCTGCTCGAGCTTCCTCTGCCGCCGCTCGATCTCGTCCTTGAACCTGGCGAGCGGCGCGGAGTATTTCTTGCCGCCCTTGATGTGCCGCGCGAGCCAGCGCGAGTTGGTCTCGTTCTTCGGGAACGAGGCGATGAAGTCCTTGCGCGGCATGCCGGCGTCGCGCACCGCGATGATCATGATCTCCTTCTCGAGCTGGCGAACCTCCGCCACGTGCGTGCGCAGGTTGAGAATCAGCGCATCGAACATGCGCGGCGACAGGCGCAGCTCCATGAACTCATCCGCCAGTCGCTTGCGCTGGCGCAGCGTCTTGGGATCGCGCGCACCGAGCTTGGCGATGGAGCCGAGCACCTGGGTGTGAATTTTCGCGATCGAGGCGAAGCGCGCCGCGGCTTCCGCCGGATCGGGGCCGGTGTCGATGGCTTCCTCTTCGCTGTCGCCTTCCTCGGCTTCTTCTTCCTCGTCGGCCTTTTCTTCCGGCGCGATCACCTCGACCTTGGTGGGGTTCTGCGGCTGTGCGATGACGTCCGGCGCGTTCGGATCGATGAAGCCGACGATCACATCCACCAGGCGCGCCTGGCCCACCTTCACCGGCTCGTAGGCCCGCAGCAGGAAGTCGTACGTGGGCGGGTACAGGGCGAGCGCGCTGCGCACCGCATCCAGACCCTCCTCGATGCGCTTGGCGATACGGATCTCGCCCTCGCGCGTGAGCAGCTCCACGGTCCCCATCTCGCGCATGTACATGCGCACCGGGTCGGTGGTGCGGCCGAGCTCGGCGTCGAGCGCGGCGAGCGCGGCCGCCGCTTCCTCGATGGCTTCCTCGTCCGCCGGGGCGGAAGGCTCGGTGGCGAGCAGCGACTCGGTGTCCGGTGCCTTCTCGTACACCGGGATGCCCATGTCGTTAATGGTGTTGACGATGTCTTCGATCTGCTCCGGATCGACGATTTCCGAGGGCAGGTGATCGTTGACCTGGGCGTAGGTCAGGTAGCCCTGCTCCTTGCCGCGCGCGATCAGGAGCTTCAGCTGCGACTGCCGGTCTTCCGGCATGGCCGGAACGCGTCGCTCGATGCCGAGCGGGCGCTTGTCTGCCGCCGCCTTGCCGCCGGAGGAGCGGCCATCGGCGGGGCGCGCGCTGTCGTTGACCTTCGCGTGCGCGAGCGCCGGCCGGGCGCCGCCCGCAGCCTTCTTCGCGGCCGCGGCGCCTCTGCGGTCCTTCTCGCGCGGGCTCGCGGTGGCGGCGACCGCCTTGTCGGAGGCGGGCGATTTCACCGGCTTGCCTGATTGAGCGGAGGGACGCTTCTTGTGTGCTGTGTGGGGCTTGTGCTTGCGTGTCATGTGTCGGGGTTGTCGGGGGCGCCTAAGCCGGATTTACCCTATGTGCTGTCCAGGAGGTGGCGGCTCAAGGGGTGCCAAGGCAAAGCGTGTAATGTTATTTGACAACGACGGAATCACCAAATGCAAAACTAGCCTCCGTGTGCATCGCGGCGGCCCAGTTTTTCGATAAGTGTCTGAAATTCCTCAAGTTCATGCTGCGCGAGACTGCCCGCGCGGCTCTTGGTCTCGAGAGCCTCCAGGCGCCGTCCGGCCGCCAGATCCGCGAGTTTCACCAGCGCGCCACGAAGCTCGCCGGCGGCCGCGGCGGCATCCGTAATGACTTCCTCGCGCTCGAGGAGTTTCTGCAGCGCCTCGCCGCCCGCCCGGCCGCTCCAGCGTTCGATGACCTGGGCGGAGATCTGGGCCGGCTGCTCGCGCAGGTTGTCGAGCAGGTCACGCAGCAGGCCAATGCCCGGTTCCTCGCTCACATCGAGTCCGGCGCGCTCCGCGAGGCTCACTTCACCCGCGATGGCCGGGTAGTGCAGCAACCTCACGATCGCCTGCCGCACCAGACTGCCGCGTCCGGCTCCCCTGGCACGTGCGGGCCTGCGCCGGGCGGGCGCCGCCGGCGCCGCGCCCGCAGGCGTGAGGTTGCCCCCGGAGGTCCACAGCTCCTGCAGGCGCTGCGGGGGCAGGCCCACGACTTGCGCGAGCCGCTCGAGCAGCAACTCGCGGTAGACACCTTCCGGGACCCTCGCGAACAGTGGCCGCGCACTTTCCGCAAAGCGCGCGCGTCCGTCGGCGTGTGCCAGCTCGCTCTGCTCCGACAACTCCCGCACCAGGTACTCCGACAGCGGCACGGCGCTCTGCAGACGCTGCTCGAACGCTTCGCGGCCTTCCGCGCCTACCAGCGTGTCGGGATCGTGACCCTCCGGCAGGAACAGGAAGCGGATCTCGCGTCCTTCGCGCGCTTCCGGCAGCGCCTGCTGCAGTGCGCGCCACGCCGCCGCACGCCCGGCGCGATCGCCGTCAAAGGCGAACACCACCGCGGGCACGAGGCGAAAGATGCGCCGGAAGTGCTCGGGCGTGGTCGCGGTTCCGAGCGTGGCCAGCGCGTAGTCGACCCCCGACTGATGCAGCCGCACGACATCCATGTAGCCTTCGACTACAACCAACCGCGTGAGGTTGGGACGCGCGCGCCGTGTTTCGTAGATGCCGTACAGCTCGCGACCCTTGTGAAACAGCACCGTCTCGGGCGAGTTGAGGTATTTCGGCTCCCCCGCATCGATGATGCGCCCGCCGAAGGCGATCACGCGGCCACGGGCATCGCGGATGGGAAACATGATGCGGTCACGGAAGCGGTCGTAGTGACGCTCGCCGTCGCGCAGCTGGCCGCGCTCACGCTCGACGATCAGGCCGGCGTCGGCGAGGCGCTGGCGGTCGGCGTCGGCGGCGCCGAAGCGCCGCAACACCTCGTTCCACGAGTTCGCCGCGTAGCCAAGACCGAAGCGCGCGATGGTCTCCGGTGCCAGTCCACGTTGCGCGAGGTAATCGCGGGCGCGCGCATCGCGCGCCAGGCCCTGCGCGTAGAAGCCCGCGACCCGTGCCATCAGTTCGAACAGCGGCTCATCGGCGCGCCGCGCGCTGCTGTCGACGCCGCCCTCGTGCGGGACTTCCAGGCCCAGTCGCGTGGCGAGCTCCTCGACGGCCTCCGGAAACGCCATGTGATCGTGATCCATGAGGAAGCCAAGCACCGTACCGTGCTTGCCGCAGCCGAAGCAGTGATAGAACTGCTTGTCGGGGCTCACCCAGAAGGAGGGGGTCTTCTCGTTGTGGAACGGGCAGCAGGCCTTGTACTCGCGACCGGCCTTCTTCAGCTGCACGCGTGCGCCGATCACCTCCACGATATCGGCGCGGGCGATCAGCTCGTCGATGAAATTCTGGGGGATGCGTCCCAAACGTATGGCCGCGCCACGAGGAAAATCAGCCCAGTTTCTGCTTGATCCGCGCGCTGACCGCACCCATGTCGGCGCGGCCCTGGGCCCTGGGCTTCACGACCGCCATGACCTTGCCCATGTCCTTGACCGAGGCCGCGCCGGTCGCGGCGATCGCCTCGCCGATCAGCGCATCGATCTCCGCCTCGCTCATCTGCGCGGGCAGGTAGCCCTGCAGCACGGTGATCTCGGCGGTTTCCCTGGCCACCAGGTCGGCGCGTCCGCCGCTCTCAAACTGGGCGATGGCCTCGCGACGCTGTTTGATCATTTTATCGAGGACCGCGAGCACCTGGCCATCGTCGAGCGTGATGCGCTCATCGACTTCGCGCTGCTTGATCGCGGCCAACGCCAGTCGGATCGCTGCGAGCCGCTCTTTCGCGCCGGCCCGCATCGCGCTCTTCATGTCCTCGGTGATGCGTTCCCTGAGCGCCATGGCGATGCGCCCCGCCTAGCGGGGGCTGCGCATGCCGTCGCGGGACACGCGCTTCATGTGGCGCTTGATGGCGGCAGCCTTCTTGCGCTTGCGTTCCTGCGTGGGCTTTTCGTAGAACTCGCGCCGACGCAGTTCGGTGAGAATGCCGGCCTTCTCGCAGGCGCGTTTGAAACGCCGCAAGGCGGCATCGAAGTACTCGTTCTCACGAACACGAACGCTCGGCATCGAAACCTCAAATCATTGATCGGGAGGGGAATCTCGCCTGACCGGCCCGCCCCGAGAAACCTGGAGGCCGCCTCGAGGGGCGGGGGATTCTAAAGGAGCGAGGGGGCAAAGGCAAAACCGAGCTGTCGGCCCGCGCCGTGCACCACGGTCCGCCGTGCGCTGCGCGCATGAACTACAATTTTTCGAGCATGCGTGTCCTCGCCCTCGAGTCCTCCTGCGATGAAAGCGCCGCCGCCGTGCTCGATGCGCGCGCCGGGCTGCTCGCGCACGAGCTCTTCAGCCAGGTGGAGCTGCATCGCGCCTACGGGGGCGTGGTGCCCGAGCTGGCCTCGCGCGACCACGTCCGGCGCCTGCTGCCGCTGGTGCGCGGCGCGCTGGCGCGTGCGGGGAGCCAGCCCCGCGACATCCACGGGGTGGCCTACACGGCGGGCCCGGGCCTCATCGGGGCCTTGCTCACCGGGGCCTCGCTGGCGCGCAGTCTTGCCTACGCGTGGGGCGTGCCGGCCATCGGCGTGCACCACCTGGAAGGACATCTGCTGGCGCCGCTGCTGGAAGCGGATCCGCCCCCGTTCCCGCACCTGGCGCTGCTGGTGTCCGGCGGGCATACGCTGCTGATCGAGGTGTCCGGGGTGGGACGCTACCGCGTGTTGGGCACCAGCCGCGACGATGCGGCCGGCGAAGCCTTCGACAAGACCGCGAAACTGCTGGGGTTGCCGTATCCCGGCGGGCCGCAACTCGCGCAGCTGGCCGAGCGCGGTACGGCCGGCGCCTTCAGCTTCCCGCGGCCCATGCTCGACCGGGCGGGGCTCGAGTTCAGCTTCTCGGGCCTCAAGACCGCGGTGCTGCATGCGGTGCGCGGCCGCTCGCTGACGGAGACACTGCGGGCGGACGTCGCGCGCGCCGTGCAGGAGGCGATCGTCGAGACGCTCACCGCCAAGGCGCTGCGGGCACTTGAGTACACCGGGCTCACCGTGCTGGTGGTGTCCGGCGGCGTCAGCGCCAATCGCTCATTGCGCGAGCGGCTCACCGCGGCCGCAGGCAGCCACGGCGCCCGCGTGTACTATCCGCGCATCGAGTTCTGCACCGACAACGCGGCGATGATTGCGGTGGCCGGGTTGGCGCGTCTT
>Ga0209011_1000894_pt1 | contig 10809 bp, 8 predicted proteins | sample BlaSpr_A8_OM1_M3_FD_187986 | JGI IMG/M metagenome (GOLD analysis project Ga0209011, IMG submission 187986) | Forest soil microbial communities from Thunder Bay, Ontario, Canada - Black Spruce, Ontario site 2_A8_OM1_M3 (SPAdes) (version 2) | ecosystem: Environmental > Terrestrial > Soil > Boreal... | reverse complement strand
TTGTATTCAAGAAGAAATCACCGAGAGAATCGTTTTCCGGCTCGCTTGCAGGGAGCATCGGCGTCAGAAACGCAAGTGGCATGATCGCATCCAGCAGTGCAAGAGCTCAATGAGAGTTATCTACCTCGTATTTCTATTCACTCTGTTTTGGAGATTCGGGAAGGCTTTAGCGAGACTCCGAGGTGGGCGATTTCCGCTCTCGCCAATTCTCGGATGGATGGTCGGACTCGGCTATTTCATTCTCGCGCCGCTGACACTGCTCGTGTTGAACGGCGGCTATACGATACCTGCGTTTTACGACGCCAATAGCAGCTACGCCTCGGTTGACCTCTCAAGCGGAACGTACTTCCTTCCGATGCTGGTCGTTTGGCTTTCTCTGTTGTCTTCGTTCCAAGCCGTCATCGCCCTTTCGCCCGACCGCCTGAACAACGGATCCACAGTCGAGCTCTCTGTCAACAACCGAATGCTCAAGAGAATTCTCCTACTCACATTTGGAATGGACTTTGTGGGCTACTTTGTCACTATATGGGCCTCTGGTGGCCTGGAGGCATTTCTCGTCTCCCACTGGTACCATCGGCAGGAAGAGATGTTTGGCTCTCTCGGCGACCTATACGTCTTATACCTCAGGCTAAGCTTGGCAAATTCCATAATCTTCACCGCCGCCGCAGCAGTGTACACAGCCCAACACTTGAAGTGCCAGAAGGTCGAATGGCGATTTTCTGCCTTTATTGTCTTTGCTCTGCTCCTACAGATGGTAATGTCCGGAAACCGGATCTTTATTGCGCTGTATGGATTGGCGTTTCTCACTTCGTGTTGGACTTACCGACGAAAAAAAATAATCGCCGCGCTGCTGATCATCTCGCCGGCAATTATTCTTCTCTTCAGCGCATGGGCCTATTTTCGTCACGACCTAAGCACCATCGCGGAAGATATCCCCACTTATGTGGAGGCCGACCTGGGCAACCGGGCGATGACGACGTTAATGGATACGACGGAAGGCGCAAGTGTCATGCAGCTTCTACACATCGTCAACGACTTTGGCGACAAATTCGATTACTTCTATGGCTTGAGCTACAGCAAGGCAGTCACGTTTGTTCTTCCGCGGCGCCTATATCCGAACAAACCTCAGAATTTCCCTGTCTTGATCGCGAGGCTTTACGAGCCGGGAGAGGATACGAGTCTCGGGACGACGCAGCTTGGCGAGCTCTACGCTAATTTCGGAGTACTCAGTGTTCTGCTTTTACCCTTTGTCACGGTGCTTATTTTACTGCTTTCGGATCGGTTGGCGCAGAGGATCGAGAGACACGCATTGCTCTCGGCGGTACTCTTTCTGCTCCTGATTTGGTTTGCGCGATCCTCGTTCGAGGACAACTTCATCACGTTCCTGTTCGCATGGATTTTGATCTGGGGGCTGAGCCTGGAGCAGAGCCTGTGTTTCCCCAGTGAACGAAGGCGCGCATCAGCTCTCGAGGCCTCATGCCGCCGCGGGCCCTGGCGAGCCGCTGTGGGAGGGAGCATTCGATGAAACTACGAACCAGGTCGCTGATCACGTATCTGTTGGATCGCTTTGTGAACCAACACCCACGGGTCCGCAAGCTTCTCTTGAAAACTTTCTTCCCGGACCGGGATATTGACATCGATCTGTATGGAGCGCGCCTGCGGATCAATGAAAGGAAGGACATTGGTTATCTGAATGCATATAAGCGGGCGCAGTTGAGCGTGGTGTTCCGGCACGAAGCCGGCGTCTTAACTACCCTTGCTCTGCTGCTGGAACCGACCGACACGTTTGTGGATATCGGCGCAAATGTGGGTCTGTACTCGTCCGTAGTCGCACGATTGGAGCATGTCTTCCCGAAGTTGAAGATCTACGCTTTTGAGCCCAACCCAGATACGCTCAAACGCCTTCGCGAAACGCTCGAGGGCAAAGACGTCAGCATTTTCGGCTGCGCACTGTCTGATCGAAGCGGAGAATTGGAATTCTGCGAATCGGCCGAATCCAGCACCTTCGGAGTAAAAGATTCAGGGAACCCATATCAAATCACGGGTAACACGCTTCGGGTCAATTCAGCGTCGCTCGATAGCCTGCTTATCGAGGGCGATTCAATTATTTTGAAGATTGACGTGGAGAACCACGAGGCCGAAGTGCTCGCAGGGGCGCGGCGATTGCTCAACTCGGGTCGCGTCAAGGCCGTCTACCTGGACGGTTATATGGACAAGGCCATTCCTGCCATGCTACGAACGTTGGGCTTTGAACTCTTCGACGGCCATACACTTGACCGCGGCGAGTCCAATTTCAGTCTGCTGGCGATACATAGCAAACACCTCGAGCGCTGGGCCTGTCTCCGCCGCTTGAGTGCGGTGGGATAGAGCGCTGGGAAACCCGGTTGATGCGATTCCCCCATGATTACTGAAAGAATGCGGGATCAGCTGTTTTCGGATTTCGTCGGTTCTCCCGGGCCGAGGTTTTTCTCAGGTGGAGCGCAATCCCTCGGAACAGCAACGGAACATGCTGAAGCGTGAGTGGGAGCTCGGCGTGCTGGAAGAAACCATCTCCATTGTCAAAACGATCCTTCGTCCTGTAGTCAAGCACAGAAGGCTGCTCGAACGGGCAAAGTATGCGGGCACGCCAATCTTGCCGCCCCAAGGAGGGAATGATCTACTCGCTCGCTTGGTTCACCAGCCAGCCGCGATCGGCAAGTTAGGAGCGGTGGAACTCGGCGCAGTGCGCCCTTACATGAGCGGGGCAGATTTACGAGGTCATGTTGAGTCTTGGGGAAGAACTGCAACTCGGAAGTTGTATCGGAACGCCGGTGTCTATCCTCCGGAAGCGGCAATTATCTCCGGGTTTTGTAAGGTGTACACGAGGGCACTCACATCCGTGGATGTGCTGGCAGTGTATTTTAGTCTTGGAGAGAACGCAGCGCGCCGGCAGTTTGCGCCAAAAGCAGTTCTGACGGAGCCGACTGGGCTTGAGCCCTACTATCACGAACGCCCCTGGAGCCAGCACTTGGCCGGGAAACGCGTGCTGGTCGTCAGCCCGTTTGCCGAGACGATTCAAGCCCAGTACCAGCGGCGGCAGCGTGTTTGGCCCGCGAAGCTGGATGTGCTTCCAGATTTTGAACTTCTGACCCTGCGCTCGCCGCTCAGTGCTTTCTTGATTGTTCCAGAGTATCCGGATTGGTTTGCTGCACTTGATGCGATGCGCGAGGAGATGGCTGCGGTCCGATTTGATGTTGCCCTTGTCGGCGCTGGGGCATGGTCTCTTCCGCTCGTGGCTCACGCAAAGCTTCTGGGAGCGTGTGCCATACATTTGGGGGGGGCCACACAAGTCCTGTTCGGAGTCAAGGGCGGCAGATGGGACAAGCATCCGCGGATCTCCGCGTTCTACAATGAGGCCTGGACCCGCCCGTCTCCAAGCGAGACCCCGCACGGGGTGAAGAAAATTGAAGGGTGCTGTTACTGGTAGGACAGAAACGTTCCGCCGGCGAACGTAGGGCCAAATAAACCTTTATGGACTCCAGCGGCATGTTAGGAAGGTTCGCGCGCCTTCCTCTGAGTTTCCTGCCAACCGAGCTAGTCGTGCCAGTCTTGCGCGGACCGCTCCACGGATGCAAATGGATCGTCGGATCCGCTCACCATGCTTGCTGGCTAGGCACCTACGAACGCGAAAAACAGAAGCGGATCGCCAGTGAACTGAAGCCCGGGAGCGTTTTTTACGACGTTGGCGCAAATGTGGGACTCTATTCACTCTTGGCGGCACGGCTTGACCCTGCTGGAAAAACGTATGCCTTCGAGCCCCTGCCAAAGAACACATGGTATCTTCACAGGCATTTTGAATTGAACTCTATCCATAACGCGCAAGTCTTGGAATTAGCCATCTCTGACCAGATCGGAACACATTCGTTCTGTGAAGCAGGGGATCGGTCTATGGGACACCTGGGAAAGAATGGCAAGCTCCGCGTTCGCACGGCAACTCTCGATTCTCTCTTGCACGAGGAAGAAATTCCCGCGCCAGACTACATCAAGATGGACATCGAAGGCGCTGAACTGATGGCTCTCCGGGGGGCCAGCGAGTGCATTCAGCGGCACCGGCCAGCAATCTTTCTCGCCACCCATGGGCGCAACATGGAAACGGAATGCTGTCGGCAGCTCAACTCCTGGGGATACGAACTACAGAGCATCGGCGATGTGACCATGCTCGATCGAGCCGAATTTCTGGCGAAGTTTCGGCCGTGAAATCGACACCTCTTTGAAGTTTCTCGCAAAAAGTAAACCAGGAAAGCCAGCCGTGAAAAGGGCACTGATCACCGGAATTACCGGGCAGGATGGAGCCTATCTTGCCGAGTTCCTTCTGAAGAAAGGCTACGAGGTGCATGGAATCAAGCGGCGGGCTTCGTCGTTCAATACTGCGCGCATTGACCACCTCTACGAGGATTCCCATGCTGGTGACCGGCGTTTCATCCTGCACTACGGCGACATGGCCGATGCGAACAATCTGATTCGCATTGTTCAGGAAGTGCAGCCCCAGGAAATCTACAATTTGGCGGCCCAGAGCCACGTTGCGGTCTCGTTCGAATCTCCGGAATACACGGCCAATGTGGATGCGCTGGGCACACTCCGGTTGCTAGAGGCAATTCGTGTCCTGGGTTTGACGGAGTCGGTGCGTTTCTATCAGGCTTCCACTTCAGAACTCTACGGACTAGCGCAAGAGTCGCCGCAGTCAGAATGCACGCCATTTCATCCCCGTTCGCCCTACTCGGTTGCCAAACTCTACGCCTACTGGATCACGGTGAATTATCGCGAAGCCTACGGGATGTACGCGTGCAACGGCATTCTGTTCAATCATGAATCTCCCATCCGCGGCGAAACCTTCGTCACGCGAAAAGTCACGCGCGGTCTCGCGCAGATCAAAGCCGGCTTGCAGGATTGCATCTATCTCGGGAATCTCGGCGCGAAACGCGATTGGGGGCATGCCCGGGGCTACGTTGAAGTGATGTGGATGCTGCTGCAGCAAGAATTGCCGGAAGATTTTGTGATTGCCACAGGGGAGCAATTGACGGTCCGGGAATTCGTGGAGGCAGCAGCCGAAGAGATAGGTATTCGCATCTCGTGGCGGGGGCGAGGACTAGAGGAACAAGGGATCGACTGCCGTGGCCGCTGCATCGTCGCCGTTGACCCACGCTATTTTCGCCCGGCCGAAGTGGACGCCCTTGTCGGGGATGCCAGCAAAGCGCGGGCAAAATTGGGCTGGAGACCGAGGACAACCTTTCGCGAAATCGTAGCGGAGATGGTCGCGTCCGATCTGCAGGCGGCAGAGCGCGATCGCATCTTCCACCAGAACGGATACCAGGTTTATAGTCACCACGACTGATCCATGAACCTTTCTTCGAAGATTTACGTGGCCGGCCATCGCGGGCTGTTGGGTTCCGCCCTGGTCCGGCGGCTCCATGCCCGTGGATATTCCAATTTAGTGGTCCGCACTCACAGCGAGCTGGACCTTACCGAGCAACTGGCGGTCAGGGAATTCTTCGTGAAAGAGCGGCCGGAACACGTATTCCTCGCGGCCGCAAAAGTAGTGGGCAACCTCGCCAATTCGACGTATCCCGCCGACTTCATCAGTCAGAATCTCCTTATCCAAACAAACGTGATCCACCAAGCCTACCTTGCGGGGGTCAAGCATCTGCTCTTTCTGGGATCAAGCTGCATCTACCCAAAGCACGCTCCTCAACCGATAAAAGAAGAGCACTTACTCACCGGGCCTCTGGAGCCGACGAATCGACCGTACGCACTGGCGAAGATTTCCGGAATCGAGATGTGCTGGTCCTATAACCGGCAATATGGCACTCGCTTCCTAGCGGCAATGCCGACGAATTTGTTCGGCCCAGGAGATCTGTTCGACCTCCATAACTCTCATGTGATCCCGGCACTGATCCGAAAGATGCACGACGCTAAAGTGGCCGGCGCGGATCGGGTCGTCATTTGGGGGACGGGAACCCCGCGTCGGGAATTCTTGTACAGCGACGATGCTGCTGAAGCGTGCGTATTCCTGATGAATCTGCCGGTCGACAAACTGGTTCCGCTTGTCGCGAATGGCCAGTTGCCTCCCGTCGTCAATATCGGCTGCGGCGAGGATATGACCATCCGGGAATTGTCCGAACTTATCGCGGATGTGGTCGGCTTTCCGAAGAAGCTCGTCTTCGATCCCTTGATACCCGACGGGACTCCGCGAAAGCTCCTCGATACCAAGCATCTAACGGCCCTGGGATGGAAACCTTGCACCTCTCTACGAGAAGGCCTGGAAAAGACCTACCAGGATTACTTAAGACACGGCGCACGCGCTCCTGATTCGCATTCAGTCTCGACCATCGCCGTCTAGAAGCTCCTCGATTCAACCGAAGCGAAATAGCAACCGCTCCTCCACCTCCGCTGATCGGCAGCGGAATCAATGAAGCGAGGGTTGAATTCAGTCTTCGCGCAAAGAGAAACAGAGAAAGGAAAAGTCTTGCGGCAGACGGCGGACAACATATGCGTGGCATCGGGCGCGGAGGCGGTTCGAGACGCTCGACATCGTTCCGAGCCGGCCGAAAAAAACGGCTGCATCCTTTGCGCGGCATCACTCGACGTCGGCGTGGTTGGCTTGTTTGACACGCGTTTCGGCATGCCGGGATCTTATGAAATCCATCGGTGCGTTCGTTGTGGCTTCGAACAGACATTCCCGGTGCTGGCCCTCGCAGATCTCAAGAAACTCTACGAGGCACATTACAATTTCGGCGGAGAGACGGACACATTCTACACACGATGCCGAGAACGCTTCTTGTTCTCATTTCTCTACCGCTTCTGGACCCAACTCGACGGCGATATCTCGTTTCACATGCCTCGCGGTTCCGGCCGTCTCCTCGATATCGGCTGCAATGAAGGCCGCGGATTGCGAATCTACGCCCGCAACGGATTTCAAGCGGAAGGGCTGGAGCTGAACCAAACCGCCGCCGCTGTGGCGCGGAAAGCAGGCTTCGACGTCCACACTTGCTTGCTGGAAGAATTTGATCCCGCAACTCCCTACGATTTCGCGGTGCTGTCAAACGTATTGGAGCACTCGCCGGATCCTCGCCAGATGTTGCGGGACGTCCATCGGATTCTGGCTAGTGGCGGCCAAGTCTGGATCAGCTGCCCGAACAGTCAAAGCTGGTTGCGGACGGTGTTCGGCCGGTACTGGATCAACTGGCATGTGCCATTTCATACTTTTCATTTTTCTCCGAGCACTCTGCGGCAATTGCTCGCAGAGGCAGGCTTTGCGCAAATCAAAGTCCGCCAAATCACTCCGGCGCTCTGGGTGGCAGAGTCTTTCATCACCTTCTTGTTTGCAAGAGAAGGCAAGAAAAACGGCCAACTGCGGAACGCGTTCTTAACCGCACTTCTCATGGTGTTTGCGAGGTTTGTTCTCTTTCCGGTGCTGTGGCTTGGAAACCGGCGCCGACGGGGTGATTGCCTGTTGGCGGTCGCTGCCAGGGTATAAGGCATGCGCATCCTGATTCATGGCATCAATTTTTTCCCCGAACCGGTTGGGGTTGGGAAATATACGGGGGAGATGGCCAGCTGGCTGGCTGCCCGAGGGCACGAAGTTCGCATCGTGACGTCGCCGCCACATTATCCGCAATGGCGTGTCTCGCCTGAATACCGCGCCTGGAAATACAGCCGAGAGCGACACCCGGTGCAAGATAACCTTGTGCACTTCTCCGGGAACCCTCTTCCATCAGCGGCAAAAATGGAAGTGTTCCGGTGCCCGATCTGGGTGCCGCGCAGTCCTAATGGCCTGAGGCGTCTGCTTTATCCGGCAAGCTTCGGGCTGAGTAGTTGGCTCGCCATGTTGCGACAGATCGCCTGGCGGCCCGACGTGGCGCTGCTCGTCGAACCGACACTGTTCTGTTCGTTCCAGGCCCTGCTTGTTGCACGGTTGTCCGGGGCCAAGGCTTGGTTACACGTTCAAGACTTCGAGGTGGACGCAGCGTTTGAGTTGGGAGACTTTTCCTCGCCTGCGGTGCGGCAGTTGGCCCAAGCTGCGGAACGATTTCTGATGCGAAGATTCGATCGAGTCTCCTCGATCTCGGGCCGGCTGGTCGAGCGACTCATCGCGAAAGGAGTGAACGCTCCGCAGTGCCTCCTGTTCCCAAACTGGGTGGATACCTCGGCAATCTATCCTTTGCCCGGCCCGAGCCCGCTGCGCCAGAAGTTCGGAATCCCCGATCAAGCGATCGTCGCCCTCTACTCCGGAAACATGGGGAAGAAACAGGGGCTGGAGCTGCTGGCGGACGCAAGCCACCAGCTTGCCCCTCGTCGGCCCGACATTCAGTTTGTTTTTTGCGGGGAAGGGTCTTATCGCGACACTTTTAGCCGGCTGGCAGGAGAAGCCCGGAACGTCATGTTCCTGCCGGTCCAGCCGGCCGGTCGATTGAACGATTTGCTCAACCTAGCGGATATCCATCTGCTGCCACAGCGGGCCAACGCAGCAGATCTAGTGATGCCCTCAAAGCTCACGGGCATGCTGGCAAGTGGCCGTGCAGTTGTGGCCACGGCAAGTGCGAGGTCGCAACTTTTCACGGTGCTCGATGGAAGAGGGATGCTCACGCCGCCCGGAAACGTAAATGCGTTTGTTTCGGCTGTGATTCGGCTTGCCGATGATCGCGATCTGCGGCAGCAGTTGGGAGAAGAAGCGAGGAAGTACGCAATCCGTTGTTTGCAACGCGATGAAATTCTAGGGCAATTCGAGCTGTCCCTCATGAATGTATGCGGCCATTCCCAACTGATAACCAAGGCAGGATTGTCCCATGGCCGGAATGACAAACGACTCGTAGCTGCGAATCTTCCGGTGGTTGCCAGAAAGGCCGGGGCCGATTGAATCAGAAGGGATTCCGGCGCGCGGCGAAAGCGGCAAATTTCGCGGCACGAACAATCGTTGCCCCAAAAGGTCTCGAAATGACTTAATTCTCATCCCCCAATGGGATAGACCACACTGTCGGTAGCACGCTCTGCGTTGAGGAGTATCCCCCAAAAGCCGTTATTTCTTGCAGACACAAAAGGAGAAACTCTTTATGCGAATATTCGTGGATTCCGCCGACCACAGGCAGATTGAGCAGTGGCTTCAACAGGGAGTCGTGGATGGGGTAACGACGAATCCCAGCATTATGTTCAAGGACGGCGTGGCGGACCTGGAGGATGGCGCGCGGAAACTCGCAGCCCTGTTGGGCGAGCGGCCTCTCAGCGTCGAAGTCACTTCGAATGATCGCGAAATCATGCTGCAGCAGGCGCGCAAGTTCGCCACCTGGGCCCGCAACATCGTCGTCAAGATTCCGATCATCAACGAATACGGCGAATCCTGCCTCGGCGTCATACACCAGCTCTCGCAAGAAGGTATTGCGATCAACGCTACTGCGCTCCTTTCCTTCAACCAGGCGCTCCTGGCAGCGAAGGCCGGCGCCACGTACGTTAGCATATTCGCCGGGCGGGTCGCGGATGAGGGCAACGATCCGGCCGTCGTCATCCACAACGTCCGGCGCTGGCTCGATGATTGGTCCTTCTCGGCCCGCATCATCGTTGGCAGCATTCGCACGGTCATGGACATCCAGAATGCGGCGTTGGCGGGCGCACACATCATCACGGTACCGCCGCAATTCCTGCCCAAGATGATTGATCACAAGTACTCCCGCGAAACTGTGCGCCAATTCGTGGAGGACGCCGAGAAAACCCTCGCGCAAATGAGCATGGCCAAAGTCAGCGTCGCGGCTTCGGCTGCCCGATAAGTACGCCTTGCGTCCCGCCCGAGGCGTTCCGCCACGTCAACGTAAATCCATAACGGGTCCACGAAAGTGAATTGTTCACATCCACACCGGAAGCGGCAATTTGCGGCTTACATACTTCCAGCTTCCGGCCGGACGGCGTCTTCGGAAGCCATCGAAGATCGGCAAGCGGCCAAAGCTCTTCGAGATTGAGGGACGCAAACTGAGGAAGTAAGAAGACGGCGACTCAATGAGGCACAATTCCAGGACGCGAGTGGCGGTCATCGGTGCGGGAAAATTCGGCACACGCCGAGCGGCCGCCGCAGCCATGCATCCTTTCACCTCGGTCGCTGTGGTTGCCGACGTTCACCTAGATCGAGCGCATGAGCTTTCCAGGATGGTCGGATGCGCAGCCACCAGCAACTGGAAGGAAACAGTGACCCGAGAGGATGTGGACGTGGTCATTGTTTCGACGCCCACCCATCTGCTCAGTCCGATCAGCCGGCTGGCCATCGAAGCAGGAAAACATGTTCTCGTCGAGAAGCCCTTCGGACGCACCGCCGAAGAGGTGCTTCCCTTGGTGGAGCTCGCCGGGCGCATGAACCTGCGCCTGAAGGTGGGCTACAACCATCGTTATCATCCGGCTCTTGAGAAGGCGCACGATCTCTTCGTCCGCGGGGCCATTGGCCGGGCCCTGTTCTTGCGGTGTTGCTATGGGCACGGCGGCCGGGATGGATACGAGAGGGAATGGCGGACTCAGGCTGACGTTTCAGGAGGCGGAGAGCTGCTCGATCAGGGCGTGCATGCGCTCGACCTCTTCCAGTGGTTCGCGGGAAGTTTCCAGGAAGTGATGGGCTTTGTGACAACGGCCTTCTGGCCGATTGCACCGAGTGAGGACAATGCTTTCGTTCTCTTGCGCACCGCCGGCGGTTGCGTAGCACAGCTCCATGCAAGTTGGACGAATTGGAGAAATGTTTTTGTGTTCGAAGTTTTCTGCGAAACAGGGTCTTTGACCGTTTCCGGCCTGGGCGGGAATTAC